>ERZ795041.413-NODE-413-length-16304-cov-6.100068_pt1 | contig 16304 bp, 12 predicted proteins | sample MGYA00375125_ERZ795041 | MGnify/ENA primary metagenome ERZ795041 (study PRJEB30170, sample SAMN03074214) | activated sludge metagenome | biome: Common Effluent Treatment Plant; feature: Wastewater; material: Activated sludge; isolation source: activated biomass in...
GAGCTCAAGGTGCTCGAGGGCGACGAGGGCGTGTCGATCTCGGAGGAGATCAAGAAACTCGAGCAGAAGGCGAAGGCGGCCCTCGTCGATACCTACAGCCGGCTCACGCCCTGGCAAAAGACGCAGGTGGCGCGCCATCCGGACCGGCCGCATTTCCTCGACTACATCTCGGGGCTGATCGAGGAGTTCACGCCGCTCGCAGGCGATCGCTACTTCGCCGAGGACGAAGCCGTCATGGGCGGCCTCGGCCGCTTCCGCGGGCGTCCCGTGGTCGTCATCGGGCACGAGAAGGGCTCGAATACCGAAGGGCGCATCCGGCACAACTTCGGCATGGCGCGGCCGGAAGGCTACCGCAAGGCGGTGCGCCTCATGGAGATGGCCGACAAGTTCAATCTGCCGGTGATCACGCTCGTCGATACGGCGGGCGCCTATCCCGGCATCGGCGCCGAGGAGCGCGGGCAGGCGGAGGCCATCGCGCGCTCGACCGACAAGTGCCTGGCGATCGGCGTGCCCGTGATCGCCGTCGTCATCGGCGAGGGCGGCTCGGGCGGTGCCATCGCCATCGCGGCCGCCAACAAGATCCTGATGCTCGAGCACGCGATCTACACCGTCGCCTCGCCGGAAGCGGCCGCCTCGATCCTGTGGCGCGATTCGTCGAAGGCGATCGACGCCGCCACCAACATGAAGATCACCGCCCAGGACCTCGACACCCTCGGCGTCATCGACGTCATCATCCGCGAACCCGTGGGCGGCGCCCATCGGGACCGGGCGCTCGCCATCCAGACCGCGGGCGACGCCATCGCCAAGGCCCTCGCCGAGTTCGACGGCAAATCCCCGGCCGACATCAAGCGCTTGCGGCACGAGCGCTTCCTGGCGATCGGGCGCCAGTTGTAGCGGCTGTGCACGAGCGGCCGCATGGGGGCCGCATTTGCCGGGCAAGCTTGACAAATTCAAGCTCCGCGCTGAGAAGCTTGAGGAATCCGTGACGTTCATGGAATCTTCATGGTTACGGTCGGATGGTCTTTCGTATGCGCCAGAGGGAATGCGTGTGCGTTTAAACATCCTCGCTGACAGGCTCATGTCCCGTCTCAAGCTCGTGCTCTCGGCCGGGCTCGTAGGCGTGTTGCTTGCCGCCTGCTCCAGCGCGCCGGGGCTTCTGCCGCCCTCCGAACAGCCGCTCACGCCGGAAACCGTCTCGCTGCTCGGCAAGAAGGGCATGAACGCAACGGCACCGATCTTCGTGCGCATCTTCAAGGAGGAGTCGGAGCTCGAGGTCTGGAAGATGCGCGACGACGGGCGCTTCTACCATTTCAAGACCTACCCGATCTGCAACTGGTCGGGCGAGCTCGGCCCCAAGCAGGCGCAAGGCGACAAGCAGGCGCCGGAGGGCTTCTATAAGATCTCCCAGAACCAGATGAACCCGAACTCGAAGTTCTATCTGGCCTTCAACCTCGGCTATCCCAACGCCTACGACCGCGCGCTCGGGCGCACGGGCGAGGCGCTGATGGTGCACGGCAAGTGCAAGTCGGCCGGGTGCTATGCGATGACGGACGCGCTCGCCGAGGAGATTTACGCGCTGGCGCGGGATGCGTTCCGCAGCGGGCAGACGAGCTTCGAGGTGCATGCGTTTCCGTTCCGCATGACGCAGGAGAAGCTCGACCGCTTCAAGAAGCATAAGTGGTATCCCTTCTGGAAAACGCTCAAGGAAGGCTACGACTTCTTCGAGGCCAACCGCATTCCGCCGGCGATCGCCGTCTGCGAGCGTCGCTATGTGGTCAATGCCGTGCTGACGGCGCCGCAAACGGTCGATCCGAACGGGCCCTGCCCGCACTTCCTGAGACCCAAGCTGCAGCCGTTCTCGCCACGCCCCGCCGAAGGCAAGCTCGCCTCGGAGCGCATCAGCGTACCGGGCCCGAAGACGCGGGACGCGGTCGAAGTCGCAACCACGACGGCGAACGCGCAAGCCACCTTCGCCGCGACCGACGCCTTCCCGGTCTCCCTCGGGATGCCGCCCGGTGCTTCCGCGCTCGGCTTCAACCCGTAGCTCCCGCAGGCCCCGATCCCGGGGATCGCTGGTATGATCGCCGCGCGGCATTCCGGCCGCGCCCATCGCGAGGACCCTTGCTCTGACCCGTCGTTTCCTGCGCGCCTTCGTCCTGCTCGTGGCCGCCCTCCTGGCCTCGGCGGCGATCTTCGCGTTCGTGCGGCCCGTCGAAGCCGAGCGTGTGTGGATCAGCTTCGAGCGGCACTGGCGCGCCACGTTCGCCAAGAACGGCCTGACTCTGCCCGGCACACCCGACCTCGCGGATCTCGACGGGCGGCTCGCCCGGCAAGGGCTCGCCGTGGGCGATCCAATCCTCATGCGCATCTTCAAGCGCGAGTTCGAGCTCGAGCTCTGGATGCAGAAGGACGGACGCTTTCAACATTTCGCCACCTATCCGATCTGCAAATGGTCGGGCGAGCTCGGCCCGAAGCTCAAGCAGGGCGACCGGCAGGCGCCGGAGGGCTTCTACTCGGTGGACCGGACGGCGCTCAATCCGAACAGCGCCTGGCGCCGCTCGTTCAATCTCGGCTTCCCCAATGCCTTCGACCGGGCGCATGGCCGCACGGGCTCGCTGCTCATGGTGCACGGCGGCTGCGGGTCCATCGGCTGCTATGCGATGACCAACCCGGTCATCGACGAGATCTGGCGGCTGGTCACGGCGGCGCTCGACGGCGGCCAGCAGCGGTTCCAGGTGCAGGTGTTCCCGTTCCGCATGACGGCGCGCAATCTCGACCGGTATGCCGGCTCGCCGTCTGAGGCGTTCTGGAAGGCGCTCAAGCCCGGCTCCGACCTTTTCGAGGCCAGCCGGATCCCGCCCAAGGTTTCCGTCTGCGGCACGCAGTATGCCTTCGCCCCGGGTGCTGCGGGCTACGACGGCCGCGCGCCCATCGAGGCGGGCTGCCCGCCCGCAGCCAAGCCCTAGGCTGGGGCCGGCGGAGGGGCCGCCCGGCGCGATCCGGCTCCAGCTCAGCGCGGGGCGCCGTGCGCCGGTCCCTTCGCTGGCACTTTTCCCCACGTTCCACAGGCGTCTGTGGCGTACCGGCGCCGATCCGACGCCGAATTATCGATAACCCTGCGACGGGGTTTCGCTGCCCGCCGTCCCGTGCTTTCAATTGGCCAAGTCATTTTTGGCTCAAGTCATTTCCGGCATGGGGACGCGGCATGTCCGGCAGGACGCCAGGACAGGAGAGGCGGTTTGCGGTCCGGGCGGCAGCCCGTGCCGGCCTCGTGGCTGCGCTTCTCGCCGCCGCGGCCGCTCCGGCAGCGGCCATCACCATCGAGCTCAAGGACGTGGCGCCCGACCGCATCGAGCGGCAGCGGGCCAATGCCGAGGGGCGCCTGCCGCTCGCCAACACGCCGGACGTCGCCCGCCTCGAGCAACGGCTCAAGGCGGCAGGGTTCAAATCCGGCGCGCCGATGCTGATGCGGATCTTCAAGGAGACGAGCGAGCTCGAGATCTGGCTCGAGAAGGGCGATCGCTTCCAGCTCTTCGCCACCTATCCGATCTGCCACTGGTCCGGCACGCTCGGCCCCAAGCAGCGCGAGGGCGACAAGCAGACGCCGGAAGGCTTCTACACGATCACCACCCGGCAACTGCAGCATATCGGCCGCTGGCCGCGCGCGATCAACCTCGGCTTCCCGAACGCATTCGACCGCGCGCACAAGCGCGACGGCTCCTACATCCTCCTGCACGGCGGCTGCTCGTCGGTCGGCTGCTTCGCCATGACCAACCCGGTGATCGGCGAGATCTACGGTCTCGCCAAGGCGGCGATCCGCGACGGGCAGCGGCACATCCCCGTGCACGTGTTTCCGTTCCGCATGAGCGAGGAGGCGCTCGCCGCCCGCGCCGGAAGCCCCTGGCACGACTTCTGGTCGACGCTGAAGGAGGGTGACCGATCCTTCGCGCGCACGGGGCGCCCGCCGCGGATCAGCGTCTGCGAAGGCCGCTACCGGGTGCAGGATGCGCTCCCCAAGGCGGCGCTCCCCGTCGACGACACGGCCGACACGAAGAGCCGCCGCGGGCGCCCGGGCCGCGACATGATGCTCGGCGCCGTGCGCGAGGGATGCCCGACGCCGGTCGTGGTCACGGCCGAAGGGAAAAGCGCGGCCGACGGCACGACAGCCGGGCGCACGCGATAGAGCGTCGTTCGTTTTGATTGAATTCGGTATCACGCTCTATCTCTTTGATGAGACCGATTTTTCACCCTCCAGGCCGATAGGGCCTCGCGTGATCATGGTCCAGGCGCGGCTCCGTCCATCTTCGCCATCTCCGCGATCCAGCCTCTGAAGCAGTTCATGTCGATCCAGAACGTCTCCGGGCGCGAGATCTACTGCTGGTCGTCATCCATATGGTGTTCGTCGTGTCGAGCGTGCCGCTGGCGCTCTCCGACATTGACGGGCTCGCGCCGTTCCGCGCGGCACGCCACCTCGATCGGCGCATGATATCGGCGCATGACAAGGCCCTCCCGTCCGAGACGGGAGGGCCTGTGTTCGTTCGTGCGCCGTCAGGTGCGCCAGGGATGCTCGGGAAGGTCGCAGACGCCGACCGGCTTCACGCCCGCCGCCGCCACCTTGTGGTCGTTCTCGACCGAGCTGCCCGAGACGCCGATGGCGCCGATCAGGACGCCGTCCTTGTCGACGATGGGGAGGCCGCCCGGGAAGGTGATCAGGCCATCGTTCGAATGCTCGATGCCGAACAGCGGGCCGCCGGGTTGCGAAAGCTGGCCGATCTGGCCGGTCGGCATGCCGAAGAAGACGGCCGTCCTGGCTTTCTTGATGGCGATGTCGATGGAGCCGACCCACGCGTCGTCCATGCGATGGAATGCCTTGAGGTTGGCGCCGCTGTCGACGACGGCGATGCACATCTTGGTCTTGGTCCGTTCGGCCTCCTTGCGCGCGGCCTCGATGATCTTCTTCGCGTCGTCGATCGTCACATGCATGGGTTTCATCCTCCGGGTGCGCGCGGGCCGCGCGGGTCCGACATATCGCGGCGGTAACCGTGATTTTCAATGGCCTTGGCCGCGTGTGCCGTCCCACCCCGTCTAATCCAGGCGGGCGCGCCGGCAAAGCCTGAAACCCTGATTGCATTCCGTAAAAACCACGTCTCCGACCCGTCTCGGCGTGGTCCTCAGGGCCGCATTGCGCATCGCGGCGCGGCGGAGTAGCCCTGGACGCGCGCGTCTCGCGCAAACAGCAGTCCTCGGACAGGCAAACGAAAGCGCCCGCGGGGCGCGCACATGGCTTCGACGTCGAACGGGATTTTCACATGTCACCAATGAGCCTTCCGCTCAGCGCCCTCAAAGGGCGCTACGACGTGATCGTCGTCGGCTCGGGCTACGGGGGCGGCGTGACGGCCTCGCGCCTCTCGCGCGCCGGCAAGCGCGTTGCCGTGCTGGAGCGGGGGCGCGAGATCGCGACCGGCGCGTTCCCGCAGAAGTTCAGCGAGCTCAGGAGCGAGTTCCAGGTCACCGGCAAGAGCTTCCGCACGGGCTCCGAGCAGGCCATCTACGACGTGCGTCTCGGCCGCGACATGCACGTGCTCGTCGCCTGCGGCCTCGGCGGCGGCTCGCTCGTCAATGCGGGCGTGTCGCTCGTTCCCGACGCGCGGGTGTTCGCGGACGCGGCGTGGCCGGACGAGATCGCACGCGACGGAACGCTCGATGAGGGCTTCCGCCGGGCCGAGCAATGGCTGCGGCCGGCCTCGGACCCGCGGGCCCGCGAGATGACGAAATTCGACGTGCTGGCGCGCGCCGGCGTGAGCGTCGGCGGCACACTCGTCGCCTCGCCCATCGCCGTCAGCTTCGAGGAAACGACGAACCCAGCGGGCATCCACCAGCTCGCCTGCACGCGCTGCGGAGATTGCTGCGCGGGCTGCAACGTGGGGGCCAAGAACACGGTGGCGCTCACCTATCTCCCCGATGCGGTCAACCACGGCGCGGAGGTGTTCACGGGCCTCAAGGCAGAGACCGTGCGCGCAAGCGGGGACGGGATGTGGCGGGTTTCGGCGCGGCCGGTCGGCCCCGGCCGCGCGTCGGCGGACATCGCGATCGAAGCGCCCGTGGTGGTGCTCGCCGCCGGAACCCTCGGCTCGACGGAGATCCTCCTGCGCTCGCGCGAGGCGGGGCTCGCTCTCTCCGACCGGCTCGGACACCGGTTCTCGGCCAACGGCGACATCATCGCCTTCGGCTACGGTGCAAAGACGCCCGTCAACGCTGTCGGAGTCGGCTTCCCGCCCAAGGTCGAGGGGCTCGAGATCGGCGCGGCCGTCTCGGGGCAGCTCGAGTTCCGCGACGCGGCCGCATTCACAAACGAGCTCAACGTGCAGGAGGGGGCTCTACCCTCCGCATTCGCTTCCGTGCTGCCGGTGATGTTCCTCCCCAACGGCCGGCTGCTCGGCGCCCTCTCTAGCCTCGTCAACGGCGTCTACAAAGGGCCGTTCGCAAGCCTGCAGACGTTCTTCGCCGTCTCCCACGACAGCGCGTCGGGACGCTTCCTGCTCGATGACGATCAGCTCGCGCTCACCTGGGCGGACGCCAAGGACGAGCCGGTCTACGCCAAGCTCGACAGCATTCTCTCGCGCGTCGTCGCGGCGAGCGGCGGCGCCTACGTCAAGAACCCGCTCGCAGGGACCATCATGGGGCACCAGCCCGCGACCGCCCATCCGCTCGGGGGGTGCGGCATGGGCCGCGCACGCGACGAAGGCGTGGTGGACCACGCGTGCCGCGTGTTCGACGGCAGATCGGGTGCCGGCGGCACGGCGGTGCACGAGGGGCTCTACGTGATCGACGGCGCGGTGATCCCGCGCTCGCTGGGAGTCAACCCGCTGCTCACCATCACGGCGCTCGCCGAGCGGGCCATGCTGCACTTTGCGCAAGACCGGGGCTTGCGCTACACAACGGCACCTGTTTCGCCCGCATCCGCGCCGGCCTGACATCGCGCCACGATCCCCGAACCCCGACGCCGAACTCATGCGCATCGAATACCACCGCACGCTGATCGCGGACGCGATCCGCAATCAGGGCTTCCACGACGCGCTCGCGCGCGTGATCCGGCGCGGCGAGACGACGGTTGCCGACATCGGCGCGGGCACGGGGCTGATCGGCCTCATGGCGGCGAAGCTCGGCGCGCGCGAGGTGCTGATGTACGAGGCCGCCGAGGTGGCCGGCGTCGCGGCGGCGGCGATCAAGGCCAACCGCGCCAAGGCGTGCCACCTCATGCCGTGCCACTCGACGGAGATGGAGGATCCGCCGCGCGTCGACGTGGTCGTCTCCGAGACGCTCGGCAACTATGCGCTCGAGGAGAACATCGTCGCCACGCTCGCCGACGCACACCTGCGCCACCTCAAGGACGGCGGCGTCATGATCCCGTCGCGCATCCGCCAGTTCGTCGTCCCCGTGATCTCCGAGCGCATCCATCGCGAGCTCATCGTATGGGACGAGGTCGGCTTCGGGATCGATCTCTCGGATGCGCGCAAGATGAGCCTCAACAACGTCTATGTGCGCCGCTTCGCGGCTTGCGACCTGCTCGACGGCGGCGCGGCGGCGAAGGAGTGGGATTCCGTGACGCTCGGCTCCGACGCCAAGAGCAACCGCAAGGGCGAGGTGTCGTGGACGCTCGACAGCGCGCGCACGGTGTACGGCTTCGCCTACTGGTGGGACGCGGAGCTGATCGAGGGCGTGCGGCTCTCGACGGCGCCGCACGCCCCGCCCACGCACTGGGAGCAGCTCTATTTCCCGCTGGAGGTGCCGATGACGGCGGCCTCCGGCGAACGCATCCTCGTCACGCTGCGCTCGAAATCGTCGGAGGAGGCGGGCACGCACCTCGCCTGGACGGCCGTGCATTTCGATGGCGACGGCGCGTCGAAAGCCCGCCAGGCCATGAGCCTCGACAAAGGCTGGATCCCGTGAGCGCTCGGCCACGGCCGGGCGACGCCGCGCGTGCAAATCGTTTCCAGATCAGCGTCATTTCCGCGCGACACTGAGGCGTTTCTTTTTTATCGGCACCAATGCGGGTTTTTCCGGCGCGTGATTGCGCAGCATCTTGCGGCGCGCCGATCATTGCGTATTATTCAAATACCTTTACCCATAGGAAAGACGCTCATGACAGCGCGACTCATCGACGGCAAAGCCGTGGCGGCCGCAGAACGTCAGAAATGCCGCGAGCGTGTCGAGGCCCTCAAGCGGGACCATGGCGTCACGCCGGGTCTTGCCGTCATCATGGTCGGCAACAACCCCGCCTCGGCCGTGTACGTGCGCAACAAGATGCGCGCCTGCGAGGACGTCGGCATCCGGTCGGAACGCTTCCTGCTGCCGGAGACCTCCTCGGAGGAGGAGGTGATCGGCCTCATCGAGCGCCTGAAAGCGAGCCCGGAGGTGCACGGCATCCTGGTCCAGCTTCCGCTGCCCAAGCACTTCAATATCGAGCGCGTGCTCGGCACGATCCCGGCCGAGAAGGATGTCGACGGCTTCCATCTCTACAACGTCGGCGGCCTCGTCGTCGGCGGAACGGTCTTTCCGCCATGCACGCCCTACGGCGTGATGCGGCTGCTCGAGCACGAAGGGATTTCGGTCGTCGGGCGCAACGCCGTGGTGGTGGGGGCGAGCAACATCGTCGGCAAGCCGATGGCCCTGATGCTGATGCAGCACGAGGCGACGGTCTCGGTCTGCCATGCGAAGACGCGCGACCTCGCGCAGTATACGGTGCTGGCCGACATCGTGATCGTCGCGGCGGGCTGTCCGAACCTGATCACGGGGCCGATGGTGCGAAAGGACGCCGTGGTGATCGACGTCGGCATCAACAGGCTGCCGTCGGGCAAGCTGGTCGGGGACTGCGATTTCGAGGGCGTCTCGCAGCGCGCCTCGTTCATCACGCCCGTACCGGGCGGCGTCGGCCCGATGACGGTGACGATGCTGCTCGTCAACACCATCAACTCCGCGGTGCGCGGCGCGGGCGCGCAGGATCCCGGGTCTGCCAAAGCCCTGCTCGGCGCGGTTTAGAGCGCGGGTTATTTCACAACCGCACTCTGCGCTTTGATGAGATCTATCTGCTGAGATCCAGGTGTCAGGCTTCGTCGGCCGCGCTGCAGGGGGCGGAGCCGGTGTCGTTGGCCGGCGCGAAGGTGAAGGCTACCGACGAAGGGTCGTAGCCAGCGATCCCCGCCGCGACCGGGCGGCGCGACGTGATCGGGCGGGTCAGGATCAGCTCGGCGCGCGGATCGAAGAGGCGCACGAACTGGGCGACGCGCGGCGCGATCTCGGTGCGGAAGCGCGAGCCGTTGAACACGCCGTAGTGCCCCACGCCCGTGCATTCCAGGTGCAGCTTCCGCTCCGGCGGCAATCCCGTGCAGAGATCGTGCGCGGCCCGGCACTGGCCGAGGCCGGTGATGTCGTCCTTCTCGCCCTCGATGGTCATCAGCGCGACGCGGCGGATCTTGCCGGGGTCGACGCGGTGGCCGCGATGGGTCATCTCCCCCTTGGGGAGCGCATGGCGCACGAACACCGTGTCGATGGTCTCGAGATAGAACTCGGCCGTGAGATCCATCACGGCCAGATACTCGTCGTAGAAGACGCAGTGCTTCTCGGCCGAGTCGCCGTCGCCGCTGACGAGATGGCGGAAGAGATCCTTGTGCGCGTTGGCATGGCGGTCGAGGTTCATCGACATGAACCCCGATAGCTGCAGGAAGCCCGGGTAGACCTCGCGGCCCGAGCCGGCATAGGGCCACGGCACGGGCGTGATCACGTGGCGCGCGAACCAGTCCGTGCCGCGCGAGACGGCGACCTCGTTGACCGCCGTCGGCGAGACGCGCGTGTCGATCGGGCCGCCGGCCAGGATCATGCTCAAAGGCGCGGAGGGATCCGCCTCGTCCTCCATGCGCGAAACCGCGGCCATCACCGGCACGGCCGACTGGCACACGGCGAATACGTGCACGTCGCCCCGGAACATCCGGAGCATGTCGCGGATATAATCGATGTACTCGCTGAGGCCGAAACGGCCGGCGGAAACGGGCGTGCTGCGCGCATTCTGCCAGTCGGTGATGTAGACCTCGTGCTGGGGCAGCAGGGCCTCGACCGTGCCGCGCAGAAGGGTCGCGTAGTGGCCGGACATCGGCGCAACGAGCAGGATCTTGGGGTCGGCCGCGCGCTGCGCGGCCGGCATGTCACGCTGAAAGTGAATCACACGGCAAAAAGGGCGGTCCCAGATGACCTCCTCCGAAACCTTGACGCTGCGGCTTCCGATCCGTGTCGATGTCAGCCCGAAGGCGGGCTTCGGATAGCGGCGCGTCGTGCGCTCGAAGACCTCGAAGGCCGCCGACGCGTGGCGCCCGGCCGATGTCTGGGAGAAGGGGTTCCAGGGATTTTCGACGAGCGAGCGGAGCTGCCCGGCCAGAGCGCGCGCCGGGCACATCGCAACATGGCCCATCTCATACCAGTGGTAGAGCACGATCGAATGCCTCCCCGATCTTAAGGCGTCAGTCTGCTGATCGCCTCGCGTCAGTCCTGCTCACGATAACGCGCGGGAAAGACCGTCCGTCCAGACGGAAACGCGGCGATTGGTCGCCAGAACCCGATGTTGTTTCTTATTTAACTCTCCCCCGTGGCGAGAATGCACTGATTCGAGGCGAATGGCTAAGCGCCCGAGCCTCCGGCCGATGCGTTCATCGCCTTGGCCAGTGCGGCGGCCAGCTCTTTGGCGTCGATGCTGTGGGGGAAGTGCCGCAAGAACTGTCCCTTGTCGTCCATGAGATACATGAACGAGCTGTGATCAACGGTGTAGGCGCCGGGGGCAGCCTCGTCGACGACCTTCTTGACGTAGACGCGATAGGCTTTGGTCACCGCGGCAATGTCCTCAGGCGACCCGGAGAGGCCGGTGATGCGGCTGTGGAAGCTCGCGACGTACTCGCCGATCAGCTCGGGCGTATCGCGCTCGGGATCGACGGTGATGAAGACGACCGAGAGACCGTTGGCCTTGTCGCCGAGCTCGTCGAGCGCAGCCGCGATCACCTGCAGACCCGCCGGGCACACGTCCGGACAATGGGTGAAGCCGAAATAGACGAGCAGCGGCTTGCCGACGAAGTCCTTGTCGGTCACGCGCCGGCCCGACCCATCGAGCAGGCTGAAGGGGCCGCCGATCAGCGCCTTGCCCACCGTCTGCGCCGGCGGCGCGTCGGAGGGACCCGAGGGAAGCCAAGCCAGCAGAACCGCCGACAGCACGCCGGCGGCGAGGCCGGCGAGCAGCGCCAGCACGAGAACTTTGCGCGGGGCGCGCGGCGGGGACGTGGAATCCGTCTTTCTCTGGGTCATGCGGGTCTCGCTCGTTGAGGTCGCGCGCGTTGTGTGCGCCCGTGCGTCCGGCTGGGCCTCGCCGGAGCCGGGATCCGGGCGTTGGGCCGCGTCCTCCGGGCACCCGGCACCGTTGCAATCCCATGCAGGGCGCGCGCCCGGGGTTGTGCTAAAGTTTCAAGTCTTGGTAGACAGCAACCTCCTGTAACGCAAGTTTTCTCCCGTGGTCGGACAGCTCACCCGTATCTTCGAATTCAAGGCCAGCTTCAGCGGCGACAGCCAGCTCAGACTGCAGACGATCGTGCGCCTCCGGTGGATCGGCGTCATCGGGCAGATCTTCGCGCTCTGCGTGGTCTATTTCTGGCTCCGTTTCGACCTGCCGATCGGCCCGTGCCTCACGATCATCGCCATCTCGGCCTGGCTCAACGTGTTCCTGGCCATCTACTACCCGGCGCGGCACCGGCTGTCCGTCGCCTTCGCCACCGCGCTCCTCGCCTACGATATTATCCAGCTCGCCTCGCTGCTCTACCTCACGGGCGGCATCGACAATCCGTTCACCATGCTCATCGTCGCGCCGGTGGCGGTCTCTGCCGCCACGCTGCCGCTCGTCTATACGGTCGGGCTCGGCCTCCTGGCGCTGGCGTGCACGTGGCTGCTCGCCTTTTACGCCATGCCGCTCCCCTGGTACGTGGATCCGCCGCTGGCGCTGCCGTTCCTGTACAAGATCGGCATTCTTTCGGCCGTCACCGCCTCGATGCCTTTCCTTGCCATCTACGTCTGGCGGCTGACCCAGGAAGGGCGGCAGATGTCGGCGGCGCTGGCCGCGACCGAGCATGTGTTGGCGAGCGAGCAGAAGCTGCACGCGCTGGACGGGCTCGCGGCGGCGGCCGCCCATGAGCTCGGCACGCCGCTCTCCACCATCACGCTGGTCACCAACGAACTCGCCCGCCAGATCGACCGGGACAGTCCGTACCGGGAGGACATCCTCCTGCTCCGAAGCCAGGCCCAGCGCTGCCGCGAGATCCTGCAGAAGCTGACGCGCCATCCCCCGGACGAGGATCCGCTGCACGGAAGCCTCACCGTCAAGGAGATGCTGCACGAGGCGGCCGCCCCTTACGCGGACAGCCTCACCGTTATCCAGATCCGCGCCGCGCCGGCCACGGCCGCGGCCGGGCCTGCCGCCCGCCAGCCGGTCGGAATCCGCCGGCCGGGGGTCATCTACGGGCTCGGCAACATCATCGAGAACGCCGCCGACTACGCGCAAAGCCACGTCGAGATCAGCGCCGAATGGGACGGGCAGACCGTGACCGTGGTCATCGCCGACAACGGCCCCGGCTTCAAGCCGGAGGTGATCGACACCATCGGCGAACCCTACGTCACCACGCGCTCGCATGGGCGCAAGGAGCGCAAGAGCGGGACCAAGGTCTCGGGGCTCGGCCTCGGGTTCTTCATCGCCAAGACGCTGCTCGAGCGCTCGGGCGCCCGGCTGCTGTTCGAGAACCGCAAGCCCCCCGAACGCGGCGCCGTGGTGCGGGTCATCTGGCCGAGATCCGTCTTCGAGGCGGCCGCCGACCAGCGGGAGCAGCAAATACCGCGCCCGACCAAGCACCGGGAGCCTCCGGGACCGGGAGACCCTATTTCCGATGCGATTTGAGCGACTTAGTCGTCTCGACGGCTGCCAGACGACTTGCCGCCCAGCGATTCACCTTAATCGGCGACATAGAATTTCACACTATTAGGCATGCAATTCGCGCATCACACCTTGGCGAACCGATCCCGGCTAATATAAATGCCAGAAATCGGGAGGTACTCCGTGGTGACTGAAGATCTATCGTTCCAGAAAGACGAGCTGCCGGAAGACCGTTCGCTGATCATCGTCGACGACGACCGGCCTTTCCTGCAGCGGCTGGCGCGGGCCATGGAGCTGCGCGGGTTCGAGGTGCGCAGCGCGCACTCGGTCGCAGAGGGCATCGAGCTGATCCGGGCCCAGGCCCCGGCGTTCGCCGTCGTCGACATGCGGCTCGAGGACGGGAACGGCCTCGACGTGATCGCGGAGCTGACGCGTGTCAGGCCCGATACGCGCATCATCGTCCTCACGGGATACGGCAACATCGCCACGGCGGTGTCGGCGGTGAAGCTCGGCGCCATCGACTACCTCGCCAAGCCCGCCGATGCGGACGACGTCACCGACGCGCTGCTCGCGCCCCACAACGCGAAAGCCGCGCCGCCGGAAAACCCGATGTCGGCGGACCGCGTCCGCTGGGAGCACATTCAGCGCGTGTACGAGCTCTGCAACCGCAACGTCTCGGAAACGGCGCGGCGGCTCAACATGCACCGGCGCACGCTGCAGCGGATCCTGGCCAAGCGCGCGCCGAAGTAGGCGACTTCGGCCCTTTCCGATTGAGGCGGCAATATCACAGCTTTGATTTCGACGTATCTAGGCTCCGGCCTCCGCCGGAGTGACGTCAATTGTGTGGGCCGGTCGCCTTAAACACTCATGCGTCGCCGAGCCTGAGGCCGATCTCGGCGGGAAGCGTCGGGTCGAGCAAAACGGACAAGCGCGAGGCCGACGCGCGGGCGAAACGCAAGGTCATGGCTTTGCGCGTCGGAGCGGGGAGGCGGATCTCGGGGGCCGCGCGAACGATCTCCCCGCCATAGCGGTCGGCGACGATGAGGCCCGCGTCCCCGGGCAGGATCTCGCGTGGGAACTCCGCGCCCACGGCGAAGAACAGCCGGTCTGAAAATTCCCGGTACTCCGGCCATTTGTGATCGGCGCGAAAGTCTTCCAGAGAGGACTTGATCTCGACAATCCAAAGCATGCCGTCCGCGCCGATGCCGACGACATCGGCGCGCCGGCCGTTCGGCAGCGGCAGCTCGGCCAACGCCGTCAGCCCATGGGCCGCCAGAACGCGCACCACCCCTCGGCAGATCTCGCGCGCCGCGGCCGACTGCGGGCCGCCGAGAGAGGCGCGCGGAATAGATGCTTGGTTAACCGCGTTGTCCACACCGTCATCCCCTTCGGTCATCGATCTGCCACTACAGCACGTAAACACTGTCCTCGGGTCGTCGTGATGGGACCCTTGATCTGTCCGCACACTCGGTCATGGCCTAGCGACGGACCGTTCTTTTTCGACCTCGCCGAAGCGCGCTCGGCATTTTCGAGGTCGCGTGCGCCTTGCGCCTCAAGACACGCCTTGCACCTGACACCGTGAGATCGCCAATCTGATGTTCTTCAAACGGTTGACCAAGACCAAATCCGCGCCGACGGCGGCTCCTCAGGTCGAGGCCGAAGCGCGGGCCGACACGGCCGACCCTGCCCTTGCCGCCACGGCCGGGCTGCAACCGCTTTCCCCCGCGGACCTGCGCCGGACCGTCGACGGGCGCGACCTCGGCTTCAAGACCACGGCCGATCTCGAGCCCGCAAGCGCTCTCGTCGGGCAGGAGCGCGCCATCCACGCGATCGACTTCGGCCTCCGCATGCGGGCGCGCGACTTCAACATCTTCGTCGTGGGGCCGCCCTCCGCCGACCGGACCGCTGCGGTGCGCGCGCATCTTGCCAAAATCGCGGCCGCATCACAAACGCCGCCCGACTGGGTTTACGTCAACAATTTCGCCGATCCCCGCCGGCCGCGCGCCCTGTCGCTGCCGGCGGGGCGCGCGCAGGCATTTGCGCGGGGGGTCCGCGCGGCCATCCGCGAGCTTGCCGCGACACTGCCCGCCGCCTTCGCCTCCGAGGACTACCGTGCGCGGCAGCGCGCCATCGAGGAAGCGTTCCGCGGCGGCCAGGAGGGCGCGCTCGATGCGCTTCAGATGCGGGCCGCGCAGCAGAACATCGCCGTGCTGCGCACGCCGCGCGGCTTCGCCATGGCGCCCATGCACGACGGCAAGGTGGTGCGGTCCGAAGTGTTCGGCCAGCTTCCCGAGCCGATGCGCCGCGATGTCGAGACGCGCATCACGGCGCTCCAGTCGGAGCTCGAAGCCATCCTCGCCTCGGAGCCCAAGGCCGACAAGCGTCGCCGCCTCGAGCGCGCCGCGCTCGACGAGGAGGTGGCACGTCACGCCGTCGAGGAGGCACTGGAGCCTGTCTCGGCCGCGTTCGCAGACCTCGCCCCGGTGGCCTCGTTCCTTGCGGAGCTCGAAAAGGACCTCGTGGCCAACGGCGCCCTGCTCGCCACGCCGGACAGCGCCGGTGCGGCCGCACGGGCCGCGACCGATCCCGCGGAGGACGTGCGGTTGCGCCGCTATCTCGTCAACGTCCTCGTCGCGAACGCAGACCCCACGGCGGGCGCTCCGATCGCAGACGCGTCCAACCCCACGCTCGCCCATCTCGTGGGGTCCGTCACGCCGTCCCCCGATGCCGGCGCCGATTTTCTCGCGATCCGGCCGGGCGCGCTGCATCGCGCCAACGGCGGCGCGCTGGTCATCGAGGCGCGGCGCGTGCTCGCGGAGCCCGCCGCCTGGACGGCGCTCAAGCGGGCGCTCGAAACAGGCGAGATCCGCATCGAGGCGGCGGAGCCCGCCAGGCAGGGGCCTCATCCCGTGCCGGCGCTCGAGCCCGAGCCGATCCCGCTCGCCATCAAGATCGTCCTCATCATGGACGGCGATCTCCAGCAGAGCATCGGTGAGACCGATCCCGAGTTCGCACAGCTCTTCAAGGTGCAGGCGGACGTGGACGAGACCCTCGTGCGGAGCACCGAGAACGACCGCGCGTTCGCGCGTCTCATTGCGGCGCTGGTCGGGACGCACGGGTTGAAGCCCGTCGATGCCAACGGGGTTGCCCGCCTCATCGAGGAGGCCCAGCGCATGGCGGAGGACCGCGACAAGCTCAGCCTCGACGTGGGCCGGATCGCCGACATCCTGCGCGAGGCCGACTACTGGGCCGACAGCGGCGCCCGCGAGGCCAAGGCGACGCCCGACGACGACGTCGCGCGCGCGCTCAAGGAGCGCGCGCGACGCAACGACCGGCTTCGCGAGCATCTTCA
>ERZ795041.414-NODE-414-length-16273-cov-4.561352_pt1 | contig 16273 bp, 13 predicted proteins | sample MGYA00375125_ERZ795041 | MGnify/ENA primary metagenome ERZ795041 (study PRJEB30170, sample SAMN03074214) | activated sludge metagenome | biome: Common Effluent Treatment Plant; feature: Wastewater; material: Activated sludge; isolation source: activated biomass in...
CCGCGGCTATGACGATCCATTCGGACATCCTGGAGTACAACGCCGCGATGTCGGGGGAGGACAAGGCCATCGGCGACGCGCTCGCTAAGGCTATCGATCGCGGGCTGGCCAAGGTCGCGGGGGTGGAGTGCACGATCTGGCATCGGCACCCGGTGTGGTTCATCGAGGGGAATCCGATCGTCGGGTACAGCAAACTCAAGCACTCGGTGCGGCTGCTCTTCTGGAGCGGGCAGTCGTTCGATGAGCCGGGACTGGGCCGCGAAGGCTCGTTCAAGGCAGCCGAGGCGCGGTACGCGAGCGTGGACGAGATCGACACGAAGGCCCTCGCCCGCTGGCTGAAGAAATCGATCGACATCCAGTGGGATTACAAAAACATCGTGAAGCGCCAAGGCCGGCTCGAGTGGCTGAAGCGTGAGCCACGTAGCGGCACGGGGGCGAAGACGACCACGAAGAAGCCCGCCCCGACGGGGCTCCAATCGCAAGAGCCGGAATCACCAACGCGGAAGGGGGCGGCAGCCCGCACCGCCCCTCGCGCCCGCTCGTCCTCCACGCCTACGAGATCGTGAGACTCGCCACGCCATTGGGCGAGAAGGGCGTCTCAGTCGTGCCCCTGAACACTCGGCTTCATGAACGGCTCCGCGAACCCCCTCGGCGTCAGCGAGGGCAAGAGCCGGCACGACACGCGCCAATCAACCGGCCCACGCGAGCCCGAGCGCGATCCCCAATGGGCGATGACCCGGCGGGCGTGAGTGGCCAGAGTCCGGACCAAGGCATGGTCAGGCCGAGGGTCGTCCATTCACTCGTCTGGGCTCATGCCGCGTGTGGCGTGGATCGTGGTCGCACGGCGGCCACCACGCCGTTTCCGTGCGACACACGCCTTCTAAGAAAGAACACGCGTCGCTCCCGAGCGTGCACGGCCGGGTCGTCCGTGTGAGTCGGGGAAACCGGCCTGATCCGGGTCGAACGACGTGAAGAGGGGGAGAACGGAAGGGTGTTGTTCGGTGGGACCGTGGAAGGCGGGTTTCTTCGTCCAATCTTCATGGAATTTGGTCTTTGGACGGTCCCTACTGGGGGTGGGCGGGGTCTATTGTCTGGCTCGTCCTGTGTTGGCGAGGCCGTCCCGCAGTGGTGTTCACCGCGGGGATGCGTGGGGCCTTGGGCGGGGCGAGTGCTCCCGGCGGAAGCGTCGGGATTGAGGAGAGATCGAGATGACCAGGACCATGACTGTGGGCGCGCGCACGGCGATCGCCGCGCTCGTGCTCGGAACGGGTGTCGCGAACGCGGCCGTCGTGTACTCCACCGACTTCAACGCCCCGACATACGCCGACGGCGCCCTCGTGGGTCAGGACGGCTGGCTCCAGACCGGCACCGTCACGACCAACCCGCTCCAGGTCGCCAACACCGGCACCGACGGCAACGTCTCCATGACGACCGGGCAGGACGCGAACCACCCCTTCTCCGCCATCACCACCGACAGCGTCCTCCTCTCGGCGGACATCGTGGTCAACACGGTCTCGACCGGGGGCGACTACTTCCTGCACCTCTCGGACGGCGGCACGAGCGCCTTCAACGCCCGCATCTATGCCAAGTCCGACGGGGCCGGAGGCTTCGTGATGGCCATGGGCACCGCCGCCGGCGCCGCGGTCTACGGCACAACGCCCCTCGTCCTCGGTGTCGCGTACCACATCACCGCCCGCTACGACTTCGTGAGCGGCACGGGCAACGACACCGGCGAGTTGTTCGTCGATCCGGTCGGCTTCGTCGGGCCGGCGACGTCCTACACCCTCGCCACGACCATCGGCACCGACGCGACGAGCATCGCCGCGGTCAACCTCCGCCAGGGCTCGTCGAGCGGGGCCCCCTCGGTCACGGTCGACAACATCGTCGTCGAGGCCGTCCCGGCCCCGGGCGCGATCGCCCTCCTCGGCCTGGGTGGCCTCGTCGCCTCCCGTCGCCGTCGCGCCTGATTCGGCACCACTCCATCGATTCAACACACGACACCGGGGCCCCCTTCACGGGGCCTCGGTTGTTTTTGCAGGCGTGCCGATCCGGGCGGCCCGACGATGTGTCCCGGGCCCAACGCCGTCTCCGGTCGCGAGTGCTGGTTACAGGTGGCTCTTGATCGCGTCGAGGATGGTGATCGACTTCTTCTCGTCGCCGAAGGTCCCGATGCGGATGGAACACTTGGTGGTCGTGCTCTTCGAGGGGTCGCCACCCTCCCCCCCTCCCACGGCCAGGGCCTTGAGGGTGATGGTCACGGTGTCGTTGCCGGCGGTCTTGGCCTCGACGATCGCCTCGAGGGCGTCCTTCTTGGCGCTCGTCTCGGTGAACTCGAGGTCGGAGATGGCGCGACGTGCGGCGGCGTACGAGCGAGCGAGGGGGGCGCTCAGCGTCGACTCGAGTTTGCCCTCGGCATAGGCGTATGCCCCCGCCCCCGCGACGGCCCCCGCGACGAGCGCGACGCAGCCGGGAAGGGAGACCAGCGTCAGGGCGGAGAGGCCGAGGATGGCCGAGCACATTCCGAGACGGACGGGGGAGGCGGGGGACAACGTGGGACGCATCGGTGGCTCCTTTGCGATTGAGACGCTCGCATGGTATGGGAGTGGCATTCTCATGACGCCGAACAGTAAGACGCGGAAACCTACCTCGCAAGACAAACGCACAGGCGGGACGCCTGTGCCACGAAGGAAGGGATCACAGCGCCTCGAGGCGGCGGGCGGTCTCGCGCTCGTGAAGGTCGTGGAGGAGTTGGTCGAGGTCGCCGGCCATCACGTCGCGCAGGGCGTACTCGCCGGGGAGGCGCTCGTCGGCGACGATGCCCTCCTTCCAGCGGTAGGTGCGGATCTTGTCGCTGCGGCCGCCGCCGCCGGCGTCGCCGATCTGGGCGGCACGGGCCGCGGATCGTGCCTCCTGCTGGCGTCGCTTCTCGATCTCGAAGAGCTTGGCCATGAGGAGGCGCCGGGCCTTCTCGCGGTTCTGGTGCTGGCTCTTGCTCTCCTGCATGCGGATCTGGATGCCGGTGGGCTTGTGGCGAAGCTGGACGGCGGTCGCGACCTTGTTCACGTTCTGCCCGCCGGGGCCCTGTGAGGTCGTCACGTTCTCCTCGACGTCGTTCTGCCAGTCGATCTTGACGTCGACCTCTTCGGGCTCGGCAAGGACGGCGACGGTCGCGGTCGAGGTGTGGATGCGGCCTGCGGCCTCGGTCGCGGGGACACGCTTGACGCTGTGCACGCCCGCCTCGAAGTGGAGATCCGAGAAGACCCCCTCGCCCTTCACCGCCAGCACGGCCGCGCGAACACCACCCACGCCCGCCTCGCTCGAGAGTTCCATGGTCTCGATCTTCCAGCCGCGGCGCGTCGCGAGCTTCTCGTACATCTGGAGGAGGTCGCCCGCCCAGAGACTGGCCTCGTCGCCGCCGGTGCCGGCGCGGATCTCGAGGATCACCGAGGCGACCTGCGAATCGTCGGCTGCGACGAGCTGGGCGAGGACGGCGTCGAGGGAGGCCTTCGCGCGGGCCTCCACGGTGGGGAGCTCCTCGGCGGCGAGGGCGGCAAACTCCGTGTCGGCGCCCGAGTCGATGGCGGCACGAAGGCCGGCGGCCTCCCTGGCCAGGGCGGCGGTGGCGCGGGCGTCGTCCACCAGGCGGGCGATCGTCCCCCGGCGCCGGGCGAGGTCGCGGACCCTCTTGTGGTCGGTCGCGATCGCCGGATCCTCGAGGTCGCGCGTGAGTCGGGCCTCCTCGGCGGCGAGGTCGCGCAGGTGCTCGAACGCCCGGAGGGGGACGCCCGGCGCGAGGCGCGACAGCTCGGCGATCGGAAACTCGGCGGCGGGCTCTGGCATGGAAGGGTGAGGATATCCGCGCCCGATCGATCGAAGGCCGTGTGATCGGGCGAGCGCCGGCGTGTGGGCAATAATCCGTGTCTCACGCCGAAGAATGGAATAGCGCACACCCCGCGCGATCACCACGCAGGAGGTTCCCCTGGAGACGCCCGTCATCGAGATCACGAGCCTGCGCAAGGCCTTCGGGCCCAAGGTCGCGGTCGACAATCTCGACCTCACGATCCACGCGGGCGAGCTGATCGGCATGATCGGGCCCAACGGTGCCGGCAAGACCACCACCATCCGCATCGTGATGTCGATCCTCTTCCCGGACTCGGGCGCCGTCCGCGTGCTGGGCAAGGACTCGGCCCTCAAGAGCAAGGACCGCATCGGGTACCTTCCCGAGGAGCGCGGGCTCTACAAGAAGATGAAGGTCGGGGCGTTCCTCGCGTATGTCGCGCGGCTCAAGGGCCTCGATGCTCCCGAGGCGAGGCGTCGCGCGAACGACTGGCTCGCCAGGCTCGAACTCGGCGACGTCGCCCGCAAGAAGAGCGAGGAACTCTCCAAGGGGATGCAGCAGAAGATCCAGTTCGCCTCGGCCCTGATCCACGATCCCGACGTGCTGATCCTCGACGAGCCGTTCTCCGGCCTCGACCCCGTGAACGCGCGGATGCTGCAGGGGTTCATCGCCGAACGCCGGCGCGCCGGAAAGACGATCATCTTCTCGACCCACCAGATGTCGCAGGCCGAGGCGTTGTGCGATCGCGTGGTGATGATCCACGCGGGGAAGAAGGTCCTCGACAACACGCCCGAGGAGATCCGATCCCGATTCGATCCCCGCGCGGTCGCGATCGATCCCGTCGGGTCGGTGGCCGACGCGGAGCGGTCGCTCCGATCGCTCGCGTTCGTCTCGGGCGTGATCGGGCCCGATGCCCCAAACGAGAACGGTGGAGGGGGTGCCGCGAGGGGCGGCGGCGGGCGTTCGCGCCAGATCCTTGCCCAACTCGCCGACGGTGTGAGCGCGACGGCCAGCCTTGCCGAACTCGTCAGCGTTGTCCCGGCGACGCGGGTCGAGGTCGTCCGTCCGAGTCTCGAGGATGTGTTCGTGGAGATCGTGCAGGGCGGGTCGCTCACACCCGAGGAACGCGTGCGACTTCTCGCGGGAACGCGGGGCGATTCGTCGGGGGATTAGCGGGGGATCGAGGTGTTGGGGTATCCACGCGAGCACAGGTGATGGTCGAGGCGGACTCAAGCACGTAGAAGTAGGTAGAACACAGGCGGGACGCCTGTGTCACGAGAGTGGGTAGAGTGGCACGGGGCACGTCTGGTTGGAGGTTCGATGCAGCGGATTCTGAGTGTGGCGTGGCGTGAGTTCACGGCGACGGTCCTGACCAAGGCCTTCCTCGCCGGGGTCCTCATCGTCCCCGTCATCATCCTCGTCTCGGTCGGGGCGGCGATGAAACTCGTCAACCTGAAGCCCCCCGCGGTCGTCGGCGAGATCGCGGTCATCGACCGATCCGAATCGGGAGACATCGGGCGTCTCCTCGCCGAGCGTCTCACGCCGGAGGCCATCCGCGAGCGCCGCGCCGAGTTCGAGTCGGATGCCCGGGGAGCGATGCCGAGCGTGGCCGCGCCGGGCGAAGACTCCCAGAACAAGACCGAGCCGAGTCAAGGTCAAAAAGGTCAGACGCTATCGTCGACCAGCGGCGCCAACGCCGTTGTTCACGACGGCCTCAAGACCGCCCTCGACGTCGTCATCGGCGAGGCGCCCGCGCTGACCGCTCGGATCCTCGATCGCGACGCCGACCTCGAGCAGGCCAAAGCGCCGATCCTCAACGCCAACTCCAAGACCGGAGGGCGTCTTGCCCTGATCGTCCTTGACGCCCACGCGGGAGCCGCGGAAGACCCGAGTCCCGAACACACGACGGCCGCCAGAGGCCCCGACTTCGGAGGCTACTCGCTGTATATCACGCCCGATCTCGATGTCCGCGTGCAGGCGCTCCTCACCTCGATCGTCCGCGACGCGATCGTGGATGTGCGGCTGAAGGATGTCGGGCTGGACGCCGCGATGGTTCGCGCCGCGATGAATGTAGACTCTCCAAAGACCGTCGCCGTGACCGCCGAGGGCGATCGCGCGCACGGCGCCGCCCAGCAGATGATCGTCCCGCTCGCCTTCATGATGCTCTTGTGGATTTCCGTCTTCACGGGCGGGCAGTACCTCCTCGCCTCGACGATCGAGGAGAAATCCAACCGCGTGATGGAGATCCTGCTGAGCGCCGTCAGCCCGGTCCAACTCATGACGGGCAAGATGCTCGGCCAACTCGCGGCCGCCGCTTTGATCCTCTTCATCTACTCCGGGCTTGGCTCGGGCGGGCTGATCCTCTTCGGCCTGGCGTACATCGTCTCGTTCCAGAAGCTCCTCTGGCTCGTCGTCTTCTTCTTCATCACGTTCTTCATGCTCGCCTCGCTCATGGCCGCCGTCGGCTCGGCCGTCACCGACATCCACGAGGCCCAGGCCCTCATGATGCCCATCATGATCGTGGTGATGACGCCGCTGCTCCTCATGATGCCCATCATCTACAACCCCGATGGCGTGCTGGCGACGGTCCTCTCGTTCCTCCCGCCCGTCAACGGCTTCGTGATGGTCCTCCGCCTCACGTCCTCCTCGCCGCCGCCAATCTGGCAACTCGCTCTCTCCACCGTCGTCGGCGTTGTCGCGGTCGTCCTCATGGTCAAGATGGCCGCCAAGATCTTCCGCGTGGGCGTCCTGCTCTACGGCAAGCCGCCGAACCTGCGCACGCTCCTCCGCTGGGTGTGGATGGCCTGACCATGACGCGACGCCTCACCGCGACACGCCAGACCCTCGACCGCTTTGCGCTCTATGAACTCGCGGTCACGGCGCCACTCGCGATGTCGCGATTCCTCAGGGCCGTGCACGCCGGCTCGCCGCGCGTCCTCCGCGAGGACTTCTCCGGGACGGCCGCCCTTGCCCGGGGCTGGCTGGCGCTGGATCCGTCCCATCGCGCGATCTCGGTCGATGTCGACATGTCCGTCGCGCGCCTCGTCGAGCGTCGAACACCGCGCGAGCACCGCGATCGTCTCCGCGTCGTGGCTCGTGCCGTCGTCGCCTGTCGCCTGAAGGCCGACATCATCGCCGCGACGAACTTCCCTCTGGGTTATTTCCACGATCGCTCCTCGCTCCTGCGGTATCTGCGTCACGCCCGCGCGTGCCTCAAACCCGCCGGCGTCTTCGCCGCGGATCTCTACGGCGGCGAGTCCGCCTTCCGTCTCGGCACGACGCACAAAGGACTGCGCGGGCCCGGCGGCGAACGCATCACCTACCACTGGGAGCAGCGCGACGCGAACGCCATCACCAATCGTGTTCTCAACGCGATCCACTTCGACGTGCGTGATCGCGACGGCAGAACCCGCACCATCCGCGACGCGTTCACGTATGACTGGCGACTGTGGTCCATTCCGGAACTGAAGGACGCGATGCTCGAGGCCGGGTTCAAGGAGGCCGAGGTCCACGACTCGTTGGGAGAGGCCGTGGACCACCTGGGACACGCGTACGTCCGTCCCATGGACGACGACGACCGCCTCGATCCGGACTATGTCGTCTATGTCATCGCTCGGGCGTAACAACCGTCCGGGCTATCGTCGCATCCGAACACAAACCGCCCGCGAAACCCGGTGGCCAACCGGCGCATCGAACCCTCGACAGCTACTCAACTGAACACAAGGAGCCACGATGTCCAAGCCCAAGATCCTCGCCTTCGCCGGCAGCCTCCGTACCGGCTCGTTCAATAAGAAACTCGCCCACGCCGGCGCCCGCATGGCGCGCGAGGCCGGGGCCGACGTCACGACGATCGACCTTCGCGACTTCCCCCTCCCCATCTACGACGAGGATGTCGAGAACGCCTCGGGCCTGCCCGAGAACGCCAAGGCACTCAAGAAACTCTTCCTCGATCACCATGGCCTGCTCATCGCCGCCCCCGAGTACAACGGCTCCATGTCCGCCGTCTTCAAGAACACCATCGACTGGCTCACCCGACCCATGGGATACGACGGCAAGCCCGAGGTGCCCTACGCCTGCTTCCTCAACAAGGTCTGCGGCCTGTACGCGGCCTCGCCCGGCGCGCTCGGGGGTCTGCGCGGGCTGGCCCACGTCCGGGCGTTGCTCTCGCACGTCCAGGTCCTCGTCATCCCGCAGCAGTTCGCGCTCGCCAAGGCCCACGAGGCCTTCGACGCCGAGGGCGAGATCAAGGACCCAAAGCAACGCGACTTCGCCAAGAGCGTGGCTGTCGCGCTCGTGGAATCCTGCCGCAAGTTCCACGCGTGAGGTCGCGGTGTTGTCTAGGAGTCCGATCAGGTCGTCGTCCGCGTCGCGTTCACGCCCAGGGCGTTCGCCGAGTCGATCCGCACGCGAACGACCCGGCCCGCGAGCCGCTCCGCCTCGGCCTCGCCTTCGACCTCAAAGAACGCGATCACGTCACCATCGGTCCGTGCGCTGACCTGCACCGTGGTCTCGGCATCCGTGTCTGTGACGTCCTCGCTCGTGCCGACACCACCGCATGCCGTGCCGCACGATGCTCCGCTCGCCGACTCGCCCGACGTGCGTCCACCGATCGTGAGCGCCACGCCCGCGTGCCTGGGTGTTTCCACTCGTCGCTTGCGTTCCCGCCGGGACAGACCCTCGACCAGCACGTCCATCTCCATTCCCACGATCGACTCGTGCACGACGCGCCCGATCTCGGTCTGGTCCGCGAGCAGCGTGTTGTTCCGCCGGCGCTTCACGCTCTCGGCGACGTCGTCCTCGAATCGATCGATCGCGACCGTGCCGGGCCGAGGTGAGTACTTGAAGATGAATGAGTTCTTGTATCGAGCCCGCTGCAGGAGCGCCCGCGTCGCCTCGAAGTCTTCATCCGTTTCCGTCGGGAAGCCCACGATGAAGTCCCCCGAGAGCATGAGCGGCCTCCCGATCTCGGGCTGATCGAGGAACTGGTGCGCCCGATCGAGGAACTCGAGGTACTCGCCCACGGTGTACCCGCGGTTCATGAGTTTGAGCATCCGGTCCGAGCCGGATTGCGCCGGGACGTGCAGATATCGGCAGATCCGGGGGCGATCGCGGATGACCCCCAGCACATCGTCACCAAAGTCGCGTGGATAACTCGTGACGAAACGCAGCCGCCGGATCGCCGGCACACGCTCATGGATCAGATCGAGCAGATCGGCAAAGGTCGTGACGCGCTCGCCCGCGAAGGCGTCGCGTCGCTCGTCGCTCTTGGCGTACACACGACCCTTCTGCGGCTGCATGACGCCGTTGATCGAGACGCTCGAGCCATGCTCGAAGCGATAGTGGTTGACGGTCTGCCCGAGGAGCGTGACCTCGATCACGCCCGCGTCCGCGAGGCGCTGGCACTCCTCCAGGATGTGCTCCGGCGGGCGATGGATCTCCGCCCCACGCGTGAATGGCACGACGCAGTACGTGCAGAACTTGTTGCAGCCACGCGTGATTCGCACATACGCCGAGCGACCCTTCGCCCCCGTCTCCACCGGCGAGATCGCCCGCGAGAGGTCCAGCATCTCCAGCGTGTCCGCGGCGGCGGCCAGCGTTGCGCTTCGTCGAGACGATCCGCCCTGCAACGCCACCTGCCGAGCCGACACGACGGCCGCTTCGCGCTCACCACCAACCTCGGCGACCAAGGCCGCACGCGTGCGGACCGCGTTATCCAGCAAAGCCGGTAACTTGTCCAACTCCCCGGGCCCGCACATCACATCCACGACCGGCATCCTGCGGATGAGGTCCTTCCCGTCACGCTCGGCCATGCACCCCAGCACGCCCACCACCAGCCCAGGCTCGCGCGCCTTGCGGTCCTTGAGTTCGCCCAGGCGTGACCACACCTTCTGCTCCGCGTGCTCGCGCACCGAGCACGTGTTGTACAGCACCACGCCCGCGGCCTCGGGGTCCGCCGTCATCGAATACCCAAGAGAACGCAACTGCCCGATGACCAACTCGCTGTCGAGTTCGTTCATCTGGCACCCAAACGTCTCGAGATACACCGCCGCACGCGGTGTGGCCGAGTTCCTGGAGACGACGGGCTTGGCATCGATCACGGACATGGGGGAAATAGTAGGAACGGGCGCGAAATCACGCGGCACCGTGCGATCGTCGGCAGCCCGCCGCGTCACACGCGAGCCGGAATCTCCACCGCGCTTCTCGGACCCTCGACCGGCAGGATCAGGCTGAACATCGCCCCGCGACCGGTCTCCGACACCAGTTGGATCTCGCCGCCCAGGGCCGTCGCGAGTTCCTTGGAGATCGCCAGCCCCAGCCCCGTCCCGGCGTGCTCGCGCGTGTGACCGCCCTCGACCTGATAGAACTTGTCGAAGACTTTCCCCTGTTCTTCCTTGGGGATGCCGGGTCCGTTGTCGATCACCGATACGCGTACCTTTTCCGTCTCGCCACTCTCGCCCGGCGCGGCACCATGCAAACGCTCCGCCCGCAGCACCACGCGTCCCACGCGCCCCGTCTTGTCTTGGCCCTCCGTGAACTTCACCGCGTTCGAGAGGAAGTTGAAGATCACCTGCTGGAACCGCTTCGCGTCCGTCCGGATCGCCGGCAGACCCTCGTCCAACTCCAGCCCGAGTTGGATCCCCTTCTTGTCCGCCAGCGGATGCGCGAGACCCACGAGCGCCTCGCACGCATCCTTCAGTACCATCGGCGCCAGGTTCAACTCCACTTTTCCCGCCTCGAGTTTCGCCATGTCCAGAAGTGTGTTGATGAGTGAGAGCAAGTTCCGCCCGGCGTACACGATGTTCTCGCCATACCGGATCCGCTTCAGGAGCGCCGGCTCCGGCTCGGCCAAGCCCGACGCGTCCTGCCTCGCGATGTCCAGAAGTAACTCCGCGAATCCGATGATCGAGTTCAGCGGCGTGCGCAACTCGTGGCTGACGTTCGCGAGGAAGTCCCCCTTGAGTTTCGCCGTCTCGTACAACGAACGGTTGCTCGTCGCCAGTTCGTGGATCTTGAGATCCAGCGCCGCGTTGATTGCCCGCAACTGGTCCTGCGACAGTTGCATGTCCGCGAGCATGGAGTTAAAGGTCTCGGCCAGTTCCTCGAACTCGTCGCCCGTCTGGATCTCCGACCGGATCTCCAGATGCCCCTCGCGGACAAGTTCGGCCGTGTCCCGAAGCGACCGCACCGGGCTCAGGATCACCTTCTGCAGCAGAAAATAGAATGTCGCCAGCGACAGCGCCAGAACCACGGCACCCGCGGAGAAGAGAAACACCGTGTTCAGCACGAGAAGGCGCGTGGCCTCGACACTACGTCGGTCGAGCACGATGATCGCGTCCACCTCGCCCTTCTCGCCGCGGATCGCTGACGCATAGCGATACTCGCGCGTCGTTCCCACCCATCGCGAGACCTGCAGCTCCCCAGACTCTGGATTCTTAGTGAAAAAATCCAGCGCCCTCGCGACGAACGTGTCTTCCTTCGCGAGTGACGCCGCCTCCACCGCGTCCAATCGTCTCGCCACAACCCCGCCGCGCTCGATCAGGCCCGAGGTCGATGCCGTGCGTGGCTCCTCCGCGATCGACATCTCTCCCGGTCCGCTCGCCAGGTCCTCCCCGAACGACGACTGGTTCTCCCATCGCTGCCACTGACCCACCAGCGTCCGCGACAGTTCACGCTGCCCACTGTCGATCAGGTCCGTCATGCGAAACCATGGCACCACGAGCGCGGCAAGAACGATGACGATCACCGCACCGCCAAAGAGCAACACACACTTGTTCGCCAGCGAGATCCCACGCCACATGTGCGGGGAGTGTACGGGCGCACGCCTCGCCCAAAGTCGCCATGCGACCCTGCCCCACCCAGATTCATGCCGCGATCAATCCATCCTTGGGGCCGACGCGATCGCCCTCGCCGCGCCGACTCCCGCGACGTGCCCGCTGCTCCACGCCCACTGGAAGTTGAACCCGCCGATGCGCCCGTCCACGTCGCACAACTCGCCGCACACGTGCAGCCCGGGCACGACGCGGCTCTCCATCGATGCAAGATCGATCTCCACGAGAGGCACCCCCCCGGCCGTCGCCTCGGCGAAGAGGTAGCCACGATCGCCGATGACCCGAAGCGGATACTCCGTCACGCTCCGCGCGACCGCTCGCCTCAGTTCTCGCGAGAGCGTCCGCACCCGCGTCCCCGCCTCGACGCCCGCGTGCACCGCGAGCACCCGCGACAGCCGCTCAGGAATCTCAAACTCCTTCACGAGCCACCGCGCCACACCAAGATCACTTCCGGTCTCGCCCGCGCGCACGAGCCGAGCGTCGATCGAATCCGGCGTGTCCTCGGGCACCAGATTCATCTCCAGGCGCGCCCCGGGATCCGGGCGATCGCCCGCGCCCAATCGCGCCGCCGTCCAATACCGACTGATGTCCAGCACACCCGGCCCGGAAAGCCCGAAATGCGTGAACAGCACCGAGTTCACGAACGTCACCAGTTTCTTCCCCGTCCCCGACCGCAGCGTCACGCCGGCACGCACCGTGATCCCGCTCAACTCCGTCAGCGAGTCCCCCTTCTCCACGAGCAGCGGCACGAGCGCCGGAAAGGTGTGCGGCGTGATCGAATGCCCGAGCGACCGCGCCACCTCAAACCCACTTCCATCCGAACCCGTCTTCGGCAACGACTTCCCACCCATCGCGAGAATTACCCGGCGTGTGCGGAGTGTCGCCGCGCCGTCGTCGCGCTCGATGATGAAGCCCGACTCACCGTTCGTGTCGCCACTCTCGCGCGCCACTCGCCCCACGCGCCACGGGTGGCGGATCTCGACGCCTTCCTCGCGGGCTGCGCCGAGCAGCGCGTGGAGGACGTCCGCCGCGCGATCCGTCGTGGGGAACAACTTCCCCGTCTCCTCGCGCTTGAGTTCCACGCCGCGCGACGCGAAGAACTCGACCGTGCGCTCGACGCCAAACGCCCGCAGCACCTTGCGGATCGCGGGCCTCGTCGAACCCGCGTACGCCGACTCGTCCACGCTGTGGTGCGTCACGTTGCACCGCCCGCCGCCCGCCACCAGGATCTTCGCCCCCAGTTTCGACGCCCCATCCACGGCGATCACGCGTGCCCGGGCATCCCCTCGCGCTCCCGATCCCGCCGCCGCCAATGTCCTGGCCGCCCACACGCTCGCGAAGAGCCCCGCCGCACCGGTCCCGACGACCACGATGTCCGCGTCATACGCCATGCACGCGGACGGTAGTGCGCCGGCCCGGACTCTGTTACGATACCTGACGTGGGGTGCAGAGCACGGGGGGGGAGGGGGGGGGTGCCGACCGTGTCCGCACACATTCCCGGAGGCTCCGCCATGCTTCGCAAGGTCATCGCCGTCGTCGTCTCATACATCGTCACCTCCGTCGCCATAGGCCTGCTCTTCCTCGCCGCCATGCTCATCCTGGGCATCGATGGCACCCTCCGCCCCAACGAGTACTGGACGACCACGACCTTCAACATCGTCGTGCTCGCCGGCGGCACGCTCATCGCCCTCCTCGGCGGGATGCTCTGCACCGTGATCGCCCGCTCATGGAAACCCGCCCTGGTCGTCGCCGGCATCATGATCGCCTATGGCCTCGTTGGCGCGGTCCAGAACATGAACAAGCCCGATCCCCCGGCTCGCACACCCAAGGCCGAGGGCCAAACCACCATGGAGTACCTCAACCAGATCGGAAAGGACCTCTCCTCGGGGGGCAAGGAGCCGATCTGGTTCTCCTTCGCCGCGCCACTCCTGGGCGCCGGGGCCTTTGTCGTGGGTTCACGCCTCGTGAAACGCGGGCGATCGGATTCGGGAAGTCCGGCGGGCGCGTGATACGATTGCCCGGTCGTGCCGCAGCGCTCGAGACGGATCCAGCGCCGCCCGGCCACTCGCACCAGTCTCTGAAGGAGCATCCATGGCCATCCGCGTCGGCATCAACGGTTTCGGTCGCATCGGTCGCCTCGTCTACCGCATCGGGATGGAGCAGGGCCTCGAGTTCGTCGCCGTCAACGACCTCGTCCCCGCCGACAACCTCGCCTACCTCCTCAAGCACGACACCATGCACCGCCGCTTCACCCTGGGCGGCAAGCCCGTCACCACTTCCGCCACCGACACCTCCTTCACCGTCAACGGGCACACGACGAAAACCATGGCCATCAAGGATCCCGCCCAACTCCCCTGGAAGGACCTGGGCGTCCACTACGTCCTCGAGTCCACCGGCCTCTTCACCGATTTCGAAAAAGCCTCCGCCCACAACGCCGCCGGCGCCAAACGCACCATCATCTCCGCCCCCACCAAGGCCGAGCCGGCCCAGGTCCCCACGCTCGTCATGGGCGTCAACCACGAGACCTTCGACCCGAGCAAGCACACGGTCGTCAGCAACGCCTCGTGCACCACCAACTGCCTCGCCCCGATCGCCAAGGTCATCAACGACACCTTCGGCCTCGAAGAAGGCCTCATGACCACCGTCCACGCCGTCACCGCCACCCAACCCACGCAGGACGGCCCGTCCAAGAAGGACTGGCGCGGCGGACGCAACGCCTACCAGAACATCATCCCCGCGAGCACCGGCGCCGCCAAGGCCGTCACCCTCGCCATCCCCGCCCTCAAGGGCAAACTCACGGGCATGTCCTTCCGCGTCCCCACCGCCGACGTCTCCTGCGTCGACCTCACCTTCCGCACCGCTAAGGACACATCGCTCGCCGACATCAACGCCGCGATGAAAAAAGCCTCCGAAGGCAGCATGAAGGGCGTCCTCGGCTACACCGAGGACGAGGTCGTCTCCAGCGACTTCATCGGCGACCACCACAGCAGCATCTTCGATGCAGGCGCGGGCATCGAGCTCAACAAGCGATTCTTCAAGGTCGTCAGTTGGTACGACAACGAGGCCGGCTACGCCGCCCGATGCGTCGACCTCCTCAAGTACCTCGCGAGCAAGGACGGGGTGAAGTAAGCCCCCCAGTGGGCCACTGCGGGGTGGGCCCCTAGTGGGCCATCACCCGCCTCGCGAACGCCTCGTACTGCTCCGGCGTGTCGATCCCCTGTGTGTGCACGGCACGCACCGCGACCGCGATCCGGTACCCGTGCTCCAGAACGCGCAACTGCTCGAGGAACTCCGTCTGCTCCAGCGGCGTCGGCGGCAGCGCGACATAGTGCCGCAGGAACGAGACGCGGTAGACGTACAGCCCGATGTGCTTGAGCGGTTGCGTGGGCGCGACACCGTTCGTGCCCACGCCGGTATTTCTCGGGTACGGGATCCGCGCCCGGCTGAAGTAGAGCGCATGACCCTCGCGCGAGAGGACGACCTTCACGATGTTCGGGTTCGCCGCGTCCTCATCGCGCGCGAACGGCGAGGCGACCGTCGCGACCTCCGTCCGCTGCTCGATCAGTCGCGCCACCGCCGCGTCAATCACCCCCGGGTCGATCTCGGGCTCGTCACCCTGGATGTTCACGACGATGTCGCTGGCGCCCAGAGCCAGCCGCTCGGCGGCCTCGGCGAGCCGGCTCGTGCCGTTGGGGTGCTCCGCGCTCGTCATCACGCACTCCCCCCCGAACGATCGCACCGCCTCCTCGATCCGCGGGTGGTCCGTCGCCACGACGATCCGCGAGAGCGTCGCGCTCCGCCGCGCCGACTCGACGACGTGCTGGATCAGGGGCTTGCCGGGCGTGCTCGCGAGGACTTTTTCTGGAAACCGCGACGAAGCGAGACGCGCGGGGATGAGGCCGACGATGGCGGGGGGCTGGGGGGTGCTCGCGACGCTGAGGAGCGTTGCGGAGTCCGGTTGATTGGGAGTCATAGGTTGCGTCCTCCGTGGGTGATGGGATGAAAAGGTGAAGAGGTGGGGGTGCGGTGGGGGTGCTGGGGGTCGTGGGATTACACCCCGGGTGCCGCGGCGACGAACGCCCGGCAACGTTCCGGGGAGAGCGGGTTCGACCACACCCCACCGTCCTTGATCGATGACCCCACAATGATCGCGTCGGCGTGCTTGAGGAGCGTGCGGACGCTCTGAGCCGTCGCCCCGCTCCCCACGACGACGGGGATCTTGACCGCCGCCTTCGCCTCCGCCACGTCCTGCGGGTCGGTCGGCTTGCCCGTGGCGCTCCCCGTCACGATCACGCCGTCGGCCCCGAAGAACTCCGCAGTCTGCGCCGCGTCGATCAGGGAGACGTCGCCGGTGATCGCGTGGGCGGCGTGCTTCTTCTTGATGTCGGCGAGAACACGCACACGCTCCGCGCCGATCATCCGTCGGTACCGCAGCAGGTCGCCCGCCGCCGCCGTCGCCATGATCCCCTCGTCGGCGACGTGGGCATAGACAAAGTTCTCGCAGCGGATGAAGTCCATCTCGGCCGTCATCGCGACGCCGAGTGCCTCGCGGTGCGCCCCCGAGAGGATCTGCACGCCGCAGGGCATCGCGGGCGCGGCCTCGCGC
>ERZ795041.416-NODE-416-length-16228-cov-4.147344_pt1 | contig 16228 bp, 13 predicted proteins | sample MGYA00375125_ERZ795041 | MGnify/ENA primary metagenome ERZ795041 (study PRJEB30170, sample SAMN03074214) | activated sludge metagenome | biome: Common Effluent Treatment Plant; feature: Wastewater; material: Activated sludge; isolation source: activated biomass in...
TTCGGCGCCAACTCCGTGGTGAACGTCGGCGGGCTCTACGCCGCCGCGGGCAACCAATGCGGCCAGCATCCGCAACACCGGCTCGATCTCCGCCGACGATGGGCAGATCACCATGGCCGCCGGTGACATGCTGGGCCTCGCCCTCCTCAACCAGGGCGTCATCAACGCCCACGGCGGCACCGTGGGCATGACCGCCACGCACGGCACGGTCATCAACGCCGGCACCATCGACGTCGGCGTCGGCCCAGGCCAGGCGGGCGATGTCTCGATCCACGGCGTGTTTGTCACCAACTCGGGCCGGATCCGCGCCGACGCCGAGTCGGGCCACGCCGGGAACATCGAACTCATCAGCACCAAGGGCACCACCCTCACCAACGGCTCGGTCACCGCCGCCAACGGCGGCCACGGCATCGCCGACGGCGGCACCATCTTCATCGATTCCACCCAAGGCCGCACCGTCGTCGAGAAGCAGGCACGTCTCGACATCTCCGGCGGCAAGGCCGGCGGCAACGGTGGGTCCATGGAGATCAGCGCCGCGACCACGATGTCACTCAAGGGCATCCTCGTCGGCGAAACTCTTGCCGGGTACTCCCTCGCGCGACTGGTCATCGATCCCGCCGTTGTCATCATCGCGCTCGAGCAGCCCGACACCATGCCCGCGGATTCGGCCTTCGTCTCCGTCGCCAGCATCGAAGGATTCCAGGGCGATACCACCATCCTCGCCGACAACGACATCTTCGTTCTCTCCAGCATCCACAAGGATGTTGGCGGTCTCACCCTCCTCGCCGGGAACGACATCCAGTTCTGCGGCTATGAGCCCGACCCCACCTGCCCCGGTCGATGGAGGCCCCGGATCAAGAACTGGTGCACCACGCCCAATCCCTGCGGCCCGACGGGCGGCACGTGCGATATCACCATCAGCGCCGATCACCTCGACTTCCAGGCCGGCCACAGCATCCTCGACATGACCTCAACCGGCGCCGTCCTCGAGGCGACCACCGGCGACATCCACCTCCTCGCGACAACCGGCCGCGCCGAGTTCGGCCTTGCCTCGGTCACGCCGCAGCGGATCGTCTCGATCACTCAGGCCGAGAGCCGCGTGATCCGTGGCGGGATCGATTCCTTCCTCGAGGATCCCGAGAACACGCATCTCGTCGTGAACATCACCAACGGAAGCCTCACCTTCGCCCCTCAGTCCAACTGCAACACGTCGCCCCAGACCTACTACGCCCTCGACGCCTTCGCCAAGGGCGACCTCACCGTCAGCAACCCGATCGACTCACGCACCAACCTCACGCTCACCGCGGGCAAGGACCTCGGCATCGGCGCCAACCTCCGAGCGGCCAGCGACATGACGCTCCACGGCGGCGCCGGCGGCGCGGGCATCGTCCTCTGGACACGCCCCGGTCTCGACGCTTGGGCCGACAACATCACGCTCATCGCCGGTGACGGCAATGGCACGATGTCCTTCATCAACGCCCAGGCCAATCACCCGATCTTCCGTGGCGCCGAGGGCGGCAACACCCGTCCGATCAGTTTCACGTTCCGCCAGGATGCCGCCGTCACCAGCGCCATCCTCCCGCTCGGTTCCCAGTTCGGCGCCTCCACCCTGGGCATGATCTACAACATCGAGTCCGTCAACGCCGGCGTCAAACTCTCCGACGCCAACCAGGTCACGGGCACCATCCTCACCATCCGAAGCCTCACGGGCACCTCCATCGACGACAACCTCAGCCTCACCTCCCTCGAGGTCTTCGGCTCGACGGCACTTCGCGGCGATGTCGCCTCCACCGGAACGCAGACCTACCACGGCCCCGTCACCGTCGATGGCGATCGCACGCTCACCGCCTCGACCGTCACGCTCGATTCGACCCTCGACGGCACGCCCGGCGGCGACGCCGATCGACTCACGATCGACGCCGATCTCGTCGCCAATGGCCAGATCGGTGGCAACTCGCCCCTCGAGGAACTCACCATCACCCGCTCCACCGTCTTTGGCACCGACCTCGTCCGCACAGAGGGCGACCAGACTTTCGGCGGGCACCTCACGCTCACCGAGAACACCACGCTCGAGAGCCTCACCGGCACCGTGGCGTTCGGCTCGGGACTTGATCCCGCCACTGGCGCGAGCGTCGATCTCGACGTCCTCGGCAACATGCGCGCCGACGGTCCCATCGGCCAGTCCAATCCGCTGAACACCCTTGCCGTCACCGGCGCCAGCACCCTCAACGGCGGCCTCGTCCGCACCACCGGCGAGCAGTCCTACGGCGGCCCCGTTGTCCTCGGCGCCGACACGCTCATCGAATCCACCACCGGCGCCACGCTCACCTTCAACGCACCGATCGATGCCAACGCCACCGGACCCGCGGAGGCTCTCACGCTCCACGGGAGCGTGGTCCTCAACGCCCAGGTCGGCGCCAACGATCCCCTCGCCGCCCTCACGATCGATGGCCCTGCCGCGATCAACACCGACCTCATACGCACGGTCGGCGAACAGAGGTACGCCGGCCCCGTTCTCTTCTCGGGCGACGCCCGACTCGAGAGCACCGCCGGGCGGATCGCCCTCGAGAGCACCGTCGATTCCGCTGACGCGTCAAACCCCATCGATCTCGCGATCGACGGCGATCTGCTCGCCATGGGTCTGATCGGTGGCACCAACCCGCTCAACTCGATCAGCGTCGCCGGCAACGCCGAACTCCACGGCGGCCTCATTCGCACCATCGCCGGCCAGTTGTACTCCGGCGAGGTCGTCCTCGGCGCCGACACCATCCTCGAAAGCACTACCGCCGACACAATCGAGTTCAGTGGCACTGTCGATGGAAACTCCGACGGAACCCCCGAGTCACTCACCATCAACGGCGCGCTCGTCGCGAGCGGCGCCATCGGCGCGACCGACGCCCTCGCCTCGCTCGTCGTCAACGGCCCAGCCTCGCTCGCCGCCGGAATCATCCGCACCATCGCCGATCAGGATTACTTCGGCACGACCACGGTCGCCGGCGACATGACCTTCGAGAGCACGGGCGACGCCCTCGTCCGCTTCCGAGACGCCCTCACCGCCGACACCACGCAAACACCCGGCGATGTTACCATCGCCGCCAACGCCCGATTCGATGGACGAGTCGGCGACAACCCCTTCAACTCGCTCACCGTTGATGGAAACGCCCTCATCGCCGGCGGCTCGGTCACCACCATCGCCGACCAGAACTACAACGCCGACACCGTCATCGCCGCCGACACCACCCTCATCGCGTACTCGGGTGCCACCATCCGCTTCGGCGGCACGCTCGACAGCGCCAACGCCGATGCCACCGCCGCCGCCCATGACCTCCTCGTTACCACCGGTCCCGGCGGCGTCATCCGCTTCGCGGACAACGTCGGCTCCAACGGCGCCTTCGACACCCTCCAACTCTGCACCCAGTTCTCCATCGCAGCTCGAGGCAACACCGACGAAGGCGGCGAGATCCTCCCGCCGGTTCCCTCCATCCCGGATCGCGCCACGATCGTCGGCGAGCAGAGCCTCACCATCAACACCGCCGACTTCATCATGTGCCCCTACGAGAAGTTCACCACGCTCGGCTCGCTCACGCTCAACGCCTCGCGCCTCGCCGAACTGGGCGATCTCGTCACCATCGCCGAGATGACCGTCAATGCTCCCAGCATCGTCCTCCTCACGCGACCCGCCGCGGAACTCCAACTCGCCGATGCCACCACCGTCACCGATCGCGGGCTCGACTTTGTCGCCGGCGGCCAGTTGAACTTCAACGGCACGGTCACCACCCGCTCGGCCTTCGGCGCCACCAACCCCGCGCCCACCTTCGAGGATGTCGACGGCCTCGCCCCGGTCTCGCTCGCTGGGTTCGAGTTCAACGCCACGCCCGTCGGCGACGCGACCATGGACGCGCTCGTGCTCAACGGCGTCGTCCTCGACCAGCGCACCCGAAAGTCGATCGTGCCACCCCCGCCACCGCCCCCGGTCGATCCACGCGTCTCCGATGATCTCGCGAGCATCACGACCCAACCCCCGGCCTTCGTTGATTCCATCGTCCCCGAGGTCTACGACCTCTCCCTCCTCAAGTCCCTCGCCATCAACGCACGAGGCGTTGAGTTCGACGAGGCCCTCAACGCCGCCAAGGGAAGCCGCCTCTACATCGACAACCTCCGCCCAGGACCCGACGGCAACGCGGACACACGCATCTCGGCCACGCGACTGAGCGACAACGCCGTACGCCTCACCGCCCAACGCAAGGACTCGGTCTCGGGATACGACCAGACACCCGAGGGCCTCCTCGTCGCGCGTCCCTTCTCCGCCGTGGGAGATTCCATCGCCGAGGCCTTCGCCCGATTCACCAAGGCCCGTATCGCCGACTCCAACACCGCCGCGCCAAGCACGGCCGAACTCGTCCCCGCTTTCCGAGACTTCCTCGTCGCCTCGCCCGACGAGGCTCGCACGCTCGACTCGGTGCGACGTCTCGCCGCGGTCCTCGATCGCGTCCGAGCCATGGGCCTTCCCACGGCTCAGTACGAACGCACCCGACGCGAACTCCTCGCCGAAGTCGCCCGCCAGAACTCGCTCGGCGTCGACGAACTCATCCAACTCGTCGAGTCGATGAGCGGCCAGGTCTAACCACACCAACCAAACAACCGACCCGACCTCGTGGCACAGGCGTCCAGCCTGTGCCTTTTTACTTCATGTGTCCCTACGTCCCTGCCGGAAACTCCCACGCCTCTCCCGGCGTGTACCCCACCAACTCATACAACTCCTTCCGCGTCTGCATCCGGTCCAGCATCCCCTCAGCCGTACCCGTCCTTGCGAGTTCCTCCAGCGCCCTCGACACGGCACCCATCGCCACGCGCAGAAGCGTCACCGGATAGATCACGCACGAGTACCCCATCCGCTCGAACTCACGCAGAGCAATCATCGGTGTCTTCCCGAACTCCGTCATGTTGGCGAGCAGATATGGCCCCCCATCGCGAGTCTTTCCCTTCATCCCGCGCATCGCCCTCGCGAACGCCTCGAACTCCTCCACGCTCGCCTGCCCCTCGGGAAAGATCATCTCCGCCCCCGCCTCGACATACGCCGTCGCGCGCGCCACCGCGGCCTCCATCCCCTCCACGCCCCGCGCGTCGGTCCTTGCGCACACGATGATCCCCGCCTCGTCGCCACGTCCCGTTTCGCGGGCCGCCTTCGACGCCCACTCCACTTTCTCCACCATGTGGTCCCTGGGCACGAGTTCCTTCCCATCAAGGTGTCCGCAGCGCTTGGGGAACTTCTGGTCCTCGAGGTGCAGGCCCGCCGCCCCCGCGCGCGAGTACTCGATCACCGTCCGCCGCACCATCTCCGCCTCGCCGAATCCCGTGTCGGCGTCGGCAAGAACGGGAAGCCCGCTCGAGTCCACCGCCTCACGAATACACCGGCAGAAGTGCTCCAGGGTGAGCAGCCCCACGTCGGGGACGCCCGCGCTCACGCTCGTCGCCGCTCCAGAGATGTAGCACGCCGGAAACCCGGCCCTGGCGATCGCCCTCGCGCACAGCCCGTTGAATGCCCCGGGGATCGGGACGCACCGCTCGTTCATCGCCCGCCGGAGCCGGGCCGCCGTATTGGTGTTCGAGTTCTGCATCTCCGAGCGTAGGTGGGGGGGTGGGGTGTCTCGGTTCGCCACATGTCCGCATCAATCTACGACCATCCTGCGAACATCCGGCACCCTCCGACAATTCTTCTCGTTGGTTTCGCGATTTGCTCGTTCCCCTCCCGCCCATTTTCCGATAGGCTTGCAAACACGCACGTGTTTCAGGAGTCGTATGCGCTCGTCCCACGAGCACTAGAGGGAACGGAGGCAGTGGTGTCGCATCCGGCCGGCGCACGATCGGCGATGCAGGGCGAGAACGCTCGCTCCACCCCTGCGCGCGCGACTCGACGCCTCAGGGCGTTCGTGCCGCCGGCACTCGCCTTGATGCTCGCGTGTGCCGTCGCCCCTGTCACCCAGGCCGACGAGCCGGTGCCCGCGTCCGAGAACCCGAAGTACTCCATCACGCTCAGTTCCGGCGAGACCATCGCCGGCACCATCAAGACCAACGAGAAGGACGCCATCGTCCTGGTTCACCCCGTCCTCGGCGAGATCCGAGTTCCCCGCTCGGGCATCAAGGCATCTGAGCCGCCCGTTCCCGATCCGCCTCCTCCTCCGCCACCCCCTCCTCCGCCGCCACCACCGAAGGAGCAGGAGCCCGCGCCCCTGCCGCCGCCCAAGCCGCCCAAGCTCTCGCTGTGGGAGGTGATCTCGGCCAAGGACGACAAGTCATTCATGACCGGTTGGAAACGATCCACGGAGTTCGGGCTCAATGGCACGATGGGCAACCGTGACTCCTACGACCTTCGCGCCAACCTCAACCTCAACCGCGACTCGAAGACCCTGCGCACCACGATCGGGACCAACGCCGTCACGGGGCGAGACAACAACGGCGAGACGCGGTCGCGTGCCGAACTCAACTTCCGCAACGACTGGAAGGCCGACCGTTCCGACTGGCAACTCTGGCTCGGTGGCAAGGCCGAGGTCGACAACAGCACACCCTGGGACGCCCGTTACAGCCTCAACACAGGCCCCGCGTACGTCATCGTCAAGGACAGCGACATCACGCTCCAGGCGCGCGTCGGCCTGGGGATGACCCGCCAGATCCATGGCCCACGCAACGAGATCGATCCCGAGGCAGTCGGCGCCGTCGACTTCAACTACAAAATCGACGACCGCTCGTCGATCTACGCCAACCTGGAGATGAGGCCCAATCTCGCCGACACCGAGGACATCCGCACCACCACGCGTGCCGGGTGGAACTTCATCGTCGACCCCAAGAAGAACATCAACCTCCGCATCGGGTGGGAGCACCGCTACGTGAATGAATCCGGCAGCCGCGAGCCCAACGACTTCGATTACTTCGTGGTCCTTGGGCTGTCGTTCTGAGTCTTCGAACGGTGTCCCAGGAGGCGTGCGTCGCGCCACGCCGGGAACTTCTCACGCCAGCGCCGGACGGCTCCCGGGTCGATCTCGACGCTGAGGACACGCTCCTCGTTGCCCAACTCGCCCAGGATCTCACCCGTGGGCCCGATGGCGATCGACCCGCCTGTGTACACCAGGTTCGGGTCGTTCCCGACTCGATTGACACCCAGGACAAAGGCCTGGTTCTCGATCGCGCGCGCCACGAGCAACGCCCGCCAGTGCGATTGACGCGCCACCGGCCAGCACGCGCCGAGCGCGAACATCTCGGCCCCTTCCAGGAGCCCGAACCGGAACAACTCGGGAAACCGCAGGTCATAACAGATCGCGGGCATCACGCGGAGCGAGCCATCGACGCCACGCCACTCATACGTCACGATCCGATCCCCGGGCGTGAAGCGTTCGTGCTCCTTGCCCAGCGTGAAGGGGTGGATCTTCGCGTACTCGCCGAGGATCATCGGCTTGCCGTCGGGGGAGGCACGCACGATCGACATCACGTTCGACGCGATCCCGTCGCCCACGGTTCGCCCGCCCTGCACCGTCGCGTCGAACGAGTCGGCGAGATCGCAGAGAAACGCGAGCGTGGCGTCGCCGGCATCGCGCGTCCGCTCGGTCTCCATCGAGAAGCCCGTGTCGAACATCTCGGGGAGCAGAATCAGATCGCCTGGCTCGACCAAGGCCGCCTCGAGCATGGCCAGAACCTTCTCGAAGTTCGCCGATTTGTCTTCCCAAGAAATATTGAACTGGACGAGGTGGGCGCGCATCTGATTCAACGATAGCACGGATCGGCGATCGTGTGTTTGGGAACCGATCGGGTATCTGAGTCCGCCGCGATTTAGTTAGTAAAGACTATGATATGTGACTGCTCATGGCACACACGGATGACCACAACCGCAGGTCAGGACGCCGCCCCAGGGTGTTGCTGGCGAGCCGATCGCCCCGTCGTCGGGAGATGCTGACCAATGCGGGGATTGCCCACATTGCCGAGCATCCCGGCCTGGATGACGCGGAGTTGGCGCCCACCACACAGGGCGTGGAGGCCTATGTCGCCTCTCTGGCGTACTTGAAGGCCGCTGCTGGGGCCGTGCTCCCCCAATCCGCGGATGTCGATGTCGTCCTCGGGGCCGACACCGCCTGCGAGCAGGGTGGAACGATCATCGGGACGCCGACGACCGAGGACGAGGCGTACCAGATGGTTCGTAATTTGTCTGGTATAGAGCACCGGGTGTGTTCGGGCGTGGCCTTAGTTGGGCCAAGGGACGGACGCCGGGTGATCTTTGTGGACGAGGCCCGCGTGACGCTCGGTCGGCTCCCGGATGACGAGATACGGAAGTACGTGGCGTCGGGTGAATGGCGGGGGAAGGCAGGCGGCTACAACTTGAGCGAACGTTTGGCTGCCGGATGGCCGATTGAACACAACGGCGATCCCACGACGATTATGGGACTGCCCATGCGTCGTCTCGTCCCCGTGCTCGACGCGTGGAACGATCTCGCGTCGCCACTTTGGCGATCGTCAGGAGAAACGGTCTCGTGAGTCCATTGTCGGCGAATCTCGTTCTGGCGAACGCGGTGACGAACTCATCGACACCCCTGGTTCCGACGTGGATCGTCATGCCGTGCGCCATCCTCGCGTTGCTCATGCTGGGCGGGTACTTGCGGGCGATGGTGAGGGCGTCTCCCCAGGACATACCCGCAAGCCGTCGAAGGATCCGCGTCGCGAACACGCTGGTGATGATGTTCACGACTCCGATCGCGGCGTTCTCGTTCGGCGTGGTGGTCCCCGCACAGCAGCGCGCGTGGGTGCTCTCGTGGACGCTGCTCGCGGGGCTGGTGACGATCGTGCTGTGCATCGCGGCGGCCGACGTGTTCAACACGATCCGTCTGTATCGCAAGGCCCGTCGCGAGATCATGCGTGAACGGGCCGAACTGCTCTCTGGCGCGCTCCCCAGCGCGCGGGGCACGTGACCGACGCGACACCACGCCCGCCCACGCGACGCCCGATTCTCCTGCCGGCGGCGTGGATGTACTCGCTCATCATCGGAAGGATCAACCGTCGCTTCGATCGCCGAAAGGGCGTGGTCGAGTTCGATCGCCCGGTGATCAGCGTGGGCAATCTCTCGACCGGGGGCACGGGAAAGACGCCGATGGTCGCGACGATCGTGCGCTGGCTGCGCGAGGCCGGGCACGATCCGGCGATCGCGATGCGCGGGTATGCGCCACGCGGTGGCGAGCGTGGCGAGGGATCCGACGAGGCGCGGACCTATGCCGGGATGTTCGAGGATCTGCCGCTGGTCGCCCGCGCGGATCGCATCGCCGGGCTGATCCGGATGTTCGGGACCGAGCGCGGCGAGAGGGTCGATGCGGTCGTGCTCGACGACGGGTTCCAGCATCGGCAGATCGCGCGGCAACTGGACCTCGTGCTGATCGACGCGACGCGGAGTCCGTTTGTCGATGCGCTCCTGCCCGCCGGGTCGCTGCGTGAACCGGTGTCGAGCCTGCGCCGCGCCGGTGCCGTGGTGGTGACGCACGCGGACGCGGTGGAGGCCCCGGTTGTGGACGAGTTGGAGCGGTCTGTACGTGGCGTGGCGCCCGGGGCGCTCGTGGGGCGATGCGTGCACTCATGGGCGGGACTGCGCGTTGTCGAGGAGAGCGTGGAGCGCGACGTGCCCGTCACGATGCTCGATCGTCTGCCCGTGGTCGTGGCGTGCGCGATCGGGAATCCGTCGACGTTTGTGGCCCAGGCGGATCGCGTGGCGGATGTCCGATCGTCGCTCGTGCTAAGGGACCATCACCCGTTTGATGACGCGACGGTCGAGCGTGTCGTCGCGATGGCGCGCGAGCATTCGGCCAGAGCGATCGTGGTGACGGAGAAGGACTGGGCGAAGTTGTCACGTGTGCCGAGGGATCGATGGCCATGTGCGGTCGTGCGGCCTGTGCTGCATCTCGAGTTTCAGGCTGGGGGCGAGGCGATACGTCGGCGTGTGTTGGAGACGGCGTCGATGCGGTTGGATGATGACGAATCCTCAGAGGCCTGAGACCTCGTCAAGCGGAGCGTTTGCAGAGGGCTCGTCACAGGCGAGACGCCCGTGCCACGAGTTGGTGGAGGTTGGATGCGGTCCCATTCGCCTTGATCGACGGGCGTCTGAGATCGGGCGGTTGTCCGCGACCGATTGATGTGATGGGAGTGATACGCTTCCGACGACACGCCACGGAACCCGCCCACCCATGGACACACTCCTCCCCGTGCTCGACCGATGGAAGCCGTTCAACGCGGTGGTGGTCGGCGATTTCATGCTCGACGAGTTGGTGTATGGCGACGCGGAACGGCTCAGCCCCGACGCGCCGGTTCCCGTGCTGTATGTCCGTCGTGTCGAGCGGCGCGCGGGCGGGTCGGCAAACGTGTGCATGGATCTCGCGGCCCTTCGTGGGAGTGTGCGGGCGATCGGGGCGATCGGCGACGACGAGGCGGGTCGAGAACTCGCCGCGGCACTCACCCGAGAGGGCGTCGAGACCTCGTCGCTGGTGATCGACCGATCACGCCCCACGACACTCAAGCGGAACTACATCGGTCTGGCGCAGGCACGCCACCCGCAGAAGATGTTCCGCGTCGACGTCGAGTCGCGCGAGCCGCTGGGCGCCGAGGTGACCGACGCGATCCTGGAGCGACTCGACCGAGTGCTTCGCGAGGACCGGATCGACCTCGTGTGCATCGAGGATTACAACAAGGGCGTGTGCACGCCGGAGTTGTGCCAGGGGGTGATCGAGCGGGCGCGGCGCGCTGGAAAGCCGGTCTTTGTCGATCCCGCGCGGATCACGGACTATTCCAGGTATCGCGGGGCGACGACGATGACGCCCAATCGCACCGAGGCCGAGATCGCCACGGGCCTCAAGACCGATGGCGAGGCGTCGGTCTCGCACAACGCGGCGCTCGCGCGGACGCTGATGGAGACGTGCGACCTGGAGAGCGTGGTGCTGACGCTCGATCGGCACGGGGCGCTGCTGCTCGAGCGTGAGGGGAAGGCCGGCGCGACGCGTCCGCCGCAGAGCATCCCGACCGTGGCGCGCGAGGTCTACGACGTGACGGGCGCGGGGGACATGTTCCTCGCCGGGCTGGCCGCCGCGCGGACGCAGGGGTGCGACTGGCACGACAGCGTCCGGTTCGCGAACGCGGCGGCGGGGCTCGAGGTCGAGGTCTTCGGCGTGCAGCCGATACCGCTCGAACGCGTGCACCACTCGCTGCTGGTGATGAACAGCAAGTTCACGGGCAAACTCCGCACGCCGCGGGAACTGGCCGTCGAGGTCGAGTCGCAGCGCCGCGCGGGCAAGAGAATCGTATTTACCAACGGGTGTTTCGATATTCTGCACGCGGGGCACGTGGCGCTTTTGGACAAGGCCGCGAGTTTCGGGGATTTTCTGGTTGTCGCGATGAACACCGACGCGTCGGTGCGACGCCTCAAGGGCCCGGGGCGACCGGTGAACACGCAGGAGGACCGCGCGCGGGTGCTGGGCGCGCTCGGGTGTGTCGGCGCGGTCGTCTTCTTTGACGAGGAGACGCCGATCGATCTCATACGGGTCGTGCGGCCCGACACCCTGGTCAAGGGGGCTGACTACACGAAGGACCGCGTCGTGGGCGCGGAGTTCGTCGAGTCGTGCGGCGGACGGGTCGAGTTGGTCGATCTAGTCGCGGGGCGGAGCACGACGGCGACCATCGAGAAGATGCGCACGCCGGGATGAGTCCCTTGGATGTTGAGCCTCAGGAGTGCCTGCCTCGTGATCCACGTCGCGATCATCCACAAGCCATATCTCGACGCGATCGTCGCAGGGACAAAGCGCGTTGAGTCGCGATTGGCGAAATCTCGGCGTGAACCCTTCGGGCGAGTCGCGGTGGGGGACTGGGTCTTCTTCAAGCAGGCGTCGGGGGCGTTCCGGGCGGCGTCTCGCGTCTCGCGCGTCGTGAGCCGAGAGGGGCTGTCGATCCGTGACGTCCGAGAGATCCGGCGCGAGTTTGGCGAAGAGATCGCAGCTCCGGCGTCGTACTGGCGGGAGCGATCACGGGCGCGATACGCCACGCTCGTGTGGCTGGGCGAGGTGCACGAGATCGGCGACGGCCCGGACTATCGCGGTGCGGGGTATCGCTCGCAGAGCGCGTGGCATGTGCTCGATCGCGTGGACGAGGCGCACGCCCTCGCGACGCTCCTGCGCGTGCGACGGTCGGCGTGAGCGGCACGGACTCCCGAACTCCGGTGCCTATCGGGCAATCAGGCCCAGCGGAGCACGATCTTCCCGAACTGCTCGGCGGCCTCGAGTCGCTCGTACGCCCGCCTCGCGTCATTGGCCTCGAAGACCTTGTCCACGACGGGCTTGAGCGAGCCGCCGCGGAAGAGCGAGGCGACCTCCTGGAACTCGGCGTTGGTCCCCATCGTCGAGCCGAAGAGGCGGAGTTGGTTCCAGAAAATACGGGCGAGATCGGTGACGGCGTCTGGGCCCGAGGTGCACCCAGGCGTGACATACGCCCCGCCCCTGGCGAGGCACTTGATGCTGCTCAAGTGCGTCGCCTTTCCCGAGGAATCAACGGCCATGTCCACGCCGCGTTTTTTCGTCCAGGCGCGAACGTCGCGCGACCAGTCGGCGCCGGTGTCCACGACGCCGAAATCGGCGCCGAGTTCTTTAGCGCGATCGATCTTCCACTGGTGGCGGCTGGTGACGGCGATGGGGCAGGAGAGGTGTCTGGCGATCGCGAGGGCCGAGGTCGCGACGCCGCCGCCGATCCCGGTGATGAGCACGGATTGTCCCGGGCGGAGTTGGGCCTTTGTGACCATCATGGAGTACGCGGTGAGGGCGCACAGGCCGAACGCCGCGGCGTCGGTGGGGTCGCGGTCGCCCACGTCGGCGAGGTTGCTGACGGGGGCGAGGAACTTCTCGGCGTGCATGCCGAAGTGGTGCTCACCGATCAGTTCATAGTTCGGCGCGAGCGTCGAGGCGGGTGGATCATCGGGCGAGACCCGGTCCGGAACACGCATCGCGGCGTTCACGAGCACGCGTCGTCCGATCCACGACGGGTCGGTGTCTGGGCCGACGGCCTCGACGACGCCGCACGCGTCGCACCCCGAGACTCGCGGATAGGCGAGATCCAACCCCGGCACGCCGCGACCGACCCAGAGGTCCATCTGGTTGAAGGCGCTGGCAAGGGTGCGTACGTGCGCCCAGCCGGCGGTGGGGGGGGCGGGGTCGGGCCAATCGGCGCGGACGACAACGTTGGACGCGACGACGGCGTTCTTTCGCTCGATGACAACGGCTTTCATGGTGCAGCGTAGACCCGGCGGTCGGAATCGATCGCGAGGAATGAAAAACACCCGCCGGAGTGGCGGGTGCGAGGGGTCGTACGGGTGACGTCGAGATTACTTGGAGGAGACGTGCTTGAGCCCGCGGCGGCGGTCGCGGAGGCGACGGCTCTTGCCCACGCGGTCACGCAGGAAGTACAACTTGGCGCGACGCGCATCGGCGCGGCGGACGATGTCGAACTTGGCGACCAGCGGCGAGTTGATCGGGAAGATGCGCTCGATGCCGACCTCGTCGACGATGCGCCGGACGACCATCATCTCGTCGATGCCGCGGCCCTTGCGCGAGATCACGACGCCCTGGAAGACCTGGAGACGCTCCTTGTCGCCTTCCACGATGCGGAAGTGGACGTTGATCGTGTCGCCGATGTCGATCCGCGGGAGATCGGTCTTGAGCGACTGGGCGTTGATGTTCTCGATGATGGATTGAGCGGCCATGGTGCGTCCTTCCAAAGCCCGACCCGATTCTGGGCAGGGCGGAGAGGATAGGCGGCGGACCCGATCGGGTCGAGTTCTTCGAGTATCAGGATCGGGCCTGCGGCAGATTTGTACGGGAATCGGCAGGTGCCGGATCGACAAGGACTCTTGGCCCAGCAGGGCGAGAGGGTCTATTTCCGCCGGCCGTTGATCTGCTGGCGAAGCCCCTCGAGTTGCTGCTGGATCAGGGAGCGTTTGTCGGACATGGCCTTGAGGTTGTATTGGTGCTGGGCGCGTTCGTCGTCTGTGGCGGCGTTCTCGAGGAGGGCTTTGATGGTGGCGATCTCGCCATCCATAGCCTCGAGATCCCTCTCCATCATGGTGACGCGGGCGCGGATCTGCTCGCTGACATCGCCTCGGAGCGGAGTGAAGAACCTGGGCGGGGGAGCGATGGAGAGCGGCGTGGAGCCGCCGGACGTGATCCTGGTCGGACGGGCTTTGTCGCCTTGTCCCGCGCGATCCTCGTTGATGTTGACGCGAATGCCGTTGGGTGGCATCGACATTCGCATGCTATCGAGTCGTGACCTCGCGCTTACGGTGTCCACGGCGAGCAGGGCGTGCTCGTCGAAGTGGATCGCGATGGGCTCGTCGTTGTGTGTCGAGTCCTTCAACGTCCGGTCTCGATAGAGAAGCCATGCCGTCGAGAGATTGAAATCGACCTGGTTGGGCAGACGCTGATTGGCGAGCGAGCGGAAGTCGCCCATGACGACGGTCCCGACGCACTTCTTCTCGTTCCGGATGAACCGGATATCCACGCGATCGTCGGGGGAATAGGAGAGGATCGCGGGTGGAAGGCTGCCAACGGCGGCGATGTCCACGTCGCCGATGCGGACGATGATGTCGCCCGCCTGGAGGACCTTGGAGCAATCGAAGTCCGGTTCTGTGGAGAGGATCGTGGCGCCGCCGGGTTCGTTGGCGTTCCAGCGGACCCCCAGGGCGGCCCGTGGTCCTTGCATGAACTTCGATCGGGCGATCAACTCCAGACGCGTACGCTGCTCGAGCGTGAGGTCGTCGCGGGTGAGCAGCCCCATGAGCATGACGAGCGATTGCCCACGAAACGATTCGCCTGCTTTCTGTCGATCGGTCAACGCGGGCGAGTCGAGTTGGGTGACGAGAGATTCAAGATCGAATGCCGGCGATGTCGCGGCGGGAGCGGCAATGGATGGAGAGTCCTTCTCCAGTTCACCCTCGAGCGGAGTCGCGGAGGGATTGTCCTGCGCGAACACCGGCGTCGTGAGCGCAAGGACCACTTTCGCGAGCACGCATTGTCTGAGTATGGAGCAGGCTCGTGTCGGCATGGTGTTATGTCCCGGCGCAGTGTACACGAATGGCGTCGGAATCGCCAGCGATTCTCGGACGCGGTCCTTGGTACACCGCGGGCGGCTCATTCCACGTTCTGGGCCTGTTCCTTGATCCGATCGATCGCTCCCTTGATCTCGACGGCATGACGTGAGATCGTGGAGTCGGGCGATTTGCTCGCGATCGTGTTCGTCTCACGGAGCATCTCCTGGGCAAGGAAGTCGAGCGTGCGCCCGATGGGACGCTCGTCCTTGTTGCGCAGGTACTCGGCGAACTGGTTCAAGTGGGCCTGGAGGCGCTGGGTTTCCTCGGCGATGTCGGTGCGTTCGGCATAGGCCGCGATCTCGCGGATGAGATCGACCTGCTGGACCGAGACGCCGGCCTCCTGGAGGAGGAGTTGGATCCGCGAGCGGAGTCGGCTCTCGTACTCGGCGACGACGCCCGGGGCGAGGTCGCGGATCAGGTGGACACGCTCCTCGATGTACGCGCGGTGCGAATCGAGCTCCTTGATGAGCGACTGGCCCTCGATCTCGCGCATCTTGATCAGCGAGGCGCAGGCTCGGTCGAGCAGGGTCAGGAACGCTTTGCGGGCGCGGTCGAGGCGCGCCTCTTCGTTCGTCGGTGGCTGGAGCACGCCCGGCAGGGGGAGCAGCGCCGCGAGATCGAGCGTCAGCGTCCCCGAGCGGATCTGGGGGAGAGCGGAGATCTGCTCGATGTACTTTTCCAGGGCCTTCACGTTGACGGCATGGGCCGCCGACTCGGAGACCTCGGCACATCGAGCGTTGACGGTGATCGTGCCCCGCGAGAGTCGCTCGCGGAGTTTCTGCTCGATCTCGGCCTCGAGCCCCTGGAACTCCTCGGGGAGTCGGATGAGGGTCTTGAAATACTTGTTGTTGAGGGATCGGACCTCGAGGAAGTAGTGCCCACCGTCACTCTGGAGCGAGGCCTCGCCATAGCCGGTCATGCTTCGGATCATGGCAAACCTCTGCCGTAGGAGGCGTGGGGTGGAGGGGAAATGAGAGCGAACACTAGGGATTTGTCGCGGGCGCGGATGTCGGTGCCGGCGCGGATGTCGATGCGGGCTCTGAAGGAGTGCTCTCGACTGGCTTTGGCGTCTCGGTCGCTGAT
>ERZ795041.417-NODE-417-length-16217-cov-4.063977_pt1 | contig 16217 bp, 14 predicted proteins | sample MGYA00375125_ERZ795041 | MGnify/ENA primary metagenome ERZ795041 (study PRJEB30170, sample SAMN03074214) | activated sludge metagenome | biome: Common Effluent Treatment Plant; feature: Wastewater; material: Activated sludge; isolation source: activated biomass in...
GCACGTCGAGCAGCAGGGTCAGGGCGGGACGGATTCCGGCCGCCCATGCCTCGAGGGCGGCAATGCGCGCCTCCGGCTGGCCGCGGCCGCCGCCCTGATAGGCAAAGCTGGCGTCGCTGAAGCGGTCGGACAACACCCAGTCGCCGCGGGCAAGCGCGGGCTCGATGCGCTCGCGCACGAGCTGGGCACGCGCGGCGAACATCAGCAGCAGCTCGCTTTCCGCACAGAGGTTCTGCTGGGCCGGGTCGAGGACGAGCGCCCGCAGCGCCTCGCCGAGCACGGTGCCACCCGGCTCGCGGGTGCGCTCGACGGCAAGGCCGCTGGCCAGCAGGCAATCGCCGACCGCCGCCAGCACCGTGCTCTTGCCGGCGCCTTCGCCGCCCTCGAGAGTGATCAGTGCACCGCGCCTCATCGGCGGATCCGCCGCAGGTACTCGCCGACCGCACGGTTGTGCTCGGCCAGCGTGGTCGAAAAGACATGGCGCCCGCTGCCATCGCCGACGGCGACGAAATACAGCGCATTGCCGGCAGCCGGATGCAAGGCGGCCTCGATTGCCGGTGCGCCGGCCAGGGCGATCGGCGTCGGCGGCAGGCCGGCGCGGGTGTAGGTGTTGTAGGGCGTGTCGGTATCGAGGTCGCGGCGACGGATGTTGCCGTCCCAGCCTTCACCCAGGCCGTAGACGACGGTGGGGTCGGTCTGCAGGCGCATGCCGAGACGCAGGCGGCGGGCAAACACGCCGGCGATCTCGGCGCGTTCCTCGGCAATTCCGGTTTCCTTCTCGATGATCGAGGCGAGGATCAGCGCCTCGTAGGGCGTCGCCAGCGGCACCCCGGGATCGCGCCCCGGCCACAGGGCATCGAGGGTCGCACGCGTCGCCGCATGCGCGCGACGCAGCACGTCGATGTCGGCCTCGCCCTTCACCCAGGCGTAGGTTTCGGGCAGGAACCAGCCCTCCGGCGAGCCGTCGATGCCGAGGCGTCCGGCGATGGTGGCATCGTCGAGCCCCGGCAGGCTCTGTGCGAGGCCGCTCTCGCCGGCGAGGGCGATACGCAGCTGGCGGAACGTCCAGCCGTCGACGATGGTGAAGGCGTGCTGGACGACGCGGCCGGCAGCCATCGCGGCGAGCAACTCGCGCGGCGTCATCGCCGGCAGCAGCGCGTATTCGCCGGCCTGCAGTTTCGGGGCCACGCCCATCTCGCGGGCGAGCAGGCGCCAGTAAAACGGCGAACCGTCGCTGATGCCTTCGCGGCGCAACTGGCGCACGAGTTCCCGGTAGGGCGTACCGCGGGCGAAGTCGATCGAGCGCGCGCCGTCCAGCGCGAGCGGCGCATCGGCGAAGCGCTGGTAGTCACGCCAGGCGACCACCGCGGCGGCGGCGCCGGCGGCGAGCAGGACCAGCAACAGCAGCAGCCAGAAGCGCACGCCACCGCGGGAAATCGACAAGGCCATCAGCGGACCGGATCCGGAATCGAATCCGCGCAGCGTAGCAGCAACGGCAACCCCGCCGCCCGCCTCATCCGTCGATCCCGAACGCACGCAGCAGGCCGCGCGCCTTGGCCCGCGTCTCGGCCAGCTCTGCCTCGGCCACCGAGTCGACGACGATGCCGGCGCCGGCGCGGAAATGGATGCGCCCTTCGATCTGGGTCAGCGTGCGGATGAGGATGTTGAGGTCGAGGTCACCGCTGCGGTCGAGATAGCCGAGCGAACCGGTGTAGGCGCCGCGCGACGCGTGCTCGAGTTCGGCGATGATTTCCATGCAGCGCACCTTCGGACAGCCGGTGATGGTGCCGCCGGGGAATGTCGCGCGGATGACCTGCCCCGGAGTGACGCCTTCGCGCAGGCGCCCGCGCACGTTGGAAACGATGTGGTGCACATGGGCGTAACTCTCGACGCCCATCAGCTCGTCGACCACCACGCTGCCGGGCTCGCAGACGCGGCCGAGGTCGTTGCGCTCGAGGTCGATCAGCATGACATGCTCGGCCCGTTCCTTGGGGTGATCGACCAGTTCGCGGATGCGCGCCGCGGCATCGTCGTCGGGCAGGCGTGCGCGGGTGCCGGCAATCGGCCGGGTCTGCACCTCGCGGCCACGCACCTCGACCAGGCGCTCCGGCGAGGAACTGGAGATGGCGAAGCCGCCATGCTGGAGGAATCCGGCGAACGGGGAAGGATTGGCACGGCGCAAGGCGGCATGGACATCGACCGGCCGTGTACCGGCGGCGACCCGCAGGCGCCACTCGCGCGACAGGTTGACCTGGAACACGTCGCCGGCACGCAGGTAGTCGTGGGTGCGTGCGACCGCATCGAGAAAACCGGCGTCCGCGTCCTCCTCGACCGCTTCGACGCGCGGCGCCACGGGTTGCCATGCGCCATGACCGGCGAGATCGGCTGCCATCGTCTCGATGAGTGCGGCCTGACCTGCCTCGGCCAGCAATACGGTGCGATCGAGCCGATGGTCGTGGAGGATGGCGGCCGGGCAGCGCAGGGCAAGCGCGACCGGCAGTGGCGCGGGGGGCGGGCGCAGCCGCGGCTGCAGGCGCGGTTCGATCGCGCCGGCGAGTTCGTAGCCGAGGTAGAGCAGCCAGCCGCCGCGGAACGGCCATTGCGGATCGACATCCACGCGAGCGCCCTGCCCGACCCATGCCGCATCGAGCGCATCGAGGAATCCGCCATCGAGCACCGCCCCGTCGCCGCCGCGGGTGCGGCCATCGGCATCGAGGCGGATGGATTCCTGCGGAAACGCGAACAGGATGTCCCAGCGCGCCTGCGGCGTGCCGGAGGCGACGCTTTCGAGCAGGCCCGGATAGCGTTGCGGGCAGACGGCGGCGAGCGCGGCGAGGTCATGCCGTCCGCCGACGATGCGGACCTCCACGGGAGCACCGCCCGTCATCGGCATGCGATGCCGGGAATCAGACGCGACGGAACACGAGGGTGCCGTTGGTGCCGCCGAAGCCGAAACCGTTCGACACGGCGACATCGATCTTCCTCTCGCGGGCGACATTCGGCACGTAATCGAGGTCGCAGCCCTCGCCGGGTTCATCGAGGTTGATCGTCGGCGGGATGATGCCGTGGTGGAGGGCGAGGATGGTGAAGATCGCCTCGACGCCGCCGGCTGCGCCGAGCAGGTGGCCGGTCATCGACTTAGTCGAGCTGACCATCGTCCGGTAGGCGTGATCACCGAGCGCGCGCTTCAGCGCAAGCGTCTCGGCGACGTCGCCGAGCGGCGTGGAGGTGCCGTGGGCATTGAGGTATCCGACCTGCTCCGGGTTGATGCCGGCGTCCTTCATTGCCGCGGCCATGCAGCGTGCCGGGCCCTCGCCGCTTTCGCTCGGCGCGGTCATGTGGAAGGCGTCGCTGCTGCTGCCGCTGCCGGCCAGTTCGCAGTAGATGCGCGCGCCGCGCTTCTTCGCCGCTTCGAACTCCTCGAGCACGAGGATTCCGGCGCCGTCACCGAGCACGAAACCGTCGCGGTCCTTGTCCCACGGCCGGCTCGCGCGCTGCGCATCGTCGTTGCGTGTCGACATCGCCTTCATCGAGCAGAAGCCGCCGACCGCGGTCGGCACGGTCGCATACTCGGCGCCGCCGGCGACCATGATGTCGGCATCGCCGTACTGGATCAGGCGCATGGCCATGCCGATGCTGTGGTTGGAGGTCGCGCAGGCCGAGACCGCGGAGAAGTTCGGACCCTTGATGCCGGTCATGATGGAAAGGTGCCCGGCGACCATGTTGATGATCGTCGAGGGGACGTAGAACGGCGAGATCTTGCGCGGGCCGCCCTCGTGCCAGGCCACCGTGGTCTTCTCGATGCCGGCGATGCCGCCGATGCCGGAGCCGATCAGCGCGCCGGCGCGTTCGGCATTGGACTCGTCGATCACGAGACCGGCGTCCTGCATCGCCATCAGGGCCGCGGCGACACCGTAATGGATGAAGGAGTCCATCTTCTTGACGTCCTTCGGCGGAATCCATTGCGCCGGGTCGAAGTCGCGCACCTCGCCGGCAATGCGGGTCGGGAACGCGGAAACGTCGAAGTTGGTGATCGGGCCGATGCCGCTGCGGCCGGCGACGATGTTGCCCCAGGCGGTGGCCAGGTCATTGCCGACGGGACTGACGATGCCGAGGCCGGTGATGACGACGCGACGCTTGCTCATGCTCGGGGGTCCACATGCGGGGAAACGCAGCGCCTACATACGCCGGCGTAGCGTTTCCGGTTCACAAAATGAAAGCTGCGCCTCGAGGGCGCAGCTTGGCGGAACATCCTGACCCGCTGGCGGATTCCGCAGGCATCCGGCGCGTGCCGCCGGAAAACGGGGAAACGACGCCGGCACCGCCGCGAGTCGCCCTCGCGCGCGGCGCGCATTCGTGCTTCAGGACTTGACGTGCGCCTTGACGTAGTCGACGGCCTGCTGGACGGTCGTGATCTTCTCGGCTTCCTCGTCGGGGATTTCGCACTCGAACTCCTCCTCCAGCGCCATCACCAGCTCGACGGTGTCGAGCGAGTCGGCGCCGAGATCGTCGACGAACGACGCGCTCGGCGTGACCTCGTCTTCCTTCACGCCCAGCTGTTCGATGACGATTTTCTTGACGCGTTCTTCGATCGTGCTCATGAGTGAGATGTCTCCCGATGGGATGCTTGTTTCGAATTCGTCCGCGCGGGCCGGTCGACCGGCCTGCCACGCGGGGCGGGGCATTGTAGAGGAAGCCGCCAGAGCAAGCCAGCAAACCCGGCCGGGCCTCAGGCCATGTGCATGCCACCGTTCACGTGCAGGGTTTCACCGGTGATGTAGGCGGCCGCCGGCGAGGCGAGGAAGGCCACCGCCTCGGCAATGTCCTCGGCCGTGCCGAGGCGCTGCAGGGCGATCTGTCCGACCAGCGAGTTGCGCTGTTCCTCGGGCAACGCGCGCGTCATGTCGGTGTCGATGAAACCCGGCGCGACCACGTTGACGGTGATGCCGCGCGAGCCGATCTCGCGCGCCAGCGACTTGGAGAATCCGACGATGCCGGCCTTGGCCGCCGCGTAATTGGCCTGGCCGGCGTTGCCGATCGAGCCGATCACCGAGGCGATGCTGATGATGCGGCCCTTGCGCGCCTTCATCATGCCGCGCAACACCGCCTTCGAGGCGCGAAAGACCGAACTCAGGTTGGTGTCGAGGATGGCCTGCCAGTCGTCGTCCTTCATGCGCATCAGCAACTGGTCGCGGGTGATGCCGGCGTTGTTGACGAGGATCGTCAGCGCGCCGAACTCCTTGCCGAGGTCTTCGACCAGCGCCTCGACCGCAGCGCCGTCGCGCACGTCGAGCACGCGCCCTGCCCCGCCGTGCGCGGCGAGGCGTTCGCCGATCGCGGCGGCGCCGCTTTCGCTGGTGGCGGTACCGATCACGGTGGCACCGCGAGCGGCCAGCGCGGCCGCGATCGCCGCGCCGATGCCGCGGCTGGCGCCGGTGACGAGGGCCACTTCACCCTGCAGCTTGTCGTTCATGCACGTTCTCCGCGTTCGGTGCGCTCAGGCCCAGGCCGTGCGCGCGTCTTGCTGTTCGGCCGGCGTGCCGAGGGCACGCATGTCGAGATTCCTGTCGATCCGCCGCACCAGGCCCACCAGCACCTTGCCGGGGCCGCATTCGCCGATGCGGACGATGCCGGCGGCGGCGAGCGCCTGCACGCAGGCGGTCCAGCGCACCGGCAGGTAGAGCTGGCGCACCAGCGCGTCGCGGATCGCCTCGACGCCGTTCTCGATGCGCGCATCGACGTTCTGCACCACCGGAACCTGCGGCGCCTTCCAGGCGTAGGCCGACATCGCCTCGGCCAGGCGGTTGGCCGCCTCGCGCATCAGCGGCGTGTGCGAGGGCACGCTGACGGCAAGCTTCACCGCCTTGCGCACGCCATGCTCGGCGAGCCGGGCGATGGCCTTGTCGACGGCGAGCGCATGGCCGCCGATGACGATCTGGCCCGGCGAGTTGTAGTTGGCCGGCACCACGACATGGTCGTCGGATACCTCCTCGCAGACGCTGGCGACGAGCGCGTCGTCGGCGCCGAGCACCGCCGCCATCGCGCCGAGCCCGGCCGGTGCGGCGGCCTGCATGGCCTGGCCGCGGATGCGCACGAGGTGGGCGGCATCGCGCAGTTCCAGGCTGCCGGCGGCAACCAGGGCGGTGTATTCGCCGAGGCTGTGCCCGGCCAGTTGTTGCGGCCGCGGCCCGCCGTCGGCCAGCCAGGCCCGCCAAGCGGCGATGCCGGCGGCGAGCAGGGCCGGCTGGGTGTATTCGGTGCGGTTGAGCATTTCCTCGGGGCCGGCCTGCGACAGCGTCCACAGGTCGGCACCGGCCCCTTCCGAGGCTTCGGCGAAGGTCTCGCGCACGAGCGCATGGCGGTCGGCGAGATCGGCGAGCATGCCGACCGATTGCGAGCCCTGGCCGGGAAACACGAAGGCGAGAGGGGCGGCGCTCATGCATGGACTCCTGCTGCGTCGATCGGGCGCGCGGCGGCGTCGCCCGGAGTGGTTCGGGAATCGGCGGTACCGACTGTGCGGCGCCGTCCGGTGCCGCCAACGAGCATGCCGCCGCTCAGTACCTGAGCAGGGCGGAAGCCCAGGTGAAGCCGCCACCGAAGGCTTCCAGCAGCACGGTCTGGCCGCGCTGCACGCGCCCGGAGCGCACCGCTTCGTCGAGGGCCAGCGGCACCGAGCCCGACGAGGTGTTGCCGTGGCGGTCGACCGTCACGATGACCCGCTCCATCGGCAGCTTCAGGCGTCTTGCGGTGGCTTCGATGATGCGCAGGTTGGCCTGGTGCGGAATCAGCCAGTCGACTTCGGACTCGTGCACGCCGGCGGCTTCCAGCGTCTCGCCGACGATGCGGTCGAGCGTCTTCACCGCCACCTTGAACACTTCGTTGCCGGTCATCATCACGCGCACGCCGTGGTTCGGTTCGTCGCGGAAGCCGGCGGAGACACCGACCGGGTTGTACAGCAGGTGCTTGTAGCCACCGTCCGCATGCAGCTTGGTGGTCAGGATGCCGGGCTCTTCCGAAGCCTCGAGGACGACCGCGCCCGCTCCGTCGCCGAACAGCACGCAGGTGCTGCGATCGCTCCAGTCGAGCATGCGCGTCAGCGTTTCGGCGCCGACCACCAGCGCCTTCTTCGCCTGGCCGCTGCGGATGAAGGCATTGGCGACGCCGAGTGCGTAGACGAAGCCGGAACAGGCCGCGTTGACGTCGAACGCGGCGCAGCCGTTGGCACCGAGGCGGTGCTGCAGCAGGCAGGCGGTCGACGGGAAGATGATGTCCGGAGTGGTCGTGCCGAGCACGATCAGGTCGAGTTCGGCCGCCGCCACGCCGGCCGCTTCCAGGGCGCGCGTGGCGGCATGGAAGGCGAGATCGCAAGTGGTTTCGCCTTCGGCGGCGACGCGGCGCTCGCGGATGCCGGTGCGCGAACGGATCCACTCGTCACTGGTCTCGACGCGCTGTTCGAGATCCTGGTTGGTGACGATGTTGGCCGGCAGGTAGCTGCCGGTGCCTGCGATGCGTGAATACAAGACGGCCGTCCCTCAGGTGGCGAGGAAGGCGGCCGCCGGGAAGGAGGCCGCCGCGCAGGTCCGGGCGAAGACTCAGTCTTCGTCGTGGACGACGGCGCCCTTGGTCTCGATGACCTTCTTGCCGCGGTAGTAGCCGTCCTTGGTCACGTGGTGACGCAGGTGGACCTCGCCCGAAGTCGGGTCGGTCGACAACTGCTTCGCGGTCAGGGCATCGTGCGAACGGCGCATGCCGCGGCGGGACGGGGTTTTGCGACTCTTGGCAACAGCCATGGTGGATCTCCAGGTGAATCGATGCTTGCGGACAAGCGTGGGGTTGGAAAAACGATGCAGGGTCCGCCGGACCCGTGCGGCGCCGTCAGTGGCGCGGAAGCTTCAAATCGGCGAGGGCCGCAAACGGTCGTTCCGCGGCCGCCTCGTCGGCCGGCAGGTTCGCCAGCGGCAAGTCCTCGATCGGCGCCCCCGGTCTCGTCGCGACGACCGGCAGCGCAAGTATCAGTTCGTCCTCGATGACATCCTTCGGGGCCAGCGCGCCGTCGCCGACGAACAAGGCCTCATAGGGAAACGGCAAGGCCGCCTCGTCCGCTTCGTTGGCAACGAGGCCGAGCGACTGGTCGACCACGACCGGCCACTCGAAGACCTCGAGGGTACGCTGGCAGACCAGGGAAAGACCGGCTTCCACCTTCAGACGCAGGTAGGCGGTGCCGAACTCGTCCTTGCCGAACTCCATCATGTAACCGACTTCGCCCTGTCCATTGGCGAGCGCCCCGCACAGTCGCGGCATCGACGAGACTGCCAGCCGGCCCTCGAAGACCCGGCGCGCCTGCACCATGCGCCACGGGTCGACACTTTCGGGCAGGGCAGCGGACATGGGCGCGCGATGGTAGGTTCGACCCTTGTCGATGTCAACCTGAACGCGGCGAAATCGCTGTGCTGGCGATGGCTTGCAGCACCCTGCCGCGACCCTCGCGAAGGTCCCTGCGAGGCCCGCCGCAGCCGCCCCGCCGAGCGAATTGCCGGCGGCCGGAGCATTCGGCAGCCTGCGGCGATGCTCGAAGTCTTTGCCATCGCCGTCATCCTCGCCGTGGCCGCCCTCGCCTTCTGGTGGCGCGAGCGGCGCTCGCTCGCGCGCACGCGCACGTTGCGCACGATCCTTGACGAGGCCGACGCGCTCGAACGCGAACTGCAGGATTGCCGCGCCCGCCTGCGCGAGATCCCGGCGCTCGTGCACGGCCTGCCCCCGGGAACCGCGCTCTCTGCACACGCTACGCTGACCGCCGAGCCGCAGGTCCAGCAGGCCCTGCACGACCTCCTGCAGCACCGGCTGTGGCTGCGCGACCATGCCAGCGACGCCGGCCTGCCCGCCCTCGAGGCCGCCTCGAAGGCGCTCAGCGAATCGCGGCGCCGGCTCGCCGTCCAGCTCGCCCGCCTGGCCGAAGTGCGCGAGGAACTGGCCAGTGCGCGGGCAACTTTCAGTTCCGGAGCGTCCTGAACGCCGCGCAAGGGGCTCTTCAGGCGCGCGCGCCCGGCTTGCGCAGGACGACCATGCCGCCGCGCCGGTGCTTGGCGGCGAGCATGAGCCAGCCCATGCCGCCCCAGCGCACCAGGTCCGACAGCCAGTCCGGCAGGCGCGCGAGCCGGGGCAGCTCGTACTGGATCATCGCCAGCATCTTCGGCGTCGGATAGACGCGGGCCGCGGTGAATCCGGCGGCACGGCCGAGGCGGACGATATCGCGCGGCGGCATGTCGCGTTCGGTCACCCCGAAGGTCTCGACGGCGATGCGCGACGCTTCGGCTTCGGCATGGCCGACGCCGGGTTCGATCGTCACCAGCACGCCGCCCGGCTTGAGCGCGCGATGCACGCTCGCCAGCGCCAGCGCCGGATCCTCGGCATGGTGGAGTGCGTCGTAAAACACCGCGGCGTCGAATTCGGCGTCGAAACCGAGCCCTTCGTAGTCGCATACGCGGAAATCGAGGTTGTCGAGCCCGGCCTCGGCGCGGTTGCGCTCGGCCAGCGCGATCATGTCGGGAGCGATGTCCTGGCCGGTCACGTGGTAACCGCGGCGGGCGAAGAACACGCTGGTCCAGCCGCTGCCGCAGCCGAGGTCGAGCAGGCGCGCCGGCGCCGGCGGCAGCACCATGAAGAGGCCGCCGAGGTCGGCGAGCAGGCGGCCGCAGTCCGGCGCGCTGAACGGCTTGCCGCGCGCGTGGTCCGCGCCGACCTCGCCGATCCTTGCCACATAGTCGATTTCGCCCTGCTTGGCCATGACGGTCAGCCGCGCTGCGCGTACTTGCGGGCGACATAGTCCTCGACGATGCCGACGAACTCGCGGGCGATGTCGTCGCCGCGCAAGGTCATCGCCTTCTGGCCATCGATGAACACCGGCGCCGCCGGCGCCTCGCCGGTGCCGGGAAGCGAGATGCCGATGTCGGAATGCTTCGACTCGCCGGGGCCGTTGACGACACAGCCCATGACGGCCAGGGTGAGGTTCTCCACGCCGTCATACTTGATGCGCCACTCCGGCATCTTCGCGCGCACGTGTTCCTGCACGGTCCGCGCCAGTTCCTGGAACAACGTGCTGGTGGTGCGGCCGCAACCCGGGCACGCGGTCACCAGCGGCGTGAACGCGCGCAGGCCCATCGTCTGCAGCAGTTCCTGGGCGACGATCACCTCGCGCGTGCGCGATTCCCCGGGCTCCGGCGTCAACGAGATGCGGATCGTGTCGCCGATGCCTTCCTGCAGCAGCACGGCCAGTGCCGCGCTCGAGGCGACGATGCCCTTCGAGCCCATGCCGGCCTCGGTGAGGCCGAGGTGCAGGGCGTGAGCGCTGCGCGCGGCAAGGTCGCGGTAGACGGCGATCAGCTCCTGCACGCCGGACACCTTGCAGGAAAGGATGATGCGGTCGCGGCGCAGGCCGAGTTCCTCGGCGCGGGCGGCCGAGTCGAGCGCCGAGCGGATCAGCGCCTCGCGTGCCACCCGCGCGGCATCCCACGGCACCGCGCGCGCATGGTTCTCGTCCATCAGGGTGGCCACCATCGCCTGGTCGAGCGAGCCCCAGTTGGCGCCGATCCGCACCGGCTTGTCGTGGCGCAGCGCCGTCTCGATGATCGCGGCGAACTGGGAGTCCTTCTTGCGCCCGAAGCCGACGTTGCCGGGATTGATGCGGTACTTGCCGAGCGCCACGGCGGCCGCCGGCTCGGCGGCCAGCAACTGGTGGCCGTTGTAGTGGAAGTCGCCGATCAACGGCACCGCCACGCCCATCATGTCGAGGCGCTCGCGGATGCGCGGCACCGCGGCCGCGGATTCGGCGTTGTTGACGGTGATGCGCACGAGCTCGGAGCCGGCCCGGGCCAGCTCGGCGACCTGTTTCGTGGTGGCGATGACGTCGGCGGTATCGGTGTTCGTCATCGACTGGACGACGATCGGGGCAGCGCCACCGACGACATGGCTGCCGATGCGGACGCCGACGCTCGGGCGGCGGGGATGGCCGCGCTCGGATGGATCGATCATGCGGAATCTTCGGCGCCGGGGCGCGGAATGAGGGCGGATCGGAACGGCGTCCGCGGAAGGTGAAGGATACTCAAGCCGGGCCGGCGCCCGCCAGCGCGGGACGACGGCCGCCGACCGCCCCGTCGTCATCGCCGTCGATGCCGTCCTCGGGCAGGTCCAGTGGCGGCAGCGCGAACAACAGATAGGAACCCGTCGAGTCCATCGCTCCGGCGCCCTGCACGCGCAGCACGCTCGGCGCCGACGGCCAGCGGTGCGGGTCGGCCGGGAGAGTCAGTTCGATCCCGGCCGGCTCGCGTTCGAACAGGCCGGGGGTCAGCAGGCTGCCGTAAACGGCCGTCTCTTCGGCGCGCAGCGGTTGCAGGAGGATGCCGCGCATGTCGGGATGCGCATTGCCGGCGGCGTCCAGCGCGCGCACGCCGATCGCCAGCGCGCGCCGCGCCAGCAGTTCCACCCCGGCATCGACGCGGCCGTCGTCACCGATGCGCATCCAGCGCACGGTGCCGGCCATCCAGTCGGGCGCGCCGTTGCCGCCCTCGGCCACCGCCAGGCCGACCAGTTCGCCGACCTTGGCGCGCACGTTCTCGCCGCCGGATCCGCGTTCCCACAGCAGGCGGTAGCCACCGAGCCCCTGGTCGACGATGCGTGCCGGCATGCGCTGGGTGCGCATCTGCTCGCTCGAGCCGATCGCCCAGGCAGCCGCGGTGTCGCGTTCGGAGAGACTGATGGTGGTGCCGCGCACGCGCCTGAGGAAACTGTCGAAATCCTCGTTGCCGGCGAGCACGAAATGCAGGTCGTGCAGGCCGATCACCGTCTGCAGCGTGTATCCGCCGGCCAGCCGCCGGTGCCCGCGCGTGCCATCGGACGTCCAGCCATCGACGATGCGCCGGGCCAGCTCGACGTCGATCTGCATCGGCGCGGCTGCGCGCGCGCGCAGGGTCAGCAGCTGGATGCCGGGCGGCAGCGCGGCGACCTGTTCCTCGATGAAGGCCAGCACCGGGGCGAGGTCGAGTTCGAGCACGCCGTCATCGACCGAGGTGCGCTCTTCGGGTAGGTAGCCGGGGCCCCGGTCGGCATCCACCTCGATCGGATGGGCCGCCTTGCCGCCGGCCACGCGGCGCAGTTCGCCGTACGGCGCCAGCACGCGCGTGAAGGCGATCGCGTCGAGCAGTTCGCGCTGGGTGAACCGGTACGGATTGGCCAGCGCCAGCAGGACCGCGTGCGCATAGATCTGCCGCGGCGTGGCCGCGCCGGCCGCGGCATCGTCGACCGTCCTGCTCTCGAGGCCGAGCGAGGCGGTGAAACGGTACACGTCATGCAGCGATTGCCAGCTGCCCTTCGGCGGGGTGCGATAAAGAAGATAGGCCTTGTGCAGGCGCGCGCCGGCGTGGACGAGTGCTCGCGCCGCGGCCAGTCCGACCGCCTTGCCCTTCAGCAGCGGCACGTTGCCGTTCGGCGCGCAGTAGTCGTGCAGCGCCATGCGGTAACCGAGCGCGAGTTCCGACTGGAACTCCTGCGCAAGGGTGCCGAGCTCGGCCCGTTGCGGCGGCAACGGGAAGCTGGCGCCGACGATCTGCTTGTCGACCAGCGCGGCGAGCTGGTTGACCGGACCGCGCATGATCTCGAGCGCATCGATGCGCTCGCCCGGACTGATGCGCAGGGCATTCATCGCGCGCAGCCCGTTCACCAGCATGTGCGCGCTGGCGAGGAAATTCGCCATCGGCAAGGCGGCAACCCAGCTGCGCATGGCGCGCGTCTCGGTGGCGAAATCGCCCGCCTTCGGCGCACGGCGTTCCGGCACGTCACGCAACAGCCGCCGATGCAGTTCGCTCATGGCCCGTACTCCCTGCTTGCGCTTCCAGTCTAGCCCGGATTTCCCGCACCGCAGCGGCCGCGGCGACGATCGTCGATGCCGCCGGCGCTGGCGCGGGGTCTGCCCGACCGGGTTATGATCGGCCCCGGATGGGGGAGTTGCGATGAGCGAGCGTTTCAAGATCGCGATCGTCGGATCGGGTCCGGGCGGCCTGTCGGCCGCCGCGCGTGCGGCCGAACGCGGCGAATCGCACGTGCTGCTCGAAGCCGAGCCGCACCTGTCGAACACGATCTACCGCTACCAGAAAGGCAAGTACGTCATGGACGAGCCCGGCATCCTGCCGCTGCGCTCGCCGGTGCCGTTCACGGCCGGACTGCGCGAGACGATCCTCGGCGCCTGGGACGAATCCGCCGCGCGCCTGAAGATCAACGTCCGCCACCGCCACGAAGTCTCCTCGATCAAGCGCCGTGCCGACGGCATGTTCGACCTCGCCTGCACGAATGGCGCGAAGTTCGAGGCCGAGGCCGTGGTCCTCGGCATCGGCCTGCAGGGCAACCTGCGCAAGCTCGGGGTGGCCGGCGAGGACCTGCCGTTCGTGCAGTACCAGCTCGACGACCCGGAGGCCTACGAGGGCGAGACCATCGTCGTCGTCGGTGCCGGCGATGCCGCGATCGAGAACGCGCTGGCCCTCGCCCGGCAGAACAACGTCGTCCTGGTCAACCGCAAGGACGAGTTCTCGCGCGCCAAGAAGGGCAACGAACAGGCGGTCCTCAAGGCCATCGAGGACGGCGTCATCGAGTGCTATTACAACTCCTCGCCCGAGCGCGTCGAGGCCCTCTCCGCCGGGCGCAAGCCGGGGCGCATGATCCTCGCCACCGACAAGGGCCGCGCCCAGGTGCTGCTCGACCGGGTCATCGCCCGGCTCGGCGCAACCGCGCCGCGCGGCTTCGTCGAGGCCTGCGGCATCGAGTTCCCGAACAAGGATCCGGCGTCGGTCCCGGCGATCAGCGCGCAGTACGAATCCAACGTCAAGGGCCTCTACATCGTCGGCGCGCTCGGTGGCTATCCGCTCATCAAGCAGGCGATGAACCAGGGCTACGAGGTCGTCGAATACATCTGCGGCAGCGCGGTGGAACCGGCCGACACGCCGCTGCTGCAGGCCAAGTTTGCCGGCATCACCGGCTTCCGCAGCGTCGACGAGGCACTCGCCCGGATCCAGAAGAACGTGCCGGTCCTTTCCCACATCACGCCGCTGCAGATGCGCGAGTTCATGCTCGACTCCGACATCCGCACGCCGGCCGATGGCGAGGTGATCTTCGAGCGCAACGACTACACCAACAGCTTCTATTCGATCGTCGAAGGCGAGGTGCGCATTCCGATCCCCGGCCAGGCCGCGCCGGTGGTCCTGCGTCGCGGCGAGTTCTTCGGCGAGATGGGCCTCATCTCCGGCCGCCGCCGCACCGCCACCGTGGTGGCCGGACCGAACTGCATCCTGGTGGAGACGCCGCGGCGCTCGATGAACCGCCTGATCGCCTCGGTCGAGGCGGTACGCCGCGAAATCGACCGCGTCTTCATCGTGCGCGCGATCCAGTCGCGGTTTGCTCCCGAAGCCAGCATCGAGCAGCTCAACGAGATGTCCGCCGGCGCCACCCTGCAGCGCTACAAGGCCGGCGACAGCGTGTTCCAGGAAGGCGAAGTCGGCGATTGCCTGCACCTCGTGCGGGTCGGCTCGCTGACGATCTCGCGCACCATCGGCGGCAAGGACGTCGTGCTGACCTATGTCGCCGCCGGCAACTACGTCGGCGAGATGGCCCTGATGGGCGAGACCCAGCGCTCGGCCACCGCACGAGCGGCGATCGCCACCGAGACGATCCGCCTCGACGGCGACGTCTTCAAGCGCATGATCGACCGCATCCCGGCGCTGCGCCTGCGCCTGCAGAAGGAATACCGCCAGCGCACCGCCGCCAACGTGGCCATGCAATCGGCGCCCGAGGGCGGCGACATCATTTCCTTCCTGATGGCGCAGGGTGCCGGCGAGGCGACCGACATCCTGCTGATCGACGAATCGCTGTGCGTGCGCTGCGACAACTGCGAGAAGGCCTGCGCGGAAACCCACGGCGGCACCTCGCGGCTCGACCGCGAAGCCGGACCGACCTTCGCCAACGTGCACGTGCCGACCTCGTGCCGGCATTGCGAGCACCCGCACTGCATGAAGGACTGTCCGCCGGACGCCCTGCGGCGCGCACCGAACGGCGAGGTCTTCATTGCCGACAACTGCATCGGCTGCGGCAACTGCGAGCGCAACTGCCCGTATGGCGTGATCCACATGGCCAGCAAGCCGCCGAAGAAACCCGGCCTGCTGCAGTGGCTGCTGTTCGGCCGCGGTCCGGGGCCCGGCGAGGCGCCCTACGACCCGACCGCGAAGAAGGACGCAGAGGCCAAGAAGGCGGTCAAGTGCGACATGTGCAAGGACCAGGCAGGCGGCGCCGCCTGCGTGCGCGCCTGCCCGACCGGCGCAGCCATCCGCATCAGTCCCGAGGAGTTCCCGGCGTATGCGCAGTCACGCCGCTGAAGCGATGCCCGCACCGGCGGGAGCGGCTTCAGCCGCGACGGTGACGCGTTCGTCGTCGTACCGTCGTGACGGCGGAAGCCGGCATCCGGTTCCCGGCTTTGGTTGTTCGTTCTTTCCTGGATGCGTTTCACAGGTTCCGCTCGCCTCGGCGGCGCCCCGACACCGTCATCCCGACGAAGGCCGGAATCCATCTCCTTGCCTTGGCACTTCCCTCTCTCTGGCTGACGTGCGCTCGACGTTCCGCTCGCCTCGACGGCGAGCGTGTTGCATCTCTTTGCTTGCCCACTGCGCCGCAGGAGCGGTGCAAACGGCGCAGCCGGCCCCGAAGGGGCGGAGCGCAGGATGCGCGGAGTCAAGAGAAGTAACCAAGAGAAAGGGCACCCCGATGCCGCGGTCTCCGGGCATCCTGCCCTGCGACTTCGCGAGGGGGCTCCGGGGTTCGCCGACAGTGCATCCCTGCACTGACGTCGAACGGGCCGGCTTCCAGCCGCCCCCCCTGCGGGCTGATCCTGCGCCCCCTCTCCGCGCCATAGGGGTCCCGGTCAGCGCGCATCCTGCGCGCCCAGGACGAAGCAGACTTCACTACCGCTTTGTCTCGAGATTGCCGTTCGTCCTTCGATACCTCAGGACGAACGGAAAAGAGGGGCGCACCCGCTCTGGCTGTGTCTTCGGCTCTGGCTCTGGCTCTGGCTCTTGCGCTTGCTCTGCTCTTGACGTGCCCACCCCTGCAGCAGCGCCGAGGAGCGGAGCCGGCCGCCGGGGAAAGGCGAACTGTCCGAGGCCAGGGATGGCCGAGTTGTTCGCCGG
>ERZ795041.418-NODE-418-length-16183-cov-4.959387_pt1 | contig 16183 bp, 9 predicted proteins | sample MGYA00375125_ERZ795041 | MGnify/ENA primary metagenome ERZ795041 (study PRJEB30170, sample SAMN03074214) | activated sludge metagenome | biome: Common Effluent Treatment Plant; feature: Wastewater; material: Activated sludge; isolation source: activated biomass in a...
GATACAGCTGCTGTTCGCAAAAACAACACAGTGAACAGCGATGATATTGTTGTCCCAGAAATCAGGTGCGAAATTCCAAAATCAAAGCTGGAAGGAGGTTTGAGTAAGAGTGATTTTGCTATGTTGAATATTATCGCATCCAATGCAGCCAGTGGCTGGAAACGTCCTATTTATTTTACATCTGAATTTGGTTCTCTTGGTTTTGGTCCTTACCTCAGAAAAGATGGTCTTTCATACAGACTCATTCCTGTGGTTACAACATTTGACCCCAATAGCTGGGTGGTAGAATCAAGTGTACGCAGTATGGGATTGAGCTCGCAATTGGGCGATATAAATTCCAATGCTATGTTTAATAATTTGTCAACTAAATACAAATTTGGAAATGCAAATGTGAAAGGCGTTTATTACGATGAAGAAAACAGAAGGCATATTTTAGATATACGTGAAATATTTGCAGAAGCCGCCGGCGATCTGGCGGATAAGGGAAGAAAAGAGGAAGCTTTGAAACTTTTAGAAAAATTAGAAAAAGGCATCAGTACAGATAATTTGCCATACGCCATGCCCAGCCGTTATTATGGCAGCAGTCACAACCAAACCGGATTGATACTGCTTGAAGCTTATTATAAAGCTGGTAAAAAAGATATGGCAGAAAAAGTAAGACAGGCTTTAAAAACCGATATGCAGCAGCAGAAAGCGTATTTTGATTATATGAAAGAAGAAAGGCCTGCTGACTATGAAAGTTATAAACGTAGCGAAGATGCATTGAATAATATCTATTTGATGGTGTTGGAAGAAATTGAGAAAAAATATGCACCCGCTTCTCCTACCGAAAAAGCAGGAGGCGAAACACCCGGACAGATTAAAATGCCGGGAGATTCGACAAAAAAGAAAGATTCACAGTAAGTAGTTGCAATCAAATTTTTAAAACCCTTTGGCTTTTCCGAAGGGTTTTTTATTATATCAAGATTTATAAAGACGCCGTTTATTTTTATCAAAGTATAAAAATGTAAAACAAAAATTACGGTATTTAGGTTCATTTGAGTACATAAAAAAAGTGCTGAGGACATCAGCACTTTTCACTTATCCGGTATATTTATTTCTCTTTACTCTTTCCAAACTTATAACCAAACGATACGCCACCATAGTATGGAATAAAATAACCACTTCCAAAAACAGGCGATATAAAAGCCCTGAAGGTAAAGCCGCCATCGGCAGGTTGCATGCGATAACCTAAAAGTACATGGCCAAATGTGCTGGAGAAGTTATCTCCATCAGCTAAATCACCCGATCCAAAAACAGGTGTTACGCCTGCACCTACTTCAAAGAAATTACGATTGTCTTTACTTATTAAATAGTTTAATCCAACGGGAACAAAAACAATTCCGGAACCATCTATACTAAAACCTCCTACACCAACACGTCCACCAAAACCTCCATTGGTTTTACTAAAGCGAGTGTCAAAATTTAATGAAGCTAAACCGGGGCCACCCAGTTCAGCATACACCGACTGCGCAGTAGATGTCTGCGATACAGCAATCATTCCAAATAAAATAATAAAGAATTTTTTCATAACTACAATTTAGGGTTAATGATAATTTACTATCCAAATATATCCAAGTCAACAATAAAGACAAATTATTATTAACGATTTCACAGAATATTCACTTCTCTTTCTAACCGAATGCCGAATTTATAAAAAACGGATGTTTCAATTCCCATACTCAAATTCATAATATCAATACCCGAAGCAGCTCCATAATTCACAAGCACTAATGCCTGTTTATCAAAGCATCCAGCATCTCCTTTACGTATTCCCTTCCATCCACATTGCTCTATAAGCCAACCGGCTGATAGTTTCATCTTGTTTTTACCTGCAGGAAAAAAGACTATTTCAGGAAATTTGTTTTTTAGATTTTGACAAATGTCAATTTCAACTATTGGATTTTTAAAGAAGCTCCCGGCACTACCCAATATTGCAGGGTCGGGTAGTTTCGACCGGCGAATGTTTATTACTGCATCTGCAATTGCTATTACTGATAATTTTTGCACCTGCATTCGTTCCAACTCTTGCGAGATAGCACCATAATTTGTAGAAAATACAGGTGTTTTTCTTAGCTGGAAAATTACACTCAGAATAGCAAACTGATTTTTAAATTTTGACTTAAATACACTATCGCGGTATTTAAAATTGCAGTCGGTGTTTGAGAAAGTTTTGATTTTTCGCTCCTGAAGATGAAAAGCCTCTACACTCCACAAAATATCTTTGATTTCTACACCATAAGCGCCAATATTTTGTATAGGTGCTGCACCTACATTGCCGGGTATCAATGATAAGTTTTCCAACCCACCCCAGCCTCTTCCTACACAATATTGTACAAACTGATGCCAGTTTTCACCCCCACCAGCTTTTACATACACAAAGTCAACATCTTCATGCACCACCGCTATTCCCTTACATTCATTCTTTAATACGTGTCCATCAAAATTTTTGGTAAACAGAATATTGCTGCCGCCACCCAGTATCAGCAAGTTTTTCATATTCAGCATATCAAGGGAGTCCTGCAGCTGTTCTTCATTTTCAAAACAGGAAAAATAACGAGCAATGCATGCTACATTAAATGTGTTATAGGATTTAAGTGAAAAATTTTCCATCAATTGCATACGGCAAATTTCGTTAAACAGCATCATCCAACAACGGAAGCGATACAAAAAAAACAGAACCCTCTCCTATTTGTGTTTCAAACCAGATATCGCCTTTTGCCTGCTCCACAATTCCCTTACACATAGCAAGACCAAGCCCGGTTCCTGATGATTTTGTTGTAAAATTTGGTACAAAAATGTTGGCACATATTTCTTCGGGTATTCCTTCACCGTTATCTTTTATGCTGATAATAATTTTGTCTTGCTCTCGCTTCTCGTCAACAGTAATTTTGCAAACTTCACCGGCTTTTGTTGCCTGAACAGCGTTTGTAAACAAATTAGTGAACAAACGATTCATTTGTGTCTTATCGGCAAAAACCATAGCCTTATCACTAATGGGATACCAAATAATTGTTACATCAGGATTAGGTTTGTAAAGTTCCTTTAATGAAGCAATGACTTCGTGAAGATCAAATTGTTCAGCATTTGTGTTTCCAATATTTGCAAACTGAGAAAAATCGGCCGCAATTTTTGACAAATGATCAATTTGTTCAACTAATGTATTCGCCACATTGGCGGAAAGTTCTTTTACATTTTCATGATTATTATTGATGGCCTTTTGTAAATACTGAATACTCAGCTTCATGGGCGTAAGTGGGTTTTTAATTTCATGAGCCACCTGTCTTGCCATTTCTCTCCACGCACCTTCTCTTTCGCTCTTCACCAGCAATGCGGCACTATCACCCAACTTTGCCACCATTTTATTATACTCCGCTACCAGTTCACCTATTTCATCATTTTTGTTCCAGCTGATAGGCTCATTCTTTTTTCCAAGATTAACTTCTTTCATTTTGCTACTGATAATAGAAAATGAACCGGTAATCCGATTGGTTATAAATAAGGATATAAGACCGCCAATTAAAAAAATAAAAGCATTCAGATTGATGATGGTTACCAGAAAATTTGAAATCTGCTGTTGCAGTTGTGGCTTTGAAGTAAAATAAGGAATATTGATATATGCATACGGCCTTCCGTTTCTTTCTTTTTCCCTTACAGGCGAGTAGATACTCAAGTAAGAAAAATTTCCAATCTTTTCTTCCTGAACATGCAGCACCTGTCTCATCTTATTTAAATGATAATATGCAAGCGGATCCATTTTCTTGCTGAGCACTCCTTTGGTATAAACATTTGCTTCCGAAGATAATTGCAGGTTTCCTTTTAAATCATAAACATTTACATCCACACCATGTATATCCGAAACATCATTTACAAGCTGCTGCAATCCGGTGTTGGATACAGAATCGTAAATGGTAAACAAATCATCAAATGTACTATGCTCGGCCATTCGCTTCTCCATTTCATTTACCATAATCTGCATGGTACGGCTCAGCTTATCACTGTTATTACGATAGTAACGGTTGATAAAAAATGTAATGGTGGCTACACCAATAATCAAAAAAGAAATGACACTAACAAAAATAATGGTGCTGTGTATCTGTCCTCTGATGTTCATTTGAAATATTTCCCTGAATCTGGGCATACCCAACCCTCTTGATAATAAAAAAGAAATACTTCTTACCAGCATCACCAGAAAAATAAAAGAACAAAACAAATATGAAAATAAGGTGATGGCAGCAATCATCGTTTCTACTTTTCGGGCTACCACTATTACTTTATCATTACTATACCTAAACCATAATTCGCTGTAAGCGCCATTGTCTTTTTCTTCAAATTCATTTTTTGGAATTTGATCATTTGTAATGGAAGTAGCAAATGGATAATTGCCCGGAGGCGAATGAAGTTGCTGATTTACATACACAGCCGTAGCATATACCTGAGTATTGTCCGCTTCTGTGTTTCCAAACTGACGGAACAGTTCGGGGAACAAGGCATCTCTGCTATAGCTTTTCAGATTTGATACAATGTAGAATGTGCCAAGTTTTTTGCCTGATGAATCATTACTTCCCTTTTGGTTATATAGCTAAATCGGTCGTAAGCGGTTTCATAATAGTATAGTCCGTCTTTTGAAGTGGGTTTTGCCTGTACATTGATGATGGTGTTCAAAGCCGCATAAGAAGTGCCATCTTCATTGTGCTGTGGTTTATCATTCGCATCATACGCATATAGCCGGGTGTCGTATTTGTTCAGGTAACCTTCATAGTTGCCTGCAATAATGCTATCACGCAGCAGATTTCCCTCACTTTCATCACTAAATCTTGAAAAGTTTTGGCTTAGAAAATCGTTATCGAGATATTGTAATGCAATATTCATTAATAATTCGCCTGAAGGATCTGTTTGTACTGCCAGCTTTTCAGCCATTCGTTTCCGCTTTTCCTTTTCCACTTTTTTTATTTCTACCAGCATGATTGCGGCAATAGACACAGAGAACAGAAATATCCAGGTAAGTATGCCTGTAATATTAATTTTTACTTTATTAATAATGATCCCCTTTCGGTTTAAAAGCCAACTATAAACAAGCAACCAACACAAAACCGGTAAGTGGAACAATACGTCATTGTTTCCGGATCGTATCGTAAGATATATCAAACCCAAAACTGCAATAAACAAGTATATCCATATCTCTCTATCTCCAAAAAAACGATAGGCATATTTCAAAATCAATCGTGAAAAAAAATAATATGAAAGCGATAAACAAGCCAGTAATGCAAAGCCAATTACCGTATAAATATTAAGTCCAAAAAAATTGGTAACATCAAATGAAATTTTAGAATCAGCAACAAGACTTTTTACAACTGTGGCAAGCAAGAATGTAGCACTTACCAATAAAAGTACTGCTCCAATAGCATAACCCCATTTTATTCGTTGCCGTTCGCCCGGTATTTCTTTGTTTTCATCTTTTAGTTTCGCCCAGGCAAATATGACCAGCCAGCAAAATAAAGCTGCATTAATACATAAATCGCCCAATGATTTCTGAACAAAATTGGAACCATAAATTAACGGGCTAAATAAATCGAACTGACGCAAGTAAAGCAATGAAGGAAACAAGTAAATAATAAACCTCAATATGAGCAATACGATTGCCAGCATTGCAATAGCTTTCCAAGCACCATACTTTCTGAAAAAGGCCTCTGTAAAATAATGTAAAGCGATAAGAAAAAAAAGTAAAGCACCCAACCGAAAAAAGTTGGTAACCCAGTTATTATACACAATTGCATCGGCAGGCCTGAGAGCCAGCCAGAACACCGGAGTGCCAGATATGGTGTGCACTGGATACGCTGTCGGAGTAGCGCTTAAGGTGGTTGTTTTATCTGCAGAGTTGCTAAATACAAAATGAGTAGGTAAATAATTGGTTTCAATAAAATAATCTGTTTGCACCGGAATCATCGCAAAAGCCATAACACCATTGCCCGGGTTTTGTGGCTGCAATGTTTTTTTGGTGGCAAGATACCAGCCATTATCCATCCGAATAAAATAATCACCATCATGGGCTGATTTTAGTTCGGCCGTAGGAAGTGTTTTTTGTCCATTCCAGAATGTAAGTTCTTCTTCTCCCAATCGGTTGTTTCTGTAAAGAAATATACTGTATGCCCTTTTGGAAATCCGGGTAACATCTTTTAAGGTTTCATCATTACTTAACAGTGCATTGACAAATGCAGTATCCTTAAGAAACTTTTCAAAATCATTTTGTTGTTTGTGAATGTAATTTTCAGCCAGTCTTTTTTCTCTTTCAACCGCACTTGCCCGATTCAGTTTTTTATTAAAAATTACAGATAACAAAAACATCAGCACCGATAACAGTAAGATACCGTAACGGTTCATCAAAATATTTTTTACTGATGGCTTCACTTATGTTGCTGTTGTTGCTTTATGCTATTCCAAATGGCATCCATTTCTTCCAGCGTCATTTCCTGCAATGCTTTTCCCTGTTGCAAAGCCTTAGCTTCCATTGCTGTAAATCGCTGCATGAATTTTTTATTGGTTCGCTCAATTGCGTTTTCGGCATCAATATGCAAAAACCGTGCATAATTGATAAGAGAGAATACCAAATCGCCAAACTCCTCTTCTACTTTTTCATGGAAACCATTATTCATAGTTGAAGCATTTGCTTCCCAATCTTTAACAGCCTCATGCAATTCCCTGTTTTCTTCTTCTACTTTTTCCCAAACCTGTTCTTTATTATCCCATTCAAATCCTACCTGTTTTGCTTTTTCCTGTAAGCGCATCGCCTTTACCACAGCGGGCAATGAAAGCGGCACTCCGCCAAGTACTGATTTTTTACCTTCTTTTAGTTTTAATTTTTCCCAATTCCGTTTTACATCTTCATCCCCTTCCACTTTTATATCGCCATAGATATGTGGATGACGGGATATTAATTTATCAGCAATTCCATTGATCATTTCGTGTAGTTCAAACTGTCCTTGCTCTTGTCCGATTTTTGAATAAAACAGTATGTGCAACAAAAGATCACCCAATTCTTCTTTAATGCCTTTCCAATCTGTATCCGTAATAGCATCGGCTAGTTCATAAGTTTCTTCAATCGTCATTTGCCGAAGTGTATGAATGGTTTGCTTTTTATCCCAGGGGCATTGTGTCCGCAAATCATTCATTATTTGCACCAGTCTTAGGAATGCTTCGCTATTCGCTTTATCCATAAATATTTATTTAAAATGTGGCTGCTGAGAAGAAAATGATGATGACAAACAAAATTAACATCATGGCAAAAGCCAGAATATTAACTAAAATAAATTTAAAAAAAGTTTTCAACTTACTTTGTTCATAAAATCTTAACATAGCCGCATACATATAAAAGAATAATAAGAAAATGATGACGGAAGCAATCGTTCCTGCAAAATTCCAATGGAAATTGTTCTCAGCTTTTTGCAGCGCCAAAATTAAAAGCAAAACCAGAAAAGTAAATACATAAAGATGAATAGTGAACACTCCATGATCGGCGTAATAAAATTGTTTTCTACGCCAGTAAACCAACTTCAAAATCAAAGCAAAAAATGGAAGTGAAATTAAAAGCATATAAGGCAAACGGTGCAGCACAATTTCAACAAATTTTTTGACTGCTACTTTTGGGTTTTCTGCCATTTTCTGATTCATTCTTATTTCAATCATACTCAATCTGCGATTTATCCAACCATCTCTTTCAGCAGCCGGCTTTAGTTGCTGTGCCGAATCGTAAGCAGCAAAGGTCTTATAATCATTGTCAGAAAAACTTATTTGAAGACCATTTGTTTTTGAAGTCTTCATCAAATCCGTATTTAATAACGTGTGGCTCGTATCTTTTGCAAATGCAATCCTTTCCTTGAGCCATTTATTTCCATCATCTTTTTTCAATTCGGCCTCCAGCTTACTGATGTAATTATTTCTTTCTTCTAATGTTACGGGCTGGTCCACATTGGTCATTATAGATTCGCCGGAAACAAAAAATGCAAAAAACAATAAAAAGAAAATGGCCGAAGTAAAAACATATAGCCTGATGGGATGCAGATAACGAACCCTTCTGCCCTTCATATATTCCTTTGACAAAAACCCGGGCTTGAATAATAAATCTTTAGCTGTTGTAAAAAAGCTACCATCAAAATGTGTAATGTCGTTAAAAAAATGAGTTAGCATGTGCCAAAAAGATTCCTTTGGCTCCACATTAGCTTGCCCGCAATGCTGGCAATACTTTCCCTGAACGATGGTACCACAGTTCAGACAATCCTTCTCTTTTCGCTGAGGAGCATGTGACATTTTAAAATTTTCTTAAAAATAACAACAAAATTACAAGACAGGGAAAATAAGCACAATGTAATTTGATATTTAGTAACCCATCTTTTGCTTTTACAAAACCCAATTTCCTTACAATCATACATCCTTTCTTTTTCAATTCACGTCCATTCAGGTAACTTTGTATATCATAATCAATAAACCATTTATGAAATTAGCCCTTACGGCAATTGCGTTCATCAGCAATATTACTATTCAGGCTCAGTCATATCATTATTACAACGATATTGTAAGCCCGGCAGATATGGCAAAACAAATGAAATCGCTGGTGCAAAATAAAGTAAGCACCATCACCGCAACTGGCTATACACCACAGGGTGCCAAAGCATCTGATTTTTCTGAAACTACACAGGTTTTGGATAATGGTAAAACACTTAGGGTTTCAAAGATTTCGGGATTAAATATTCAAGTATCCCGTCAGGAGTTTGACAATGCCGGCAGACTAGTAAGAACCATTGACTCTGCCGCCGGTGTAGCCGATATTACTAATTATGAATATGACCAAGAAGGGCGAATTTCAAAAGTAAGCAACACAACCACTGATGATTCCAAGGAATTTTCGGACACTGAATTGCACCAATGGTTTTATACTGCCGATGGCAAAACAGACAAGATGATAAAAACCATAAATGGTGCAGACAGTGTGGTGATAAAAATAATTCAGGAGGAACATGGTTTACCCGGCGAAGAAGTGAGTTATAAAAATGGCAGAGAAACTGATCATGTTTATTATTATTATAATGACGAAAAAAACAGAATGACTGATATTGTTCGTTTCAATAAGAAGATAAACAAACTAGTGCCTGAAGTAATTTTCTCGTACGACGACGCCGATCATGTAATTCAAAGAGTAGTAAGTGCCGAAGGCGACAGTTATGGCATCAAAAGTATGGGCAGCATTTATTTTGTACGCTATTTAATTTGGCGATATATTTATAACGAACAAGGGTTAAAAACAAAAGAAGCCTTATTTGACAAAAACCAGGAACTTACCGGAAAAATTGTTTACACCTACACTTATCATTAGGAACGCAATCACATTTTACCATTTATCTGCATTTGCCATTTCCATATCCTGAACATATTTTTCAGGTATTTCACCACTAACCAGACAACCCGGTTTGAGCGATGGGAAAATGTCCTCAAAGGTTCGAGACTCATTCATAAAAACTCTTCTGTAAATATGTGAACGGGTAAGATTCCGGTAATCATCAAGGCCGGCAGCACCCGTCAACTCCAAAAAAGTCTTAATGGTATCTGCATGATAATTGGCCACTCTTACTTTTTTATCATCAACATCCAGCCCAACCACCAATGAGGGATTTTGTGTAGCTACACCCGTCGGACATTTATTGGTATGGCAGAGTAAAGCCTGTATGCAACCCAAGGCCATCATCATAGCTCTTGCTGAATTACAAGTATCTGCACCCAATGCAATAGCACGAACCAAATGGAAACCGGATAATATCTTTCCTGAGGCAATAATTTTTATATGTTGCCGGATACCAAAACCTACCAACATATTATGTACAAATGCGAGGCCATCCATAAGAGGTGTACCTACATAATTTGAAAACTCTTGTGGAGCGGCACCAGTTCCCCCTTCGGCTCCATCTACCGTAATAAAATCAGGGTAAATATCCAGCTCAACCATGGCCTTGCAAATACCTATAAATTCACTTTTCTTTCCAATACACAACTTAAAGCCGGTAGGCTTTCCGCCGGATAAATCTCTTAATTGCTGAATGAAATTTATTAACTCTTTGGGTGTACTAAATGCACTATGATAAGGCGGAGAAAAGATTGTAGTATGCGGTTCTACGTGTCTGATTGCCGCAATTTCAGCAGTGTTCTTTTTGGCAGGTAAAATACCCCCGTGGCCGGGCTTGGCACCCTGCGAAAGTTTTACTTCAATCATTTTTATTTGTGGCTTGTCCACATTCTTCTTAAATACTTCGGCATCGAATTTTCCTTCATCATCTCTACAGCCAAAATAACCGGTTCCTATTTGCCAAATAAGATCTCCGCCTTGTTTTAAATGATAGGGACTAACGCCACCTTCGCCTGTATTATGTGCAAAACCGCCAATCTTTGCACCGCCATTCAATGCTTCTATTGCATTGGAGCTTAACGAGCCAAAACTCATAGCGGAAACATTAAATATACTCGCACTATACGGTTGTTTACAATCTTTATTTCCAAAAACCACTCGTGGATTATGATCCAGTGTTTTAAAATCTTTTGGAGCAATAGAATGACTCATCCACTCATAACCCTCTTCATACACATTGAGCGGTGTACCAAAGGGCATATTGTCGTTTTGCCTTTTTGCACGTTGATAAATGGTAGAACGATCAATCCGATTGATGGGTCGGCCATCGATATCCGATTCTACAAAATACTGATACAGCTTAGGCCGCAGATCTTCCATCCAATAGCGCATTCTTCCCAGCACAGGATAGGTACGCATGATGGAATGCTTTTTTTGCACCATATCATAAATACCCATGATGGTAATAAACACTACCAAACCAAGGGCAATTACCCACCAAAGACTTACAAAATAAGTTAGAGCAGCTGTAATTAAAATGGCTATTATCGCTGAAATAATAAATCCCTTACGCATTGGAATTTAGTTTTGGTCAAATACAAATGTATCAAATAAGCTGTGATAAACAGAAACGAAAAAAGGAAAATTAATCAAAATTTGCTATTAAATTTTTTACTCATTTTTATATTCAAATAAATTGCTAAAATCTAAGTTTTCAACTAATTTATTCAATAAAACCGATACCATAAAACCAAAATACCAATTCAATTCGTTTACATTTGTAAGACACAGAACTACTTTTTTTTCATCATCAATAATGCGCCGATTGCATGATTTTTTTGCAATCAATAAGCATATAACCTTGTTATTTAATTGGTAAGTTTATGAGACAAGATATCATTGATTTTTTTCAGCAGTTTATTCATGAATTTCAACTTCCATTAAAAAACCCGGTTTTAATTTTTTCGTTAATTCTGTTTATCATATTGCTGTCGCCCATTTTATTAAAGCGATTAAACATCCCCGGTATCATTGGATTAATCATTTCCGGTGTCATCATAGGCCCACATGGTCTAAACATTCTTGCAAAAAATTCTGCAGTTGATTTATTTTCTACCATTGGGCTTTTGTATATCATGTTCATTGCCGGGCTAGAGTTGGATATGAATGAATTTAAGGCCAATCGAAACAAAAGTATCGTATTCGGTTTCTTTACTTTCATTATTCCGCTGGCTATTGGCTTTCCGGTTTGTTATTATTTATTAAAATATAATTTTGATGCAAGCTTTCTTACCGCCAGTATGTTTGCCACGCATACGCTGGTGGCCTATCCTATTGTAAGCAAACTGGGTATTTCCAAAAACCAGGCAGTAGCCATTACCGTAGGTGGCACCATACTTACCGATACAGCGGTATTGATTATTCTGGCTGTAATCATGGGCAAAAGCCAGGGTACATTGAATCAGGAATTCTGGGTTCAGTTAGGCGTTTCACTTACCATTTTCTCTATTATTATGTTTTTGATAATACCAAGAATTGCCAAATGGTTTTTTAGAAAATTAGAAAGCGAAAAACATTCACATTACATTTTTGTTTTGTCTGTCGTTTTCTTTGCAGCTTTTCTGGCAGAAGTCGCAGGTGTAGAAGCCATTATTGGCGCATTCGTAGCCGGTCTCGCACTCAATAAATTAATTCCACATTCATCAGCATTAATGAACCGCATAGAATTTATTGGCAATGCACTATTTATTCCTTTCTTTTTGATAAGTGTAGGCATGTTGGTAGACATTAGTGTATTGTTTAGCGGGCCAATGGCCTGGATCATTGCAATTACATTATCGGTGGTTGCCATATTGGGAAAATGGATGGCCGCAAAGATGACCCAACTTGTATTTCGATATTCAAAAGCACAAGGTAAGTTAATTTTTGGATTGAGCGGCGCACATGCAGCAGCTACATTAGCCGTTATATTAGTAGGATATGAAGCAAAGATTCTGGATGAAAATATTTTGAATGGTACAATCATTCTTATTCTCATCACCTGCATTGTGGCATCGCTGGCTACAGAAAAAGCAGCTAAAAAAATCATTCTGGAAACAGAGGAAGATCCGGCTGCTTTGCTTCAGGCCGACCATATAAAAAATGAACATATTCTGATACCTATTGCCAATATAGAGAATCTGGAAAAACTGCTGGAGCTTTCTATTTTTATTAAAGACAAAAAATCGGTAAACCCCATTTCAGTATTATCAGTAGTATCTAATAATGAAGAAGCTGAATTGAAAATTGTAAATGCAAGAAATAAACTGGAATCATTTGTAAAGACAGCATCTGCAGCCGAAACCAAGATAAATATAATTACGACAATTGATCATAACGCCATCAGTGGCATATCTAGAATTTCCAGAGAGATCATGGCTGACCTCATCATAAGAGAATGGCCCGCAAAAACCGGATTTCTTGATAAGCTTGTGGGAGAAACAGTAGATAGCGTGTTGACCAGCACCGAAAAAAATACTTTTATCTGTTATTTGAATAAGCCGCTCGTATTGCACAAAAGAATTATTATAGCAGCACCGCCACTTTGTGAACATGAGATCGGGTTTGAACTTTGGATAACCAAAATTTCACGGCTTTCGCAGGAGTTAAGCATACCCGTTCATCTTTATTGCAACAGTACAACCGGCAAAGCAGTAAGTAAAACAATGGCAATCGCAAAGTTACCGATACCCTTTTCATTAATACCATTTGACGATTGGGATGACTTTTTAATACTTGCCCGAAATATTCAGGAAAATGATTTATTTGTTTTGATTTCGGCAAGGAAAGGCACTGCATCTTATACACAAGTGTTAGACAATCTGCCCGCAAAACTTGAAAAGCATTTTGCCGCCAACAGCAGGGTCATCATTTTTCCACAACAACATAAAACAGAAGAAGGCCTTGAAGTATTTGACGATATAAACACAGACCCTTTCAATAAGGGGATTGAATCTATTCAAAAAATTGGGAAAGAGATTGGGAAGATTTTTAAATAAATCAGATGCACAACTTACCTTCAATATTTTCTCAACTTGTAAAACAGACTATCCTGTAAAAAAAATGGATGCTCCTGAAACGGCGATGGTTTATTGCGAAAGTTTCCTAATCATAAACTGACTTATCGTTTCATTATTAACCGCATAAATATTCATGGATGGAATATTGGTAACATGTGCGAGCCCTATTGCTGTGGCTTTATCGTCTAAGGCTTTTGCTTGTAAAGGATGATGTATGGCTTCGCTCCTCATTGTAGGTGTCGTATTTGGGTTACCATTGCTTACATAAAATTCCGGATCATCCGTACTCATCCATCCCAGCATATCCAATTCATGTCGTTGTGCAATTACTTTCGGGTCGGTATAAAGTTGATTAAGCGAATCCAATCCAAAATCAGATAACAAAGAAGTGGCCACACCCGGAATTGCAAAAAAATCAATTCCGGCAGGAGCAAAAATATTTTGCATTTGTACAGGGTCGTATGAACACTGGCTTGTTAAATGACCTGCGGCTGTTAGCCTTGTAGATTCTCTTAAAATCGGGTCAGCATTTGTTACATCAGCCATCTCCGGATGAAATGCCAGATAGATAGAAGCACCGCCACCGGCAGAACCTCCATAACAGGCAACTTTATTTTTATTGATATTAAATGATTGAGCATAGTAACGAATAAACTGAATACAACGCTTGATATCATTTAAACTTAACAGAATCCCACTATCGGGATTGCTTGTGCGAAACTGATAATTGATCGTTGCAAAAGCAAGATTGTTTTGAAGATAGGCTTGAATATTATCCGGGTTGTTTGTATAAATATCAGATTTATCTCCACCTACAAAGCCGCCACCATGTATAAAGATGACAAGAGATGTGGGTGTGCCGGATGGAGGAAGGAAAATATCAAACTTTGAGTTTGGACTGTTATTGTATGAAATATCTGCAGCAAACTTTACACCGAAAGGAACACTGATGGGTGGAGTGGTAAAATTGAGATTAAGAGTCGGAGTTTGTACATTATCTACATTTTTTTTACAACCAAATAATACAATCGTAAATAACAAAAAAATAAATAATTGATTTCTCATTGTGTAGCTTTTCTTATTGACTATCACTTTAACAATAAGTTTAATCAGCTAATTTTATCTTGAAAATTTAATAGGCATCGTTATTTGCGCAGCGATCTATTTTACCGAACTTAAAGTTCAACAAAAGTAAACATCCACTTCACCGGGTTTTGCCAGTCCTTTCCTTTAAAAGATGCGATGGGTGCTTTTATCAAGATGTGATTCCACCCTTTTTGTAAATATATTTTAGTTGGTTTACGATACTCATAGCCTTCATCCGTCAAAGGCCATTCGCTGTTTCCTTTCATACCTGCATGTTTCCATTTTGGCGGGACAATTAATTTTCCATTTACCCACACTTCACTGTTTTTATTATCCCAGGCATCTGGTGGTGGAGAATCTGTAGCAGGTGAGCGGGAAATATTATTAAAGCCAATCCAAAAGTTTCTTTCTCCTGCTTCTTCAGACCAGATTTTTGTAGTAGCATAAAATGTTGAGTTTTCTTTTGGCTCATCAACTGCACCTTTTATCAACGGTGCCCACCAGTGCCGCAGTACAATTGTACCACCAGTTACTTCCTTATATGCCTTTACAATTGACTCATCCCATTGATTTGCTTCAGGAAGAAATATTGAATCCGTTACTCCTTTATTATCATACTGTCCATAAAGCTTCCATATAATATCACGCTGTTTTACATAAGGAAAAGGCAAATGCTGAAAATAAAATTCTTTGTTTTTCAATAAACGAGTTTCAAATTCTTTGAATGCCGCCACATCGCCATCACTGATATTTGAGATCCAACCGGCATGGCCTCCACCCCGCCAGCTTCGCTCTGCAAATGCCAGCATTGCCGGATAAACAGGGTTCATCTTCAAAATATCTTCGTCTTTATTCACTGCTCTGTCGTGCCACATACAAATTGTGCCGCCCAGCGTATGCGCATCTCCTTTTTCTTTATCCGCAATTTTACGATTAAAAATAGTGGTAACTGCTTCTAATGGATCCATGTGATTGAGATATAAATGTCGCGAATCTATAAACTGAAGCTTCTGTTGATTGCTGAGATGTGCATTGTCATCCATCCACAATTGACGTATGGTACTGTTAGTAAAATTACCACCCGGTTGCCAGCCTATTACCTTTTTGCCAAAGCTTTCAATATAGTTTGTAATTTCCGGAACAAAATTCTTATTCGTAATCTTTACTTCATCAGCGCCAATGTGAATATAGTCCACATCATAAGTGGTGCAAAATTCTTTAAGAATATTTTTAAGTATCACAATACCGGAATCACTTTGCATATCCACACCCATTGCTCTTTTAAATGCTGCACTATGTCCGGGCATATCTATTTCGGGAACAAAAGTGATCTGTCTTTCTTTGCAATAAGCTATGAGCTCTTTTATTTCATCTTCACTGTAATACATTCCCTTATTGCGGAGCATAAATTCGGGCGACGTTAGCTGTGGATACTGTTTAATAGCGATACGCCATGCAATATCTTCGGTAGCGTGAAAGTGAAAGACATTGAGCTTGTAGGCGGCCATTACATCTATTTGCTGCTTCAGCAAATTCATTTCTATATAATTTCTACCCACATCAATCATATAACCACGCCAACTGAAAGCCGGCCAGTCGGTAATGGTGC
>ERZ795041.420-NODE-420-length-16136-cov-7.728499_pt1 | contig 16136 bp, 12 predicted proteins | sample MGYA00375125_ERZ795041 | MGnify/ENA primary metagenome ERZ795041 (study PRJEB30170, sample SAMN03074214) | activated sludge metagenome | biome: Common Effluent Treatment Plant; feature: Wastewater; material: Activated sludge; isolation source: activated biomass in...
GCGGCGGCCCTCGGCATTGGTGCGGATGATGATGCCGAAGTTCTTCGGGCGGATCTCCTGCAGGAGGGCTTTGAGGCGCTTGCGCTCGGCCTCGTCGGTGAGGCGGCTGCTGATGTGCACCCGGTTGGTAAAAGGCACCAGCACCATGTAGCGGCCCGGCAGGGTCACTTCAGCAGTGAGGCGCGGCCCCTTGGTACTGATGGGCTCCTTGGCGATCTGCACCAGGATGCTCTGGCTGGCGCTGAGCACATCGGGCAGCTTACCCTCCTTGGGGATGTCGGGATCGATCTTCCAGTCGTCCAGCAGGGAAGTTTTCACCGTGCCGCTCACCGCTCCCTTGGCAAACTTGTAACTGTTGCGGTACTGCGGCCCCAGGTCGTAGTAATGCAGGAAGGCATCCTTTTCATGGCCCACGTCCACGAAGGCGGCATTGAGCCCTGGCGCCACCTTTCGGACCTTGGCCAAGTAAATGTCGCCCACGGCAAAGCCACGCTCGGTCCGCTCGCGGTGCAGCTCGCTGAGGAGCTTGTCGCGCAATACGGCGATGGCCACTTCGCTCCCTTGGGAACGGATGATCAGGTCTACGCTCACGTTGAAAAAGAAGGTAAGGTGACGCGCCCTGCCGGGCGCAGGATCACTGCACGCACACACCCCGTGCCCGTTGCATGTTGCGGGCACGGGAGGGCCGGGCCTTCAAGGCCTACCGGTTCTTCTTCTTGTGGCGGTTCTTGCGCAGGCGCTTTTTGCGCTTGTGCGTGGCCATTTTGTGCCGCTTTCTTTTCTTACCGCTGGGCATGTGTGCTCAATGTTGTTGCTTGTTCCTTAGGTCTTGAATGTACCGCTCCGCCCCGTTCACCAGGGCGGTATCGGCCACGAGGGTCTTGTACGTCTCCAGTACCGCGATGGCCTTGTCCGTGCTGTCCAAGGTGGCGTAGGCCTGCCCGAGGTAGGCGTAAGCATCCGGGTGGCCCTTAGGGTCCAGTTCGATCACTTTCCGGAAGCGCTCCATGGCCTTGTCGTACTGGTTGGTCTGCCAGCTGAAAAGGCCCATGTGGTACTGGGCTTCCACGTTTTCCGGTTCCGCATCGGCCAGGTCGCGCAGCTTTACGATCACCTGCATGGGCGGCCCGCCTGAGGCCAGTTCACCCAGGATGGCGGACACCTTGGGGTCCGAGCTCACGGGGCCCTCGCGCTGGGGTTCCGCCTGTTCGCTCTGCTGTGCCTGTGCCGCGTTCTTCTCCGCTTGGCCGCCGGGCGTGCGCGGCGCCAGCGCCAACAGCACCAACACCACCACGGCGGCGGCGATCATCATCCAATGCCGGCGTTGAAGGCTCATCAAACGGTCCGCTTGCCGCGGTTCTTCACCTTGTCCACGAACACGTCCGCCGGCTTGAACGAGGGGATGTCGTGCGCCGGGATGATGATCGACGTGTTGTTCTTCAGGATGCGGCCGGTCTTTTGCGCCCGGTGCTTCACCAAAAAGCTGCCGAAGCCCCGGAGGTGCACGTTCTCGCCAGCTTCCAGGTTGTTCTTCACCTCATCCATGAACGCTTCCACGGTGGCCAGCACCACGCTGCGCTCAATGCCTGTACGCTTGCTGATGTTCGCGACCAGTTCCGCCTTCGTCATTGCACGTCTCCTGTTTTTGGGGCTGCGAAGATAGTGCTTCCTTCGATCCGGCCACGCAGCGGGTTGCATCTTTGTCCCTGTATGTCAACCCCTTCTTGGTTCAGCCGCCAATTGGTGCCGTGGTACCGGGCCGGGCACCGGCCTCTGCCTTGGCGGGAAACCAAGGATCCCTACCGCATCTGGCTCAGCGAGGTGATCCTGCAGCAAACCCGTGTGGACCAGGGGCTGGCCTACTACCAGCGCTTCCTGCAACGCTGGCCAAGCGTGGTGGACCTGGCCGGGGCCAGCGAAGAGCAGGTGCTGAAACAATGGCAGGGCTTGGGCTACTACAGCCGGGCGCGGAACCTGCTGGCGGCCGCACGGCAGGTGGTGCATGGGCATGGCGGCCGGTTCCCCACGACTCATGCAGAGCTGGTCGAGCTCAAAGGAGTCGGTGACTACACCGCCTCCGCTATCGCATCCATCTGCTTCGGCAAGCCCGATGCCGTGGTGGACGGCAATGTGTACCGCGTGCTCGCGCGCTTCGCCGGCATCGGAACGCCCATCGATTCCACTGAAGGCCGCAGGCAGTTCAAGGCGCTGGCCACCGAACTGCTGGACCCGGCGCACCCCGGCGACCACAACCAGGCGGTGATGGAATTAGGCGCCACCGTGTGTGTGCCGCGCAATCCGCTGTGTGATCGATGCCCGCTGCAGTCCAAGTGCGTGGCCTTTTCCACGGGCACCACAAGCGAACTGCCCGTGAAGGCGGGCCGGACCAAGACGCGCAACCGCTACTTCAACTACCTGCACATCAGCACCCCGAACGGACTGTACATGCAACAACGGGGGCCGGGCGACATCTGGCAGGGCTTGTTTGAATTGCCGCTGATCGAAAGTGAACGGCCTTTGAAGCGACACGCCATGCTGACCACCTTGAACAAAACATTCGGCCCGGGATGGAAGATCATCGCCGGCAGTGAACGGCCGGCCCATGTGCTCAGCCATCAGGTTATTCATGCCACCTTTTGGCGCGCAATTCCTTCAAAGGCATTCACCATCCCTGCTCCTTGGCGCCTGCTGCCACTGGAAAGCGTACGCGACCTCGCCCTTCCAAAGCTGATGGAAAAGTGGATGGATGAGCAATCGTGATGCACGATCTGATGCTCCGGCTGCCATCGCAGGGCTATCGCCTCTTAATTCTGCGCCTGGCGGCGCTTATCCAATACTAGGGCGAACCACGCCCCGGTGAATACCGGGGCCACACGCCCCGGTGCCTGCCGGGGGGACACGGATCGCGAACGTCTCCGGTTATCGGACGCAAAAGCGTGGCTCACGTTCCACATCGCGTATTTATCAGTGTGCATCAGCGTTCATCCGTGGTTAAGAATTCGGGAGAGCCGCGACCGCAGGGCGCGCAAGAGGCGATAGCCCTGGCTGCCATCGCCTCGAACCGGATCAAAGCGCGTACATTTGGGAGTGCCTCGATCCCGCAAGAACATGAGGTCCTTCTTTCCATCCGGCATCGCGCCCGTATTGGCGCTTGTATGCAGCTTGGCGCTCGTGCAACACACAACGGCGCAAACCATCTCTTTTTATACAGATTGCCTGTGCCCTGTAAAGATCGTGTCCTCCTACGCCTCGGGCTGCCTTCTTGGACCATCCTCGCTTGGTGGTTCCGTATCCGTGGACTACGCCAACTCCCCAAGGTCGATCACGCCAACTCCGGGCAAGGTCATTGTCCAACTCGACTTCTATTTCCCGGCAACGGCCAGCACGCCGATCTATTCCTGGTATTGCAGTCCATCGGGCATGTTCAACCAAACGAGCGCGCCGGTTTACTGCGCTGGGAACGGATTTTCCGTGCGGGTCAATACGCAAGGCACACCTCCAACTTTCAGGCTGACATGTTTCTAAGGAAGACCGGCATTCTTCTTGGCTACGGGCTGCTGCTCGCCTGCCTCTTCGTGCAGACCTCAAGCCAATTGGCTGCACAGGCCCGCAATTCCAACTGGATTTTTGCCCCAGGCATTTGGCTGCATTTCGAGCCGGACACCATCCTTGCCTTTCCCATGGCCGACACGGTTTCCCTGCGGAATGCATCCATCAGCGATACCACGGGGCAATTCGCTCTGCTGGCCGATGATTTCGGCATTCGCAATGCGCTCTTTGAAACGGTCGCAGGGGGTAGTGCGGCCGAACTTGGCTGGAACGTGCCCGCCGCCAGTTATTTGATCCTGCCCCTGCCTGGACAGGCCGACCAATACGGGGTCTTCATCAATGAACGGCCACCCGGTTCCCGTGCCGGATTTGTGCAAGTGGACCTGGGCGCAAACAATGGGGCCGGCACTGTGCTGGGGGGCACGACCTGGTACTTGGAGCATGCCACCGCCAAGCTTACGGCCACCACCGATTCCACCGAAACAGGCTATTGGATCCTGCAACATGACGAGTCAGGCGATGCATTCCGTGCATTCCACCTCACCGCTGCGGGCCTTGACCCGGCCCCGGTCATTTCCCACGTTGGCACGAGCTACCTGCCAGACACCTCACCGAAGGAAAACATTGACCGGTACGGGCAGATGAATTTCAATTTTCAGGGCGACCTGGTGGCGGCCATCAAAAACGGCCCATCCATCGACACCAGCAAGGTGGAACTCTTTCGGTTCAACCGGGCCACCGGCGAGCTGCAAATGGAGGCGGAGGTCGGAGCGCTCTATTACGATGGCAATGCGGGGCCTGCGGGATTGCTGCAAGCCCTCCTGCAAGGCGTGGATTTCAGCCTGGGCGGGTCGTACATGGTTGTTGGGCATATTGACACGTTGTCCACCATGAACAACTCATGGATCGTTCGGTACCCCCTTGGTGCACCATGGGACAGCCTGATCACTTCTTCAAGCTCATTGATCAATGGCGTTTCGGGCGATACCCTGCGGTATGACACCCGGTACGGAATTCAATTTGCCACTACACCCTATGGGAAAATATTGATCCGTCGGCCCTACCGCCCCGCAGACCTGATACTCAATTTCCAACACATGTTCGAGATCGCGATCCCCGATCCGGGTCCATTCTCGGGCTGGACCTACTATGCCTTCGCGGGTATGCCTGTACCGGGAGGGTTCCCATCCCCGTGCAAGCGCTATGTGGATAGCACACCCCTGATCACCGGAATTGGCCAGTTGACCACCTTTCATACCGAGGTCGGCATTCGGCCCAATCCAATGGCCGACCAAGCTACCTTGTTCTATCGCGGTAATGACAGTCCGCAAAGCGTGGTGTGGCGGGATGCCTTGGGCCGCGAGGTACGCCGGACGACCTGGCGCATGGCCGGTTCCACCCATACGCTTGAGCGCAACGGGCTGCCCGCCGGGGTGTACTTTGTTGAAGTACTTGGCGAGCGGGGTGTGCTCGGCGCGGTAAAACTGTTCTGTGAATGAGCCGCTGCCGCAAAACGCAACAGCCACAGGACCACATGTCTCCGCCCAACGGCAACTACCCCAAGCATACCTTGGCCGAATGCGAAATTTTTGGTTATGCCTCCTGCTTGCACCCTTGCCTGCCATCGCCCAGGAATTTGCGCTAATGCCATGGCCCGCGCAAGTGGAACACCGGACCGGCCAGCTCACGTTCAGCGCCCCGTTGCAACCGCGGGTGGACGGGCCGGCAAGTGAACTCACCACCCGGGGATTGGAACGCTGGTCCATGCGACTGGCGGAAAAGGCCGGAGCCGCCGCCATGGGCGACAGCAGGAACGGAACGCCGATACTCATCCACTACGAACGCGTGGCCGACCTGCGCACCCCGGACGTGGACGGCAGCTACGCACTGGTGATCGACAGCACGGGAATCACTGTACAAGCCCCTACGGACATCGGCGTGCTGCACGCACTGGCCACCCTGTACCAATGTTTCCGCAGGGATGAAGCGGGATGGGGATTCCCCTCGTTGCGCATCACCGATGCCCCGCGCTTCACCTGGCGCGGCCTGCTGATCGATCCCTGCCGCCACTTCATGCCCTTGGATGTGATCCTGCGCCAGCTGGACGGCATGGAGCTGGTGAAGATGAACGTGCTGCATCTGCACCTCACCGAGGACCAAGGCTTCCGCATCGAAAGCCAACTGCTGCCGGAACTCCACGAAAAAGGCAGCAACGGCCAGTATCTCAGCCAGGAAGACATCCGCAAGATCATCCGCGAAGCGGACCTGCGCGGCATCCGCGTGGTGCCCGAGTTCGACCTGCCCGGCCACGCCACCAGCTGGTTTGCCAGCCACCCCGAACTGGCCAGCGCGCCCGGCACCTACCAGCCAGACACGCGCTACGGCGTGCTGGATGCCGTGTTCGACCCAACCAATGAAGCTACGTACACCCTGCTGGACCGCTTCCTGGGTGAGATGGCCGCGCTCTTCCCCGACCCGTACTTGCACATCGGCGGCGATGAGAACAACGGCAAGCAGTGGGATGCCAACCCCGCCATCCAGGCCTTCATGAAAGCCCACAACCTGCCGGGCAACCACGCCCTGCAGGCCTATTTCAACCAGCGGCTTTACGCGATCCTGAAAAAACACGGCAAGCGCATGATGGGCTGGGACGAGATCGGCGATGTGCCGGCGGGAAGCGCCCCTGCCTTGCCCCAGGATGTCACCATCCAAAGCTGGCGCGGCAAGGAAGGGCTGGTGAGCGCGGCGCATGCCGGGCGGGATGCCATCCTGAGCAACGGCTGGTACATCGACCTGTGCCAAAGCGCGGAATTCCACTACCTCAACGACCCGCTCCCCCCGGACAGCCCGCTGAACGCGGAGGAACGCAAGCACGTGCTGGGCGGCGAGGCCACCATGTGGGCCGAACTGGTGGACGCCCGCAACGTGGATACGCGGATCTGGCCGCGCGCCGCCGCAGTGGCGGAACGCCTGTGGAGCCCGGCCTCCGTAAAGGATGTGCCCGACATGTACCGGCGCATGGAGGCTGTCTCCAAACAGCTCGACGCCATCGGCCTGCGGCACAAAAGCGCCCAACTGGAACTGCTGCGCCTGATGGCCGGCAGCGATGACGTGGCCGGCTTGAAAGGCTTGGTGGACGTGATGGCGCCCGTGCAGGGCTACAAGCGCCACCAGCTGGCCAAGCACACCACGCACACGCCCCTCACCGGCTTGGCCGATGCCGCCGTGCCAGACCCCGAAGGCGCCCGCCGGTCCACGGCATTGATCGATGCGTTCATCACCCGGCGGGACGCCGCAACCGCAGCCGCGCTCAGACCCGTGCTGGAGGCCACCACCAACGCACCTGCCCTGCCCTGCTGCGGCACCGCCGCCGATGCCCGGAAAGTGTTGGTAAATGCTGCATTGGCGATCATGGACCACCTGCTGAAGAGCACTGCACCGGATGCCGGAGCTTGTAAAACGTTCCAGCTTGCCTTGGACCGGCCACAAAGCCCCATCCTGGAAGCGGAATTCGCAGACCTGCCCGCCTTCCAGCGGCTCTTCGCGGCGGCCTGCACCCCGGCAAAATGACCCCGGCACCCGGTAGCCACCGGGCGGTGCGCTATCTTCGCTGTCCCAACCACCCATACCATGAGCGGCGTGAACAAAGTGATCTTGATCGGCAACCTTGGCGCCGACCCCGAAGTGCGCCACCTGCAGAACGATGTTACCGTGGCCAACTTCAACTTGGCCACCAGCGAAACCTTCAGGGACCGCCAAACGGGTGAAAAACGCGAGCAGACCGAGTGGCACCGCGTGGTGGTCTGGCGTGGTTTGGCCGAAGTGGTGGAGAAGTATGTGCGGAAGGGCAGCAAAGTGTATGTGGAAGGAAAGCTGCGCACCCGGAAATGGGAAAAGGACGGGATCGAGCGCTATACCACCGAAGTGCAAGCGGACAACCTGACCATGCTGGACAAGCCTGTAGGCAGCGCCGATGCTACCCAGCAAGCCTCCGCGCGCCCGCAGGCCCAACCTGCGGCACCCGTGCCCGAGCCGGCCATGGAGCCGCCCAGTGGAGAAGTAGACGACCTGCCCTTCTGAGCTTTGGACCGAAGTAGCCGACATCTTGGGCCGTGGGTGCCTGCCTTACAGGTTGGCCTTCCCCCCACGGCCGATCCCCACCAGCCAGCTGCCTGATGGGAAGTTTCGACCCAACGGTGTGGGCCGCATGCGGCGGGATCATGGTCCTGCTGCTGCTGTCCGCCATGACCTCCGCCAGCGAAGTGGCGCTATTCTCCCTGAACGCCACCCACCTGCGCGACCTCAAGGAACGCGGCGGGCCCAGCGGAGGGCGGGTATTGGAACTGCTGGCCCAGCCACGCCGCCTGTTGGCCACCATCTTGGTGACGAACAACTTCGCCAACGTGGGCATCACCGTGCTCTCCACCGTCCTGGTGGCCCGCATGATCAACCTGCTCTCCTTAAGTGCCCAGTGGGTCTTCCTGCTGCAAGTGGTGGCCGTTACCGCCCTGATACTCCTGCTCGGCGAGGTGCTGCCCAAGGTGTACGCCACCAGCCACCCCATGCGGGTGGCCCAGTTCTTCAGTGCACCGGTGCTGCTCATGCGGTCCTTCTGGACCCCGGTCACCAAACCGCTGATGGGTTCCACCGTCTTCATTGAGAAACGCTACAGAAAACGGTCCACGGAGGTGGATGCGGACACGCTGGGCCACGCCTTGGAGCTCACCAACGACGCCAGCACCACCGAAGAAGAGCAGCGCATCCTCAAAGGCATCGTCAAGTTCGGCAACATCGAGGCACGCCAAGTGATGCGGCCCCGCACCGAGGTGACCGCCTTCAGCAAGGACATCTCCTTCAAGGAACTGCTGGAGGCCATCGTTGGCAGCGGATTCTCGCGCGTGCCGGTGTATGAAGACACCATGGACCGCGTGGTGGGCGTGCTGTACATCAAGGATGTGCTGCCCCACATCGACGCAGCGGACTACGAATGGAACACCCTGCTCCGCCCCGCCTTGTTCGTGCCCGAAAACAAGAAGTTGGACGAGCTGCTCCAGGAATTCCAGCGCAAGCATGTGCACTTGGCCGTGGTGGTGGACGAGTACGGAGGCACCTGCGGCATCATTACCTTGGAAGACGTGATCGAGGAGATCGTGGGAGACATCACGGACGAGTATGACGACGTGGACCTGATCTACAGCAAACTGGACGACCACACATACGTGTTCGAGGGGCGCGCGCCGCTCACCGACATGTACCGCATCTTAGGCATCGATGGCAAGCTTTTCGAGGAACACAAGGGCGAAAGCGAAACCCTGGGAGGGTTCGTACTGGAGCTCACCGGACGCATTCCGCAGAAAGGCGAGCGCGTGACCCTGCACAATTTCGACTTCACCGTGGAAAGCGCCGACAACAAGCGCGTGCGCCGCGTGAAGGTCCATTTCAGGAATGAAGGAGCCTAAGGAATTGGCAGGTGGCAGGCGGCAGGCGGCAGCCCGGAGCATGCGCGCACTACTGCCCGCTGCCACCCGCCTACTACCCGCTGCTCTCTGCCTACTGCTCCTGCAAATGCTCCTGGCCAACTGCACCAGCGACCCCATTCCCAAGCCGCACGGCTACTTCCGCATCGACCTGCCACCCGACAGCGCCCACCATGCCGCTGCGCCATGCCCGTTTGCCGCCACCATTCCCAGCTATGCCCGCTTGACCACCGGCACGGGGCCAGGCCAAGTAGCAGGCATGGGCACAACTTGTTGGGCGGACCTCGTTTTCCCGGGGCAACGCGCCGTGGTGCACATGACCTGGCGCCGCATTCAGAACGACCTGCCCGAGCTGGTCCATGATGCGCATGAGTTCAAGGAGAAGCACCAGGCCATGGCCAGCCGGATCCGTACCGAGGAGGTCCTGCGCGACAGTGCCCGCGTCTTCGGCACCCTGTTCGACGTGGAAGGCAACGTGGCCAGCCCGCTGGTGTTCTACCTCACGGACAGCACCAGTAACTTCCTTTACGGTGCGCTCTATTTCGACGTGCGGCCAAACGCCGATTCACTGGCCCCGGTGACCGGCCGCATCCGCAGCGACATCCGGCGCATGGCCGCCACCCTGCAGTGGAACGGGCCTGCCGGTGCGGTGGAGCACATTGATCAGCGCCGTTAGCAGCAGTACGGCCCCGAACTGGTGCAGGACGCCCGCCGAGACCCAGACCCGCGTCAGCACCGCGAACACGCCCAAGGTCATTTGCAGGAACACCGCGCCGAACAACCAGCGGTCGCCGCCGTGAAGCGACGCGTTCTTCCGGTTGGCGTAGCCGAACCAAGTGATCGCCGCGGCCACCACCCAGGCGAAATTGCGGTGGATGAAATGGACCGCCACCTGGTTATGGGTCAGGTTCTTCCACAGGCTGTCGTATGCGAACACGGCCTTGGGCATGAACTCGTCGTTCATCATGGGCCACGTGTTGGAGACGGGCCCGGCATGCAGCCCGGCCACGAAGGCCCCGTACACGATCTGCACCAGCACCAGTAGCAGCAACCAACGCGACCATTTGCCCGCAGGGGTGCCATCGCTCCGGAAACCATGCCGTTCCTGCTTGACGTCGAACACCGTCCACAGCACCACGCAGTAGATGGTGAACGCCGCCACCAAGTGGATCGCTAAGCGGTAGTGGCTTACGCTGCTCAGTTCCTCCAGCCCACTGGCCACCATGAACCAGCCCAGGGCGCCCACCAGCCCGCCCCCGACAAGGATCCAAATGCCGCGCACCATCAACCAGCCCTTCAGCATGCCCTTGCGCATGAACCACAGGAACGGCACGATGAACACGATGCCCATCAACCGGCCCCAATTGCGGTGGATGTATTCCCAGAAAAAGATCTGCTTGAACTCCCCCAGCTCCATCCCGCTGTTCACTTCCCTGTACTGGGGGATCTGCTGGTACTTTTCAAAAGCCTCGTGCCATTGGGCCTCGTTCATCGGCGGCAGGGCGCCCATGATCGGCTTCCATTCGGTGATGCTGAGGCCGCTGCCGGTGAGCCGCGTGATCCCGCCTATCGTCACCATCATGGCGATCATCACGCAGCCGGTGATCAGCCAGGCCACCACGGGTTTCAGGGATCGATCATTCACAGTGGACATGGGGCGCGAAAGTACGGGCGGCGGTTGTCAGTTGCCCGTTGTCAGTGGATGTCATCTACAAGTGACAACAGGAAACTCGGACCTGACAACTATGAACTGATACCTGCCACCTACGAACCATGTCCCCACCGCATCTGCCCGTTCGCCACAATACCCATGGCCTTGCCCGTGAAGCGGTGGCCAAGGAAAGGCGTGTTGTGTGAGCGGCTGACGATGTCCGAATTAGAGAACTGCCATTGATGCGCCGGTGCAAAAAGCGTTAACTCGGCCATTTCACCTTCGGCGATGTGCGGCACGGGCAGGCCCAACACGGCCCGCGGACCATGGCAAAAGCGTTCCACGATGCGGCGGCCAGTCATGCGCCCCTGCAAGGCGGTGTTGGCCACGGCATAGGCGGTTTCCAGTCCGATGATGCCGAAGGCAGCGTGGCCGAACTCCAGCTTTTTGTGCTCCACATCCTCCGGCCGGTGGTCGCTGACGATGCTGTCGATGGTGCCGTCCTTCACGCCTTCGCGCAGGGCTTCGATGTGCTCCGGGCTGCGGAAGGGCGGCATCACCTTGTAATGGCTGTCGAAGCCGCGCAGCACGCCGTCGTCCAACAGCAGGTGGTGGGCGCATACACTGGCCGTAACGCGCAGTTTGCGCGCCTTGGCCTCCCTGATCAACGCCACGCCTTCGGCAGTGCTCACCGCTTCCACGTGCAGGCGCGAACCCGTGTACTCCAGCAACTGCAGGTCGCGGGCCAGGCGGACGGGCTCGGCCATGGCAGGCATGCCCCGCAGGCCCAAGCGCGTGCTCATCACGCCTTCATGCATCTGCCCATCCCGCATGAGGTCGGGGTCTTGCGGCATGGCCATGACCAGGCCATTGAAGTTGTGCGCGTACTGCAGGGCCAACAGCATCAGGCGGGCATTGCGCACCGGGTGCAGATCGTCGGTGAAGCCCACCGCGCCAGCCTGCTGCATGTCGTACAGTTCGGCCAGCTGTTCCCCCTTCCCGCCTTTGGTGAGGGTGCCCAACGGAAGCAGGCGCACCGCGTGGCCCTGGCTCTTGCGCAGCAGATATTCCACCGTGGCGCGCTGGTCCACCGGAGGCGAGGTGCCTGGCAGCACGGCCACGGCCGTATAGCCTCCGGCGGCCGCGGCATCCAAGCCGCTCCGCACATCCTCCTTGTATTCTTCGCCGGGATCGCAGAAGTGGGCGCGCAGGTCCACCCATCCGGGCGAGGCGTGCAGGCCTTCCACCGCGATCACTTTGGCATCGCCCTTGGGCAACTTGGCCCCGGCCCTCAATAGGCGGCCTTCGGAAATGTGCAGGTCGGCCACCGTATCGTGCAGCGGCCCACCGGGATCGGTGATCGCCACTTGGCGGAAGAGCAGGTCGTTCATCGGCTGGTGCGGATCAAAAGGACCTCCAACATAAGGAACAGGAGCGCCGCCGCAATGAACCACTTCCAAAGCTTGGTGCCCTGGTCAAGCGATTTCAGATCGGCTGCAAGCTCGTTGCCGGTCTTGTCCAACAGGGTAATGGAGGTGATGCCGTGCTTGGCCAGCTCCTCCTTCAGTTGCTCCGGCGAATAGGCGCCGAGGTCACCCTCCTTTCGGGGCAAATTGAGCGCGAGGAGGGCGGCCGTATCGCTGCCTGCGGTGAGGGCATAGGTGCCGGGGGCGATATCCTCATCGTGCAGCACTATGGAGATGCCGCCGAGGGTGCGGCGCACTTCGGGGATCAGGGCCATGCCACCAGCACCCTTCAACTGGGGAGGTGCCTCCCCCGGAAGGTCCACGCCCTCCAATGTTACCACCGCTTCCCCGCCGATGATGTGGTACAGGGCACCTGCGGGCCTGGCCAGTTCGGCCATGCGCAACAGGGAAGTGACAAACAAGGCATGGCCACTGAAATTGCCTCCGGCGGCTCCAAGGGGCGCGGCACACAAATAGGCCCTTCCCTTGCCGATGGGCACCGCACTTAGAAAGGCGCTACCGGACTGTAGCCGCAACAGCACCTCCGCCGCCGGGCCCGGCGTGATCGCATAGCGTGTGCGCACCAAGGGCAGGTCCACGTTGGCAGGCATGCTGTTGAACACATCGCGGTAGAACGGCGCGCGCAGGTCGATACGCTCCACCCGCATGGCGGCGGTGTCGCGCACGCCCATCCCGGCGCCAAACTGCGACAACGCTCCCCGATAGGACGGTTCATCCACGCGGTCAGCCGGGAAAATGGCCACACTGCCCCCGCCCTCCGCGAATTCCCGAACCGCGCCGGCCAGCCCGCTGGACAGGTCCGGCAGGCCATTGAGCACCACCAAGTCCTGCGAGGCCAAGGAGGCCAGGTCCACCTGCCGGTATGGTTGTGTGGAAAAAGCATAGGCACTATCGCCCCGGAACACCGCCTCAATGTCTTTGTCGCTCGCCGGATCCCCGCCGCCCAAGAGCAGGACGTGCAGCTTCCCGGTGGTGCGATAAGCGATGTGCATCACGTTGTCGAAGGTGATGGGCCGGTCGTCGATCTCCACCGTGCCGGTATGGAACCCGGGACTGTCGTTGGTGAAATTGAGCACGGTGTCCACCTGGGCTCCAGGCCCGATACCGAAGGTGGCCATCGCCCGCTGCCGCCCGTCGATGCCAAGTTTGAGCGGCACGTTGTGCAGTGCCAAGCTGCCGTAGTTCCGTACGCGTACATTCAGTTGTTCCACTTGGCCCATGCGCCGCACTGGATTGCCAAACCATACGGAATCAATGGCCAGGTTGTCCGCACTGGCCGCTTCCAACGGCACGATCACCGTTTGCACCGCACTGTCGTTGCTCCATTGCTCCACGTCGGTCACCGCCCGCTGCAGGTCCGTGAACAAGAACGCCTTCTTCACCGGTGCCTCGCTGCGCGCGAGGGCTTCACGCTGCCGCTCCATCACTTGGGAAAGCGGGCGGGCGTACGGCCCCACCTCCACCTGCCCCGCCGCTGCCAACGCTTCATCGCGGCCCAGCAGCATCTGCTGGCGGCCCTCGAAGCGGTTGGTGAGCACTTGGAACCGATCCGTGGGCTTGTAGGCCATCACCACATCTTGCGCGTCGGTGCGGGCCTGGTCCAGCAGGCGCCCTGCGGCGTTCTGGCCGTCCATGCTCCAGCTATCGTCCAAGTACAAGCTCACGACGCGTTGGCCGGCCACCACGGTACCGTTTTCGTTGCGGAAGTACGGCTGCGCAAAGGCCAGCACCACGCACGCCAAGGCCAGCAGCCGCGCCAGCAGCACTAACCAGTGGCGTACTTTCTTACGGGAGCGCGTCTGCTGCGTCACCTCCTGCAGGAACTGCACATTGGGAAATTCGATGCGCTTGAAGCGCCGGAGCTGGAAGAGGTGGATGATGACCGGGATGGCCAGCGCAGTGAGCGCCCAGAGGAAATTCGGATAGAGGAAGGCCATGCGGGGCGCAAAGGTGGGGATAGTTCGTGGTTTTCAGGGCGTGGTTCGTGGTTGTCAAGGCGTGGTTCACAGTTGTCAGTTGTCTGTTGTCAGGCTTTCTGCGACCAGCCTCCGACCACTGACAACCGACAACTGACAACTGACAACCGACAACTGATCACTGAGAACTGCCCCACCCCTTTCACTCCCCCGCCAACCGGCTATTCCTCCTCCCATAAGCAAAATACACGGCCAGCCCCAGCGCCATCCACCCGAAGAAGACGGCCCAGCTCTTGGCCGGGATTTCGATCATCAGGTAGGCGCAGCTGAGCATGCCGATGCAGGGAATCAGCGAGTAGTTACGCCGGAAGGCTTGCACGGCGGTGCCTAAGGCGAAGAGGGTGAACGCAGCAAGGAGTATGGCCTGGCGGTCTAAGTGCAGGCTGGTGAAGGCGTTGGTGATCCGCACGTGGTCCAGCAGCAGGTAGGCCAGCACGATGGCGGGTATGAAGTACTTGCCGGGGATGAACGGGATGCGGAAGCGCTTGCGCCCGCTGGCATCACGGGCATCCAAGCGCGGCAGCAGCAGCACGCCGGCGCACACCAGGGTGAAGGCGAAGAGCGTGCCGATGGAGGTGAGGTCCGTGATGATGCCGCTGGGCGCCAGCAGCGCGGGGATGCCCACCAGCACGCCGGTGACCACCGTGGCGAACGCGGGCGTTCCGAACTTGCGGTGCAGGTGGCCGAAGCGCGGCGGCAGCAGTCCGTCGCGGCTCATGCTCATCCAGATGCGCGGCTGGCCCAGTTGGAAAACGAGCAGCACGCTGGTGGCCGCCAGCACGGCGCCGATGCTCACCACAAAGCCGAAGCCGCCCAGGCCCACCTTGTTGAACACGTAAGCCAGCGGGTCCATCACGCCCTTGAAATCGGTGTAGGGCACCATGCCGGTGAGCACCAAGGCGGTAACGCAGTAGATCACCGTGCAGATCACTAAGGACCAGATCATGCTGCGGGGCAGGTCGCGCTGCGGGTCCTTGCACTCCTCCGCCGTGGTGCTGATGGCGTCAAATCCGATGTAGGCGAAGAACACCGCACTGACACCTTTCAACACACCGCCCATGCCGTTGGGCAGGAAGGGCACGTAGTTGGCGCCGTTGATGTACCACAGCCCCACCAGCGCCACTGCCGCCAGCAGCACCAGCTTCAGGATCACCATGCCGTTGGCCACGCGCTTGCTTTCCTTGATGCCCACGTACACCACGGCGGTGATCAGCACGGTGATCAGCAATGCCGGGATGTTCATGATCACGCGCCAGCCGCCCACCACCGGCGCGGAGGCCCAGGCCAGGGCTTCCGTGGGCTGCCCCAACTGCTTGGCATGCTCGAAAGCTTCCTTCGCGCCCAACGGATCGGTGGCTAACCACGGCGGCAGGTGCAGCCCAAAGGCCGCGAGGATGTTGGTGAAATAGCTGCTCCACGAAATGGCCACCACCACGTTGCCGATGGCGTATTCCAGGATCAGCGCCCAGCCGATCACCCAGGCCACCACCTCGCCAAAACTGACGTAGCTGTAAGTGTACGCGCTGCCGCTCACCGGCACGCGCCCGGCGAATTCCGCGTAGCACAGCGCCGTGAAGCCGCACACCGCCGCGGTGATGATGAACAGGAACACCACGCCCGGACCGCCCTCGTAAGCCGCCGCGCCCACGGTGCTGAAGATGCCTGCACCGATCACCGCCGCCACGCCCATCAGCGTGAGGTCGCGTACGGTGAGCGTGCGCTTCATGGCCGGATGCCCGTCCGCCTCCCGCGCTTCGTGCTCCCGCAGGATGCGTTCCACGGATTTCTTTCGGAAGAGGTCGTTGGCCATGTGAGGATTGATGCGGGGAAAGTAGGAAAAGAGCAGTTGTCCGTTGCAAGTTGCCGGTGGAAAGGGCGCAGGGTCTGGTTCGTAGGGCGTAGGGCGTAGGGCGTAGGGCGTAGTTCGCAGGGCATGGTTGATGTGACTCGTCCTGAAAAAAGTTGACGGGTTAATGGATTTTGTCCTGTGTTGGGT
>ERZ795041.422-NODE-422-length-16119-cov-5.014131_pt1 | contig 16119 bp, 14 predicted proteins | sample MGYA00375125_ERZ795041 | MGnify/ENA primary metagenome ERZ795041 (study PRJEB30170, sample SAMN03074214) | activated sludge metagenome | biome: Common Effluent Treatment Plant; feature: Wastewater; material: Activated sludge; isolation source: activated biomass in...
GACAGGCTTGTGTGTAGCAGTGCTATAAAAATTCTATTTGGTATCTCGAAATGACCCGTATTAAATGTTACCCATATTTCATTATCGAGTTTTAGTAACTTTGGATCGCAGATATGCGCACTTCCCGCTAATGCAAACGTTCCCGTCAAGTCTATCAGTGTTTCGCAACTATCATCTGGCGGCAGATAGTATGCGCGAAAAGGCTTGTCGCCCGGCCATCGGCCCGCGCGGAATGCGACTGCCACGCCTCCTGCCACGGCTACAATCGAAGGATTAAAGACGTTCCAAAGCCCCGTTCGCCTGAGGCGCTGATTGAGGGCCTCGGTGCGCGATGATCGGTGTGTGCCTAGGAACCGGATTTTCGGGAGATTTAGCATCGTGCACTTGCTGTAGTCTTAGGCGGACCGTCTTCGCTATGCAGGAGATTTTGTTGGAGGACAACTGCTGCCACCATTTTATGCGACCGAAGCAGAGCATAGGGCGACCGGATGCTGGTGGCAAGATTGTCTGTCGCATAGCTTGGGGCATGAGGCACTCGCAGAATCTATTCTCCTGAGACAATCCCGATTCGATGTAGAACGTCTTCACGCCGATCCGGTAAAGTCAGCTCTGCAACCGTTTGGCGAGGAGCTAAGGATCGTAGCGCGTTGGGAGCTTGCTCGACGGCCGCTCTGGCCAACTATGGCGCCCATAACGCAGTCCGCGGTCAGACTGGCCGACAATTTCAAAAGTTAAGGTGTCGATCCACATTTGATGAGCTTGGCCATGATCGCTCGCGAAATTACCCCCGCTCGTCGATCGATTTTTTCGTTCTATATCTTTCTAGCCATTCGGCTCATGCATCGCAACGGGCGAGCGGGCTGGATGGGCCAGCGATCGTAAGGTGCATTAGCCTGTGGCCGGGACCATTTCTAGAATGAGTTGTGTCAGGAAATTCAAGGAGTACCTTAGACAAGGTGTTTGCATGATCAGGATGATGGCGGGCGCCGTGAGCGCATCTGTGCTTCCTCTGGATCATGTGCAGGACGGGGCCCTGTAGAAAGGACGGCTTTACGTGACTAAGGGCAAGTGGTTTCGTGGCTTAGTCGGCGGCAACATGCCGCTTTTTGGATCGAGGGCGGGTCATAGCCGCTCAACGACAGCTGTCCCCAGGACGTTTGATTTCGGTTTAAAATGTTGCGATATGAGAAAAACAACCCCAATAGACGTGCGCTATTGGCCAAGCTACAGCAACCCGTATCAAATGCTATTTTATGGGGTCTCGTCGCCGCAGTTTTCGGCATTCCCGGGTGATGCGGCATCCGCGCTTGCGGAGATTGAATCGAAGCCGAACGCTCGTGTGTGCTTCCATATTCATTGGCTCAATGCCTTGTTCAAAGAGGCTAACCGCCGAAATGATGGGTTTACAGTATTGATGAATTCTTAGCATCCTGCAGTCTCATACGGGAGCGCGGAGGCGTGATCGCATGGACGGTCCACAACATACAGGAGCACGAAAGTCCAGATCCCAGTTTTGAACTCGCATTCAGGCGCAAGCTGGCAGCAATAACTGATGTTGTCATTGTGCACGGCCACGGGGCCCGCCGGATAGCACTGGAAACGTTTGGGGCGGTGCCGGAGCGCGTGCTAAACGTTGTTCACGGAAGTTACATTGGAGTATACGACGACGTAATCTCCCGGAGCGAGGCGCAAAAAGTTACCGGTGCTCCTCCTCGCGATACGATTTTTGTCAATGTGGGGTTTCTCCGGCCATACAAGGGGCTTGTAGATCTTATCGCTAGCGTAGAAAAAATTGAGCGCGACGGAGCATCTGTCGGGCTCTTGATTGCGGGTGCTGCTAGAGATCGCGATAAGGAAAATTTGTCTACCGTTGGTAGGACGTCTAGTTCGGTTCGCATAAGCGTTGGCCAAGTTGCTGATAATGATCTCCAGAATTACCTTAATGCCGCCGATTTTGCAGTGTTGCCATATAAAAATATCCTCACTTCTGGTTCCGCTATTCTCGCGCTTTCTTTTGGACTGCCCGTCATTGCGCCGGCTATGACGAGCCTTGTTGAACTCATCCAAGATGGTGTGAATGGATTTTTGTACGATCCGGAACATCCCCAGGGATTGGAGAAGGCACTACTGCGTGCAGCCGACACGGATCGCGCTCGTAGAGCGTGTATGTCCGAAGCGGCCTTTGTTTATGCTATAAGTCTCCGATGGAGTGAGGGGCGACGCGCGTTCATCAATGCAATCGCCGCTACGGAAGATCGGCGGGAAAACGTCGCGTCAGCTACGCCAGGCTCTTGCAACGCAAGAGAGCAATCCTCGGCCTGACGAGCTATTTAGTTAGGATTGTCGAGGTGCATGCGATTATACCCGCTGGGTCTTGTAGCTTCGCGGGCGGAATGCAGCCCTAATGGTTTTGCGAGGCTCCTAATGAAGCCATTACTTCGCACTCCGTTACTATTGACAGCAGGTGCCTCACGTCACCAGAGAGGCGTCGTCGCCCACGTCCGTCTCGTCGTCGACAAGATACGTCCGCAACTGCGCGGCATAGTGGCCTCCAAGCGCGAGGAGCTCGCTATGTGTTCCCGATTCGAGAACGGTGCCGTCGGCGATGAAATGGATGAGATCTGCACTCTTCACCGTGGAAAGGCGATGCGCGACAATCACCGTCGTTCGTCCCTGAGAGAACAAAGCCAACGCTTTGCGGATTTGGTTTTCGGTGGCGCTATCGAGGGCCGACGGCGGTTCGTCGAGCAACAGGATCGGCGCATCTTTGTAGAAAGCTCGCGCCATCCCGATCCTTTGGCGTTGCCCGCCGGACAAGTTCGTAGCCAACTCTCTCACGGGTGTCTCGTAGCCGTTGGGCATCCGTTGAACAAATGCATCGGCGCCGGCCATTTGGGCGGCCTTTATCGCCCGGTCGCGATCACGAACCGCGCACGACCCGACGATATTGTCCTCCACCGTGCCCTCGAATAGAAACGCCTCCTGATCGAGATAGGCGATGTTCCGGCGCAGTGAGGATGTTGTTATTTCCCGAAGCGACATGCCGTCGACGGTGATCTCGCCGCTTTGCGGACGGAAAAATGCCTGCAACAAGCCGAGGGTGGTCGTCTTCCCGCCGCCCGACGGACCGACCAAGGCAGTTACCTTCCCGCCGGGAATTTCCAAGCTTATGCGGTTGAGAGCCCGCTTGCCGCCAGCGTAATCGAAGACCACATCGCGCAAGCGAATATCGCCCTTTTTGACGATCAGCTCTAAGTTGGCTTCATCATCCACTTCGACGGGCGGAGTATCAAAAATACTATACATCATCGAAATACGCTCGGCAGCAGTCGCGAGATCGACGTGGAGGCGAGACAGGCGGCGCAACGGCTCGCCTGCGAGCAAAAGCGCCGTGATGAACGAGAACAAGCTGCCGATGTATTGTGGGTCGCTCTGACTAGCCCAGGAGCCGTACAGCACCACCGCGGCAATCGCCAGCCCGCTCATCACCTCGCTCAGAGGTGCGACTGCCGCCTTAATCCGTGCCAGCTTGTTGCGGCGCGCTTCGACGTCCGCTGTCGCTGCGTTCATCCGGTTTTGCAGGATGCGCTCAAGCTGGAACGATTTGAGCATCCGGACGCCTTGCGACGTCTCCCGCGTCAGCGACACGATCGTTGCCATTCCGCCGGCTTCCGACTTCGTCGCTTTCTTTGCCCGCGCCGAGAGCCGCCTTAGCGCGAGAGCCGCGAAAGGCACGATTGCAAGCACGACGAAAAAAAGTATCGGGTCTTGCATGAGCATGACGGCACACAGACCCAAGACAGTCAGCAAGTCGCGCCCCAAAGTCACCGCGGTCAGATTGATTGCATCCCTGACGGCGTTGGCGCCGTTCTGCATCCTGGTGATGAGGTCTCCGGAAGACTTCCTTTGAAAGAACGCAATATCCATCCGCAGAAGGTGTGCGTAGAGCTGCCGCTGGACATCGCCAACGATGCGGGCTCCAATGCGAGCGACGCCGACCTCCTGGAAGTATGAAAAGCACCCTTTTACGAGGAAAAGCCCGGCAATGATCAACGGAAAGTACAGGGCCGACTGAACGTCGCCTTTGCCGAGCGCGGCGTTCACCAGATCCTTCATGATCCATGCGCTCAAAGAAGTGCAGAGCGCCACGATCACCATGAAGCCGAGAACAACCGCGTATTCGGTCGCGTGAGCACGGCCGTGCTCCAAAAGAACCCGGTGAACAACCTGGAATGTCGTCGGCCGGTGGCCCCCCCGTTCCTTGCTGTTCGTGGCAGAGGGTGTATCGCTGCGCTTCATACGTCCTCTGATCGCCGAGAGATCATCCTTGTGCGAAAACGAGCGTTGCTGGAGAACAAGCCGCTGGCCACCATCTGACGGTGGGGATCGACAGTCCAAACAACTTGTGGCACGGCTGTCAACGCCGCTGACGCTCCTCGTCGAGGCCACGCTTTAAACGCCCCCTTGGGATCCCATGGGGTTAATCGATTCTCCTTGTGAGATCGACACCGGGCGCTTGAATCGGCATCGAATTTCGAAGCTGATCGGCCGAGGGGCCGGGAAGCGTCACTCGATCTCAAGATACGCCCTGACCAGCGCGATCTCGTCAGACGTGAGCTGGATCTGCGGCATGGCAGGATGGCGCGAGCCTATCCCTCGGCAAGCTCGAAGTCGAGCCGCTCCGCGGGAGAGGCGCGTGACGTGCCAGCTCTGCGGAATATTCTGACGGTCGATAACTCCCTTAGAACCGCTTGACCAAGCTGATCTCAGCTATGACAAAGCCAGTGTCGGCAAGTGTGGCACCAGCGTCCGTCAGGACTTCGGGCTCGTAGCCTTCCGTGTCAGTCTTGATGCCGTACGGACCGCCGATCTTATGTGCGGCGAGCATTGAATCCAATGAGGAGATCTTTGCGACGGCCGGGCCGTTCGGTTCTCTTATATCGTCCAGTCTAGTGAGGAATGTTGACATGCTTTTCGCCAGTATCAGCTCGGCAGTCGGTGGTGCCGGACCTTATTGATGACGGTCAGTGCCCGCGTCGTCCCGACCAACGCGCTGCAGCTCGCGAGACCGGGGAGGTGGGGATTGGAATGCGATTGGGGGAGCTTAACGTGTCGGACGAAACGGCTCTGACACAGACTCGCGCCGCCGGTAGGCAGAGCGTCGTCGTTGCGATTTGCACCCGGAACCGACCGCAGCTCCTGCGGAGTTGCCTGGAGTCGGTGCTGGGGCTTGTCGTTCCGCCTCGCGTCCAGCCCTGTATCGTCGTGGTTGAAAACGACGCGCTTCCCACGTGCCGGTGCTACGTCGAATCGTGCATGCGCGAAGCTCCCGAGCCCTGGAAGATCGTCTATGGCCACGAGCCCAACTTGGGCATTCCCTTGGCCCGCAACCTGTCTGTCGAGATCGCTCTGGGCGAGGATCCTGATTGGATCGCGTTCATTGATGACGACGAAGTCGTCGATCACCAGTGGCTCGAACGCATGATCGGGGCAGCACACGAGTTGGATTGCGACGTGCTTCAGGGACCGGTTGAGTATTCGTACCAGGGCGCGCTTCCCGAGTGGTTCGACACAAAGGAAACAAAACAGAGGCGGCGCGGAGAAAGGCTTCGAACAGCGTACACAAATAATCTCTTCATGAAGAGTCGCGTCGTTCGTGCGGATGGACTTGCGCTGAGGTTCGACGAAGCGATGCGCTTCAGCGGCGGAAGCGATTCCGACTTTTTCTTCCGTGCTGTCGATGGCGGGGCATCGATCTGCTGGGTCGACGATGCTTTCGTACGGGAGATCGTGGCAGCGCAGAGAGTCTCGATCACGTGGCAATGGATGCGTGCTCTCAGGGTTGCCGCCAATGCCGCAACGATTCACAAGAAAAGAAGGGGGCCGCTCGCAGCTTGGATCCGATACCTTCCGAAATCGCTGATGCGTTTGTTGCGCGGCGCAGGCCAAATGGTATGCGGAGTGATGGTTTTTCTCCCCTCATCCGCGCTCGGAAAAAAGTGGCTTGTTCGGGGAGGCAAAGATGCAGCTTCAGGGATCGGAAGTATAATCGGGCTCCTGGGCCTAACCCCTCAACCCTACAAGACGGTCGATTGAAGGACCTAAGACCGGGAGTACGAGCCGAATGGAGCTCGTGAGCGAGATTCGCGTGGATTCCGAAATCGCCGATTCCGGCTCGGCGTTAAGCGATTAATATCCTACATAATTTTGCCCTCCGGGTGACCCGCCCGCACCGAGTGGTCTGGGGTTCATGTTGGCCGATGACGGCTCTTCTTCCGGCGGGCGCTCACCTTTTCCAACGCGTGGTGGCTCGTCCGTTGCCTCAAAAAAAGTTCAAGCGGTGGGAATAAGATCGATTTGATCCAAGCGTTTGTGGACCGATCTTTCGACACATTCTGCGCAGCTCTTGTCGGTGGCTGATACAGCTCGAGCAACGTGCGTGAGAGAGACGCGGGGTCTTCACGCACTGCACGGGTTCTGCCGGCCGCCGATGTCTTCAGTCCGCAAGGATGTGACACATGAGCGAGAGCCCCGCGACGCCTCTGCTTTCAGACGGAACGATCAGTGCCGCGCCGGAGAGCGATGCGTCCGACAGGCTCGTCCGCTCGAGGAGGCACATATGATCCTCGGTCATTCGCAGCATTGGGTCGAGACCCCGTACGACACGCGCGCGCTCGACTTCGAACCTCTCACCCTGAGCGTCGAGCCGGCGGAGCGGATCGGTGCGCCGCTGGCGAACCGTTACAAGGCCCGGCTCAGAAGAGTATTTTTCAGCGCCGTTCTCCTTGCCGGCGCGTGGGGTGCCGTCTCGATCTTCGGGCTCGACGGCCTGATCGTGTCCGCAAGGTCTCTCTATGGCGTGGTCGTGTCCGAGGCGGAGGAGGTTCTCGCGCGGGCCCATCAGGCACGACCTGAGACACCCGCATCCGACGCTCCCGAGAGAGGCGCGGCCACGCCGGAGGCCGTTCCGGAGCTCACGGTCACGCGCGACGAGCAGGTGGCTTCGACCGACGAGCCGGCGGCGACGGAAACGATGGGCGCGGCCTATGCCGAGGAGGCGGAGCCCGCGGCCGACCAGGACACGAGCCCCAAGCGCAAGCGCGCAATCGAAGCCGGGCTCGGCCCCGACCTGCCGAACGTACTTCTGACGCGCCTCAGCAAGGCGGATCTCGAGAACGCCGCCTATGCGATCAAGACGGCGCTCTCGAAAATGCCGGACGATGCCGCCTTCTCCTGGCCGCCCAAGCCCTCGCGGGAGGACGCGCTATTCGAGATCCGCTTCGTTCAGGGGGCGGCCGAGGGCTGCCGCAGGTATATCGTCACCGTCACCAAGGACCGCTGGTCCTCGACGTCGGCGGCGCTCGAGGCCTGTGGCCGCGCCGGTGGTCAGTCCGCGGGGATGATGCCCGCAGGGTCGACGGTCGCGTCGTCCTCACGCACTTCGAGATAGAGCACCGGAGCTTCGGACGAGGTCTGCCGAAGTGTGGCGACGGCGTCACCGGCGGCGATGTTCTGGCCTGCGATCACCTCGGGAGAGAACGCGCCGGCCATCAGCGCGACCGTGGTGCAGGAATCGATGATCAGGAGATCGCCGTAGGAGCGCCAGGGGTCGGCGTACGTCACCCGTCCGCCGACCGGCGCGCGCACCTCGGCGCCGCGGGCGCCTTCGAAGACGATGCCTCTGCTGGTCCCGCCGTGCTTCGTCGTCTCGCCGTATCTCAACAGGCGCCGGCCGGCGACCGGGACGGCGGTCGGGCCGCGCTCGGCCGTTGCGCAGCTCCGCGTGCCGGCATGCATGTCCCGCACGCATTTGACGAGACCGTCCAGGGTTATGCTGTCGCTGGCGCAACGGTTGGTTGTGTGCTCGACGGAGCATCCCGCCAGGGCGAGCGACAGGCAGGCGGTGCCGAGACCGGGCACGAGCGCGAGACGGAAGCGTGAGGTCATCGTCCGGGAGAAAAAGGTTTGAAGGTCGGGGCATCCTGAGCGCAGATCTTGGGCTGAGGAAGGCGGCTGTGCGGCGCTGCTCGGGCAAGTGCCGGCGTGCGTCACGACGACTTTCGGCTAAGTGGCTGCGATTCGTTGGGGAATCATTCCGGCAGTGCCGCAAATGTGCCCAGTTCCGGGGGCTATCTGGCCCCGTTTTTCAATTCTTCGGATGCATGCCTGAATGCGCGCGCTCAAACATTGCCGCACGGTCCTGGCGTTGCTCGTCGCCGGCACCGTCTCCTTTTCCGCGGCTTGGGCTGGCGAGCTGCTCGTCATGCCGTATTCCTGCAAGGTGGTCGGCGGACGCCCGCTGCTCGCCCCATCCGAGGATCAGGGGCATCAGGTCTTCGGACGGCGCGAGCAGCAGGAGTTTCGCGCGTGCTCGCCTGCGGATCCGCGCCTTTGCCGGCGCTGGAACGTGCACCGCTTCGATCTCGACTGTGGAGGCGTGCGCGTGCCGTGGGTCGAGGTCGCGGCTGCCGCGGGCCGCGAGGGGCGCGCCTTCGTCGATAACGGGCGTTTTGAGCTCGAGATGCCGGCCCAGTGGGGGCTCGCGCCCGATGAGCCCTGTGCCCGCGGCGGCGACATCGAAAGCGCAGGCTTGCGCCGTTTCTGTGCCGAGCGCCTGGCAGGAATGGCGCGCGTCACGGTCGCGATGCCGAAAGGGTTCGCGCCGATGCTCGGCATCGACGGCATTTTCGTCAAGGACACGGCGCCGCATGGTGCGGTCGCGGAGGCGGTTCCCGCGCAGCGTGAAACCGTGCCCGCGCCGACGGCCAATCCGCGGCGCAGCGTGCCGTCTGCGCAGTCCGGCGCGGAGGCGGTGAAGACTGCGCCGCCGAAGGAGCCGGCACCGGCCCAGGCACAGCCTCAGGCTATCGAGGCTTTGACGCCCAAAGCCGCTCCGCCTCCTCAGGCGGCACCGACAGAGCTCTCTGCGGCGGGCCAGGCGACGGCTGGAGCGGCTCCCGTCATTCCGCAGATCATCAATGGTGCGAATGGGTCGGTACCGCCGCACGGCGGCGGCGGGATCGCCGAGACCGGCGCCTTGCCGGACCATCCGTCGCCTCCGCGGGCCGGCGATACGGCTGCGGCCGCCTCCGAGGTCGCTGGACACACCGCAAGCATGCCCGATCGCGTGGCGCTGGCGGAGCGCGACGGCGCGTCATCGCTGCTGCCGGCCGTGTTGGCCGGCGGGCCGCTCGCGGAGCACGCGGCCGTCATCACGGCCGGCACGCTTGCGCTCCTTACGCTGCTCACGCTCGCCGTTGTTTTCAGACGGGGACGCGCATCCGCCGTTCCTGTGCTGTCGCGCGATATCGCGTCCATCTCGCTCGGGAGGGACGGCGCCGGGGATGTCCGGCCCGGGGCGGCCGGCGCTTTGGCCGTGGTGCCCGAGCCGCTGACGGGCCGCGAGGTCGTCGCGCAGCCGCGCGTTCCGCCGGGGTCGCCCGCGCCCGCGGGAGAGGTGCTGCCGCGCACGCGTCAGGAGGCGCTCGAAGTTCTCGGCATGGGCATCGGGCCAGACGTCAACGAGGCCGCGATCAAGAAGATCATCGACGGATTGCGGCTGAGCTGGCACCCCGATCATGCCCGCGATGCGGAGGACCGGGTGCTGCGCGAGCGGCGCCTCAAGCAGATCAACGCCGCCTGGGACATCATCGCCGACAAGCGCACGGCGGCGCAGAAGCCTTCCGGCTGAGCTCGCTCCCTATCCGTGCTGGGCGCGGTGGCGGAGCAGGTGATCGGCGAGCACGAGCGCCATCATCGCCTCGCCCACGGGCACGGCGCGGATGCCGACGCAGGGGTCGTGGCGGCCCTTGGTGACGATCTCCGTCTCGTGGCCGTCCGCGTCGATGGTCTGGCGCGGCGTCAGGATCGACGACGTGGGCTTCACAGCGAAGCGGCAGACGATGGGCTGGCCGGTCGAGATGCCGCCCAGGATGCCGCCGGCGTTGTTGGACAGGAAGCGCGGCTTTCCGTCCGGACCGATGCGGATCTCGTCGGCGTTGGCCTCGCCCGTCAGCTCGGCCGCGGCCATGCCGGCGCCGATCTCGACGCCCTTCACCGCATTGATGCTCATCATGGCGGAGGCGAGATCCTGATCGAGCTTGCCGTAGAGGGGCGCACCGAGCCCCGGCGGCACGCCGTCGGCCACGATCTCGATGACGGCGCCGACGGACGAGCCGGCCTTGCGCACCGCGTCGAGATGGTGGGTCCACTCCGGCACCACGCCGGGGTCGGGAGAGAAGAACGGGTTGGAGCCGACCGTGTCCCAGTCCCAGCGGGAGCGGTCGATCCGGAGCTCGCCCACCTGGATCAAGGCGCCGCGGATCACGACCTCCGGCCCGAGCACCTTGCGCGCGATGGCGCCGGCCGCGACGCGCATGGCCGTCTCGCGCGCCGAGGAGCGTCCGCCGCCGCGATAGTCGCGGATGCCGTACTTCGTCCAGTAGGTGATGTCGGCGTGTCCGGGGCGGAAGGCGTTGCGGATCTCGCCGTAGTCCTTGCTGCGCTGATCGGTGTTGTGGATCAGGAGCGCGATCGGCGTGCCGGTCGTCACCTGGCGGCCTTCGGCATCCGGGAAGACGCCGGACAGGATCTCGACGGCATCGGCCTCGCGGCGCTGGGTCGTGAAGCGCGACTGGCCCGGCTTGCGCCGGTCGAGGTGGACCTGGATCTCCTCCGCCGCGAGCGGGATCCCGGGCGGGCAGCCGTCCACGACGCAGCCGATCGCCGGGCCGTGGCTCTCGCCCCAGGTCGTCATGCGGAAGAGGTGGCCGAAGGTATTGTGGGACATCGGGGCCGCTGTCGGGGCCGCACGCGCGTGCGGTCTGAGATCTAGTTGATGGCATCGGCAACTCGTGCCGGCGCCGCGTTCAACGTCCTCTCATAAGTGGGCGGGCGCCCGGGGGCAAGGAAGGACATCGGTCGGTTTCAGTTTGCACGGCGGCGCGACGCAGGTAATCAAGCAAGGTGCCCCCTGCGTTGTGAGGCCCCGCAAAGGGACCGCAAACGCTTGGGGCCGGTCGCCAGCCGCCGGCTGGGACTTGCCCCACGGGCCGATCGTACGTGCGTCGTCTGCGTTCCTGTTCCGCGTTCTTGCGGATCTCTCCTCGCGGTCTGAGCAACCGTGCTCGAGAGATCCGCGCCCCATGTTCGTGCATCGGGGAGAGCCGGAGCTGCCGCTGCTCCGGCTCTCTTTCGTTTCAGGCGCTCAAAGCCAGCGCATCGCGCCGCGGCTCAGGATCAAAACGCGATCCTGCGGGCTTTCGAGCTCCGGTATGGTCTCGGGTGCGAGGTCCAGCATGTGGGCGCGCAGACACCGCGAGACCCCCCCGTGGGCGACCACCACGCAGTCACCGCGCACCGTCTCCGCCCAGCCGCATACCCGCCGATAGAGGTCGGCGTAGCTCTCGCCCCGATCGGGACGCCAGCGAAAGGCATCCTCCGCGCGGACGGCGTAATCCGCGCTCTGCATGAGGTCGTCCTGCAGCGAGCCTTCCCAAACGCCGTAGGAAAGCTCGATCAGCCGCGGCTCGACGGTGTAGCCGTCGGGAGGAAGGCCGAGCGCGCCGCGGACGATCTCCATGGATTCCCGGGTGCGGCCGAGAGGGCTCGCCAGGAACCTGGCCGCGGCGACCCCTGGCAGGAAGGCGCGCAGTGCCTCACCGTTCCGGCGCGCCTGGCTGCGGCCGGTCTCATTCAGCGGGATGTCCTTCTGGCCCTGGTAGCGCCGCTCGCGGTTCCAGTCGGTCTCGCCGTGGCGGATGAAGTAGATCGTCGGCTGGTCCGGCATGGACGATATCGTCTCGGCGCGCGCGATGACGGAGCCGCGCGCGGATGGGCGTCAGGGGTCGTTCTTCACGACGGAGATGTCGGGGGCGTCCTCGTTCTTCATGCCCTGGACGTGATAGCCCGCGTCCACGTGATGGATCTCGCCCGTCACGCCCTTGGAGAGATCGGACAGCAGGTAGACGCCGGCGCCGCCGACATCCTCGATGGTGACGGTGCGCCTGAGCGGAGAGTTGTACTCGTTCCACTTCAAAATGTAGCGGAAGTCGGCGATGCCGGCGGCGGCGAGCGTCTTGATGGGGCCGGCCGAAATGGCGTTGACGCGGATCGCGCTCTTGCCGAGGTCGGCGGCGAGATAGCGGACGGACGCCTCGAGCGCCGCCTTCGCGACGCCCATGACGTTGTAGTGCGGCATCACCTTCTCCGCACCGTAGTAGGTGAGCGTCACGATCGAGCCGCCGTCCGGCATGATCCGCTCGGCGCGCCGCGCGAGCGCCGTCAGCGAGAAGCAGGAGACCAGCATGGTCTGGGTGAAGTTGGCCTCCGTCGTATCGACATAGCGGCCGTCCAGCTCGTTCTTGTCGGAAAAGGCGATGGCATGGACGAGGAAGTCCAGGCGGCCCCAGGCCTTCTCCAGCTCGGCAAAGAGCGCATCGACGGACGCCGCGTCGGCCACGTCGCAGGGCAGCACGACCTTCGAGCCGAGCTCGGCGGCCAGCGGCTCGACCCGCTTCTTCAGCGCATCGCCCTGGTAGGTGAGGGCCACCTCGGCGCCTTGGGCCACGACGGCCTTGGCGATGCCCCAGGCGATAGAGCGGTTGTTCGCGACACCCATGATGAGGCCGCGCTTGCCAGCCATGAGTGAGCCGGCAAGGTGTCCTGCTCCCGACGCCGTTTCGGTCATTTTTCTCGCGATCCCTTCGTGCGGAAATTTGCGCGCATCCTACACAAAAGGGGATGCGGGTCCAGATGGCCGCGCCGACACGGGCGCCGGACGCGACGGCTTGTCCCGTCAACTCTTATAAAACTGTTCTATTTCATTTAGTTAACGTAGCCCTGGCTGTGCGCGGCGTCACCCCGCCTATCCTTCGAGCACCCAGCGGCGGTCGGCCGAGCGGCAGGCGACCCCCTCGGTAGTGCTCGTCTTGTGCCCGGTCGTCAGGAGGACCACGACATGACGGCACAGGCTGCCCTTGGCATTGCGGAAGGAACTCGTCGGGCGGACGATGCCCGAGAGGCGGCCGTTAGCACGCTTCCAGACGAACGGACTGCCGTCGTCCATGCGGTTCAAGCCGATCTGGATGCTTTCGAGAGCCGCGATCTCGTCGGTGTCGTCGAGCGCGCGGCGGTCGAACTCGGCGAACTTGGGGCGTGCGGATTTGCGGGCCGTATCCGGCGGACACGTGCACGCCGTGCCGTCGCTTGGGCGCCAGCCGGCGTAGGCCAGGTTGCCCGACAGGAATACGAGCGCCATGAGCATCACCGCCGTGGCGGCTGCAAGAACGAATGTCTCCACGACGGGGACCTGACGCATGACAGACAACTCCGGAACACCACGATACCTTGCAAGCGGCGCTCGGGACTGCGAGCGGCCAGCCCCGGCAGTGTGGCCGGTCGTGGTTAAAAGGTGATAAAGGGGCGTGTGGTTTTGGGCAGGCAGTAGGCAGTAGTGAGGGCGGTGTGAGCGAAGAGGGGATTGAGAGCGAGGCGGAGGATCTGACGGCGGCGAGCGAGCCGTTCGCGCTGTTCGAGACGTGGCTCGAGGAGGCTGCGGCGTCCGAGCCGAACGATCCCAATGGCATGGCGCTCGCCACCGTCGATCCGTCGGGCCTGCCGAACCTGCGCATGGTGCTGCTCAAAGGCGTGGACGGGCCGCGCCATCCCGCGCGCGGCTTCGTGTTCTACACCAACCTCGGGAGCGCGAAGGGGCGCGAGCTCGCCGCCTCGCCCCGGGCGGCGCTGCTCTTCCACTGGAAGTCGCTGCGGCGGCAGGTGCGGGCGCGCGGTCCCATCACGCCGGTCTCGGCGGAGGAGGCCGATCAGTATTTCGCGACGCGGCCGCGCCTCTCGCGCATCGGCGCCTGGGCCTCCGACCAGTCGCGCCCGCTCGAAAGCCGCTTCGCGCTCGAGAAGAGGGTGGCGGAGGTCACGGCCAGGTATGCCATCGGCGAGATCCCCCGGCCGGCCCACTGGTCCGGCTTCCGGCTGACGCCGGTCGAGATCGAGCTCTGGCGCGACCGGCCGTTCCGTCTGCACGACCGCGTCGTCTTCCGCCGCGCCGATCCCGCCGCGCCGTGGACGAAGACTCGGCTCTATCCCTAGGCCATGACCCAGTCTCCGGCGATCCGCTCGGGGCCCGGCCTGCCCTACCCCGTGAACTTCCGATGACAAATGCGGCGCCGAGTGTGCTGCAGTGCGATGAAAATGGCGGCGCGCGGGCAACGGTTGGGCTTTTTCGTATCGCGGCCCTGCAATTCGAAGGCTGCACCTTGCGGAACGGCTTTCGGCCTGCAAGGGTGCCCGGACAAACGATCGGGAGTCGCCGCGGCGGGTCGACTGCGAACTCCACGGGGGACATCCTTGGCACAAACACTCGCGCCCGAGCCGTCGGCGCCTCACGCGCAGGCGCGCGACTGGATCGAAATCCTGCAGCGCTACCGCCATCCCGATCCCGCGCGCAGCGTGTTCGAGGTCTTCATCACGCTCGTGCCGTTCGTCGCGCTCTGGATCGCGGCCTGGGCCGCGCTCGAGGTCGGCTACTGGCTGACGCTGCTGATCACGGTTCCGGCGGCCTTCTTCCTCGTCCGGCTCTTCCTCATCCAGCACGATTGCGGACATGGCGCGCTCTTCCGCAAGAAGCGCACCAACGACTGGACCGGCCGCGCTCTCGGCGTTTTGACGCTGACGCCCTATGATGCGTGGAGGCGCGCGCATGCCACTCATCACGCCACGCACGGCAGCCTCGAGGACCGGGGAACCGGTGACATCGACACGCTGACGGTGCGCGAATATCGCGCGCTGTCGCCCTGGCGCCGTTTCCTTTATCGCGCCTACCGGCACCCGATCGTTCTTTTCGGCATCGGGCCTGCGCTTCTCTTCGTGGTGCAGCACCGGTTGCCGTTCAGCATGCTGCGCGGGGCCGACTGGCGAATCTGGGCCAGCGTGATGGGGACCAACGCGGGCCTGGTGCTTCTCGGCGGACTCGTCGTCTGGCTCGTCGGATGGGAGGCGTTCCTCGCGGTCCAGCTTCCGATCGTCGTGGTCGGCTCGTCGGTCGGGGTCTGGCTGTTCTATATCCAGCACCAGTTCGAGGATACGATCTGGGACGAGAAGCCGGAGTGGAACGTGCACGAGGCGGCGCTGCACGGCAGCTCGCATTACGACCTGCCCGGCATTCTGCCGTGGCTCACGGCGCATATCGGCGTGCATCACGTGCACCACCTCTACAGCCGCATCCCGTATTACAATCTGCCCAAGGTCCTGCGCGATTTCCCCGAGCTTGCCGACGTGCACCGCATCACGCTCCGGGAGAGCTTCAAATGCGTGAAGCTGCGCCTCTGGGACGAGAGCCGGCGCCGGCTCGTGCCCCTCTCGGAGGTGGCGTTCGCCTAAAGTTTTCCGCGATTGAAGAAAGTAAAACGGCCGCTCGTCCGAGCGGCCGTTTCTCCATGTCGCGAGGCTCTCGCTTCTGCCGTCAGGCGCGCTCGACGGACTTGATCGGGCCACGCGAGCGGCCGGACCGCTCGGCGATCTCGCGGTCCTGCGCCTCGATGGCGGCGCGCGCGGGCTCGTCGCCCTCGAGGCCGCCCAGGATGTCACTCGGAACCTTGCGGTTCGACGACTGCGAGCCATCCTCGTAGAGGACATTGAAAAGCACGAATGCGGCTTTCGGATTGGGTTTCTTACGCGCCAATTCTCTCTCCATTCCGTGGCGGTGCCGCCCGCCAGCGTTGCGCCCGGCGGGCCGGTTTCAGATCGTGCGCTTCTCGTGCGCTAATGGCCCGGCGCGCGGCGGCGGCCTGGCGCGCGGGTCAGCTCGCGTCGCGGTCGCGCGGCGTTCCCTGGTGTGACGGCGCGAACCCCGGCCTGCGGGGACGCTCGTGTCCGCCGCCGTGCGGGCGTGGTGCGTGGCGATCCCGATGCGGCTGCTGACGGCCGTGCGCGTGGTCGCCGCCGCGGTGAGCTCCGTGCCCGGGGCGCGCGAGGAAGCCGACATCGGCGAGTGGCGTGCCGTCCCCATGGCCGTGCGCGCGATCCTGGTTGCGCGTCTCGAAGCGGCGCTCGCCGCCTCCGGCCGTGCGAGGGGGAGCGCCGTTGCGGCGGCGCTGCTCGTTG
>ERZ795041.423-NODE-423-length-16097-cov-3.410547_pt1 | contig 16097 bp, 14 predicted proteins | sample MGYA00375125_ERZ795041 | MGnify/ENA primary metagenome ERZ795041 (study PRJEB30170, sample SAMN03074214) | activated sludge metagenome | biome: Common Effluent Treatment Plant; feature: Wastewater; material: Activated sludge; isolation source: activated biomass in...
GCGAACAGTCGTACAGCAAGCTCGCTTACAGCGAGGCGTATTCGAAGCTCCAGGCCGAGCTCGGCAACGCGAGCATGCGCTTGCGCGCGCGCGTGCAGAAAGTTCTGGAGCACTGGCTGCGGCAGCTCGATTTGCCGACGCGCTCGGAGCTCAATTCCGTGCATCGCCAGCTGCGCGATCTGCGCTTGCAGCTCGATGCGCTCCGCGCCGACCAGTCCGGGGCGACTAAGTCCCGTATAAGCAAATCCCGGGTGAATAAATCCCGCGTGAATAAACCAGGCGCACGCCCGCGATGACCCATCCGACCATGGACAAGATTACGCGCGAAATGCAGGAATTCAGCCAGCGTGTGGCGCGTGGTTTGAGCGCGCTCACCAGCGTCGGGGATGTGACGATCGGCAGTGCGCCCAAGGATGCGATTTTCTCGTTGGACAAGCTCACGGTCTATCGCTACCGCCCGGTCGAGAGCGTCGCGCCGCGCGAGCGAGTGCGCGTTCCGGTGATGATCTGCTACGCACTCGTCAATCGTCCCTACATGATGGATTTGCAGCCGGATCGATCGCTGATCCGGCGCCTGCTCGATCGCGGCGTGGATCTGTACCTCATCGACTGGGGCTACCCGGACGGCGCGGATCGCTATCTCGAGGTCAGCGATTACGTGCTGCGCTATCTGCCGCGCTGCGCCGAAGCGGTGTGCGAGGCGGCGGGCCAGCCGCAGCTCAATCTGCTCGGCGTGTGCCAGGGCGGCACGCTGTCGCTGTGCTATGCCGCGCTCGAGCCGGCCCGCATTCGCAATCTCATCACCATGGTGACGCCGGTCGATTTCCGCACGCCCGAGAACCTGCTGACCAAGTGGTCGGAGCATATCGACCTGGCTCAGCTCGCGAATGCGACCGGCAATGTACCGGGCGAGATGCTGAATGCGCTGTTCGTGGGGCTGATGCCGTTTCGGCTCACCAGCCAGAAGTACGTCGATCTCATGGATCACAGCGACGATCCGCATGCGCTCGAGAACTTTCTGCGCATGGAGAAGTGGATATTCGACAGCCCCGATCAGCCGGGCGAGATGTTTCGCCAGTTCGTGCAATGGTTCGTCAAGGAGAATCGCCTGGTGAACGGCACGCTCGAGCTCGACGGCCGCAAAGTGGATCTCAAACGGATTTCGATGCCGCTGCTGAACGTGTTCGCGAGCCAGGATCATCTCGTGCCGCCCTCCGCCAGTCAGCCGCTCGGCCGGCTGGTCGGCAGCCGCGACTACGCGACACACGAATTCCGCGGCGGCCACATCGGCATCTATGTCAGCGGATCGGCGCAGCGCGACGTGCCCGAACGGATCGTGAGCTGGCTGCGCGAGCGCGATGCGCCCAAGTCGCGAGCAGCGATGAAGAGATAACGATCGGTCAGTTGACGCGCCGGGAGTCGGGGATCACTCTCGGCGAACTTTTCACTGGATCATCCTCACCCTTCAAGCCCGAGCTCTTCCCATGATCTACGACAACATTCTGGGGACGATCGGCCGAACGCCCATCGTCAGGGTCAATCGGCTGGCGCCGTCGCATGTCACGATGTACGTGAAGTGCGAATACTTCAATCCGCTCTCATCGGTGAAGGATCGCCTGGCGATCGCGATCATCGAGGATGCGGAGCGCCGCGGCACGCTGAAGCCCGGTCAGACCGTCGTCGAGGCCACCAGCGGCAACACCGGTATCGCGCTGGCGATGGTGTGCGCGGCGAAGGGCTATCCGTTCGTCGCGGTGATGGTCGAGTCGTTCTCGATCGAGCGCCGCAAGATCATGCGCATGCTGGGCGCCAAGGTGATTCTCACTCCCGCGGCCGAGCGCGGCTCCGGAATGGTGCGCAAGGCCGAAGAGCTCGCGCACAAGCACGGCTGGTTCCTCGCGCGGCAATTCGAGAATCCGGCGAATCCGGAATACCACCGCAATACGACCGGTCCGGAGATTCTGAGCGACTTCGCCGGCAAGCGTCTCGATTTCTGGGTGTCCGGCTGGGGCACCGGCGGCACGTTGACGGGCGCGGGCGAGATGATCAAGAAGGCGCGCCCGGACGTGAAAGTCATCGCGGCCGAGCCTGCCGCAGCTGCGTTGTTGTCGGGCGCCGAGTTTAAGCCTCACAAGATTCAAGGATGGACGCCGGACTTCGTGCCGGCGGTGCTGAATCGTTCGGTGTCGGACGAGATCGTGTTGGTCACGGACGATGAAGCGATTCAAGCGGCACGCAATCTCGCCGCGAAGGAAGGCATCTTCGCCGGCATCTCATCGGGCGGCACGTTCGCTGCGGCGCTCAAGGTCGCGCAAAAGGCGCCGCAGGGGTCGGTCATTCTCGCCATGCTTCCGGACACCGGCGAGCGCTATCTGACGACGCCGCTGTTCGAAGGCATTCAGGACGCTTCCGACGCCGAGCCCTGATGTCGTGAATCGCTGATGGCGGCGCATCGAACGAGCGCGCTGCCGTCGGCTCATCACGTGAGTACATCACGCATCTCGATGCGTGATGTATGTGTGATGCAAACCCCATCGGATGATGTTGAATTTACGATTCTTTACAGCCCATGCGGGGACGGTGGCCAACTTGCGCCGAACCTTCGCCAACCGCGCTGGTCATTTCGCAATTCGTCACGTTCTTTGCGACGTTTTCCGCGTATCGTTCACTCGTTTTCACACAGCTCGTGCCCTTCGGCGGTGAGCGTCGATGGGGAATCAATTCATGGTCGTGAATCTTCGTAGCATTGCGGTTGCCGCGGCGGTGGTGATTACCGCCGTGGGGCTGGGCTGGTTCGCCATTTCCAATGGCGATTCGCCCACGACTGCACCTTCGATGGGAGGACGCCCGGCGGTCGCGCCTCCGGCAGGGCGGCCGGGGCCGGGTCCCGGCGATGCGATCAGCGTCGTGGCGGTGACCTTGAAGCGTGTGCCCTTCGCGCAGCAGATGGAGGCCGTCGGCACGGCACGTGCGAACGAAGCCGTGGACATCACCGCGAAGGTTTCGAATCGAGTCACCGCGATTCGTTTCCGCGAAGGCCAGCAAGTGAAGACGGGCGACGTGCTGGTCGAATTCGACAGCGAACAAGTGCGCGCCACGCTCGCCGAAGCGGAAGCGGCGTTGAGCGACAGCCGCAGCCAGTACAAGCGCAGCCGCGAGTTGTACGCGACGAAAGCGCTTTCCGAAGCCCAGCTCGATCAGCTGCAAGCCACGCTGAAGGCGAACGAAGCGCGGGTCGCAGGCGCGCAATCGCAGTTGAACGACATGATCATTCGCGCACCGTTCGCCGGCCGCGTCGGGCTGCGCAACGTGAGCGTCGGCAGCTACGTGAGCCCGGGCACCGTCATCACGACGCTCGATGATACGAGCGTCATCAAGCTCGACTTCTCGGTGCCGGAAGTCTTCTTGTCGACGTTGCAGGAGGGCCTGCAAGTCTCGGCCCGCACTGCCGCGTATCCGGATGTCGAGTTCCATGGCAAGGTCTCGAGCATCGACAGCCGCCTCGATCCCATCAGCCGTTCCATCGTCGTGCGCGCCCATATCGACAATAAAGATGGGCGTCTGCGCCCCGGCATGTTCATGACGGTCAAATTGATTCGCGCCGATGCACCCACGCTCATGCTGCCCGAGGAGGCGCTCGTGCCCGAAGGCAGCAGGAAATTTGCGTTCGTCGTCCGCGACGGCAAGGCAGCGCGTACGGAAATACAAACGGGCCGGCGCCGCCCTGGTGAAGTCGAGATCGTGAGCGGTCTGCAGGAAGGCGATCTCGTCGTCACGGAAGGCACTCAGAAGATTCGCGACGGCGTTGCAGTGCAGGTGGTGCCAGTCCAAAAAAGCCGGTGAGGAGAACCCCACCGGCTTCGTCCAAAGCGCAACTGCGTAGCGCTCTTGCAGGAGGACAGGGATTACGATGCCCGATTCGTGGCTAAAGTTTCAGTCGGTGAACATTAATTATTTGTGATGCTTTAGGCTGAAATGAGTTGTCTCAGATTGGCAACGCCTTTGGATTGTTAGAAAAAACTTTCTGATTCGAGGGATGGCAGGTCGGCGGCGATTGCTAAAATCCCCGCTCTCGCCGAGTGTCTGCGATCGCTCATGGCCCTTTCGCCTTACCACCAACTCGAACAAGAGTTTCGACGGCTTCACGCCTTCCGCGGTGCCGCCAGCGTTCTGCGATGGGATGCCGCCGTGATGATGCCCCGCGGCAGTGCCGATCTGCGGGGCGAGCAGCTGGCCGCGCTGGAAACCGAGTGTCATGCGCTCGTCACCTCGCCCCGGGTTTCACGGCTGCTGGATCGAGCCGATGCGAATGCCCAGGGCCTCGAGGAATGGCAGCTCGCGAACCTGCGTGAGATGCGCCGCGAACGCGAGCATGCGATTGCAACTCCACAGGGCCTGGTCTCCCGCCTCGCGAAGGCGACGGCGCGGGCCGAGATCAAATGGATCGAGGCGCGCCAGAAAAGCGACTTCTCGCTGTTCGCTCCGCATCTGGAAGAAGTCGTCGGCCTCCTGCGCGACAAGGCCGCGCTGCTCGGCAAGGCGCTCGAACTCGATCCCTACGATGCACTTGCCGCCGAATTCAGCCCCGGGCTGCGCAGTGCCGAGATCGACGCGATCTTCACGACGCTCGGCCGCCGCCTGCCTGGACTGATTCACGAGGTCATCGACCTGCAGGCGGCGAAGCCGCCGCTCGAGATTACCGGCCGGTTCTCCGGCTCGAAGCAACGGCAGCTGGCGACCGAGCTGATGAAGGCTCTCGGTTTCCCCTTCGACAAGGGCCGGCTCGATGAGAGCGAGCACCCCTTCACCGGCGGCCTGCCCGGCGACATTCGCATCACGACCCGCTTCAATCCGAACGATCCGCTGAGCGGCCTCATGGGCATTCTTCACGAGACGGGCCATGCGATGTACGACGTGGGCTTGCCGGAAGCGTGGCGCGGCCAGCCCGTCGGGCGAGATCGTGGCATGGTGATGCAGGAGAGCCAGTCGCTGCTGCTCGAAATGCTGATCTGCCGCAATCGGCCGTTTCTGCGGTACCTGCAGCCACTGCTTGAAAAAGCGTTCGGTGTGAGCGGGCCGGAATGGGAGGTCGAGAATCTATATCGCCTGCTGATCCGGGTGCGACGCAGCCTGATTCGCGTGGATGCGGATGAGGTCACGTATCCCGTGCACATCATGCTGCGCTACGAGCTCGAGAACGAAATCCTGGACGGCCAGCTCGAGGTGAAGGATTTACCGGAGGCATGGAATTCGCGCGTGGAAGATCGACTCGGCGTGCGGCCGAAGAACGATGCCGAAGGTTGTTTGCAGGACGTGCACTGGGCAGTGGGCTCGTTCGGATATTTCCCGTCCTATGCGATCGGCGCAGTGATCGCAGGCCAGTTGTACGAAGCGCTGCGCAGCGACCGACCCGCGCTCGATGAAGAAATCGCCGCCGGCCAATTCAGTGGCCTGTTCGAATGGCTGCGCCAGAACGTCCACCGCTTCGGCGCCAGCCTGAGCGCCCCCGAGTTGATTCGGAACGCGACCGGCAAACCGCTGTCGGCGGCGGCGTGGTTGAGGTATGTGGAGGGGAAGTATCTTGAGGAATAGGCCAGCTGGGACGCTGGCCAGCTGGCCGGCTGGCCAGAAGGAGAGCCTGCGCGGATAATTCACGGACTTATTCACTCGCTGGAGAGCGGTCACGCGAAGCTGGCGGACTTCCGCTCTTTGTCTGGCCAGCCCGCCAGCTGGCCAGCATCCCAGCTGGCCCAATCCGACGCCATCCAATGTCCTCCCTCCCTCACCCCATTCTCTCCAACAACTTCAAAAAGCTGCAGGCGCAGCTGCGCGGCCTCGTCGGCAAGGCGATCGAGGACTTTCGCATGATCGAGGAGGGCGATCGTGTGATGGTGTGTCTGTCGGGCGGCAAGGATTCGTACACGCTGCTCGACATCCTGTTGTCGTTGCAGCGTTCCGCGCCGGTGAGATTCGAGCTGATCGCGGTGAATCTGGATCAGAAGCAGCCTGGCTTTCCGGCGCATGTGCTGCCCGATTATCTGACGAGCCTCGGTGTGCCGTTCCATATCATCGAGCAGGATACCTACAGCGTCGTCAAGCGCGTGATCCCGGAAGGCAAGACGATGTGCGGCTTGTGCTCGCGGATGCGCCGCGGCGCGCTATATCGATTCGCTGCGCAGCACGGCATCACCAAAGTCGCGCTTGGGCATCATCGCGATGACATCGTCGAGACGCTGTTCCTGAACATGTTCTTCGGCGGCAAGATGAAAGCGATGCCGCCGAAATTGAAATCGGAAGACGGCCGGCACATCGTCATTCGCCCCCTGGCCTACGTGGCCGAAAGCGAGATCGAACGCTACGCGCGCGCCCGCGAATTCCCGCTCATTCCATGTTCGCTGTGCGGCTCGCAGGAGAACATGCAGCGCCTGGAGATCAAGAAGATGCTGCGCGATTGGGAGCAGCGTTATCCGGGGCGCACCGAATCGATCTTCTCCAGCCTGCGCAATGTCGTGCCGTCGCATCTGGCGGATGCGGACGCATTCGATTTTGCCTCGCTCGCCGTCGAGCCGCTCGCACCCCTTTCCAATTCCTCTCCCGCGACGTGGGGAAGAGACTCTGGCTAATCCATCGGGGAGTCCGCTATGAAGGTTGCTCGTGCATCGTCGGCAATGTCGGTCGTCGCGCTCGCGCTGTGTGCGTGTGGCGCCGGACGCGAGGAGGCGAAGGAACCGATGCCGGTCGAAGATACCGTGGTCGGCGATACCATCGGCGCGATCGACAAGGCGCGCAGCGTCGAAACCACGACACAGCAGCACAAGGAAGCGCTGGATCGGGCGATGGAAGAAGCTCACGGCAACCATTGAGAGCGTTCCGCCCGCCCGCCATTCGCTTGCCTGAATGATGGATCTTTCCGCCTGGGATCGTGTGCTGCTCGCGCTGTTGCGGCGTCCGCTCACGATGTGGACGCGTCCGCACGTTCTCCCCGAGGATATCAAGGCGCGAGTGGGCGAACCGGCGCGTCCGGTGTGCTACGTGCTCGAGATGCACGGCGTCGCCGATCTCGTCGTGCTCGAGAAAGTGGCGCAGTCGCATGGGTTGCCGCTGCCTGCGCAGGAGTTGCGGCCGCCGCTTCCGGCCACCAGCGTGATCTTCCTCGAACGATTCGCCGATTTCTGGGGCGATCGCATCGACCGGCGCATTTCCTCGCCGTTACGTCAGCTCGTGCGAGCCGTAAGTGGCGATGCGACGCTGGATGTCGACTTGATCCCTGTCAGTGTGTTCTGGGGTCGGGCGCCGCAACACGAGAGGTCGTGGCTGCGCGTCCTGCTCGCCGAAACCTGGGATCGCGTTGGGCGCTTCCGGCGCTTCCTGTCCGTCATCGTGAACGGCCGCAATCTTTTCGTGCAGTTCGGCGAGCCGATTGTGCTGCGCTCGCTGGTCGAGGCGGGCGCCGATTCTTCGCGCGCGGTGCGGCGCGTGAATCGCGCGCTGCGAACCGCGCTGAGCCGCCAGCGCGCGGCAGCGATCGGTCCGGACCTCTCGCACCAGCGCACGATCGCCACCCAGGTGCTGCGGACGGCGGCCGTGCGCCGGGCGATGCGCGATGAGATGGGCGCGAAGCAACTGTCGCGACCCCAGGTGTTGAAGCTCGCACAGGGCTACACCGCCGAGATTGCCTCGAACTATTCGCACGTGATCGTCGCGATTCTCGCGCGCCTGCTGCGCTGGTTCTGGACGCGGCTGTACGACGGCGTCGAATTGCATCACTTCGAGCAGCTGCAAAAGATCAGCGAGGGCAACGAAGTCGTGTTCGTGCCGTGTCATCGCAGTCACATCGACTATCTGCTGCTGTCGTATACGATCTATTTCAAGGGTTACGCCGTGCCGCACATTGCGGCGGGCATCAATCTCAACATGCCGGTGGTCGGCGGGATTCTGCGCCGCGGCGGTGCGTTCTTCATGCGCCGCAGCTTCAAGGGCAATACGCTCTACACGATGGTATTCATGAAGTATCTGGGGCTGATGATGGCCCGCGGACACTCGATCGAATACTTCATCGAGGGCGGACGCAGCCGCACGGGTCGGCTGCTGCAGCCGAAGACCGGCATGTTGTCGATGACCGTACGCAGCTACTTGCGCGATCCGCGCAGACCCGTGGTGTTCCTGCCCGTGTATTTCGGCTATGAGCGGCTGGTCGAGGGCAAGACGTATGTCGGTGAGCTGTCCGGCAAGCCCAAAGAGAAGGAATCGATCATCGGCATGCTGCGCACGCTGCCGGCGCTGCGCAAAAAATTCGGCAAGGTGCATGTCAGCTTCGGCGAGCCGCTCAGGCTCGAGGACGTCCTGGTGAAATTCGCGCCGCAGCGCCAGCCCGGCACGCCGGAGCGCGAAGAGCGCCCGGCGTGGCTCGGTTCGGCGGTCAATCATCTGGCCGGCCGCATCATGACGAACATCAACAGCGCGGCCTGCGCCACGCCGATCAATCTGCTGGCGCTTGCGTTGCTGGCGACGCCGCGGCAATCGATGATCGCCAGTGATCTGTCGCGGCAGCTCGAGCTGTACGCATCGCTGCTGCGGCAGTATCCGTACTCGCCCCTGGTGGCGATTACCGATCTCGACGGCGCCTCGATGATCAAGCACGGCGAGCGCATGGGCGTGCTCGAACGATTGTCACACCCGCTCGGCGACATCATCCGCATGAACGAGGAAAACTCGGTGCTGATGACGTATTTCCGAAATAACGTTCTGCACCTGATCGCGATGCCCTCGTTGATCGCCTGCTGTTTCCTGAACAACCGCACGATGACGACGAGCGACATCCAGCGCCTGATGTGGCGTATCTACCCCTACGCGCGGGACGAATTGTTCCTTCGCTGGGAAGAGAGCGAGGTCGACGAAGTCGTTCTCGAAACCCTCGACGATCTGGCGAATCACGGCTTGCTCGAGCGCGCGCAGGAACCGAGCGCATGGTGCCGGCCGCCGACGGATTCGGTCGAAGCGGTGCAGCTGTCGGTGCTCGCGCAAACCACCGTGCAGATGATCGAGCGCTACTACCTGGTGATATCGGTGCTGCTGAAGGCGGGCAGCGGTCGCCTCACGCAGTCCGTGCTCGAGTCGCAGTGCCAGCTCATGGCGCAGCGCATGTCGATCCTGCACGAGCTGAATGCGCCGGAGTTCTTCGACAAAAGCCTGTTCGCGCATTTCATCGATCTGCTCCGTGAGCGCAAGGTGCTGACCATCAACGCGGAAGGGCGTCTTGCGTTCACGGAAATGCTCACGGCGGTGGCGCAGGATGCGCAAATCGTCCTGCACGAACAAATCCGCAACAGCATCCTGCAGGCCACGCATCGATGACTCATGGCGGCGCGGTCGCGCGCTTCACGATGTCATGTTCGATGGCCAGCGGGCATCATGCATGCTTCGATAGATCCCATGGACGTTGCAATGAGAATCCCAAGCTGTTGCGCCGTGGCGCTGTACATGTTTTCGGCCGCAGCGCAGGCGGCGACGGTGCTGAGCGCCGCCACGCCGCATGTATCCCAAGGAGGGCCGTTCGAGCTCGAGCTCACTCTGACCAATGACAGCGCGCAGCCGTTGAGCGTCGAGGTGCCATCGCCGCTGCATCTGCGCTTCGAGACGAGTACCGCGGTCAGCCTGTTCGATGTGACGCCCGATCGCAGCGGCACCATCGTCGTGCCGCCGAATCAGTTCGCGATCGTGCGCCTGAAAGGCACATTGCCGGCCGAAGCGAACGGTCCGGCGACGCTGGTGCCGACCGGGTTGGCGGCGAATGCAGTCGCAATAATCATCGGTCCCCCGGCCGCGCCTGCCGATACGCTCGTGGCGAATGATGCGTCGCAGACGTCGAAACCTGCCGAAGTGTCGCGCCTCGTCGATAAGCCGCCGCCGCTTGCAGTTTCGGTCTACGAGCCGGTGTACGTCATCGTCGGCGGTGACGATGGGCTGAATGCGAAATTCCAGATCAGCTTCCGCTATCGATTGTTCGATGGGCAGGGCGCGCTCGCGAGCCGGCTGCCATGGATCGATGACTTGTACCTGTCGTTCTCGCAAACCTCGTTGTGGGATCTGAACGAGCTGTCGAAACCCTTCAAGGATTCGAGCTATCGTCCGCGGCTGTTCTTCGCCAACTACGATCTAGGCCGCCGGCTCGACGGTCGCCTGCGGCTCGGCCTCGAAGCCGGAGTGGGTCACGAATCGAACGGCAAGGATGGCGACGCCTCGCGCAGCTTCAATATGTTCTATGTGAGACCGACGCTGTCTTTCGGCGACCCCGATGGTTTCAACGTCTATGTCGCTCCGCTGATTCACAACTACGTTGCGCAGGATGAGAACCCGGACATCGCCGATTACCGCGGCTACGTCGATTGGTTGCTCGGGGCCGGCAGCAAAGGCGGATTGAACTTCTGGGCGACGCTGCGCAAGGGCAAGCGCAGCTCCTATGGCAGCACGGAGCTCAACCTGTCGTACCCGCTCTCGAAACTCAGTGGCGGCGATCTCACGGGCTGGCTGATGCTGCAGTATTTCGGCGGCTATGGTGAAAGCCTGCTCGATTACGATAAGAAGCTCGATTCGCAGCTCAGGCTTGGGATTGCGGTTGCGCTTTGACGAGGGCAGGTGATCAGTCGTAACTGCGCACCTTCCCCCGCGCAAGCTTCGTCCGACTGCGCTGCTGCTTGCTTTCGAGCCTGCGTTCCTTGGACGCGCGCGTCGGCTTCGTCGGGCGGCGAATCTTCGGCTCGATCGACGCTTGTTCGAGCATCGTCTGCAGGCGCTCGAACGCATCGCGCTTGTTGTGCTCCTGCGTGCGGAATCTCTGGGCGCTGATGACGATGACATCGTCGTCGGTGTGACGGCGGCCGGCCAGGACTTTGAGCCGCTCTCGAATACGAGCGGGCAGCTCAGGCCATGCTTTCAAGTCGCAGCGCAGCTGTACGGCGCTTGCGACCTTGTTGACGTTCTGGCCGCCCGGCCCTCCGGCGCGAATGAAGCGCAGCTCGATGGCGGATTCAGGAGGCTCGTACATCAATGGATAGTTGACAAGGGACGGTTGACAACGCAAGAAATGGCAATGTCTTCCGTCAATTATCCGTTGTCGACTGCTCTCGTGATTTCATTTCGAACATGACTTCACGCTGCGCGACCGGAATGGTAACGCCGTTCTCCTTGAATAGCCGCCAGATCGCGCGATTCACGTCCGAGCGCACGTTGTTCACGCCTTCCTGCGGGTCCGAGATCCAAAAGCGCAGCTCCAGGTCGAAGCCGTAGTCGTTGAAGCCCATCATGCGCGAAACCGGCGCCGGGTCGCGCAGGATGCGGGGGTGGTCTTCGGAGGCCTTGAGCAGCAGCGTGAGCGCCAGCTCCGGGTCGTCTCTGTAGCTCACGCGAACCGGGAGTTTGAGGCGTACGCGCGGATCGGTGTAGCTCCAGTTGATGACGGAGCTGGTGATCAGGGTGTGATTCGGCACGAGCGTTTCGACGCCGTCGCGATCGCGCACGACGACGTAGCGTCCGCGCAGCTCCTGTACCCAGCCGAACCCTTCCGTGCTCGTGCCCGGCATGCCGGTGAAGCTGATGACATCGCCCGGCTTGATCGAGCGATCCATCAGCAGCACGAATCCGCTGATGAAGTTCGCGACGATCGCCTGCAGGCCGAAGCCCAGGCCGACGCCGATCGCGCCGGTGAGCACGTTGAGAGTGGTCAGATCGAGGCCCGATGCATTGAGGCCGAGCAGGATCGACAGTGCGATCAGGAAGGTCTGCGAGAATTTGGCGATGCCGATGCGCATGCTCAGCGCGAGCCCCTGCATCGACATCAAGCGGCGTTCGATCCAACGTGCGAGCCAGACCGCAACGAGGATGAATGCGCCTACGGTGAAGAGAATCTTCAGAACGGACCACAGCGTGATCTTGCCTTTGCCGGTTCTAACGCCGACGCTGTCGAGCGCCTGGACGACCGGGTCGAACCATCCGAGCACGTGGAGCGCCAGCAGACCCCAGATCACGAAGGTGATCGCATTGCCCCATCCCTTGGTGCGATTGCCGAGCGAGAGGCGGACCAGATATACGCCCAGGCGGATCAGCAGCAGCAGACCGGCCAGCGAGATCGCAAGATCGACGATCCTGCTTTGTGCCTCGAGCGCGTGCAGAACGCCGCCGAAGGCGGCAATGAGCACCAGCGCGGCGATATGCGGGGCGGCGATGAGCAGCGCTTCGGTGAAACGTGCCTGCAAGCCGGTCTGCACCACCGCCAGGCGCGCCTTGTCGGTATTGCGAACCTTGTGGCCGAACCACCATGCGAACAGCACGGCGATCAGAATCGCGCCCACCTGGATGAAGGAGGTGGGAGTCAGGAGCGCTTCGAGCTGTTGACCGATATTGCGAAGCAGGTCCTGCATGAGCGATCAGCGATTGACGGTCGGCCGTTGGTTCCAGAAATGAAGGTGCGGCGTGTCAGCGTGCATCCGGCTATTCACGGTCCGCCATCCGCTTCTTCCAGGCTAGGCATTGAGATCCGGGATCAGCTCGCTTTCGAGCCGAGTAATCTGATCTTTCAACATCAGCTTGCGCTTCTTCAAACGCCGCAGCTGGACTTCGTTGACATACAGATCCAGTTGCAGGCGATTGATCACGTCGTCGAGATCGCGATGCTCGATACGCAGCTCGCGCAAGCGTTCGAGCCGACGAAACGTCTCCGTATCAACCTTGTTTTCCAGCTTGTCTTCGGAGTCGCTCATCGCGTGCGTACTTTAGCGAAGTAGGTAACGTATTCACAGCGTGCGACGACGTCAGTCTGTGGCATTCGTGCCGTTGTGCTGCGGCCCCGTGGGCTCGCGTGTCGCCGTGGGCTGACGTGCGCGCCATTCTTCGAGACTCAAAACCTTCGCTGTCGGCGGCAGGTGCTGCACGTTCACGATGGGCTCGGCAGCGGCAGGGGGCGCGCGAGGCACATCATCGCCACGGGCGTAGCCGACGCTATCGACGCGCCAGCCGGTGAGCACGACGAATCCTTGCCGACGTTCGATGCTGTTCGCGGTGTAATCGAATACGTAAGTGCGCCGGAAGCTGAACAGACTCTGCGTGCCGCGTACGAATTCCAGCCGGGCGAAAGCGACGGTTCCGTCCAGGAATTGCAGGCTCAGCCGGGCGCAGGCCTCCATCGCTGCGATGTTCGCGCGTTCGCGCGCTGCGAGGCTGTCCTGCCAGAACCAGGCAATCGCTGCGATAAGAATCAATAAAGTGAGAGCCGTCCAGCCAAGTTGCATTCGTGAAGTTCCAGGCGCGCTTGATGGCCCTATGATACGACCGGTTTCTGGTCGAATCCGGGTATTACGTAACGTGCAATCCATCACCGAGTTCGCCTCGCCTCCTCGCATCGCTGCCTGGCCGCAGGTCGATGTGGTTCTGCTCGACATGGACGGAACGTTGCTGGATCTGCGCTTCGACAACCATTTCTGGCTCGAAGCCGTTCCCCAGCGCTATGCCGAGCGCCGCGGGCTCAGCCTCGAGCGCGCGAATGAAATCCTCGTCCCGTTGTTCGCGGCCAAACGCGGCACGCTGGATTGGTACTGCACCGATTATTGGAGTCGCGAGCTCGGGATCGACATCCCGGCGTTCAAGGAGGAACTGCGGGAACACGTGAAGTTCCTGCCGGGCGCGCAGGATTTTCTGCGGACCTTGCAGGTGAGCGGCCTGCGCGCCGTGCTGGTGACGAATGCACACCACGATGCTCTGCGGGTGAAGGCTGCGCAGACTGGGTTGCTCGACTATCTGGATGGCGCGATCAGCTCGCATCGATACGGGGCGCCGAAGGAGCATCCGGCGTTCTGGTCGAAAGTGGAAGCGGAGCTGGGCTTCGATCGCAGGCGAACCCTGTTCGTCGACGACAGCCTCCCCGTGCTGCGCGCGGCTCGTGATCATGGCATCGAGCACATCGTCGCTGTCGCCCATCCTGATTCGACTCAGACCCAGGCCGATTCGACCCAGGCCGATTCGACTCAGGCCGACTTGACGCCGGGGCGGCGGGTCGTCGAGGAATTCGCGAGCGTTCGCGCCGTCATCGAGCTGCTTGCGCTGCCGAACGCGCCTCGTATGGCGCGTGCCTGACGGCCTATTCGGTCGGTGGCGAGGCCTGCGTGTCCGATCCGCGCGATTTGCTGCCGCGGCGTCTGCGCCGACGCTTTTTGGGCTGTTCGCCGTCCTGGGCCACTGTTTTTTGCGGTTGCTCGGCAGGGCTCGCAGCCCTTTCCGCCATGGGGGGCTGGGGAGGGCGTGGCTCGCGAGGTCGCCGTGGCGGCGGCCGATCGCCGCGTCCGCCAGTGCGGCGGCTGTGCGGCCCTTTGCCACCGAAGCGTGATCGCGGCACCCGCTCGATCGGCGCGATGTCGGCGAGCATGTCGATGGGCACCGCCGCGACTGGAATCTTCCGGCCGATGTAGGCCTCGATGTCGGGCAGCGAGATCACGTATTCCTCGCAGCCGAAGCTGATCGCATCGCCTTCGGTCCCCGCGCGCGCCGTGCGTCCGATGCGATGGACGTAGTCCTCGGGGTCCTGCGGCAGGTCATAGTTGAAGATGTGGCTCACGTCCGGAATGTGCAGGCCCCGCGAGGCGACGTCGGTGCCGATCAGGCAGGCCAGCGTGCCTTCATGGAAATCGCGCAGCATGCGCAGACGTTTGCGTTGCGGAACGTCCCCCGAGATCGCCTCGGCATTGATGCCGTTCGCTTGGAGCATGCGCTCGATTTCCTCGGCGGCCCGACGCGTATTGACGAAGATCATGCTGCGTCGCGGATCCATGTGCTTGAGCAGCCCCACCAGCAGACGGGGTTTTTCCTCGTTCGACGGGTAGTAGATCAACTGACGCACGCGATCGACCGTCATCTTGTCGGGCTCGATGCGCACCAGCTGCGGACTGTTCATGTGCTCATAGGCGAGCTCCAGGACGCGCTGCGACAGCGTCGCCGAAAACAGCATGTTCAGGCGCTGCGTGGGCTCGGGCAGCCGCCGCAGCAGGTAGCGAATGTCGGAGATGAAGCCGAGGTCGAACATGCGATCGGCCTCGTCGAGAATCAGCACCTGCACGGAGCGAAGATCGATCACGCGCTGCTTGTAGAAGTCGATCAGTCGGCCCGGCGTGCCGATCAACACGTCGACGCCGCGTTCGAGATGATGACGCTGCTTGTCGTAGTCGACGCCGCCGAACGCCAGGCCGAGGCTCAAGCCGGTGTGCGACCCGAGAACTTCCGCATCGCGGTGGATCTGCACGGCCAATTCGCGCGTTGGGGCGATGATCAAGGCGCGGGGCGCATTCACCGTGCGGGCCGCGGGGCTCGGCTCACGCAGCAAGCGCGCGTACATCGCGACCAGGAATGCCGCGGTCTTACCCGTCCCCGTTTGAGCCTGCCCCGCAATGTCCAGCCCGGCGAGCGCAACCGGTAATGTCTGCGCCTGAATCGGCGTGCATCGTTCGAAGCTCGCGTCGGCCAAGCCCTTCTGCAAGGTCTCGGGCAGGTGGAGGCTGGAGAAGGACAGCTCTGTCAGGTGAGATTCGGCCATTGATTTTTAAGGAGTGCGTGCAGCGAAAGAACGGGAGTGAGGTGAGGGTATGAATTGCGAAAGTGGAGGCTTGCAAATTGAAAAGAGCTTAGGTTCTAATAAGCCTCAACGAGCGGACTCATCCGCACCCGCCCCGACCGGATCACCGGCACCAAGCTCGTAGACCAAAGCTCCTCGTTGAATGGGACCCCGTCGGGGGTTTGGGCGAGGTTCGATCCAAACACTGTTGAGTATCGAGCAAACACTGGCGCTCAAAACACGGGCCCCAACATACACAGGCTGAACGCGAGCGCCGCAGAAGGTTGTACATCGGAGGCTTTACCGCCGCAATTGTGCCCGACCGAGCACGCGTTAGCCACTAACGGTCAATCCCCTTTGCTGCTCGCGTCCTTTTCGCATCGCTGAATGACGACGCCGGGTAGCCGATTCGAGACTACGCAAGATTTTCGCGCCGTACATACAGTTCGCATTCGTACACACGTATCCAAAAAGCTGGAGGAGTCCTGGTGAGCAGCGACACGAT
>ERZ795041.424-NODE-424-length-16088-cov-4.521487_pt1 | contig 16088 bp, 15 predicted proteins | sample MGYA00375125_ERZ795041 | MGnify/ENA primary metagenome ERZ795041 (study PRJEB30170, sample SAMN03074214) | activated sludge metagenome | biome: Common Effluent Treatment Plant; feature: Wastewater; material: Activated sludge; isolation source: activated biomass in...
GGCGAATCGACCGTGGTGTGGCCTGTGTGGGCCGGGCACGGGCGATCGTTTGGAATCGTCCAGGACCGAGCGGGACAATAGGCGGTCAGGCCTTGGGAGTGAACTCGGGCTGAGTCGTCGTGTGGCGCCGTGAACGCGCGCGAGCGATGGCGGCGAGGTTGGGGAGTCGGCGTCGTCGCCGCGAGTGGGCTGGGGCAGGAGAGCGGGACAGGGGTGGGCCAGGGGGGGGCAGGGGGGGAAGGGGGGGCGTGGTCAGTGGACCGGCTGCATCTGGCGGCGGAGTTGGGCGAGGGCGAAGACGGCGGCCTCGTTGTGGGTCTGGCCGACGACGGCGCCGATGGGCGAGCCGGAGGCGTCGCGCCACTCGGCGCGGCTGCAGTCGAAGAGTTGGATGCGGCGGATGGAGAGGTCGAAGCCGGCGTGGGCGAAGGCGTCCTTGATGGCCTGCTCGGTCGGGAAGGGACGGCCATCGGTGTGGTGGGTGCAGGCGGAGGAGTCGAGGGCCTGCCAGCCGGTCGCGTACAACTCATCAATTGCGTACTCGAGCGCCATGTGTGCCTCCAGTTCGCGTGTCTGCTCACCGAGCGGGCCGCCTTTGGCGGAGAACCCGCGGGGCGACACCGTGAGGATAGCGGGTTGCGAGGGCGGCGTCTCGTGGTCGTGGCGTGGTCGAAGGTCTGAGAACCAGAATCCGAGGAGAAAACTCGTGAACGCCGCCAACGGCGCGGTCTCCAACGCGTGGCGTTGGGGCCGGTGTTCGTAGGACGTTTATGGGTTCTGGCGTGTGAGGAGGACGATCGTCACGACGTCATAGAGCGCGTGGACGGCGACGACGACGCCGAACCCCCGGACGAGGAAGATCGAGCCGAAGTACAGCCCGGCGAGGGTGTAGAAGGTGAGCATGCGCATGTCCACCGCGCCCCACCCCACCACCACTCCCCCACCACCCCCACCACCCACGAAGACCTCGTGGTAGAAGGCGAAGGCGAGGGCGCTGACGATGACGGCGATGACGTTTCCCGTGGAGTCGGAGAGGCGGGCGAGATCGACGGCGAGGAAGTGGACTCCGGTGATGAGGAGGAGTCGGAAGAGGAGTTCCTCGTAGATGCCCGCGCCGAGGGCGATGGTGACGCCCTGGGTCCAGGGGAGTGTGCGGAGCGTGGCGACGGTGGTGGACTCGCGGAGGAGCGCGGCCGCGGGAGGCGGGATGGATGTGGACTCGGCTCCGGGCGTGGTGCCGATGGATCCGATGACGAGCGCAAGGACGAGGAGGGGGAGCGTCCAGAGGGCGGCCTCGAGGGTCATGCCCAGGAGGACGCTGGGCCTGACGCGGACGGGGTCCTTGGACATGACGTGCCAGGCGATGAGCGTGGCGAGGAGGGCGACGCCGGGGATATAGAGGCTGGCGCTCCCGAAGATGGAGAAGAAGCGCCAGAGGAGATGGTGGGCGGCGATGGTGTCGACGATCCCGGCGTCGCGGAGATGGATGGCGGTGGAGATCTCGTAGAAGAGGACGAGTGGGAAGAGAAAGAGGAGGACATGGAGGGGGCGAGTGGAGAGCGTCGCGTAGGTCGGCGGTGCGTTGAGTTCGGGCTTGGGGGCGCGGCGTGATGGGCCGCCGGTTGATGGCGGGCGTCGGCGCTTGGGGGATCTGGCGCTCGTCGGCCTGGGCATACGTGAGCGTACCGGAGGGGATCGCGCGCGGCGCGAAGGGCTGCGGCGCGTGTGAATCGAGACGTGGGAAGAAAAAACGCCGCGGTGCCGCGGCGTTGGAGCATCAGAGAGAATCGACGGGTTACTTGGCGACGGCCTTGGTTTTGAGGCGGGCGCTCAGGCGGCTCTTGCGGCGAGCGGCCTGGTTCTTGTGGATGACGCCCTTGGCGGCGGTGCGATCGATGACCTTGGAGGTCGAGCGGAAGGCCTCGGTCGCCTGGTCCTTGGTGCCGTGGAGCATCTGCTCGTTGAAGTTCTTCATGGCGTCGCGCAGAGTCTTGAGGCGCCAGCGATTGCGGGCGTTGGAGGTCTCGTTCTGGCGGATGCGCTTCTGGGCGGACTTCGAGTGGGCCATTCGTCGATCGATCCTTTCGTGCCCACGGCGGGTTCGGCGTGGGGAGTCGGAATGGTTGCCTGCAAACGCCGGGAATCAAGCGCGAAGGGGAGGAGTTGGCGTGAAGATCGAGCGGTGGGCCTTGCCCGGCGTGTCCGGACGCCGTAATCTTGCGGTCCCGAATCGTGCCGAGAGGCCCGGTCCGGGTTGTGTGCGGGCGTAGCTCAATTGGATAGAGCACCTGACTACGGATCAGGAGGTTACAGGTTCGACTCCTGTCGCCCGTGCTTGGCCCCTGGGTGTTTGACCACAGGGGAATCAGATTCAGCCCCCGTCAATGGGCATGACCGGTCTTCGCAACCGCGGGGAGCCGGTTTTTTTACGGATCGAATCAGAAATTGGACTGGCATTCTGGGGCGGGTGTTGACAAACAACTGATTGAAACTATTGTTTGCCCATGCTTTCCCAGCGTTCGGGCAGCACCATCCCACTGGCCTCGCGTTCCTTCGCGGGAGATGCCGCGTTGGATGCCCAAGGAACGACACGGTCACGCCTGATCGAAGCCGCCGGGCACGTCTTTGCTGAGCGTGGGTTCAAGGACGCGACGATCCGTCAGATCTGCTCGATCGCCGGGGCGAACATCGCCGCTGTGAACTATCACTTTGGTGACAAGGAGCACTTGTACGCGTCGGCGTTGTACCACGCGCACACCACGGCCCGTCAGCGGCATCCGATGGACTTTGCGGGGTGTGGGTCGTCCGAGGATCGGCTTGGGGTGTTTGTGCGGACGTTTGTGTCGAGGCTGACGGACCCGGCGAAGCCGGAGTGGCACGGGAAGTTGTGCGCCCGGGAGATGGCCGACCCGACTGGGGCGCTCGACGGTCTGGTGGAGCGATCGATCCGCCCGGACTGGCTGGCGCGCGTCGAGATTTGTCGTGAACTTCTCGGCGAGGGAGCCTCCATGGAACTGGTGCAGCGGTGCGCGGTGGGCGTGATCGGGCAGTGCCTGGTGTATCACCATGCGCGACCTGTGATGGAGCGGCTGGGCGGGCCTGTGGTGTTCACGCCCGAGCGTATCGACGCGATCGTGGAGCAGATCTGTGCCTACTCGATCTCGGGGATGCGCGAACTCGGCGGGCGGAGCGACGCGGGATCCTCGCGGAGGACCCTGGCATGATCCGCGTGGCGATGCGCATGCTGGTGGGCGACCCGGCGAAGTTCTTCGGAATCCTTCTGGGCGTGACGCTGGCGTCGATGGTGATCACGCAGCAGGGGTCGATCTTTGTCGGCTTGATGTCGCGCACGTTCGCGACGATCAAGGAGATGGCGCAGCCGGACATCTGGGTGATGGATCCGAAGGTGCAGTACATCGATGACGTGAAGCCTTTGCAATCGACGGCGTTGCAGCGGGTGCGGGGTGTGGAGGGCGTGGACTGGGCGGTGCCTTTGTACAAGGGCATGATCCGTGTTCGCCTTCCCAGCGGGCAGTTCGTGAACTGCAATCTGTATGGGCTGGACGACGCGTCGTTGATCGGCGCTCCGAAGGACCTGTTGGATGGCCGTGTCGAGGATTTGCGGCAGGATGGGGCGGTGATCGTGGATGAGGCAGGAGCCGTCGGGCGATTGGCCCGGCGATCGGCCGACGGGACGACCAGGCCTCTCGCGATGGGTGATGAGTTGGAGTTGAACGATCACCGGGGTCGCGTGGTGGGCGTGGCGCGGGTGTCGCGGACGTTCCAGTCGCAGCCGAACTTGTACACGTTGTACTCGCGGGCGACGAGGTTCGTGCCCGGCGAGCGGAAACTGATGTCGTTCGTTCTGGTGAGGGCGAAGGCGGGGGTTGATGTGGATCGGGTGTGTGCCGCGATCGAGCGGGAGACGGGTCTGGCGGCGTACACCAAGCCCGAGTTCCAGAATCTGACGGTCGCGTACTTCCTGAAGAACACGGGGATTCCGATCAACTTCGGGATCGCGGTGGCGTTGGGTTTCCTCGTCGGCGCGATCATCACGGGATTCATGTTCTACAGTTTCACCCTCGACAACCTCCGGTACTTCGGGACTCTCAAGGCGATGGGGACGAGCGATGGCACCTTGCTGGGCATGATCCTGCTGCAGGCGGGCTATGTGGCCGTGATGGGCTTTGGTCTTGGCGTGGGTCTGGCGGCGTTGTTCGGGAACTCGATGGGCAAATCGCAACTGGCGTTCCGGCTGACGTGGCAACTCTCGCTGGTCGCGGCGTGCGCGGTGGCGATGATCTGCGCATTGGCGGCGCTTCTCAGCGTGCGTCGGGTGATCTCGCTCGAGCCGGGGGTGGTGTTCAAATGACGACAACCGGGCAGCCCCCGATGGTGATGACCGATTCGGCGGTGTCGTTCGGCGACGGACGGGCGGTGGCGGTGCGCTGCTCGGGAGTGACGAAGACGTATGGCAGCGGGAACGCGGCGGTGCGGGCGCTGCGCGGGATCGATCTGAACGTGCATCGCGGCGAGTTGCTCATGCTCGTCGGGCCTTCGGGGTGCGGCAAGACGACCTTGATCTCGGTGGTGGCGGGCGTTCTGGATCGCGACGAGGGCGAGTGCGAGGTTTTGGGATCGGACCTGGATCGACTGGGGTCTGGGGAGCGGTCGCGGTTTCGGGCACGCAACATCGGCTTTGTGTTCCAGTCGTTCAACCTGATCCCGACGCTGTCGATCGCGGAGAACGTGGCCGTGCCGCTCTTGATCCAGGGGGAGGGGCGAAAGCAGGCGGTGGATCGGGCGAAGGAGATTCTCACGAAGGTCGGTCTTGGGGAACGGACGAACAGCCCGCCGACGAAGCTTTCTGGGGGTCAGCAGCAGCGTGTGGCGATCGCGCGGGCGTTGGTTCACAGGCCGAAACTGATCGTGTGCGACGAGCCGACGAGCGCGCTCGACCACGCCACGGGTCAGAAGGTGATGGAGCTGTTGCGCGAGGTGGCGGCGGGGGACGAGATGTCCCTGGTGGTCGTCACGCACGACCAGCGCATCTTCGAGTTTGCCGACAGAATTGCGGAGATGGACGACGGGCGGATCGTGACGATCCGGCGCGGGATGGGGCACACGCTCTCGACCGATCCCAAGGCGCACGCGCCCAAGAGCTCTCAAACATCGGAGACGACGGCATGATCCGGGTCTACATCGTTCCAGTGCTGGCGATCGCGGGGATGGGGCTTGCGGCGTACACAATCGTGCAAGGCTCCAAGCCCGTCGTGCCCCAGCCGCCGGTGGTGCAGCCGCCGTCGGCGCCGTTCTCGACGTTCGTGGCCGCGTCGGGAATCGTGGAGTCGAGCACGCTGAACATCGACGTGGGGACACCTGTGGGCGGGGTGGTGGACGAGGTGCTGGTGACAGTGGGTCAGGACGTGAGGAAGGGTGAGGCGCTCTTCCGGATCGAGGCGCGGGAACTCGAGGCCGAACGGGCGTCGCGCGAGGCGGCACTACGCGTGGTGGAGGCGCAGCATCGGCGATTGGAGGCCTCGCCTCGTCCCGAGGAGATCCCGCCGGCGGAGGCGCGCGTTCTTGAGGCCGAGGCGTCGCTGGCGGACGCTCGGGAAAAACTGGCGCTGCGACAGGCGGTGACGGATCCACGTGCGATCACGGTGGACACGCTGAGCGAGGCGCGATTCCTGGTTGCGGGTGCGGAGGCTCGGCTGGCGCAGGCCCGTGCGGATTTGTCGCTCTTGAAGGCCGGGACGTGGGGCGTGGATCTGGACGTGTCTCGGGCTCAGGTGGAATCGGCCCGGGCGCAACTGCGGTCGGTGGAGACCGATCTCGAGCGGCGGACGATCCGGGCGTTGGTGGATGGTCGCGTGCTACAGGTGAACATTCGACCTGGTGAGTTTGCGCCGGCGGGGGTGACGTCGCAGTCGCTGCTCGTGCTGGGCGAAGTCTCGACGCTGCACGTTCGGGCGGACGTGGACGAGAACGACGCGTGGCGTGTGCGCGAGGGGTCGAAGGCCGTGGCGTACGTGCGCGGGAACGCGAGCCTTTCGACGTCGTTGACGTTCGTGCGGTTCGAGCCGCTGGTGGTGCCCAAGAAGTCGCTGACTGGGGAGAGCACCGAGCGCGTGGACACGCGTGTGTTGCAGATTATCTTTGCGTTTGATCCGAAGTCGCTGCCGGTCTTTGTGGGGCAGCAGGTCGATGTGTACATTGAGAGCGCCCCGGTCTCGGCATCGTCGGGAACGCCGGGGACATCGGAGCCTCCAAAGAACCACTGAGCGCCCGTGCGCCGCGTTGAAACCCCGATCGTCCGTCACCACGTTCACTGAAGGATTCAGCCTTTATGCATCACGCTTCCAGTTCTTCGTTCCGCATGATTCGCGTCGCCGGTCTGGCCTTTGGGCTTGGTGCGGTGGGCATGGTCGGCGGTTGCAAGGTCGGGCCGACATATTCCACGCCGCGGGTGCCGACGCCGGCGGAATCGTGGCATGGATTGGAGGGTGCTCCGGGCGTGGCGAGCGCGCCGGTGGCCAAGGCTCCGAGCCTCGATGGATATTGGGAGTCGTTCGGCGATGCGACGCTGACAACGCTCGTCGACCGCGCGATCGCAGGGAGTCCGTCGATCAAGATCGCGCTGGCGCGCGTGGCCGAGGCTCGGGCGATCCGTGGCGTGAGCAAGGCGGACCTCTGGCCGAGCGTGGACGCGGCGGCGAGCGCAACGCGGATGCGATCGAGCGAGAACGTGAACAACGGCGCGATGTTCGGGGCGGAGGAGACCTCTCAGTTTTCCGTGGGCGTGGACGCGGCGTGGGAGATCGATCTCTTCGGTCGGATTCGGCACGCGATCGATGCCGCCGATGCCGACATGCTCGCGAGCGAGGCGGACTTCCGCGACGTGATGACGATCCTGACGGCGGAGGTCGCGACGCGGTACATCGAGTTGCGCGGGCTGCAGCACCGGCAAGCGGTCGTCGAGCGGACGATCGAGAGCCAGACGCAGTCGGTGCAGATCGCGCAGGCGCGTCTGGATGCGGGGCTTTCGAGCGAGTTGGATCTGGCGCAGGCTCGGGCACTGCTGGAGACTCGGCGGGCGCAGTTGCCGCCGATTCTCGCGGGTCAGCGTCGGGCGATGCATCGGTTGAGCGTGCTCGTGGGCGAGGAGCCCGGAGCGCTGTATCCGGAACTCTCGACGCCGGGATCGATCCCGGCGATGCCGGCGGAGGTCGCTGTGGGTCTGCCCAGCGACGCGATCCGCAATCGTCCCGACATCCGGCGGGCCGAGCGTCAGGTGGCGGCGGCGACGGCTCGCGTGGGAGTCTCGACAGCGGATCTCTATCCCCGGGTAAGCCTCTCGGGCGCGTTCGCTTTAGAGAGCGACTCGACGAAAGGGCTGACGGACATGAACAGCCGCTCGTGGAGCATCGGGCCGGCGGTGCGTCTGCCGCTGTTTGATCGGCGGCGTCTGTATCGGGCGAAGGACGCGGCGGATGCTCGGACGCAGCAGGCGATCGGGGCGTTCGAGTCCACGGTGCTCAACGCGTATGAGGAGGTCGAGAACCGTCTGGTGGACTTTGTTCGTGAGCAGGAACGGGTGGCGCTGCTGCGGAGCGCGACGGAGGCGAACCGGAGGGCCGTGGAACTCTCGACCGACGTGTACAAGGCGGGGATCCGTGACTTCCTGAACGTGCTGGACAGCCAGCGGGCGCTGTATGACAGCGAGGACCAGTTGGTGCAGAGCGAGATCACGATGTCCACAAATCTTGTGGCGCTCTACAAGGCGTTGGGTGGCGGCTTGCCCAAGGCGCAGAGTGAATCGGGCACCGCGAGCGGGCCGAGCGAGGATCGCGCGGAGAAGTAGTCCCTGGACCGATGGCGATCAGGCGTCGATGACGTCGGGGAGTTCTTCGAGGCCGGCGGTCAGGACCTTGGGGCCGTCATCGGTCATGAGAACGTCGTGCTCGTGGTGGACAGACATGGAGGCATCTTCGGTGAAGACGGGCCAGGTGCCCTTTTTGCTGTTCACGATCGGTGTGCCGGCCGCGATCATGGGCTCAAGGGCCATGAGGATGCCCGGCTCGAGGACGACCTGGGCGTCGGGCCATTCGCCGGAATATGTCGGCAGGGTGTTGGAGACGTACGGCGGGCCGTGGAGGCGTCGGCCGTAGCCGTGGCCTCCGAGGCCTCGGACGAGGTGGAAGCCGGCCTCACCTTCGACGTAGCCCTGCACGGCCTTCGCCCATTCGAGGAGTGTTCCACCGATTTTCAATGCGGCGATGCCGCGCCGGAGTGACTCCTTGCCGGTGTCCATGAGTCGGCGGATCACGGGGGAGGGCTTGCCGATGGAGTAGGTCCACGCGGCATCGCCGATCCAACCGCGGTAGGTCACGCCGATGTCGATCTTCAGGACATCGCCTGGCGCGAGCGGGCGTGTGAGGTAGCCGGCGGTGCCGTGGACAACGCAGTCGTTCACGGAGAGGCAGGCGTGGGAGGGAAACGGGGGCGTGCGTGGGACCCGATAGCCGAGGAAGCACGAGCGGCAATCGAGGGAGTCGAGCGTCTGCGCGACGAAGGTGTCAATCTGGGCCAGGGTCTGGCCCGATCGGAGGAACGCGGCAAGCGCGCGATGGGTCTCGACGACTTTGTGCGCGGATTCCTCGGCGGCGGCGGCCTCGGCGGGATTGAGCCTTGGGACATGACGCGTGGCGATCGGCATCGGGCCAATCGTACGGGCGCGGATCGGTGGGCGGTCGGGCGGGGTTCGTTCCCCACTCCATGCCACTGTGTATCCTCCCCTCGCATGATCTGGCTGTATTCGGGATTTGTCGCGCTCGTGCTCACGTTCCTTGCGTTGGACCTGGGGGTTCTGAATCGCAAGGCCCACGCGGTTTCCATGCGCGGGGCACTGGCGATGACGGGCGTGTGCGTGGTTCTCGCGCTCGCGACGATGGTCTTTGTGTATTGGGCGTACGACTCGCACCTCTTTGGGCTTGGCGTGGCGCTCGATCCCGCGAAGACCTCGGGCATGGACCCCAACGACGAGCGCGTCACCGGCCTCACCGGGAAGGCGGCGGCGGCAAAGTTCCTCACCGGGTGGATCCTCGAGTACTCCCTCAGTGTGGACAACATCTTCGTGATCTCGCTGATCTTCGCCTACTTCAAGATCCCCACGGCGTATCAGCACCGTGTCCTGTTCTGGGGGATCATGGGGGCGCTGGTGATGCGCGGCGTGATGATCGCCGCGGGCACGGAACTGGTGAAGCAGTACGCCTGGCTCGAGGTGGTGATGGGCGGGTTCTTGGTATGGACGGCGTGGAAGATGTATCGGGCGGAGGATGGCGGGTTCGACGCGGAGTCGAGCCGGGTGTTGCGGTGGGCGCGGGAGCACCTGCCCTTGACGCCGAACTATCACGGGCAGAGGTTCTTCGCGGTGGAGCACGGATCGCGGGTGGTGACGCCGCTGGTTCCGGCGCTGCTGGTGGTGGAGACAACGGACGTGGTCTTCGCGGTGGACTCGATCCCCGCGATTCTGGGTGTGACGCAGGAGCGGTTCATCGTGTTCACGTCGAACATGATGGCGATTCTGGGACTTCGGTCCCTGTACTTCGTGCTCGCGGGGCTGCTGGATCGGTTCCGATACCTCAAGTTCTCGCTGATCGTGATCCTCTCGTACATCGGCGTGAAGATGCTCGTGTCGTACTTCAAGCACGAGTGGAAGCCCAATGAGTATGTGAGCCTGGCGATTGTGGGCGGGATGCTCCTCACGGGCGTGGTCGCCTCGCTGGCGATCAAGCCCAAGGCGGTTACCGATTCGGGCAACGCAACGGGCGACGAAGGCGAAGGCCACTAGAGTCATCGCATGAGCGCGGCACCGAACACGCCTCGGCAGGAGAAGGCCCGCATCGTCGAGTTGCGCGCGCTCCTCTCGCGAGCGAATGCGGCGTATTACGAGGACGATGCGCCGATCATGTCGGACCCGGAGTTTGACCGCCTGCTCGCCGAACTCGCCTCGCTCGAGGCACGACATCCGGATCTCGACGATCCCGACAGCCCGACGCGGCGCGTGGGCGGGGCGCCGATCGAGTCGTTCGTGACGCGGGCGCACGCGATGCCGATGCTCTCGATCGAGAACACGTACGACGAGAGCGAGGTTCGCGAGTGGCACGCGCGCGTCGTGAAGGGATTGGGCGGCGAGGGCCTCTTCGGGTCGCGCGAGCCGATCGTGCTGGTATGCGATCCGAAGATCGATGGGCTGGCCGTCTCGCTGCGGTACGAGAAGGGCGAACTGGCGTATGCCCTCACGCGGGGTGATGGGACCAAGGGCGACGACGTCACGCACTCGGTGAGGACGATCCGGTCGATCCCGACGCGACTGGAGGCGTCGCGGGGCGTGCCGAGGGTGCTGGAGATTCGTGGGGAGGTGTACCTGCCGCTGAGCGAGTTTGCGCGGCTGAATGCCGAGCGCGAGGCGGAGGGCGAGGAACTGCTGATGAACCCGCGGAACGCGGCATCGGGAGCGATGAAGCAGCTCGACCCGCGACAGGTGGCGAAGCGTCGGCTGGCGTTCTGTGCGCATGGGCGCGGCGAGGTCTCGGATGGTTCGTTTGCGGGCGGATTTGTTGAGTTCATCGAGAAGGTGGGGACGATGGGCGTGCCGACGTCGCCTCATGTCCGTTCGTGCTCCACGATCGATGAGGTGCTCGAGCGGATCGAGGCGTTCGCCAGCACGCGGCACACGCTCGACTACGCGACCGATGGGATGGTCGTCCGCGTGGATCGGTTCGATCAGCAGGATCGCCTGGGCGCGACGGCGAAAAGCCCGCGGTGGATCGTCGCGTATAAGTATCCGGCGGAGCGCACGACAACGACGCTGATCCGCGTGGAGCACCAGGTGGGGAAGACGGGGAAGATCACGCCCCGCGCGGTGATGGAACCGGTGGTGCTCGCCGGGACGACGGTGCGGCACGCGACGCTGCACAACTATGGGCGCGTGCGCGATGCCGCGACCGAGCACGAGGGGAAGCGAACGGATATCCGCCTTGGCGACACGGTGTATGTCGAGAAGGCGGGCGAGATCATCCCGCAGGTGGTCGGCGTGGTGCTGAAGAAGCGCCCGCGTGGAGCGAAGCGGATCGAGGCGCCCGGCACGTGTCCGGTCTGCGGCGGGAGCGTGGAGATCGAGCCGCCCGAGGGGGTCGAGGCGCCCACGCTCGAGACGGTGCGCCGGTGCGTGAACCCGGAGTGCCCCGCCCAGATCCGTGAGAAACTCGTGTGGTTCGTCGGAAGAAAGCAGATGGACATCGATGGTCTGGGCGAGAAGACGATCGACCAGATCCGCGCGTCGTCGATCCCGCTGAACTCCTTCGCCGACATCTTCCGGTTGCACGAGCACCGCGAGGCACTCCTTGAGATCGATCGGATGGGCGAGAAGAAGGCCGACAAGATGCTGGCGGGGATCGAGGCCGCGAAGTCGCGAGGGCTGGCGCGCGTGCTCGCGGGGATGGGAATCCGGCACGTGGGCGACACGACCGCGAAGATGCTGGCGCGTCGCTTCGAGTCGCTCGAGTCGCTGCTCGCGGCGAGCGAGATGGAACTGCGCCCCAAGTCGCTCTCCAAGAGCGAGGCTCGCGAGTTGGGGTTCGACGAGGACACGGCGAATCGACCCGAGACGGGCCTGGGCAAGGACACGGCCCTAGTGGTGCACGCGTATCTGCACAGTGCCGCGGCGAGGAAGACCTTCCGTGATCTTGCGATGGAGGGTGTGGATCTCTCGAGCAAGGACTATCGGGCGTCGTCTCGCGCCGGCGGGGGATCGGTCGGGCCGTTCGCGGGCAAGACGATCGTGCTGACGGGGACGCTGGAGTCCTTTGATCGCACGACGCTGACGGAGCGACTGGAGTCGCTGGGGGCGAAGGTTTCGGGGAGCGTCTCGAGCAAGACCTCCCTCGTGGTCGCGGGCGAGTCGGCGGGATCGAAACTCGACAAGGCGCGGGAACTGGGGATCGAGGTTTGGGACGAGGCGAGACTGCTCAAGGCGCTCGAAGGTGCGGGGTAGATCGTTCGGAGCGGGCAGGTAGCGAGGCGGCCCTCATGCCGGCCTCCAGGCGGAACTCCATGAGTATCGGAAGGTGGTCTGAGTTGATCGGCCCGAGGACGCGGCTTGACTCGCAGACAAGACCCCTCGTGAATGCCTGATCAAGACGCACACCCGGTATTGGTCGCATCCACCAGCGCAGTTTCGGCCAGGTGGCATGCAGACCGAATCCGGCGTTCGCGTCGTGGAGATTTCCCGCCACGAGCAGCGTCCGCATCTGGGGCGTGCGTGTCGGCGAGTTGAAGTCGCCCATGAGGAGCACCGGGCATTCAATGCCGGCGGCGTGGTCGGCGAGGGCGCGGAACTGGCGGCGCTCGGCGTCGAAGAGTGTCAGACCGTCGGGTGGGAACGTGTGGACACAGACGATATGGACCACGACGCCATCGATCTCGACATCGGCAAAGAGTTGCGCGTTGGTGGCCGCCCGATCGTCGCGGGAACGGGGAACGCCCACGGTGGTGATGTGCCCGGTTTGGACAAAGGGCACTCGGGAGAAGATCGCCTGGCCTGTGGAGGTGTCGCTGGAGTTCTCGAAGAAGAATGGGTACTCGCGGGAGAGCGCCGGCACGAGCACGTGGGAGGCGGTGCTGGTGTATTCCTGGAAGAGGATGAGATCGGGGTCGGCCGCATCGATCTCGGCCTGCACCAGATGCGGCGCGGCGCTCCAGACGAGGAGATTGGATGAGAGAACACGGATGGTGTGCTGTGGCGTGCCGGCAGAAGAAGGTGCGTCTGATGTCCGCACGCCTCCCGCCCACGCGCTCCAGAGGGTGGGCGTCGCCCAGGCACCTGCGACCGCGATGGCCACGAGCGCCGCTCGTCTGCGATGACCCACCAGCAACACGCCGCACGCCGCGGCACACGCGATGGCAATGTGCGGTTCAAAGGTTCGGAGCATGAACGCGAGATAACTCCAGGCAAGGAGCCACCGGGAGGCCGGGCCGAGATCGTCGGTGAAGAGCATCGCGTATGGGAGGCACACCGCCGCGATCACGACGCCCAGCGTGGCCCATGGACATGCGATGCGAATCAGGACGTGGAATGCGCGGACGAGCCGGTGTCGAGTCTGCTGTGGAGGATCGACGGACATGCTCAAACGACGGGTACGCTCGCCCATCGGGCGTGGTTCGTGGGGTTGGTCCATGAAGGCTCCATGGCCTGTTGTGCGGGCGAGAGAGCGAGACGGGCACGCCGCACGCCACACACTAGAAGAGTCCCGGCTGGTGGCCGACGGCAAAGGGCCGGCTTGGAGTCGCATCGTGCCGTGGGTTTCGGCGTGCCCGCTGTGGAGTGGCGCGGGCGATCTCGATCCAGGGCGTCGGCACGCTCGGCGTCGCGAGAGTCACGCGGTACGCCCGGCCTTGGTGGTATGACGCGGCGAGTTCGGGGAGGTTGCACTGTCGCGAGAGGTGGAGCAGGACGAGGTGCTCGGGCGCGATGGACGCGGCGGCCTCGGCGCACTCGAGGTTGGAGAGGTGGCCGAAGCCGCCCATCACACGGCGCTTCACGATGTCGGGCCTGGGCGAGGACTGCTCGAGGTTCGGGCAATAGTTCGATTCCATCGCGAGGACACGCACGCCGCCGAGGTGCGTGGTGACGGCGGTGGTGGCGCGGCCGAGGTCGGTGGCGTAGCCGAGGTCGCCGTCGAGGCCGTCGAAGGAGAGACGCAAGACGGCCGTGCCGTGCTCGTCGTGGTTGGCGAGAACGCTCGAGAGCGTGATGGCGTTGGGGAGATCGCATCGCGTGTCGAAGACCCCGCCGCGGCGCGAGAAGAGGCCGCGTCGTTCGGCGGCCCGGGCGTGGCGCTTGTGGACGTGGACGGCGACCGATTCCGGGAGTGAACGCCCGCCCCACGAGGGGCAGGCGTGATCGTCGTCGAGGTGGGTGGTGATGACGGCGTCGAGATCGTCGAGCGAGTGCCCGAAGGTTTCGAGGATTCGCCTCGTTTTACGGGGCGTGAGGCCGCAGTCGATGAGGGTGAGGCGAGCCACTCCGTTGCGGGTGACGCGGACGACCGAGCAGTTTCCCGAGGACGAGGACGCCAGCACGCAGAGTTCGGCCCGATCCTGGTCCATGGCACTCATCGCTCCAACACCTGGTTCCAGCCACTCGCCCCAAAGCCCAGCCGACCGATCGGCAACGCGGGCCCATCAGTCCGGATCGCCCGTGCTCTCACCCATGTCCCGGTACACGGCAAGGGGCTTCTTCCCCGACTCGATGAAACTCGCGAGCTCTGTGACCAGTTCGCTCCCCGCGCCCAACCCGCGGAGCACCGCGAGCATCTCCTGCCTGGGGAGCCGCACCTGAAAGGCGCTGCGGAACGCCGACCGAAGCGCCGAGATCTCCTCACGGGGGACTCCCGCACGCCGCAACCCGACGACGTTGAGCCCGCTCACCGTGTTGCGCAGGCCACTCACGCAGAACGGCGGCATGTCCACCGCCATCGCCACCCCCCCCGAGATGAAGGCCATGCGACCGACACGGCAGAACTGGTGCAGCATCGACCCGCCGCTCATGGTGACGTTGTCCTGGAGCGTGGTGTGCCCCGCCAGCAGCGTGCCGTTGACCAGGATGCAGCCGTTGCCCACCACCGCGTCGTGCCCGGCGTGGCTGTTGACCATCATGAAGACGCGGTTGCCGATGGTGGTCGGTCGCTCGGGCTTGCTCGCCGAGTGGACGGTCACACCCTCGCGGATGATGCAGTCGCTTCCGATCACCACGCCCGCGGTTGCGTCGCCGGGCTTGAACTTGTAATCCTGGGGGGGGAGGCCCAGCGTGGCGTAGGGATAGACGGTGGTGTTCTCGCCGATGGTGAGCGGGCCGTGGAGCGTGCACGAGTTGATGAGTTGCACGTTCTTTTTGAGGTGGACCTTGCCGACGATGACGCACAAGGGGCCGACGCGCACGCCCTCCTCGAGGACGGCCTCGCGATCGACGAAGGCCGAGGGGTGGATGAAGGGGGCGGAGAGGGCCGTGGTCATGGATCCATCGTACGCTTTGTGTATCGTGACCCACCCGAAGGCCCAGGGGCCGGAAACCTCGCACGCCGCACGCGGATCCCCCGGTGACTCGACCACAACGGCCCACGGCGATCGCCCGGCGTCTCCCCCTGCGGCCATCCCGGTCACGGACCTTGGCGTCATGGACTATGACGAGGCGTACGCCCTGCAACTGGAGGCTCATGAGCGTGTGCTCGCGGCCCGTGCCGGGCATGTCTCCGGCTCGCGCTCGTCGAATCCTTTGCCACGGTCGCCCGGCGAGATCCTGACCGTCGTCCATCCGCCCGTCATCACCGTCTCGCGTCGTGCCGGGGCGATGGCCCACGTCCTCGCGTCGAGCGACGAGCTCGCCCGTCGGGGGGTGCAACTCCGCGAGACCGATCGCGGGGGCGACGTCACCTACCACGGCCCGGGGCAGGTCGTCGTCTACCCGATCCTCGATCTCAATCTCTTGAACCTCCGTATCCATGCCTACATGCGGCTCCTGGAGCAGGCCGTCATCGAGACCTGCGCCGGGTTCGGGCTTCGTGCCGACCGCGACGAAACCGCCACGGGCGTCTGGATCGCCGAGCGCGAAGCGTCCACCGAATCCACGGCCAAGATCGCCGCGATGGGCGTCCGCGTGAAGCGCTGGATCACGCTCCATGGTTTGTCGTTCAACGTCGAGCCCGATCTTTCCCATTTCAACCTGATCGTGCCGTGCGGCCTCACGGGCCGGCCGGTGACCAGCCTCGCCCGCCTCCAGGAACTCGGCGTGCTGCGCCGGGATCGCGTCCCCTCGCTCGAGTCCGTCCGCGACGAGATCGTCATGAATCTCCGGCGAAACCTCGTCACCCACGTGTCACACCAGGGCTCTCTGAATCCGCCGGACCACTCCACAACTCCCCCAATCGCCTAACCTACTCGACGTCGAAACGGCCCGACGTCGAAGCGGCGCCCTCCGTCGCTTCGCCCCCGTCTCTGTGGTTCTTCGTCTCTTTCCCCCCTCCCCC
>ERZ795041.425-NODE-425-length-16075-cov-4.263983_pt1 | contig 16075 bp, 16 predicted proteins | sample MGYA00375125_ERZ795041 | MGnify/ENA primary metagenome ERZ795041 (study PRJEB30170, sample SAMN03074214) | activated sludge metagenome | biome: Common Effluent Treatment Plant; feature: Wastewater; material: Activated sludge; isolation source: activated biomass in...
CGCGTTCCAAGCCCCGCGGCCCGGCACCCCACCTCCCAACTCCGCCAAAGCCGAAGCAGCACGCCACCCCAGTCAAAGCACACCATCTCGATCGACAATGTTCCCGCTCCTCTCCCTCACCTCGTGGCACAGGCGTCTCGCCTGTGTCTCTATCGACTACAAATCAAACTGATGTAGAGCGACGCAAACGTCGGAACTGCGAAACTAAATTCCAGCAATCACGATCTACTCCTCCTCACCTTCATCCCCATCCCCCTCACCAACCTCCAACTTCATGATCTCCTCCAGCACCTCTGTCGCGTACGCCCCGCGCGCCAACTCAAAGGCCACACGCACATACGCCCCGTGCTCATCCACACCACCCTCCACCTCGGGCAGCATCACCGCCACACGCAGAGGCCGCCGCACCCCGGGCATCAACTCCACCATCCCCGTCGATACGCCACCGAGGTCATCCACCGTCAACCCCTCGGCCTCGAGCGCCCGGATCTCCACCTCATCAACCTCGCCTCCGGCCCGCATCATCTTCGGTCCCCACATCGGCCCGCTCGGGCTGATCTCCAGCCGTGCCACCCGCTCCCTCGTCTCCGCGCTCGACGCGAGCACCTCATCCACACCAAAGACCGCGCCGCTGTCGTGCTTGAACGCCAGATCACCGGCCTTCAACGCCGCCAACGTCCCCTCGCGAAGCCGCCCCTCGAGCACACGGTTGAACACGGCTCCCTGAACCGCCGAGAGATACATCGCCCGTGTGTCGCGATCGATCGCCCGCAGCGCTCGCGTGGCCTCCTTCCCGCGAGCCATCTCGCGCAGCACCCGCCGCTCCACCCGAGCCCACTCGGGCATGGCCGCGAGCGCACCCTCCACATCGCCCTTTCCAAACCGCTCGCAGGCCGCCGAAAATCCGCTGCCCTCCCGGGCCGAATCCCCACCCATCATCTCACGCACGAACCCCTCGCCGTCACCCTTGAGCAGCAATCGCCCAAGAACGTGGTTGTTCCCGCGCACGCCGAACCGCTGCGTCCCGAATCGATTCGGCACCCCCACACGCCCCAGCACCTCCAGCACGCGCTTCGCCGTCAGCACCGATCGAACCTCGACCTCCCGGACGCGGATCGAGAAACGATTGCCCTTGAGGTGCCCCGGCCGGATCTTGTTCGTGTGCCGATCGACCCAAAGAACGCCCACGCGCTCGTCGCGAATCATCCCGAATCGCTCGCTCACGTCACCATGAAATCCAGGCAGGTGCACGCTCAACACCTGCCGCGTCACGCCCCGCGCATCCTTGAGCCCTGCGTATCCCACCGCCCCGCGCGAGACGCCGAAGTGCTCCGCCACAATCCGCACAACCTCAAGCGTCGAGACGCCACGCTTCTGCACAAAGAGGTACACGTGCTCCCCGCTCCCGCAGGGCTCATACGCCGGGATCTCCTCGACGAGAAAGTCCTCGGGGCGCTGCTTGATCCGCCCGCCCGTCCCCTCGATTGTTCCCGTGAGATACGCACGCCGAGGTTCGCTCACGGCTCCTCCGTCAACGCCTCGTCCAGCACGTGCTCGGCCACATAGATCGGCACGCCCCCCGCGATCCCCAGCGCGATCGCGTCGCTCGGCCTCGAGTCGATGTGCACCATCTCGCCCTCGGCGTTCTTCACGTCCAGCGTCGCGAAGAACGTCTGGTCCGACAGATCCGTGATCGAGATCGATTCCAGTTTCCCACCCATCGACGTGATCACGCTCGCCAGAAGATCGTGCGTCTGAGGTCGCTTCACGCTGATCCCCTTCAGCCGCCGCTCGATCGCCTGCGCCTCGGGCAGCCCGATCACAATCGGGAACGTCCGAAGCCCGGCCTCGCCCTTCCCGTCGCTCGACCCGGTCTCACCCGCCTCGCCGACCTCGCGCAACTCGATCACCTGGAGATCGGTCATCTCGCGAATCAGGATCCTGGATAACTCCATCCGCACGGGCATGATGCATGGTAAGCCCGCTCCTACACCCAACGCCCATCGTCGTCATGACCCATCTCACCACGCCGACGCATCGCCCTCGTCTCATTCTCGTCGGACTCCTCGCCCACGCCCACGCCTCGAGTCTCGATCCGAGACCCCAGCCTCGCGACAAGCACGCCCGGCACGCCAATGTCCGCCACCACCACCTCGCCCACAAACCGCTGCGCCTCGAGCGACACAAACCCCGCCTTCAGCCCCGCGAACGTCACCGTCACATCCGCCACGACGCACACCCCAAGGGCCCGCCCAGTGTCCGCGTCCATCCCACTGGGCACATCAACCGCCACGACGAACCCGCGCTCGCCCACACCGCCCTTCCACGCATTGATCGCCCCAATCGCCTCCGAGGCCTCGCCGACAACCTCGCGATCCAATCCCGTCCCAAAGATCGCATCGACGACGACATCAGGCCGAATATCCGCGCACGCGCGCACAACCGCGTCCCAGCCGCCCTCGAGAATCAACACACCCATCGCGCGCGCGATCGCGAGATTCGTGCGCGCATCTCCATCACCCCGCGATCCCTCGCCCACCAGCACGCACACAACCCTCACACCCGCGTTCGACAGGTGACGCGCCGCCGCGAAGCCATCCCCGCCGTTGTTCCCCGTCCCGCACACCACCACAACCCTCGGCTCGGCGACCTGCTCGACCAGCTCCAGCACCACGTCCGCCACATGCCGCGACGCGTTCTCCATGAGCACGATCGTCGGCATGCCGAACTCCGACGCCGCCCGCTCGTCGATCGCTCTCGCCTGCGCGCGCGTCAGCAGAAACAGATCCGCCGGAGGATCCTCGGCACGGACGACACCCGCCCGGCTCCGCGCCCGCACACTCCCTCGTGACGCCCGGTCTCGTGGATCCATCCCGAGTCTCCCTGGTATCCGCCAACGTCGCGTGTTCGCCGTGGATTCCGGTTTCGCGTGGAACTCCGATCAAATACCGACTCGCGATCGGTCGATGTGGCATCCTAGGGATTGCGTTGAGGTGGTCGTGAATCCGTGCGCTGCCGCGGGCTGAAGTTCGGCGTAGCCACGAATGCGACGACCCGAACAACGCCGAATCCCGCTAGGATTCTCCGGGGAAATTGCAGTGTCATCCACGCAGCGATTCATCGCGTGTCTAGTGCTCAGTCTCACCGCCCATCTTGCGGTTGTGCTGGTGACCGCGCGCGTGCGGCCGGGGAGCGCTTCCGCCGCGGCGACTTCGATCGCCGATGTGCAACCGGTGGTGCTGCTCCAGGAGCCACTCCCGTCACCCCCAAAGACCCTCCTGGGCAGCCCCGACGCGCCCGATTCGCCCAGCAAAGCCTGGCTCGGACACGATCAGGGCAACGACATCCCCGCGGGTGAACTCTCCACCGTGACCCAAGGAGCGCTCTCGCCGGCGCCGGGCGTCTCCCTCGAGTTCTCACCCGCGAATCCACCAAGCCCGGCACTCCACGAGCCAAAGCCCGATCCCGCCATCGAATCGCCTCCTCCATCACCCGAATCGGGAACACCATCAGCGCCCGCCCCACAGCCCGCGACCCGGGCTTTGCCCGATGGATTCTCGCTCCTCGAGTTTCTGACCTCAATGAAGCCCAGCGAGAGCAACTCACCTACACCTGCGCCTCTCGAAGATCATCCACAGCCCGACACCTCGTCGTCGCCAACAACCGCCACGCCGGCACTCCAGGTCGGCCGGCCCTCGCCACCGGAGTCAAAGAGCGAGCCGCGTCCGGAGATGACGCCCAACCAACTCCCGGGCCAGCTCTCGGAGTCGTCGTCCACGCCCTCGACCGACCAGCCGATCCCCGTGCGTCCCGATGGCAGGCCGCTCAGCGCCAAGGGCCTCCGCATCATCACCGTCCAGCCGCGCGTCACGACCCTGATGCGCGCCACCATGCCCATTCGCAATCCGCTCGTGCGTGTTCGCTTCGGTCCCGATGGCAAGGTCCGCGAGGCCGACTTCGTCCCGGGACGCGATGTGGGCATCCACGCCTGGAACCAGTCGATCCTCGACGCGGTCTATCGCTGGCGCGCCCAGGGGAAGGAACTCGACGAGATTCCCACCGACGACCCACGCGCCGGCATCTCCGTCGATTTCCTCTTCATCCTCACGAGGGGGGTCTGAGCATGCGTGGCCCATCGTCCATCGCCATGGCCCGAGCCGCGGTGTGCATACTCGCGCACTCGACCGTGGCCGCCACGCTCGCCCAGCCAAGCGTCTCACGCCCCTTCCAACTCGAGCCCGTGGAACCAAACACCAACGACGCCTCGCCACTCTTTCAACGCCGTGCTTTCGAGCCGGTCGATCTGCGCCAGCCGATCGATTTCGAGCGCGTCTATCGCGTGACGCGCACGCCCGCGATCGGCATCCAGCCGCTCGAGACCCTCGGCACACCGGGTGACGGGCTCTTCGCCCGTGTCAGCGGCGGGCTGGTCATCACCTTCCCCCGCTCGACCTATGAACGTGTGGGAGACTCCACGGTTGCCACGCTCCCCCCCGGGGCGATCTTCCACATCGCCGCGCCGACGCCGCCCCGACTGGATTCCGTGAACGTACCGACTTTCGCGCCCGAACCGTTCACGCCCTCGCCGGACCTTCCGCCCGCGGCCACGGCCAATCGCCGCCTCGCACGCGCGCGATCGCCCGTGCCAACGACCCGCCTCGTCGATCACGCTCCGGACGCGGACACATCGCCGCGCGAGAATCTCTGGCAGAACGACACCTACCGCGCCGCGCGAATCACCTCGCTCATCGAACTCGCAACGCAGAATCCCTAAGTGATTCGTGCATGGATCTCCTACTTCCCGTGGCGCAGGCGTCCCGCCAGTGTCGATATCCTTCTCGGCGATTATGTGTCATCGGATCACGACCGACGCGGATTTCAGCGCACGCCCGAGAGCCTCGGCACGACGTCATCGGCCTGCGGAAAGATCGGGGTCTTGCCCGGCGCCGTCCGCGTCAGTCCTGCCGCCACGCTCGCCGCCGCCGTTGCCGACTCTACCAGCCGCCATTCCTCGGCCTGCTGCCCGCGTGCGGCGTGCACCTGGGCCCAGCCGCCCGCGATCGCGCCGGCGAACGCGTCCTCTGCCGCCGATCCATCCCATGAGCCTGTGTCGAGCGCCGGGATTCGCTTGGGCCTCCCACGGTGCGACATCACCGATCCATTGGGACCCATCGTGAGGATCGCGGTCGTGGGCCCAAGTTCCGGGAGTCGCATCGCCAGGCGTGCCGCGTCGGAAACGCCCTCCATGCGGAGCAGTTGCGTCGCCTCGGTGCGATTGACGAGCAGCACATCGGTCATCTTCAACAGCGATGCCGGCACGCCGCGCGCGGGCGAGGCGTGGACCACGCCCGCCCGTGCCGAGGCACGGGCCAACGCCGCGGCAACGCTCGCCACCGCCGCCGGGATCTCCAGTTGGATGAGCACGACCTCGGCCGAGTCGATCGTCGCCGCCGCGTGACGGGCGTCGTCCGCCGTGAGCGTTCCGCTCGCGCCCGCCCAGACCAAACGGACGTGATCGCCGAACTGCGCGCCCGCCTGGTCCACCGTCCCGACGACGCAGCGCCCCGTGGGGATCCCGCGGATCACTCGCACGCACGTGGTGTCCACGCCCGCCTGCTCGAGCGTCGCGAGGATCGCCTTGCCCGCGGCATCGTCACCCACGGCCGAGACCAGCGCGACCTTGGCCCCAAGCCGCGCCGCCGCGAGGGCTTGCTTGACACCGCGACCGCCCGGGGTCGACGAGCCGGCGCTCCCGACCATCGTCTCATTCACGATCGGCAGGTGTGATCCACGAAGGACCCACTCCGAGCAGGCGGCTCCCACGACGCAGACGCGCGGCATCGGCGCCGCCCGCGGCGCAAAGTCAGGAAACCCGCGCTCGCCCACGCCACTCGCCACCCGTCACACCTCCAGCCCGCCCCCCTGTTCGCCTCGGACTCAGGCCCGGTATCCCGATGCCTATTTGATCTCCAGAATCTCGAACTTCTTCACGCCCCGCGGCGCGTTCACGCGGATCACGTCGCCCACGCGGGCCTTCATCATCGCCTCGCCCATCGGGCTGGTCGCCGTCACCTCGACATAGTCCGCCGGCGGCGTCGGAGCCGACTCGCCCACGAGCTTGTACCAGTCCTCGTCGTCATCGCCCAGATCCTTCATGCGCACCGTGGTCCCGATGAAGACGACCCCCGCCGCGGCCTTCGAGTGCTCCTCGCTCACCACACGCACCTGCGCCAGACGGTCCTGGAGGCGCCGGATCTCCGATTCCTCCAGCCCCTGCTGATCGCGGGCGGCGTGATAATCCGCGTTCTCCTTCAGGTCGCCCATGGCCCGAGCCTCGGCGATGCGCTGGGAGAGCACCGGGCGATTCTCGATCAACGCCGCGAGACGCCCCTCCAACTGCTCCTTCTCCGCCTGCGTCAATAACTCCATCGCGACCCGTCCTCACTCGTGTGGATGCCCGAAGGGCAAAAACCAAGCCTCCGCGGGTTGGGCCGCACGTGCGACCGCCGCGAAGGCGCCTGAAACACTCGGTTCCAGCGTTCAATCTAGGCGCGCCGCGTCACGCCCGCCACCGACCCACCCTCCCACGAGCCAAACGATCACCCCCAACGCCCCGACCCACACCACGCCCTGCCAGTGTTCGGGTCCGACCCAGGCCGTCTGCCCCGAGATCGGCCGCTCACTCCCCGCATCGAAGACCCCCGTGATCGGCGAGTACATCAGCCACGCGCGCTCACCCAGGCTCGCCGCTACGCCAGGCATGCCAATCACGATCGCGAGAATCAGAATCATCCACAAGGCACGCGGAACGCGCGTATTCACGCGCATCGCGATCCACAACACCCCCCCGATCAGGAACGCCCATGCCGCCAGCGACGACGCGATCACCGCGCCAACGTCCGTCGGCCATGCCGCCAGCCACGGCGCGGTCTGAGGCCAGACCACCGCCTGGGTCGAGACAATCACAATCGCGACATCCGCGAGACACGCGCGCGAGATGCGCGTCGGCCACTCCTGGCTGAGCCGGACCAGAGGCCAGACGATCCCGATCGCCACGCCAGTCGCCGAGATCATCACCCGCGCGCTCGCCCGATAGACCTCCGGACTCATCCATCCCAACAGCCCCACTGCGCCGATCGTGGTCATCGTGATCAGCAGGAGATACACGACCCAGAGCGCGGCGAAGGTCCGCGGCTCGCCGCGGCGGTGGGCGAAGCGATCGGGGGGGCGGGACGACATGAAGAACTATTGCGCGCGCGTCGAGCGCGGCTGGGCCTGATTCACCGGGCCCGGGGTCTGCGTGCGGGCGAGTTCCGCGCTCGCGGAGCGGTCGTAGAGGATGTAGTTGGAGTTGGCGTAGACGAGCGGGTAGCCGCCGTCGATCCGCCCGAGATCCTGGAAGAGCGAGGCGAGGTTGCGGAGTTTGTCGCGGGTGGGGGCGTCGCCAAACTTCGGAGCGTCCACGGGTCCGCCCCAGACGATCCGTGTGTCGAACGAGGTCACGATGGTCAGCGTGCCCTGCGTGGTGAAGTCGGCGAGATCGACGCCCGCGACCTGCGTGAACCAGGGCTGACGCGAGAGGAGCGCGAGCAGGTCGATCCCGGCCTCGATATCGCTCGCGGCCCAGGGCGTGGCGAAATCAATCGGTGGTGGCGAGGAGGGATTCTCGAGCGTGCGCGGGTGCGGACCGCCGGGGGGATAGAGCGCGGGCATCAGGTGACCCGAAGCGCTCAGCCAGCACTCGCGCTCGCCCCGCTTGACCAGGGCCATCGGCGTGCGCCAGGCCCCGGTGATGCGCAACGCGTTCCCGGCGGAACGCTCGACGGTCGGTGATCCTTCAAACCATCCCTCGATTTCCAACCAGGCGCGGATGGCGTCGAGGGAGGCGGGAGAGAGCGGGTCAGGGGCGGAATGGGCGATCTCGGCGGCCCTGGCCATCATCTGACGCTGGGTCTCGGCAGGCATCCACGTCTTGGATTTATCGGACGTTGAAGCCGCCGGCCAGACGAAATCCACGGTGAGCGGCGTGCGCGAGACCAACGCCACGGCCCGGGCGTGCAGGCGATTCGAGCCGAGCACTAGCACGACGATCAGGCCCAGAAAGAGGACGACGGCGACCATCGACGCCGACAGACGCACAAAGACCGCCCAATCAAACGGGGCGGCATCGGACTTGGTCGGCGTGGTGGTCATGGCTTGGACGTGTTACGAAGGGCGAGCATGATCAATCGGCTGGCGAGTTCCGCAAATATGAGGCCAGGCCCCTCGACGGCGTCCGCGGCGGCCATGGGGAACAGCGAATGACTGGTGAAGCCCGGCATGGTGTTGACCTCGAGCAGATTCGGCGCACCATCACGTCCGAGAATGTAGTCCACGCGGCAGAGGTGGCGCACGCCCAACTCGCGGGCGAGACGAACGGCGTCCTGCTTCAGTCGTTCGGCAAGCCCGGCTGGAAGCTCGGGGCGAACGACGTACCGCGTGTCATCGCGGGTGTACTTGGCCTCGTAGTCATAGAACGCGACGGCGGGCTTGATCTCGACGATGGGGAGCGCGGCACCATCGAGAATGCCGACGGTCAGTTCGCGGGCGTTCAGAATCGCGGCCTCGATCATGAAGACGCGCGTTGGATGTGACTTGAGATCCTCGAGCACGCTGGCGCGCGTCTGTGTGAACTCGGCGTGGTCCTTGCAGAATCGCACGCCGACGCTCGAGCCTTCGTGCACGGGTTTCACGACGACCGGGAAGGGGATGGGGCAGCGCTCGCCGCGGGTGGCGAGGATCGCGGCGGGGGCGGTGGGGATGCTCGATCGAATCGCGGCGAGTTTGGTCGCGATCTTGTCCATCGCGAGTCGGGCCGCGGCTGGTCGGCAGCCAACATAGGGGCGTCCATCGGTTTCGAGGAGATCCTGGAGCGGGCCGCCCTCGCCCCACGGGCCATGGAGGAGTGGGAAGATGACATCGCCGGGAATATCGCGGAGTTGTGTCTGGGTGAGCCGGTCGATGACGTGCAATGTGGACTTGAGATTGTCGCGATCGGCGAGGGCGGCGTTGACGGCCTTGCCGCCGATGAGGCTGATCTCGCGTTCGGCGTCGGGGCCGCCGGCGAGGATGGCGACGGTGGTAGGGGAGTTGGGCATGGGTCGGGTGCGAGAGGTATCAAAGTGCGGAATCGTGAATGGGTGAGGGGAACGTGTAGGAGATAGAAGGGGCAGGCGGGCGGCCCGCCCCACGAGGTTGGGTCGAGCGTGTCAGAGGTCGTTGGCGATGGCGTCGAGGCCGATGTCATGCCGGGTCCAGATGACGACCTCGGGCTCGAGGGTGATGCCGAAGCAGTCGTGGATGCGGGCGCGGATGTCGAGCATGAGTCGGGCGGCGTCGCGGGCGGTGGCCGATTCCCCGGCGAAGGCTTGGGTGTCACGATGAAGTTGGCGTGCTGGCGGCTGACCTCACACAGGCCCCGCGAGAGTCCCTTGCACCCGGCGTGGTCGATAAGAAGTCCGGCGGGAACGCGCGTGCCGCTTCTCGCGCCGTCGGGAAGTGCGGGCGGGAGTGGCGGCATGTCGTGGGGCGTGATCGGGTTCTTAAAGCAGCAACCCGCGGATCTGGCGCCCAGGGGTTGCGAGGCGCCCTTGGCCTCCATGATGCGTCGAAGGGTCTCGCGGAGTTCGCTCGCGTCCCCCTCTCCAAAGCGGAACTCGGCGCCGGTGATGAGGAGGTGATTGAGCCCGCTGTGGCGATACGAGAAGTCGATCTCGCCTCGCTCGAGGGTGACGGTGCGGGCGTCGCGATCGAGGGCATGGACGCGAATGAGGCGGTCGGAGATCTGCCCGTGCGTGCCGCCGGCGTTCATGACGATCGCGCCGCCGATGCTCGCGGGGATGCCGCCGAGGCCTTCGAGCCCGGCCCAGCCGAGTCTCACGACCTTGGGGATGAGCGTGCGGAGATCGACCCCCGCGCCGACGAGCATCGTTTGTTCGCGTTCGTCGAACTCGATGGCCTTGAACTCGCCGGCGTTCAGCGAGACGACGAGGTTGGCGACTCCGGCGTCATCGACGAGCAGGTTCGCCCCCTCGCCGAGGACGCGGAGGTTGGGATCGACTTCAATGCAGGCGCGGAGATGGTCGAGGGTTTGGGGCGTGGCGAAGCGATCGGCCCGTCCCCCGATCCCGAACCAGGTCTCGATCGTGTGATCGCGGGTGATGTCGGGGGCGGAGGAGAGCATGGGGGAAGGGGGCGGAGAACAGGCAATGGCGGAGTTCGCGGGGAGAACTAGGCCGTGGGTGTTGTGGCACCGCGGGCGGTGGCGTGCGTTCCGGCTTTCATGTAGGCATGGGCGATCTTGTAGACGGGGCCGGCGCCCATGACGACGAGGAGGTCGCCGCCCCTACAGAGGTTGTCGAGTTGCTCGAGGATCGCCTCGAAGGGGTGGAGGTGCATGGCGCGGACGCCACGGGCGCGGAGGCGATCAACGAGATCGTTGGAGGTAATCCGCGCCTTCTCCTCTTCGGAGTCGCGGACGAAGTAGATCTGGGGGACGATGACGATGTCGGCCTGTGAGAACGACTGGGCGAACTCGTCGAGGAGGTGCCTGGTGCGGCTGTGTTGGTGGGGCTGGAAGACGCAGATGAGTCGCCCGCCTCGCTGCTCGGGGCGCTCGAACTCGCGCAGGGCGCGGAGTGTGCAGTCGATCTCGGTGGGGTGGTGCCCATAGTCGTCATAGACGCGGACGACGCCCCCCCCCCTCTCCCCCCCGGCGTGGAGCGGTCGATCGCCGAGGATCTGCGTGCGCCGGTCGATGCCCTTGAAGCGCGAGAGCGACCGCGCAACGACGCCCGGCTCGGCCCCGGCCCAGGTCGCAAGGACCAGGGCGGTGGCGGCGTTCATGGCGTTGTGCACGCCGGGGAGCGCGAGCGTCCACGTCGCGAGTTCGCGGTGGTCGTGCGTGATCGTCGCGGTGCGGCGATCGGTATCGACGTGGACGACATAGTCCGCGGCGGGCGAGAACCCGATCGTCGACACTTGGCAGGTAATCCCAGCCGTCACCTCGCGACGGTGCGCGCCCTCGTGGGCGATCAGGAGTCGTCCGCCCTCTTCGGCGGCGGGGATGAGGCGAGCGAACTGGTGGAAGGCCTCGACGACGGCGTCGAGCGTGCCATAGATGTCCAGGTGGTCGGCCTCGACGGAACTGATGGAGGCGAGCGTGGGGCGGTGGTTGTGGAAGGAGCGGTTGAACTCGCACGATTCGGCGAGCAGGAGTCCCGGCTTGCCGGAGAGGAGGCCGCGGGGAATCGCGGCAGCGCCAAGGCGGAATCCGGTGGGCGTGGAATGGTCATCGGGCCCTCCGCGTGGGTCCGCGATCGCCCCGTGCGTCAGTTGGCAGGACGTCGCGCCGACGATGACAGTGGGGTCGAGGCCGGCGTCGGTGAGGGCGATGCCGAGCATCGCGGTCGTTGTGGACTTGCCATGCGTCCCGGCGACGCAGATCGCGGTCTGGGCGGCCATGCAGCGCCCGAGGGCCTCGGCGTAGGTCATGGTCTCGAGGCCCAGGCGCAGCGACTCGAGCAGTTGCGGATGGTCGGGCTTGATGGCGGCGGAGTGGATGACAAGGTCGGTCTCGCCGGGGAGCCACTGCCGCGATTGGTCGAAGGAGACGTCCAGGCCTTCGGCGGTGAGCGCATCGGTCGTCTCGCTGGGCGTGGAGTCGGAGCCTTGCACCTTCGCCCCGCGGGCCTTGAGCATGCGGGCGAGGCCCGACATGCCGCAGCCGCCGATGCCCAGGAGATACGCGTGGCGGCCGCTCGGCTCGAAGGGGCGGTCGCCGAATCGCCACTGGGGACAAGGACGGGCCAATGGCTTTGTCTCGATGGCGGAGGCGGGGCGTGTGGCGGGGGGAGCGGGGAGGGCTTCTGGGCGATCGGGCGTGGACATGGGAAGAGAGTATCGACCGGGGGGCAGGTTTTGGGCGAGGGCCGCGCGCGACGCCCGAGAATCGGGATGAGAGATACGCGATTAGTGATTGCGATTCGGCCTTCGTGTGGGAACGAAGACATGGCCACTCGACCGAAAGCCGAATGCCGAATGCCTCGCGACTCGTGCCTCTCCCTACCCTCTTCCCATGCCAGACTCTCTCGTCTCGGGCGCCCGCCCCGACATGCCGTATCGGATCGCGTGCCTGTGCGATCTCCGCGACGATCGGGGTCGGGTGCTGCTGCTGAGGCGCAGCCGGACGCCGAACCAGGGGTTGTGCTCACCGATCGGTGGGAAACTCGACGTGGCCCAAGGCGAGTCGCCGGCCCAATGCGCCCGCCGCGAGATTCTTGAGGAGGCCGGGATCGACGTTCCCATCGAGCGACTGCACCTGATCGGCCTGGTCGCCGAGCGTGAGTTCGAGGGGAAGGGCCACTGGCTGATGTTCGTGTACCGCGTGCTCGGGGCGGTGTGGGTCGAGCCCCAGGAGATGCGCGAGGGGACGCTGGCGTGGCACGAGCCTTCGGAGTTGGAGCATCTGCCCGTGCCCGAGAGCGACCGGAAGATCATCTGGCCTCTCATGAAAGCGGCCGAGTCGAGGACGAGGGACGGCACGCCCGGCTTCTTCGCGGTGCACATCGACTGCAGTGGCGGCACGATGAAGTGGAGCGTCGAGCAAGAGACGCCGGGGACGTGAGGGTGAGGGTAATAAGTGAATCGGCTTTCGTGATTCGTTGATGTGGGTACCCCGAGACGCTGGCGGCTGGTTCCGTGTCACCAGCGTTCGGAGATTCCTCTCCCTCGCGCATGAATCGAACTTCCCTGGCTTTGGTGCCGAGCGCGCCCGTGATGCCCGGGACCCGTCCGTGTGCATCATCACCCCCGCACCGAAGTCCCGAGTTCAGCACCACGCCCCCACCTGGGAATCGGATGATCACGATCATGTCGTGGCGCACGTTGTTCGGTTGGTGCGGTGGAATCCGGGCGTTTCGCCCTATCCGGGCTGGGGCGAGAGACTCGGGACCCACAATGAGTCGATTCGCGGCATGGTTCGTCGATCCACGTCGATGGCCATCGCCAACGGTCCAACAATCGGCGGATGTTTCTCGCGCTTGCCGAACCCATGTCGACAGCGGTCCTCCTCCTGGTGTTCGGGACGCTCGTGCTGTTCAGCGTGCTGTTCAGCCGGCCCCTGACGCGGATCGGCGTGCCCGTAGTCCTTCTCTTCCTGGTGCTGGGGATGATCGGAGGCTCCGAGGGGTTCGGCGGCGTCTCCTTCGAGGACTACGGGCTGGCGTTCCGGCTGGGCACGGTGGCGCTGGTGCTGATCCTGTTCGACGGCGGGCTCAACACCGCGAGCGCTTCGATCCGCCAGAGTCTCCTGCCCGCGGGGCTGCTCGCGACCGTCGGCGTTGCGGGCACGGCCGGGGTGATGGCGCTGGGGGCGAAGATGTTCGGCCTCTCGTGGGGCGAATCGCTTCTCATCGGGGCCGTGGTCTCCTCGACGGACGCGGCGGCGGTCTTCGCGGTCCTCCGGGGCGGGAACGTGAACGTGAAGGAACCGGTCCGGAGCACACTCGAGGTGGAGTCGTGCATCAACGACCCGATGGCTGTGATTCTCACCGTGACCATCGTCGAGATTCTCCGCGACGGCGGGTCGGTCGAGTGGCGTGACTTGGCGATGCTCCCGGTCCAACTCCTGGTCGGCGCGACGGTGGGGTGTGCCATCGGGTTCGCGGGGCGTCACGTGCTCGAGCGGGTGCGCTTCGGGACGGCCGGGCTCTATCCGGTGGCGACGCTCTCGCTCGCCTTCCTGGCCTTCGGTCTGGCGACGCTGCTGATGGGGAGCGGATTCCTCGCGGTGTTCACGGCGGGGTGCGTCCTGGGCAACGGGCAACTGCCGTACAAAGCGGGGTTGACGAGGGTCCACGACGCGATCGCGTGGTTCGCGCAGGTGTCGATGTTCCTGATGCTCGGACTCTTGTCGTTCCCGAGCCGGCTGGTGGACGTCGCGGGCGTGGGGCTCGCCCTGGGCCTTGTCCTGGCGATCGTGGCGAGGCCGGTGGTGGTGATGCTGTGCCTTCTCCCGCTGCGATGGAAGAAGAACCCGGTGGTGTACGTCTCGTGGGTGGGCATCCGCGGCGCGGTGCCGATCATCCTCGCCACGATCCCGATCATGGCGGGGCTGCAGAACTCGGAGCGCGTGTTCGATGTCGTCTTCTTCGTGGTCGTCGTGAGCGTTCTGGTCCCGGGCGCGAGTATTCTGCCGATAACGCGATGGCTCGGGCTCGAGGCCCGCGGCCGCCCGAACCCGTCCACGCTGCTCGAGATGAACACGCTCCGGCGAACGGACGGCGAGATCTTCGTGTATCGGGTGGACCAGTCCACGGCGGTGTGCGGAGCGCGGCTCGCCGACATCCCCTTCCCCGAGCACGCCTCGGTCCTCCTGGTTGTGCGAGGCGACGAGTTGCTCCCCGCGCGCGGCGCCACGATCCTGCTCGAGGCGGACTTCGCGTATGTGTTCTGCCGGAGCGAGGACGAGCCGGCCATCGGGCTCCTGTTCGGCTCATCGGTGGCGCGATAGTGGTGGGGCGTTGCGCGGCCTGCGCGGAGTGGTGGCGGGTCGGGCCACGACTCTTCCGCCGTACGCTTCGCCATGATTTTCGGCCTTCCTCGTTGGCTCGTCACGGTTGTGCTGCTCATCGGGTCGAACACGTTCATGACCTTCGCGTGGTACTTCCACCTGAAGAAGAAGGACGCCTGGCCCCTCTTCATGGCGATCGGGATCTCGTGGCTGATCGCGCTGCCCGAGTATCTCCTGCAGGTTCCGGCGAACCGGATCGGGCACGTGAGCGCGACGGGTGGAGGCGGAGGGGGAGGTGGGGGGTTGACGACGCCGCAACTCAAGATCCTGCAGGAGTGCATCACGCTCGTGGTCTTCCTGGTCTTCTCGCTCAAGGTCATGGGCGACACCTGGCACTGGCGCGACGGCGTGGCGATGGGCCTGGTGCTTCTGGCGGTCGTTGTCGCGATGTGGGGGAGGGTGTAAGGGGGGGAAGGCACGAGGCCCCACGCCTCGGGCATCCGTGATTCTGCATTCGTGGACACGCTGGGTGTCACCGCGTGTCTGGCACCACACGTCTCAAAGCAGGCGGCTGGTGGCACCCGAAACAATCATCTCTATACCTGGTCACCGCATCTTCCCCAGTCCTGGGCCGAATCATGTTTTCGGGCCGTTCGTATACTTTGGATGGTTCCCGAGCGCCGATCCATGACGACTCCCCTTTCCCGAGTTCTGACCCGATTCCTCCTTGCCCTGGCGAGCGTGGCGATGGTGCTGTCGTGGGCGGGCGCGGATGCCGCGGCCTTGCTCGGCGGCGGCGAGCGTGCGGCGATCGCGGCCGATGGGAGTGGCGGGGCCGGGGGAAGTGGGAGTGGGGGGATCAAGGTGCTGCCTGCCGAGCGGACGGCGTCGCGCATCGTCGTCATTCCCATCCGGGGCGAGATCGATGGGCGCGACATCACGCACGGATCGGTGATGGCGACGAGCGTGCGCCGCCGGCTGATGGCCGCGGAGCGCGCGGGGGCGGACGTGGTCGTCTTCGAGCTCGACACGCCGGGCGGGGCGGTGGACGGGGCGTTGCAGATCTGCGAGGCGATCAAGTCGTCGCGTGTGCCGAAGATTTACGCGTGGGTGCACAACAACGCGTACAGCGCCGGGGCGATCATCGCGCTGGCGTGCGACGAGATCATCGTGAGCGACACGGCGTCGTTCGGCGACGCGATGCCCGTGCTCGCGGGTGGGCCGATCGGCATCATGGGCATCAGCGATCCGGAAATCCTGAAGAAGATACTGCCCCCGCTGCTCGCGGAGGTTGTCGACTCGGTGCGCCGGCACAATGAGCGAGTCGGGGCGTATGAGTGGGACGAACTCCTCGCCCAGGCGATCGTGCTCAAGGACTTGTCCCTGTGGCTGGTGGAGAACGTCAAGACCGGGCAGCGGATGTGCATCGATTGGAATGAGTTCCAGATGCTCTTCCCCAAAGAAGCGGCGGAGACCGGCGGCGGCGGGGCGACGCGGCTCGTGGGGACGTCGGGGAGTACAACG
>ERZ795041.427-NODE-427-length-16007-cov-4.724298_pt1 | contig 16007 bp, 15 predicted proteins | sample MGYA00375125_ERZ795041 | MGnify/ENA primary metagenome ERZ795041 (study PRJEB30170, sample SAMN03074214) | activated sludge metagenome | biome: Common Effluent Treatment Plant; feature: Wastewater; material: Activated sludge; isolation source: activated biomass in...
TCTATCCAGTCGCCATGGCGCCAGACGGCGCCGGCCTCGGGCCCCAGGTCGCCGCACGCAACTCCATGTCCTTCATCACCGCCGCGTTCGCCCCGCAAACCTTCTGGGACGGACGGGCCTCCAACACGTTCCTCGATCCTGTCACGAATCAGGTCCTCATTCCAACGGGCGGCGCCCTCGAGAGCCAGGCCGTCGGCCCCATCGTCAACAGTGTCGAGATGGCCCACCAGGACCGCGACTGGTCCGCTGTGACCACCAAACTCGCCACGGCACGCCCGCTCGCGATCGCCCGCAATCTCCAGACCGATGTCGCCGCCACGCTCGCGACCCATCCGTCCTATGCCGCACTCTTCGAGAGCGCCTTCGGCGATCCCACCATCACGCCCGCGCGCATCGCCATGGCCATCGCCACCTACGAGCGCACGCTCTATCCCGACGACACACCATGGGACCGCTTCCGCGACGGCAACACCAACGCCCTCACGCCCCAGCAGCAACAGGGCGTTGGCGCCTTCGCCGCCTCGGGCTGTGCCGCCTGCCACCCCGCGCCGCAGTTCACCGGCAACGGCTTCCGAAACATCGGCCTCCGCCCCGTCGGCGAAGACCTCGGCCTCCAGAACACCACCAACAACCCCGCCGACCGAGGAAAGTTCAAGGTCCCCAGCCTCCGCAACGTCGGCCTGCGCACCAGCCTCATGCACAACGGGCAGTTCACCAACCTCACCCAGGTGATCCAGTTCTACGCCAGAGCCCCCGGTGCCGCACCCCAGTTCCCCAACAACCAGGACCCGCTCATGCAGCAGGTCAACGTCCCGCCCCAGGTCGCCCCCGCGATCCAGGACTTCCTCCAGAACGGCCTCACCGACGCCCGCGTCCGTGACGGACTCTTTCCCTTCGATTCTGCATCGCTCTGGTCCCAGCGCCCGCAGGAGCGCGTCCAGATCCTCGCCGGTGGCACCGCGGGAACCGGTGGCATCCCCACCATCATCGCGGCCACGCCACCATTCGTCGGCAACAACAACTTCAAGATCGGCCTCTCCGGCGCGCTCCCCGGCGCCATCGCGCGGCTCCTCATCTCCACTAAGCCACCGGTCAACGGCATCCTCGACGCCGATGACATTCTGGGCTCGATCACCCTGCCCGCCACCGGCGACAACGCCGGCATCGGCACAGTCCACTGGCCCATAGCCCCCAACGGGCGACTCTCCGGAACCGAGTATTACTTCCAGTGGGAGATCGACGACGCCGACGCAGACGGCGGCCTCGCCCGCTCCGCTCCCGCAAGGGCCGTCCTCTTCTGCGGGGATCTCGGCTGCCCGCCCGACTGCGTCGCCGACATGGACAACGGCTCCGGAGCCGGAATCCCCGACGGCGGCACCACCATCGACGATCTCCTCTACTTCCTCAACGCCTTCAGCGCCGGAAGCACCGTCGCCGACATCGACAACGGCAGCACCAGCGGCACACCCGACGGCGGCGTCACCATCGATGACCTGCTCTACTACCTCGGCTCATTCTCAACCGGTTGTTGAGCGGATCGCATCGCACAATCTGCCAAACTCTCGAGGCACAGGCGCCCCGCCCGTGCCTCATTCTTCTGCAAACTCCTCCACGCCGCGATCGCCGCTCAATGCCCACCCAACGACGCATCTCTCAGCACATCGCGAGGCGTCAACGAACTCGGCACACGCCACCGTGCGATCCACAACTGGCTCGAGGGGTGCCCCTTCCCGTCCGTTCCGCGCTGGGCCGTCCACATCATGAGCGTCCCATCCGTCGAGAACGCCGGCAGGATGTCCGCCCCGGGTGCGTGCGTCACGCGCGCGTGCCACGCGCTCGTCGCGTCCACCGTCCGCCCCTCGATCGTTGTCTCCGCGGCCTTCGCCATCGCCTCGCGGTCCACGCCGATCGCGAACACCTCATAGTTGAAGTGCCCCACCTCGCTCGTCCCATACACGAGGTACTTCCCGCTGGGGTGCCAGTACGGGCACCAGTTCACGTGCTCGTTGTTCGTCAGTTGATACTCGCGCTCGACACCCACGGGAATCAGACTCCCGCCCGCGTCCTTCTCGAACCTCAGGTCCGCGACATAGATCTGCAAGAGGTCGTTCCCCGCGCGATCCGAGCGATAGCAGATCGACTTCCCATCGGGCGAGAAGAACGGCCCGCCGTCGTACCCCGGCGCTACCACGATCGGGTGCTGCATGCGCGTCACCGTGTCATAGGCGTAGATATTCCCGTCCGAGCGATGGGGCGTCCCCTCGGGCAGATCCTTCGGCGCGTCCTCCACGTGCGTGTACAGCACAAATCGCCCATCGCTCGAGAACGAGCACTCCGCGTCGTAGTTGGGGAGCGTGAACATCGGAGCCGGCGTCGCCACGGGCGCGCCGTCCGCAGTCAGGTGCGCCGTCACGACCTCCATCTCCGCCGGGAACATCCACTGATATTTTCGCGTGCCCACCTGGAATCCCGACTTCTGCTCGTCGCTGGGCTTGACGAGAGTGCTCCCGAAGAGCACCTCGTCGGGCCGGACCGGGTCGAACCAGCCGCAGGTATTCGCCGAGCCCTGTGGACTCACGCGTCGGATGTTCTCGAGTGCGAACGCTCTGCCCTCGACGTTCCGCGAGAGGTCCGCGACGTACATCGCATAGAACGGATCGGCGGCCTCGCCCTCCTTGGGCGCCGTGACCGCCTGGAAGATCACACGCCCTCCGTCCGGTGAGAAGTACGCCTCACCGGCCTTCGCGAACCGCTCGGGAAACGTCAACTGCACCGGCTCGCCGAACAACGAACGCTCGGCCGTGTGCCAATCGGCCCCGACCGCCGGCGGCTCGACCTCCGAAGAATGCTGCCCAACCGCGGCCGTTCCCACGCACGTCCCCGCGAGGACGGCGACAATCATCCGTGTCTTCATCCCCAATTATGCGTGGCCCGAACCACTCGGACCACACGCTCCTCGATTTGCCCACGCCGTTCTCTACTCCATGACCACGCCCCCAACGATTCCAATCCTCGCCCTCGATCCCGGGCAAACCCCCGCGTGGGTGGCGATCAACAAGCCCCCGGGCCTGCTCAGCGTGCCGGGCAAGTCGATCGCCGATTGTGCCGTCGAGCGCGTCCGCGCCCTGTTCCCTTCCGCGAGCGGCCCTCTCACCGTCCACCGACTCGACATGGAGACCTCGGGCATCTTGCTCGTGGCACTCACACCGGAATCCCAACGCGCCCTCTCGGCCCAGTTCGAACGCCGCGAAACCGAGAAAAGCTACATCGCCGTCGTCCATGGCACACCGACGACGCACGACATGTCCGACCACACCCCCGGCGACTACGCCTGGCGCGAGATCCGACTCCCCATCCGCCCCGATATCGATCACCGCCCGCGACAGATCATCGATCCGATCCATGGCAAGGAATCGATCACACGCTGGCGCACCATCGACAATGACTCTTCATCCGGCAGCCCAAGCACACGACTCGAACTCCGCCCGATCACCGGCCGGTCGCACCAACTCCGCGTCCACTGCGCCTTCGCGATCGATGCACTCGCCGGCGTGCCCAACGCGGCCAAATGGACCAAAGGCGGGCTCGGCACGCCCATCATTGGTGATCGCCTCTACAACCCCGCCGACCCGGCGCCGCGCCTGCTCCTCCACGCCACGCGCCTGGAGTTCACCGATCCCACAACGGGTGATCGCGTCGCCATCGACTCGCCCCCGGACTTCTGATACCTACTCGAACTTGTGGCACAGGCGTCCCGCCTGTGTCGAGCTTCTTCTACATTCCTACAGTTGTTCGATCTCGGGCCTCTCGCCATCGACCAACCCCGCGGCCATCATCAGTGCCCAGCACCCCGCCGCATCCTCAGGCGTGAACGCGCCGACCTCGAACGAGTCCACATCCAGCACGGCATCGCACTCGCCAGCCGCCCCAATCACCGGGACGACCAACTCCGACAGATCCCGCGGATCGCACGCGACATAGTTCGCGCCCAGTGTGCGCACGTCATCAATCACCAGCGCGCGCCGCGTGAGAAGGCCGCGCCCGCACATGCCATGCAACCCGATCGGCGAGCACGCGGGCTTGGGCTCGCGGCAGACGAGCACCATCTCCGCCCCACCGCCGGGCGCTCGCTCATAGAACCCCACCCACGACCAGCGCGAATCGCCGCCGAACACGCGCCAGAGCATGTCAACCACCAGGCGCATGGCGTCCCCGCGCGATGCCGGGCGTGCGCCCCGCGCGATCTCGATCAGTGGCCCATAGTCGTCGTGCGCGCGCATCGGCGTGCGGTCGCCGAAAGGTACGGCTTAGAGCGTCGCCGAGGTGTACGGCAGGAGGGCCATGAAGCGGGCCCGCTTGACGGCCTGGCTGAGCATCCGCTGCTCGCGGGCCGAGGCGCTGTTGCGCTTGCGACCGAGGATCTTGCCGTTGGGGCTCATGAACTTCCGCAGGCCCTCGACATCCTTCCAGTCCACGAAGGCGGTGCCCTCGGTGGAGGTGTGGGCGATGCGGGACTTCTGGGTGGGCGTGAACCGTGTGAACTTGCTCATGGAACTCGTCCCGCTCTCTGGCGGGCTCCGTCGTGGTCGGTTCGGCCCGAGGTGCCGCGGCCTGGATACGCCAAGCCACCCTCGGGCGACGGGTCGAGATCATAGACCGAACATTTACCTCTTGTGGATGCGAATCACGTGACGGGTCAGTCACGCTCCGCGGCCCGGCGGGCGGCCGTCCGGTCGATCGATACCGCCCCGGCCCCGAAGCCCAGCACGATCAGCGTCCAGAGGATCAGGACCGAGTTGCGGACGATGTGGCAGGTGCCCACGCCGCCGGTGCAGGGGAACTCGACCTTCCCGAAACAGGAGCACTTCACGTCGAGCCCGCGCGAGAGGGCCGAGACTATCAGAAAAGTGAAGAGTCCGAGAAGCACGAGAATGGTCGCGGCGGCTGCCCGGGTCCAGAGGCCGACGACCAGGCAGACCCCGGCGATGAGTTCAGCCCAAGGGAGCACGAACGCGGCGAGATGGGCGAGATGCTCGGGGAGTCGGGTGCCAAACACCTCGAACTTGAAGGCATTGACGGCGTCGAAGGCCGCCTGCGGGTTCGAGAGTTTCATGAACGCCGCGAAGATGAAGAGCCCGCCCAGACCCACGCGGAGGATCGCGAGGAGCCAGTGGCGAAAGCGTGTTTCAAAGGTGTCGTCGGGTGGCGGCATCGTGGCAGTTTAGGGGCTATTTCGTCGGGGCCGCGTCGGTCGGGTATCCAGCGCCCTTCCAGCCCGGGTAGCCGTCGGTCATGATGTGGATTTGGGTGAAGCCGACGGACTGCATGAGTTTCGCGAGGTTGTGCGAGGCATCGCATTGGCCCCCGTCGCAGTAGATCACGACCGGGCCGGGGCTGTAGATCATGACCTCGGCGGCACGACTGGGAAACTCGTCGGGGGGCATGACGACGGCCTGGGGGACGTGCCCGAGCTCGAACTCGTCATGGCGTCGCGCGTCGAGGAAGGGGACGCCTTGATCGAAGAGGATCTTGGCGTCGGCGCTGGAGATCTCAAGCCCAAGGACGCGCGAGCCGGAGCCGTTCGTTCCCGGGTTCTCCCCTGTGCCTGTTGCGGGCGCCGTGTCGTTGGGCGTCGTTGGCGGTGGTGGAGTGCCGGGGGGTGTGGTGCCGTTCACCACGGTGGGCGAGAGTTTGCTGGTGTCGATCGACTTGACGATGGGTCGTATCCACGAGTGGATACCCCCCGCGACGACCGCGAGGACGACGATCATCGCCCAACGCCCGAGGAATGACTGCGCCATGGCGCGGCGTCCTTTCATCGTGAATCACTCGGCTTGCCGGTGGACAAGGGATTGTGGCAAGCGGGCGCCTGTCCAACGAGTTTGGGTCGATCACGTTTCGAACGGCCCGACTCGACCCTGGTCGATTAGCCGCCTTTGTTGGCGGGGACGGGCATGGTGCTCGTCGTGCCCAGCGGGTTGGGCGTGATGCTGCCCTTGACGGGCTGGATGGGGACCTGCCCCTTGGGGAGGGCGCCGTTCGCGGCGGGAAGATCGCGTGTGAAGCCGTAGTACTTCATGGTGAAGATCTGGTCGCTGGGGATGTTGGTGTTCACCACGATCTCGCCCTGGAGGCCCATGGGCTTGTCGGGAGCGGTGCCCTTGATTTCCAGCGAGTACGACGTGGGGTTCGCCTCGTCGTTGGGCGTGAACTTGACATCGAAGGGCTGGCGCTCGGCCGCAGGATTGGAGATCGGCTGATCGTGGGCCGCGATGATCTTGAAGACCCCGCCATCGCGACGCCTGATAGTGCACTTGGCAGCCACGGGCTGCCCGACGGGGATCGCCTGGAGCGCAATGGAGGCGGGATCGGAAATCAGCGAGCCGACGGCCTCGCCGAAGACCGACACATTCTTCACCGTGCCATCGCTCAGGCGGACGGTGAGGATGCCGTTGGTCTGCCCGGCGTCGATGCCCGGGAGGATGTCCACGTTGATGGTGGACACCGTGACGTTCTCGCCCGACGCGCCCAACTCATTCGCGGACCCCTGAATCGTGGCCTTGATCTTGTCGGGAAGGTTCGACGTGACCTCGGTGACGGCGAAGTTGGGAAGGACGCTGTGGATCTTCAGCAGGCTCTTGGTGCCCTGGTGGCGGTTGAACTGGCCGAGCGAAACCATCTGCGGCTCGATCCAGGTCTTGGGCTGGACCATCGCCTGGAGTTCCCAGATGGTGTTGGGGTGGACCGGATCGTTGGACATGATCGTCACGGTCTGCTTGGAGATGCCCTTGGGCTTGCCCGTCGGGTTGAAGGTGACCTCGAACTCGCCCACCTCGCCCGGGGCGTACTCCTTCTTGGTGAGTTGGGGCACGGTGCACCCGCACGAGCCTTTGACCTGCGAGATGCTGAGCGTGGCCGAACCAGTGTTCTTGAAACGCACCATGGTCTTCACGGGCGAACTGTCGTCGATCACGCCGAAGTCGTGCATCGAATCGATCAGCGTCATCTCGGGCTGCACGACCAGCGAGTTGGGGACGTCATCGATCCCGGGGACAATGCCGATCTGGGACCATGCCGGAGCGGCGACGGAAACGGCAAGGCCGGCAATGATGGCGACGAGAGCGGTTGACTTTTTCATGGCTTTCCCTGTGACAATGGCGGTATCAATGGATCATGCCGACGAGGATGCCGGCGGCAAGGAGCGACACGTTCACACAACCAGGGGAATTGACCCTCCCCATGGATTCGACCTAGGCCTGTACGCTCGCCCCACCATCACGGTTGGCGCGAGGCCGACCCTCGATACTCTATTATGCGCTTCGAAACGATTTCTGGCACATTTTTCGTGTGTTGTTTGGACAAAGGCCACGTTTGATCCCCACCGCGATTCCCAACTCGCACTCCCTGGCCACGGCGGGTCCCGGGACCCTGACGAAAGCCGCAAACGCGGATGCTTCGGCCCCGGGCGTCACGCGAAATGAGTCCGATCCTGGTCCGATCACGCGACCGGTGACTCGCGTGCGCGGATTGTCTCTCGGGGGTGTGCGGCTCCAGACCAATCTGCTCCTCGCGCCGATCGCCGGGTATTGCGATCTCGCCTTCCGGACGATCTGCCGCGAGTGGGGCGGCGTGGGCCTGGCGTGCACGGACCTGCTCTCACCGCAAGGTCTCTTGCGTGGAACGGCGACGAGCCTCGACCTTGCCAAGACCAACGAGTTCGACAAGCCCGTCGGGATGCAGTTGTATGGGAGCGACCCGGACATCATGGCCGAGGGCGCGCGGTGGGCCGTTGAGCATGGGGCGAGCGTCGTGGATATCAACATGGGTTGCCCCGTCGACAAGGTGACGAAGAAGGACGGCGGGAGCAAACTCCTGACCGATCTCGATCGCACGCGTCGGATCGTGGAGCGCGTGGTGCGGGCGCTCGAGGCGTGCCCGATCAGCGAGGAGGAGTGGCGGCGGCGGCAGGGAGTCCAGGAGCGGCGCCTCGGAGATCGGGCATCGGGCATCTGTGAATCTTTGAATGGGCACGCCTCGTCCACGCCGTCACCACGGACCTCCGGAACTTCGTCACTCACAATCCCCCTCACGTGCAAGATCCGCCTCTGCTGGCACACGGCCGACTTTGAGGCGGGTCAAGCGTGCTCTCCCGAACTCGCGTCGATGCTCGCGGACCTCGGCGTGGTGGGCGTCACCGTCCACGGACGGACGACCGAGGACAAGTTCACGGGCGAGGTTCGCCTGGGAGGGATCGCCCGAGTCGTGGACGCCGTGAACGGAAGAATCCCGATCATCGGGAATGGCGATGTCCGCGAGCCGGCCGATGCCGAGCGGATGCTGCGAGTGACTGGGTGCGACGGGGTCATGATCGGTCGCGGCGCGCTCTCGACGCCGTGGATCTTCCGAGATATCACGCACTTTCTCGCGACGGGCGAGGTGCTCCCCACGCCCATTCTCGCCGATCGCATCGCGACGATCCGTCGGTTCTTCACGCACATGCTCGAGCAGCGTGACGAGCGCTACGCGATGTTCCAGATCCGTCGGCGGATCAGTTGGTTCGCCAAACGTCTCGTCGAACGCGACCCGGAGACGGGGCGGATGCTGGGCGTCAGGCCGCTGCGTGAGGCCGTGCGCACGGCGGCGGACCCGGCGGCTGTGCACGCGGCACTCGACGAGTTCCTTGACGGACGATTGCGCGATCTCGACTCGATTTCGGGGTGCGACGACTCGTTGACCTGATCGAGCGTTGAGAGTGTCGCGCCCCAGCCCACACGCACCCGAACAAGATCCATGCCATAGCGCGAAGATGCGGTTCGATGGGTCGCTCGTTGAATCTGTCCGAGCACGAGGCCTCGAACCACCGAACGCGTCGGCGCGTCGCCCTCGCAGAGAGACAAGGCACTCACCACCCGGGGTCAGCGGGTGAAGGAGTGTGCCATGAAGTGTGCGACTGTCGCTTTGGTCTGTCTCGTGGGGGCCGCGGCCTCCGCCTCTGGAGCCGTGGACGTTCGTGCCGTGCACGCCTCGCCGGATGCGCCCAACGTGGATGTGCTCGTGAACGGCGGTCTCGCATTCGCGAACCTTCCCTATCGCAGCGCGAGCGCGTACGCCAGCGTTCCTGCGGGAGACTACAACATCAAGGTCCGCCCGGCAGGACTTGCTGGGCCCGATGTGATCGATGCGGATCTCACCCTTTCCGACAACACGGCGTACAGCGTCGCCGCGATCAACACGCTCTCGAGCATCACGCCTCTTGTCCTCGTCGACGACAACATGCTGAATCCATCCGCGGCCCGAGTTCGCTTCGTGCACGCCTCGCCGAACGCGCCAGCCGTGGATATCGCGCTCGCGGGCGGAGATGTTCTCTTCTCGAACGTGATGTTCGGAACCAGCGGCGGCTACATCACCGTTCCGGGCGGTTCGTACAACCTGGACGTGCGCCTCGCGGGGACGCAGACCGTGGTCCTGAGCGTCCCGAGTCTCGCCGTCGCCAACAACACGGTCTCGACCGTGTGGGCGATGGGCCTGGTGGGCAATCAGGAGACGCCGCTGCAGGCCGTCGTCACCCTTGATGCTGTTCCTGCTCCCGGAGCGATGGCCTTGCTTGGCCTGGGTGGTGTCGTCGCGTCGCGTCGGCGCCGATGACAGGACCGATCTCCTAGCCCGCCGCCCCCACTCCCTCGCGGGGCGGCTCGGATTCGGTCATGACCCGGGAGTGTCGTGAGACCGGGGGAGGGGAGAAGTCTGCGTGACTCAGGCTTCGAGTCATAGAGGCCAGGGGGCGATCTCGGCCGGGCGGCGGTGACGCCGCTCGGTCTGTTTCAGTCGATATCGATGTGTCTCGCCCACGCGAATGCGAGGCCGGTCGCTACGATGTGCGGCTCGTGAGTGCGAGTGAGAGCATGTCGCACCCGGGCACGCGATTCACCTGTATGCCCCGCCGACACGCCGCCATTCTCTGCGACATCGACGGCTGCCTCGGGCCCGAATCGTCGCATCCTCTGGACATCGTCGGTCTCTCGCGAATCGCCGAGCACAATCGCCGGGCCGAGGGTGGTTCGTCCGATGTCCCGGTGCTCACGCTGTGCTCGGGTCGGCCGCAGCCCTTCGCCGAGGCCCTGTGCCGAACGCTCGCGAACACGACGATGCCGATCGTGGCGGAGAACGGCGTGTGGCTCTTCCATCCCGCGACGAGCGCGTTCATGCTCGATCCCACGATCACCGACGACCATCTGCGGATGGTCGCGGAGGCTACGGGATACATCCGGCGCGATCTCGTGCCACGCGGCGTCGTCATCCAACCCGGCAAGACCGCGTCGATCTCCCTGTATCACGAGGACACGAGCGTCCTCATGCGCCTGCGCGACGAACTCCGGGAGCGGTTCTCACGTGAGAGTTGGAGTCTGCGTGTCTCGAACACCGTCCGATGGATCAACTGCGACCTCGAGCACGTCAGCAAGTCCACCGGGATCGACCGTTTCATGGCGGTCACCGGCCTTCAGAAGCCCGTACTCGCGGGGATCGGAGACTCCTTGAGCGACCTGGCGATCCGCACGCACGTCGCGTGGTTCGCGTGCCCGAGCAACGCCGACGAGCGGCTCAAAGAGCACGCCGATTACGTCTCCCCTCACGCCGAGATCGCGGGCGTCCTGGACATCGTCGGGCGTTTAACGAGCTCGACTCTCAAGGGCTAAGGCCGATCGATCCCTGGCTCACGCGCGGCTCTCGCTCGTTCACTCGATCACGGCGGCGGCGTGGCTGACAAGGCTGAGACCCTGGTCGTCCATCGCGGCGACGTAGTTGAGGAGGGTCACGCCCCCACGCCCGCCGGGTGCGCCCGAGTCGCCCGCGGAAGTCTTGGAGGGAACGTCCAGCGCCTTGAGTGTCGCCGCCATGGCGCCGAGGGAGCACCAGCGCGTGGGGTTCTGCTGCCACGCCATCGAGGCGAGCATCTCGTCGATCTTCCCCTGCTCGAAGAGTTGGAGCATCTCGCGGTCGTGGTTCAGGACCTTGTCGCGTTTCTGCTGCTGCTCGGGCTCGTCGCCGGCGAGGGTGCCCTCATCGCCGAAGACCGTGCCGACGTGCGAGAGATCGACGCTCGCGACCAGGAGCGTCCTGCCCATACCGGCCTTCTCGAGATCGGCAATGGCGGCGCGGAGGGCCTTGATGAAGGAATCGAAGTCGAGCCCCCGGCCGTCGTACGACGCGCCGCTGGCAACGCTAGGGTCGTGCACCAGAACGCCGAGGACCGGCACGAAGTTCCCGGCGTCGTCCTTGCCCAGGCAGTGCTGGATCCACGGGACCTGCAACTCGACGGAGTGCTCTCGCTCGTGGTCGTAGCGATTGGCAAGAGCCCGGGCCGAGTCCTCCTGGCCCAGGTGCTTCGTGAGCGCGTCGAAGAGGTCCCTGGCGAGCGGGCTCGTGCCGACGGGCGTCTCGTATCCCTTGTCGCAGAGGCAGACGCCCGTGGACGTCCCGAAGTGGTTGGTGCCCAGGATCACGATGCGGGCCGGGCGATCGACGACGCGCATGCGGCCCCAGACGCTGGCATAGTTCATCCACCCGCGCCCATAGTCGATGTGCGGGGCCATGACGGCGCGAGGGAGCGTGTCGAAACTCGGACGCTCGGCGTTCTTGAGGACCTCGTCGATCCACTGGTCCATGAGCGAGGGCAACCGGGCGGCCCCGCGCTCATACCGCTCGTCGCTGGTGGACTGGGCGGCCTCCTCGCCCATCTCGCTGGCGCCAAGTTGCTCGGCAAAGGCGGCGGTCGCGGCGGGCGGGAGCGTGTCGGAGGAATCAAAGTCGGCGCGGATCTTCGAGAGCAGCGCATCGAAGGTGGGCCCGTCGAGGAGCGCGGCGTCGTCGAGTTGGGCGACGAACTGCTCGAGCGTCGTGCGGGTCAACCCCCGGCCCACGGCGGCGACGATCTCGTCGATCGTCTTCTGCCCGTCGAGCATGGGGAGGATCAGTTGCACCGCCGGGGCGGCGAAGACCACGCGATCGGAGATCTGGCGGGCGTCGGCGATGCCCACGGCCTGCTGGACGTTCCCTTCCGCATCCGGGGCGGACTGGGCGGGGAAGAGGCGGACCGGGCGCAGTTTCGGCACGGCCATGTGGGGTTTATTGGCGTCGAAGGGGGCGGGGGATTGGGGGGAGGGGGGGTGTTCGGGTCGGACATGACCCAGTGTAGGGAAACAAGGGCGATTTTTCGTCGGCGAAACGGCGAGTTGGGGCGTGCATTCGTTGCCCGGCGGCCCGTGACTCTCCAATTTGGCGGGCCTGCTCCCGTCGCCTACCATCTCGACCCATTTCCGGTCGGCGTCTGGCCGAGCCGGGTTGGCCTCAGATTTGGAGTCACCGTCCATGGACCTCGCCACGATCAAGCCCGGCACGACCGTCGTCTGCACCGTCCTCAAGCACCCGCGGACCGACGACCGCGTCTCGACGATCAGCCGCCTGATGCGCAACGACCCCGAGAACCGCCGCGCCCTCCGCACCGCCCACCGCATGCGTCAGCAGCGGCTCAACGTCTACAACCGCGGCAACCGCGACTGGGTCAGCCGCGAGCACCCGGCCGTCGTCGTCCGCCCCGAGGTAGGCGCCTCGTGGACGATGACCTTCACCCTCGACAAGGTCGCCGACCTCAAGAACCTCGAGGGGTTCGTGGGCGTCAAGGCGAAGTAAAAGAACGGCCGATCTCGATCACGCGTTCGGGTTCGATCACACCATGATTCTTCAAGGCACGGGCGATTCGCTCGTGCCCTTTTCTTTGGTGGTCCGCTTTTCGACGTCCCCATCGATTATCTCGTAGGCATCGCCGCATTCCCAAACCATTTCCTGACAAATCGCCCCGCGCGCAGGAGTTTTCGTGGACGAGAAATGATTTCTTGTGGACGTGGAACGATTTTCTGTGGACCAAAAACGATTTCGCGTGGACGTGAAACCATTTCTCGTGGACTAATAACGACTTTACGGGGACCAAAAATGATTTCTCGGGGACGAAGAATCATTTCTCGTGGACGTGAAACTATTTCTCGTGGACCAAAATCGATTTCTCGGGGACGAAAAATCGTTCCTCGAGGACCACGAACGATTCGATACGAGGCACTGCCGATCGCACGAAGCCGCCAATCGCCCACCCCACGACGCGCAAGAATGGCCCGAGGGCCTAGATCTGTACATGTCCCGTCGCACCCATCACTGAAGTCCGGAGGAACCGGACATCAGTGCCACGCACTCGAATCTACGACTCCTGAAGCACATCCGGAATCATGCCGATTCGTTGCCCATCCCGAACAAAGAATGTGACATTGCCATCGTGATTGATTTTGAACGCGATGGAGGCAGTGGCGTTGTATGCCGAGACACCCCATCCAAAGAGTATGGCCATATGGACAAGATTGATCAAATCATTACGCTCGAATCCAAGAAATAAATGTCCACCTTGCTCATCGAGCAATGACATCGTGCCATGGCTTGATCGCCAAATGTAGTAGAGCGACAAGTTCTCAGAACTTGTCCACACTCCATGCTCATGTACAACAATGAGGCATGAGCCGGGATCGTCTTCACATAAGATATGCACAAACGCCCGGGCGATGGCGAAGCTTTGTGCCGCTGACACACCATCGAGCTGTTTGCCTCGGCATGTAGACCATGAGGGCAACTCCGCGGACGCCAAAGTTACTGGCATCCCGTGAGACGTGAGCCACTGGGCTTGTCGCTGAGTGTCGATTGTAACCACGCGGTTCTCCTGCGGGAATCAATGAGCGGTTGCGCTACGCTGCTGGAACGACGCTCATACGTACAAGGGCAGGAGCCGCTGCGCCATCCGTCACGATGATTAGAATAATGATGAGTACTCCAAGCACAACCGCTCCAAGCAGGGCAGGATTCACGTCGAGTCCAGTGAGAGGCTCTGGCGGGGCTTCGGGCTTGGGAATAGGTTTATGGTCAACACCGACCGAGGTGCCATCCGGTAGCCAGCGTGTCCTCTCACCACGCCCATTATCAACATCCCAATGCCCCTCTTCATCATCCCAACTACCTCCAGATTGACTCCCACCGGGATTGTCGACAGGAAATGTCGGCACCCATTTGATCGGTCGTCCACCTGGGGTTCCTGGCACTGGCCTCTATGGATTCGGTTGTCCCTGAGGTCCGGGTAGAAACTTGACAGGTGGCGGTATTGGGGTGCCATTGGGTCCTGTTGGTGCTGGAACCAGCTGCCCATCTGCGAGCACTTGATCTAACAATAACGACGCATCATCTACAGTTATTAGCTGTGACTCATCGCGTAAATCAATCAATCGTTTTTCTAACTTTTCTGGTGATAATGAGCTATCAAGCAAGTCATGTGCTTCGCTTGGCGAAATATGGACAATAACGAACACAGCACTTGCAGATGACTCCGGTGGAGGCTCCGCATTCACCACATGAGGAATCGGCCCAAACACCATGCTCAAGATGAGCACGACGATCAACAATAACTTGGACGCACCAGTATCATGATGCATTTAAGGTCTCTTGCTGCTGACTAAAGGTACGCTCGCGATTGACCAACAGCTGCACCGTCTACCAAGCAAGATATACATTGCCTGCAAGCCCATACAGAACAAGGTTTTAGGTGAATGTGTTGCCGGATGCCGTGGGACGGGCGCTTCGCCCGCCCCACGATTGGGCGACCGGCTCTGGTATATGACACCCAACCCGAGGCGATGGCTCAGAGCCGCCATCGTCTCGGGGCACACTGCGTGATGCCAAACACCCGCCTCGGAGAGGCGGTGCCAACAAAAGGCACGGTCTCACAAACCGGCAAGAGCGACCGCGAGGGCCGTCGCGACGTTCAATGAGTCGGCGTCCTGGTGCTGAGGGATGCGGACGCGAACGTCGGCGGCGTTCATGGCCCACGCCGACAGGCCGGGTCCCTCGGCGCCCACCATCAACGCGGCGCGATCTCGCGATGGTCCGCCGGCGTGGCGACGCGCGGCGAACTCGTCGAGCGCGATCGCGGCCGCGTCCGGCGTCAGCGCGACGCGCTCGTGGGTGCGGAGACCTTCCACGAACCCGCGCCATGTTGCGTCGTCCACGCACCTCGTCCAAGGCACATGCAGCACGTTCCCGATCGAGACGCGCACGGCCTTGCGATAGAGCGGGTCGCAGCAGTCGGGGCTGAGCACGACGCCCGTCCCTTTCGGCGCCAGCGCCGCGACGTTTCGGAAGATCGACCCCATGTTGTCGATGTTGGCGATGGATTCGAGGAGGATGAGCATCGGCGCGCGGGCCGCGAGTTCTGATGGCGGCGCGAGCACGCCCCGCCTCGCCACCGCGAGGACGCCGCGATGCACGTGGAAGCCGGCGATGGACTCGATCGCGCTCGCCTCGGCCCGGAAGACCGCGAGTCGCGCGCGGCGTCCCGCGTCCATCGCCATGATCCTCGGCAGGAGCGCGTCGAGGCGAGTCGGCGTCGCGAGGATGGCCTCGATCTCACACTCGCTCGCCAGCGCCCGCGCCAGGACGAGTTCCCCCTCGATGACGAAGGGCGAGCCGGCCTCGGTGCCGAGATGCCTGTCGCGCAGCGCGTGCAGCGGTCCAAGCCGCGCCTCCTCGTGGATGGAGCGCTCGTCGAGGTCGATGATGGGCACGGCATCTTGCATGGGCGGTGTCGTCCGGGTCGGATCCGCACGGGTCATAGGCGCGCTCCGGACCCTCCCCATTGGAGTCGTCGGCCTCGGGCTTTACCACTCCTAAAGTCGGCCCGCGAGAACCGAATGCCACCCGGCGACTCGCGACGCCATCCCTAGGCTCTCACCACTGCCCCATGCCCACCTATCGCCTCATCTGCCGAGAACCCGCATGCAACTGGAACTCTGGAAGGCCGTTGTGCTTGGCCTCGTTGAGGGGATCACCGAGTACCTCCCGATCTCGTCGACCGGGCATCTCATCCTCGCCAAGAGCCTGATGGGCCTCAACGCCACCGCGGTCAAGGTCGCCAGCGGTGCGGC
>ERZ795041.430-NODE-430-length-15957-cov-5.424538_pt1 | contig 15957 bp, 7 predicted proteins | sample MGYA00375125_ERZ795041 | MGnify/ENA primary metagenome ERZ795041 (study PRJEB30170, sample SAMN03074214) | activated sludge metagenome | biome: Common Effluent Treatment Plant; feature: Wastewater; material: Activated sludge; isolation source: activated biomass in a...
GCCTCTGCGCTGCGGGGTTCGGCAACCTCCTCCTCGGAGTCCTCGGCCTCGACCGGCTCGCCCTCGCCTTCCCCGGTGAAACCCCAGTCCATGTTGACCGCCGCCCGGTCCGGACGGCGCGTCGCGACGGGCGCCGCATGGCCTTTCTCGATCAGGAAGTTGGCGCCCTGCAGCTTGTCGCTCGCCTGCACGGTGACGAAGATGCCGTGGCGCGTCTCCATCTCGTTGATGAAGTGGCGCTTGTTGTTGAGGATGTAGAGCGCGACCTGGGACGTCGTGGTCGCCACGAGCGACGTGCGCGCCCCGGCCATCAGCGCGTCCTCGAGCGCGCGCAGCACGGCGAGCGCCACGCTTTCGGTCGAGCGGATGATGCCCGTACCCTGGCAATGCGGGCACTGCGACGTCGAGCCCTCGAGCACGCCGGAGCGCAGCCGCTGCCGGCTCATCTCCATGAGCCCGAAGTGGCTGATGCGTCCGAGCTGGATGCGGGCGCGGTCGAAGCGAAGCGCATCCTTGAGCCGCCGCTCGACGGCGCGGTTGTTGCGCTTCTCCTCCATGTCGATGAAGTCGATGACGATCAGGCCCGCGAGGTCGCGCAGCTTGAGCTGGCGCGCAATCTCGTCCGCGGCCTCGAGGTTGGTGTTGAGCGCCGTCTCCTCGATCGAGAACTCGCGCGTCGCCTTGCCCGAGTTGACGTCGATGGCGACCAGCGCCTCGGCCTGGTTGATGACCAGATAGCCACCGCTCTTCAGCGTCACGTACGGGCTGAACATGGCATTGAGCTGCCGCTCGATGCCGTACTTGGTGAACAGCGGCTCGGGGTCCTGGTGCAGGAGCACGTTCTTCGCATGGCTCGGCATGAGCATGCGCATGAAGTCTTTCGCATCCTTGTGCGCCGCGTCGCCCGCAACGACGATCTCCTCGACGTCCTTGTTGTAGAGATCGCGGATCGAGCGCTTGATCAGGTTGCCTTCCTCGTAGACGAGGCTCGGCGCTGTGCTCTCGAGGGTGAGGTCGCGCACGCTCTCCCACAAGCGAAGCAGGTACTCGAAGTCGCGCTTGATCTCCTGCTTGGTGCGCGCAGCACCCGCCGTGCGGATGATGAGCCCCATGCCCTCGGGCACCTCAAGCTCCTGCGCGATGGCCTTGAGGCGCTTCCTGTCCTGCGGATTGGTGATCTTGCGGCTGATGCCGCCGCCGCGCGCCGTATTGGGCATGAGCACCGTGTAGCGGCCCGCGAGCGAGAGATACGTGGTGAGCGCCGCGCCCTTGTTGCCGCGCTCCTCCTTGACCACCTGCACCAGGATCACCTGGCGCCGCTTGATCACCTCCTGGATCTTGTAGCTGCGCAGCCTGCGGCGCGGCCGCGAGGGCAGCTCCTCGAGCGCATCCTCCGACCCCACGCTCTCGACCGCTTCGGGCTCAGCCGCGGCGCTGGCAACCACCTCGACGCCGCCCGCTTCGCCGGAGCTCTCGGGAGCGACCTCGGAAACCGCAGGCCCGGCCTCGTCCTCGCCGGCGCGATCCGCAACGGGCTCCAGGTCTTCGGCGCCGTTCGCCCGATCCTCCTCGCGACCCTCCGGGGCCGCCACCGCCTCGACCAGCACCTCGTCGCGGACGCTCGCCTCGGCGATCACCTGCGGCGGATCGTCGTCGGCGGGGCCGTCGTCGGGATGACGCTCGTCGTCATCGTCGTCGTGATGGTCGTCTTCGGCGTGGATATCCTCCACGCCGTTCTCCTCTTCGGCGTCTGCGTCGTCGTCCTCGCCGTCGTCATCCTCGTGCGGCGTCTCGCCGTCGGCGGAGGACGCGTCGGTCCCGCTCGCCCGCTCCTGCGGCCGGCGCCGCCGGGCCAGCCGCTCGGCGCGCGCGTCGGCGGCGGCTTCCTCCTCCGCCTCGGCCAGGGCCTCCTCCTCGATGAGCGCCTGACGGTCGGCCATCGGGATCTGATAATAATCGGGATGGATCTCGTTGAAGGCGAGGAAGCCGTGCCGGTTTCCGCCGTAGTCGACGAACGCCGCCTGCAGCGACGGCTCGACGCGCGTCACCTTCGCCAGATAGATGTTGCCGCGGAGAAGTTTGCGCGCCGCGCTCTCGTAGTCGAACTCCTCTACGCGTCCGTTACGCAGCACCACCACCCGGGTCTCCTCGGGATGGGTGGCGTCGATGAGCATCTTGTTGGGTGCCATGTTTTTTTATCCTCTGCGCGCCGGTGGGCCGGACCACCGGAACCGGCCCTGCGGCCGGAGGCGACTTGCGGCCGTGTCGAGGCGCGCGCCTTTGGGGTGTGTGAAGGAAAGAAGGTTGGGGTGAACGGTCGGGCGCGCATTCCCGGACCGGCCGCTGCGGGCTCGGTTACTAAAAATCGGAATGCGCGGTCGATCTGCATGGTCTCGAACGAGTGATCCGAATCACGCCTTCGGCATGCGTCGGAAATGGACGGGGGCAACCATCTGTGGCGCGGACGCCGGATCAGGTAAGCCGCATCGCAACCGGGACCGCTTCCGGCCCGTACCGTCGGGGCGACGCATCTCGGCGCATCTTTGGCCCGAGCCGCTCGAAGGGCCTGGGCGACAACGCTGCCGATCACGAAGCACGCGCCGACGATCATCGGGCCGTGCGCATCGTCCACCTACGGGACTTGGGCATTTCGCGGGTTGGCATGAAACCGGCCTTCAACCGGACCGAGCATCCAACAGCCGACGTGACTTGCGCGTGAAGAGGACGTACTCGAACACGATGCGGTTGAATTTGTACGGGTTCGCCGGCGGTGTGGCAAGCCCGTTTGTGGAATGATGCCGTAAAAGGAGAGCTTGACGCTCACCCTTGCGTAAACGCCCCGATTTGACCTAACTTACAGCGTATACGTAATAATTTGCTTACGAACGCGATGGGGAACGCGTGCTTCCGGAGATCGGGACCAGGGCCGGATCGGTTGCTTTGCGGACGGCACTGGCCGTCGTCGCGATGCTGATGCATGTCTGGCTCGGCGCCCCCGTCCGGGCCGCCGAGACGGCCTCCGCCACGCGGGCGGAGGTCTCCGGCGATCACCTGCGGACCACGTTCCGGCTCGACCTGTCGGCGGGCGTCACGGCCGAAATCTACACCCTCGCCAACCCTTACCGCGTCATCGTCGATCTCCCCGACGTGGCATTCCACCTCCCCGACGGCACCGGACAGGAGACCCATGGTCTGGTGCGCACGTTCCGCTACGGCCTCTTCGCCGAGCGCAAGGCCCGCGTCGTGCTCGACACCACCGGCCCCGTGCGCATCGAGCGCGCCGCCATGACCGCCAGGCCGGACGGCAAGGGCATCGTCTTCGCGTTCGACATGGTGACCACGGACCCGGCGAGCTTCGGCACCGGCACCGGAGCGGGCAAGGCGGCCGAGGCCACCGCCGCCCCGCCTCCGCCGCCGGCCGAGCCCCCGAAAGCCGACGCCTTGAGGCCGGACGGCAAGGCCGTGATCATGATCGACCCCGGTCACGGCGGCATCGACGGCGGCGCCGTGAGCGCGTCCGGCCTGCTCGAGAAGGAGGTCGTGCTCGCTGCCGCCGCGGAGCTTGAGCGCCAGCTCGCCGCGACCGGCCGCTACGACGTGCACATGACCCGCACGTCGGACGTGTTCGTCTCGCTCGATCAACGGCTTAAGCTCTCCGCCGCGCAGGGCGTCGATCTCTTCGTCTCGTTGCATGCGGATTCGCTCTCCGAGCAGCATGGCGCCCAGGTCGTGCGGGGCGCGACGATCTACACGCTCTCAGAGCGGGCGTCTGACGAGCAGGCGCGCCGCATGGCCGAGAAGGAGAACGCTTCCGACCTCATCGCCGGCATCAACGTCGTCGACGGAGAGGGTGACGAGGAGGTGAAGAGCATCCTGTTCGACCTGATGACGCGGGAGACGGCGAACTTCTCGGCCGATTTCTCGAACGTGCTGGTGCGCAAGCTGAAATCCGCAACCTCGCTCGCCCGCGAGCCCCAGCGGGCCGCCGCGTTCAAGGTGCTGAAGCAATCCCACGCTCCCTCGGTGCTGATCGAGCTCGGCTATCTCTCGAACCCCGAGGACGAGAAGCTCCTCAAATCGCCTGAGTGGCGCAAGAAGATCGCAGCCTCGATCACCGCGGCCGTGGATGCCTACTTCGCGAAGCGGACCGCCGCCTCGCCCGGCCCGTGAGTGCGACCATTGAAGCAAGGGCAATAAAGAGAAAAAGGCGCCCCATCCCGACGCCGGCCAACCGAGTCCCCGGCGCCTATCACGCGGCGGCGCATGGTAAATCACGTTTAGGAAATCGGGATGTTTGGACGACGTGATGCCACATTCCATGGTAATGTTGCCACTTGATCCGCGGGTTGCTGCGGTGCGATAGCAGTGCGCCGCATCTTATAGAGTTGCCCCCAAAACACGGTCGATCGGACCCTGGCCGAATGCGAGCCCCTCCTCTGCCACCACCGCAGCCGGTCTCCCGGAGACGGACCCGCAGGCGCAAGAGCCTGCTGCTGAGCTTCATCGGCTGGAGCTTTGCGGCGTTCGTCGTCCTGTTCCTGGTCGGCTCCGCCGGGGCCGGCTACGTGCTGTGGCAGGCATCGAAAGATCTTCCGGACTACGAGAGCCTTGCGAGCTACGAGCCGCCCGTCATGACGCGCATCCACGCCCACGACGGCTCGCTCATCGCCGAGTACGCGCGCGAGCGGCGCATCTTCGTGCCGATCAACACGATCCCGAAGCGCGTCATCGCGGCGTTCCTGTCGGCGGAGGACAGCCGCTTCTACGAGCACGGCGGCCTCGACATCCAGGGCATCGCGCGGGCCGTCTTCAAGATCGTCGAAGGCAAGATGAAGGGCAGCGACCGGCGCGCCGAGGGCGCCTCCACCATCACCCAGCAGGTCGCCAAGAACTTCCTTCTCACGAGCGACCGCACGCTCGATCGCAAGATCAAGGAGGCGATCCTCGCCATCCGCATCGAGCGCGCCTACTCCAAGGACAAGATCCTCGAACTCTACCTGAACGAGATCTATCTCGGCATCGGCGCCTACGGCGTCGCCGCCGCGAGCCTCGCCTACTTCAACAAGGAGCTGAAGGACCTCACCGTCGAGGAGGCAGCCTATCTCGCCGCGCTCCCCAAGGCCCCGAACAACTACCACCCCTTCCGCCAGACGGCCCGCGCCACCGAGCGGCGCAACTGGATCATCGGCCAGATGGCCGAGAACGGCTACATCACCAAGGAGGAGGACGCCGAGGCCAGAGCGAAGCCGCTGACGGTCAACCTGCGCCCGGGCGGCGCGCACATCTTCGCCGCCGAGTATTTCGCCGAGGAGGTGCGCCGCTCGCTGTTCAACGCCTACGGCGAGGGCAAGCTCTACGCCGGTGGCCTCTCCGTGCGCACGACCCTCGACCCCCGCCTGCAGAAGATCGGCCGCAGGGCCCTGATCGACGGCCTCGTCGCCTACGACCGCAAGCAAGGCTGGCGCGGCCCGGTGAGCCGGATCGACGTCTCGGGCGACTGGGGCATTCCGCTCGGCACCATCGAGAGCGCGTCCGACATCGCGCCCTGGCGTCTCGGCGTCGTGCTCTCCATGGAGAAGACGAAGGCCGTGGTCGGCCTCAAGCCGCAGCGCAAGCAGGACGGAAAGCTCACCGAGGAGCGCCACGCCGTCGAGATCACCCTCGACGAGATCAGGTGGGCACGAACCGCCAAGCGCACCGAGCCGAAGCAGATGTCCGATCTCCTGGCGCCGGGTGATGTGATCTACGTCGCGCCCAAGGACGAAGCCAACCTCGCCGGCGTCTGGTCGCTGATGCAGATCCCCGAGATCTCGGGCGGCCTGATCGCCATGGACCCGCATACGGGCCGCGTGCTCGCCGTCTCCGGCGGCTTCTCTTTCGCCATGAGCCAGTTCGACCGCGCGCTGCAGGCGAAGCGCCAGCCCGGCTCGTCCTTCAAGCCGTTCGTCTACGCAGCCGCCCTCGACAACGGCTACAAGCCCACGTCGATCATCCTCGACGAGCCGATCGAGATCGAGCAGGGCCCCGGCCAGGACATCTGGAAGCCGCAGAACTACGAAAAGGACAGCTCGCACGGCCCCACGACGCTGCGCGTCGGCATCGAGAAATCGCGCAACCAGATGACGGTGCGCCTCGCCCAGGACATGGGCATGCCGATCATCACCGAGTACGCGCGCCGTTTCGGCATCTACGACGACCTGCTTCCCGTGCTGTCGATGTCGCTCGGCGCCGGCGAGACGACGCTTCTGCGCATGGCCACCGCCTATTGCATGCTCGCCAACGGCGGCAAGGCGATCCGCCCCACGCTGATCGACCGCATCCAGGATCGCTGGGGCAGGTCCGTCTGGCGCCATGACGCACGCGAATGCCCCGGCTGCTCGGCCGACCACTGGGAGAACCAGGAGGAGCCGGACGTCCCCGACGACCGCAATCAGGTCATTGATCCCCAGACTGCCTACCAGATGACGTCGATCCTCGAAGGCGTCGTCCAGCGCGGCACGGCGACGTCGCTGAAGAAGCTGAACCGTCCGCTGGCGGGAAAGACCGGCACCACCAACGAGGAGAAGGACGCCTGGTTCGTCGGCTACACGCCCGACCTCGTGGTCGGCGTCTTCATCGGCTACGACACGCCGCGCCCCATGGGCAAAGGCAATACCGGCGGTGCCGTTGCGGCACCGATCTTCGGAAACTTCATGGAAGCAGCGCTCGCCGATCAGCCCGCCACGCCGTTCCGCATCCCGCCAGGCATCAAGCTCGTGCGCGTGAGCCTGAAGACCGGGCTCCGCGCCTCGCCAGGCGACACCGCGGCGATCGCCGAAGCCTTCAAGACCGACGAGGAGCCGGACGACGCCTACTCGGTCATCGGCTTCAGCGATCCTTACGCGCAAAGCTCGGACGCCAGGCAGTCGTCGTCGGGCGACGCCTGGCAGCCGGCACCCACCTCACAGGGCTACAGCGGCGGCCCGGGCGGCCTGTGGTGAGAGGCTCTCCTGCCCCATAGGCGTTGCGCCGCGGACGGCCGCGCGGTGCATCGCGACGCCGCGTTTACAGCTGCGTGCGCCGCACCTATATGTCAGCCAATTCCCCGATATGAATGTCGTTGGAGAGCCGCCATGCGCGCTGAAGCGCAAAAAGTCGCCACGTCCATCGAAGAGGCGCTGGACCTCTTGAGGAGGTATCTTTGACCCGGAGCAGGCCGAGGCACGTCTAGCCGATCTCAACCGGCGCGCGGAGGATCCCGCGCTCTGGAACGACCCCGCGCAGGCTCAGAAGGTCATGCGCCAGCGCCAGCAGCTCGAGTCCTCCCTCGACGACTTCCGCCGCATCGAGCGCGAGTTCGAGGACAATCTGACCCTGATCGAGCTCGGCGAGGCCGAGGACGACGCGGCGACGGTGACAGAGGGCGAGGGCGCACTGAAGCGTCTCGACGAGGAGGTGCAGAGGAAGAGCGTCGAGGTCATGCTGTCGGGCGAGGCCGACGGCATGGACACCTACGTCGAGGTCCACGCCGGCGCCGGCGGTACGGAAAGCCAGGACTGGGCGGAGATGCTGACCCGCATGTACATGCGGTGGGCGGAACGCCGCGGCTTCAAGGTCAAGCTGATCGACGAGAGCCCCGGTGAGGAAGCCGGCCTCAAATCGGCGACGCTCGAAATCCAGGGCAACAACGCCTACGGCTGGCTCAAGACGGAAGCGGGCGTTCATCGCCTGGTGCGCATCTCGCCCTACGATTCCAACGCCCGCCGCCACACGAGCTTCGCATCCGTCACCGTCTACCCGGTGATCGACGACTCGATCGACATCGAGATCAACCCGGCCGACGTCGACGTGAGCTTCGCCCGCTCGAGCGGTGCCGGCGGCCAGCACGTGAACCGCACGGAGTCGGCCGTCCGCCTCGTGCACAAGCCGACGGGCATCGTCATCTTCGCCCAGGAGCAGCGCTCCCAGCACCAGAACAAGGACATCGCCTTCAAGCGGCTCAAGGCGCGTCTTTACGAGCTCGAGCTGAAGCGGCGCGAGCAGAAAGCCTCCGCCGAGCAGGCGGCCAAGACCGACATCGGCTGGGGCCACCAGATCCGCTCCTACGTTCTGCAGCCCTATCAGCTCGTGAAGGACCTGCGCACGGGCACGCAGAGTTCGAGCCCCGACCAGGTTCTCGACGGCGACATCGACCCGTTCATCGAAGCAACCCTCGCCCAGCGCATGCGCGGCGGCTCAAGCCTCGAAGTCGCAGACCTCGATTAAAGGGGCAACGGGCAGCAGGCAGGAACGATCCCTACTGCCTACTGCCTACTGCCTACTGCCTACTGCCTACTGCCCACTTCCTGCCTGCTGCCCGTTGCCCCCCTTTTGTTCCCTCCGGAACAGCGCCGCCTCCGCAACGCTTTAATATCCTCCTTGTGGGAACCAAAGCGCCCTCCCCGCTGTTCCCATGGTCCGCTGGAGCTGCCACCCCCGCACTCCAGCGAGACGGAGCGCCACCGCGGTCCCCCCACCGTAAGGCGGCGCTCTTCCCACGGTCGGCCCCCCAGCTCCCCTCCCCCCAAGCTGGGGGGCCTCTTTTTTGAGAGGCTCCTTTCCGCCGGGCGAAGGCATTGGGCGGATCGATTTTTTTTGCACGTCTTGGAGAATAAACCGGCGGGCAATCCGTTCTCTGCCAAGTGCGGTCCGAATGCCCATGTCCCCGCGTTGGTGATCGAGCCGCATCGTACGACCCGTCGCAAGATGGGCACGTCAATGGACGGGACAGGCCCCGCACACCTGTCCCGTCTTTTATTTTTCCGGGACGGTCACGCTCCGAATGCCGCCGCATAGATCTCCGGCTTGAAGCCGACCAGCGGCTTGCGCCCCCCGATCTCCAGCACCGGTCGCTTGATGAGCGACGGCCCAGCCAGCATCAGCGTGATCGCCTTCTCCCGATCGAGATCCCGCTTGTCCGCATCGGAGAGCCTGCGGAACGACATGCCGGTACGGTTGAGGAGCGTCTCCCAGCCGACCGCGCCGGCCCAGCGCTCGAGCCGCGCCCGGTCGATACCTTCCGTCTTGTAATTGTGGAACGTCGCGGCGACCCCGTGGGCGGCAAGCCAGGCCCGCGCCTTCTTCATCGTGTCGCAGTTCGGGATGCCATAGATGGTGACCGTGGATTTCGTCATTGGTGCAAGCCTCGAAGTCTCGCCCGGGCGCGGTATCGGCCGGACGGAATGCCTTAACGACCTCGGCAAAGCAGACTACGGTCCGTCCACCCGGTGTCCGCTCTGGAAAGTCATTCCTAGATTATTCGATCAGGCCGAGCCAACGTTCGTCCATGTGGCAGAGAGCGTGATCATCTCCAGAATTGCGACCGCCCGGCTTTGGTCGGCTTCTCGTAGTGACTGACATAGTTCCTATTGCTTCTCAGATAGCCGTTCGTGGCGAACAGCCTCTGATGAACCGAGTTAACGCGGGTGAGATTCTCTATTCTTCGATTGCGACCGCACAGTCACAATAAAAACGATGAGCGCAGCCCCCCGCGCGCCCATAACTTCGCCAACCGCCCAAAGATCCTGTGCAGCCTCACACCCTGCGAGCCGTCTGCGCGCCAAGGGTAGCCTGGCGCGGATGCCTGAAACACGATCCCGTTCCCTTGATCTCGAAACGGACACCTCACCGCGATCCTTCGGTGGTTACGGGCAGAATTTGAGCTCGGGCCTACCAGATGATGCGCCGGACGAGGAGCGCCGCTCGATCCAGGATTACAGAAAAATCATTCGAAAGCTGATGATTGGGAGACTACAAGAACACTCCCGTTCAACGTCGCGGTTCTGGCCGCGTTGCAGACGCGCCTTCCTATAACGCACCTGCGAGAGAGAGACCCTCGGATCGGACATGCTTTGCATACGGAAAGTGGTCCTTGGGACCGGCCGAAGCTTGCGACCGCTGTCTCGCCGCTCGGACTGCATGTATAGTGGGTCGTCGCTGCCGTGGCGTACGACGGTATGCGCTTGCGTTGCTCCGCGCTTTAGTCAAAATGAAAAAAACTGCCGAGCAATAAAATTGTACGGGGAGACTCCAAATGCGCGAGTTGCATGGATTTGTCCATGATCAATGGCCGCGGCGTTTGTCCCTGCGATGATTCCATCCTCGCTCGTCGTCGTCACTCTGCAGCAGTCCTATACCGCATCTGTCTTGGGCTTGCGCCACCCGCCGCAAGCGCCACCCCTCGCCATATGGAGATATAGATGAGCGGCGCGACAATTACCTTCATTCTCATTTTCGTTTCGCTCGGGCTTTTCATCTGGGGACGCATTCCCGCCGTCATGGTTGCCATCGGCGTTTCCCTGGCGTTGTTTTTCACCGGCATCCTTCCAGCAAACCAGGCCCTCGGTGGATTTGGTGATCTGACCGTTGTCCTGATCGCATCGCTTTTTGTGATCGCCGCGGGGCTCGAAGCGTCAGGCGTAACGACCTGGGCGGGGCAACTCCTTATCAAGCACGCGGGCGACAGCCGCAACCGCCTCATGATCTACCTGCTGCTCATGGCGTCGCTGTTCTGCGCGACGATCAGCGTCAACGCGACGGTCGCCGCCCTTTTGCCGCTCTGCGTCGTGCTCGCGGTCCGGCTCAAGATTCCGACATCGCAACTCTTGCTCCCCATGTGCTTCGCCACCCATGGCGCTACCATGCTGACCCTGATCGGAGCGCCGCTCAACGTGATCGCCTCCCAGGCGGCCGAGGGGGCCGTAAACAGGCCTATCGGATTCTTCGAGTTCGCGGTCGCCGGCGTGCCGATGGCGCTCGGTACCATCATCATCATGCTGCTGACCTACAAGTGGCTGCTGCCCAACACGAGCGGCCCGTCCCTGCCGCGCGACTTCAGCGCGCATGCCACCACGCTGATCGAACAGTATCGGATCGAGGACGGCTTGCATCGGCTCCGTGTCCGCTCCTCGTCCTCGCTGATCGGCGCCGCGAGCGATGCGAAGAGCCTGGAGGGTGTTTCGGATCTCTCTCTGGTCGCGGTGCTGGACGCCAAGACCGGCGAGCCGCTGCAGCGTCCTAATCTCGCCGAAGGCGATGTCCTCATCGTGCGCGGCGACGCGCAGGCGGCGGGCCGGTGGGCGGCCGACAAGCATCTCGCTTTCCGCGCGGAGAACGAGCCGGGTGGGCTCGCCGATACGCTGTTCAACCGCAATTCCGGCCTCGCCGAGGTCGTGATCCCGCCGCGCTCAAAGCTGATCGGCGAGAGCGTGTTCGCGGGCATGGCCGCGATCGACGGCGACCTGCTTCTGCTCGGCGTGCAGCGCAGCGGCGAGGATATCACCCAGTGGCCGCATGTGCTGGCGAGCGGCGACCATCTGCTCCTGCAGGGCACCTGGCAGGCGCTCGACAAGCATCTGGCCGATCCGCAGGTGCTGGTCGTCGATTCGCCGGAGTTGGTGCGACGGCAGGCCGTGCCGCTCGCCACCGGCGCCAAGGAGGCGCTCGGCATCCTTCTGCTGCTGGTGGTCCTGCTGGCGACCGGTTGGGTGCCGAGCGCCGTCGCGGGCCTCGTCTGCTCAAGCCTCATGGTCCTGCTCGGCGTCTTGACCCTGCCCCAGGCCTACAAAGGGATCGACTGGAATACCTGCTTTCTGGTCGGCGGCATGATTCCCCTGAGCGCCGCCATGACCCAGACCGGCGCGGCGGACATGATCGGCCATTCGGTGATCGAAGTGCTCGGCGACGCCGGGCCGCGCGCCGTGCTGGGCGGACTGTTCCTGGCCTGTCTCGCGGTCACGTCGGTCATCAGCAACACCGCCGCCGCGCTGCTGTTCTTCCCGATCGGCATCGCGACCGCCTTGGAGATGGGCGTGTCCCCTCTCCCCTTCATCGTCGGCCTCGCAATTGCCTCGCACGGCGCGCTGCTCACGCCCGTCGCAACGCCCGTGAACCTGATGATCATGGGCCCCGGCGGTTACAAGTTCTCCGACTACACCAAGTTCGGCGCGCCGATCGCAGTCTGGTGGATGATCGTCACCCTGTTCGTCGTGCCGCTCTATTGGAGCTTCTGAGGCGGACGGTAAACAGCGCGACGAACGCTATCAGTTGCGGAGACGTGGATAATGGCCGGAACGGCAGAAACAGCGGTGACCGCCACCGTCACATGGCACGCCAAGCCTGTCGACGCGGTCGCCGCTGAACTGTCGACCAGCGTCGCGAGCGGACTGAAAACGGCGGAAGCCTCGACCCGGTTGCAGAAATTCGGCCCCAACCGGCTGCCGGAGGGCAAGAAGCGCGGACCACTGATGCGCTTCCTGTCCCAGTTCAACAACGTCCTTGTCTACGTCCTGCTCGCGGCCGGATTCATCAAGCTGATGATGGATCTATGGCTCGACGCCTCCATCATTCTGGGTGTTGTCGTCCTCAACGCCCTGCTCGGCTTCATCCAGGAAGGCCGGGCCGAGAAGGCGCTCGACTCGATCCGCAACATGCTTTCGGCCGAGGCGCGGACGATGCGCGACGGCGAAACGCGCATGATCCCGGCCGAGCAGCTTGTCCCCGGCGACATTGTTCTCCTCGAGTCGGGGGACAAGGTGCCGGCCGACCTCCGGCTCGCCGATGTCAAGAACCTGCGCACCGAGGAAGCCGCCCTCACGGGCGAGTCGGTACCCGCGGAAAAGACGAGCGAGCCGGTGCCTCTCAAGGCCACGGTCGGCGACCGCGAGAGCATGGCATTTTCCGGCACGATGGTCGTATCCGGACGCGCGACGGGAATCGTGGTCGGAACAGGAAGCGAGACCGAGCTCGGGCGCATCAATCAGCTGCTCGCAAACGTCAGCGCGCTGGAAACGCCGCTGCTACGGCAGATCAAGAAATTCGGCTACACGATCACCGCGGTCATCGGCATCGTGAGCGCCCTGGTGTTCGCCTATGGCAGATGGGTCGGACACAAGGATTTCGTCGAGCTCTTTCAGGCCATCACCGGCATCGCGGTTTCCGCCATTCCCGAGGGCCTGCCCGCGCTCATCACCATCACGCTCGCGATCGGCGTGCAGCGCATGGCGCAACGCAATGCGATCATCCGGCGCCTTCCAGCCGTCGAAACGCTGGGCTCGGTCTCGCGCATCTGCTCGGACAAGACCGGAACCCTCACCCTCATGGAAATGATGGTGGTCTCGGCCACCACCGCGGATACGGACGTCCAGGTCACCGGCAATGGATATGCGCCCGAAGGCGAAATCAAGAAGGACGGACGGCCCGCCTCCCCGGATCCGGTTCTGGAGCTTCTCGGCCGCGTGTCCATGCTCTGCAACGATGCACAGTTGTTTCAGCAGGACGGCACATGGAAGGTCGAAGGCGACCCGACCGAAGGCGCGCTCTATCCATTCGCGACCAAGCTCGGAATGGACCGGCAGGCGGAGCAGATGGCGTATCCGCGCCTCGACGTGATCCCGTTCGAATCCGAGCATCGTTTCATGGCGACTCTGAACGGCAGCAGCGGCGGCAGGAAGATCCTTCTGGTCAAGGGTGCGCCGGAAGTCATTTTCGAGCACTGCGACCGTCAACAGAGCGCGAACGGCTCGCCCGCCCCGTTCGACCGCCAACGCTTCGAGACAGCCTCCGACAAGCTGGCCGGTCAGGGTGAGCGGGTTCTAGCGCTCGCCTGGCAGGAGGATTCGGAGGTGCCGACCGGTGGGCTCAACCCTGCCGATCTGCCCAAGAACCTCGTGTTTCTCGGGCTCGTCGGCCTGCTCGATCCGCCGCGCAAGGAGGCCATCGAAGCGGTTAAGGAGTGCCACGGCGGCTCCATTCGCGTCACTATGATCACCGGCGATCACAAGATCACGGCCGCGGCGATCGCCAAGATGCTCGGCATCGGCGACGGCAAGACGGCGTTCACCGGCGCCGACATCGAAGCCATGAATGACGCCGAATTGCAGGAATGCGTCCGCGACGCCGACGTGTTCGCGCGCGCGGCACCCGAGCACAAGCTGCGTCTGGTCAAGGCCATCCAGGCCAACGGACAGATCGTCGCCATGACCGGAGATGGCGTGAACGACGCCCCCGCGCTCAAGAAGGCGGATATCGGCGTCGCGATGGGCATCAAGGGAACCGAGGTGACCAAGGAAGCAGCCGAAATGGTGCTCGCCGACGATAACTTCGCCTCGATCTCGGCCGCCGTCCGCGAGGGGCGCACGGTCTATAACAATATCGAGAAGGCGATGCTGTTCATGCTGCCGACCAACGTCGCTCAGGCGCTGGTCATCATGGCAGCCATTTTCGTCGGCTTTACGTTGCCGATCACCGCGCCGCAGATTCTGTGGGTGAACATGGTCACTTCCGTCGCGCTCGGCCTCGTTATTGCGTTCGAGCCGCATGAAGTCGACGTGATGAGCCGGGCGCCGCGTGCCGTCGACCGGCCGATCCTCACCCGGTTCGGCGTCTGGCGGATCGTCTTCGTCGGCTTCGCGCTACTTGCTTTCACGCTGTGGGCCTTCTTCTGGATCAAGGGACAGGGCGGCTCGGATGCACTGGCCCGCACGGTCGCGGTCAACGCGATCACGATCGGCCAGGTGTTCTATCTCCTCAACAGCCGCTACCTGCTCGACAGTTCGCTGTCGCTCAAGGCTCATACCGGCAACAAGATCCTGCCGCTCGGGATCATCGCGGTCATCGTGCTGCAGCTCTTGTTCACCTACGCAACACCCCTCCAGACGCTGTTCGACAACGAGGCCATTCCGCTCGCGGTGTGGCCGTGGCTGATCCTCGGCGGAGGGATTTTCTTCCTCGTGGTCGAGTTGGAGAAGCTCATCATCCGGTCGTCGGCATCGCTGCGCAGCGCCGTGACCGCCGTGGAGGCGGGAACATGAAGCCTGCACTCCGATGCAAACGGACGAGCGGCTGCGACCGCTTCCCTCGATCTCTCCTCATCCAGCAAAGGCATCGGCCATGAGCACCCAGCATTGCGAAGCGTTTCAACGACTGATCGCCACAGTGAAGGGTCTGCCGGCAACGCCGACCGCCGTGGCCCATCCGTGCGACGAGTCGTCCCTTGCGGGCGCTGTCGACGCCGCCGCGCAAGGCATCATCACGCCCATCCTGGTGGGGCCGAAGCGCCGCATCGAGGCCACCGCAGAGAAGGCGAAACTCGATATTTCCCCGTTCGAGATCGTCGATACCGAACACAGCCAGCAGTCGGCGGAAAAGGCGGTTGCGCTCGTGCGCGAGGCGCGCGCGACGATGCTGATGAAGGGCTCCCTCAGCAGCGACGAATTGCTGGCCGCCGTCGTCAAGCGGGACACTGGCCTCAGAACCGGGCGGCGTCTCAGCCACTGCTTCATCATGGACGTCCCCAACCATCCGACCGTGCTCGTCATCACGGATGCCGCGATCAACATCTTTCCGACCCTCGAGGAGAAGGTCGATATCGCCCAGAACGCGATCGACTTCGCGCGGGCCGTCGGGATCACGGAGCCCAAGGTCGCGATCCTGTCGGCGACGGAAAAGATCAACCCGAAGCTGCAATCGACGGTCGAGGCGGCAGCGCTCTGCAAGATGGCCGACAGAGGCCAGATCACCGGTGGCATTCTCGATGGGCCGCTGGCGCTCGACAATGCGATCAGCCCGGAGGCGGCCCGGATCAAGGGGCTCTCGGGGCCTGTCGCCGGACGAGCCGATATCCTGCTGGTGCCCGATCTCGAGGCCGGCAACGTTCTCGCGAAAAGCCTGTCGTTCCTGATGGGGGCCGATACGGCGGGGATCGTGCTCGGGGCGCGGGTGCCGATCACATTGACCAGCCGCGCCGATTCCGTGCAGAGCCGCCTCGCCTCCTGCGCGGTGGCGGCGCTGGTGGCGCGACGCCAGATTGAAACGGCGGCGGGAGCGTTGAAATGAGCGACGCGATCCTGGTTCTCAACGCCGGCTCGTCCAGTATCAAGTTCCGCGAGTTCGCCAAGGAGGGCGGCGCGCTCCAGTTCAAACTGAAAGGCGCGCTGGAGG
>ERZ795041.431-NODE-431-length-15939-cov-3.486087_pt1 | contig 15939 bp, 10 predicted proteins | sample MGYA00375125_ERZ795041 | MGnify/ENA primary metagenome ERZ795041 (study PRJEB30170, sample SAMN03074214) | activated sludge metagenome | biome: Common Effluent Treatment Plant; feature: Wastewater; material: Activated sludge; isolation source: activated biomass in...
CCAACTGCTTTAAACTCTTTTGGTATAAGGTATATACGGCATCGTTCAATCCATTGGCTTCTATTTCATCCAGCAAACTTTGGGTTCCCACATCCTGTTGAATATAAACAGACCGGTCTTCATTAAAAATAAAAACCTCCGGCGTAGAAAGTTTCAACTGTTTAAAAACCTGTGAAAAATAAATAAAGGTTTCGTTTTCTCTTATGTTTTTTCCAACCGTAGCGATATAATTATCCTGTGCTGTTTTAATACGATAATATTGCCGGTCGCTTCCGGCCTGGGGAAGTTGTTCAATACCCAAAATTTTGCTATTGCTGAATTGCTTAAAGAGAAGCTCTACCTGCTGCATAAGTTAAGTGCGGTGAATGGTAAAAATAAAACATTTCAGTCGAAGATCAGCTGTACACTCAAAGCACCGGCAAGCATATTAGGACAAATAATGAAGCGCCACTTTTTCTTTCCCTAAAAAATTGATTACCTTACCCGTAAATTTCAGGCTCATGACTACAATTGCACTTTACAACCTTAAAGGTGGAGTGGGAAAAACAGCTTCCTGTGTAAACTTTTCTTACCTGGCCGCTGCAGACGGGTTCAAAACAGTATTGTGGGATATTGATCCCCAGGGTTCTTCTTCTTTTTATTATAAAGTAAAACCTAAGCAGCATCCCGGTATAAAAAAACTCATTACCAAAGATGCCCACCTGGAATCGGCCATTATGAGCAGCGATTTTGAATTGCTGGATGTGATTCCCGCCGATAACAATAGCAAGAGTGTTGACATTATGCTGGAAGAAATGAAAGGGAGTAAAACCCGTTTAAAATCGGTATTAAAACAGCTTGACGGAGAATATGATTTTATATTTGTGGACTGCCCCCCGGGCTTTAGTTCTTTAAGTGAAAATATTTTTAATGCCGCCGATATCGTGTTAATGCCTGTAATTCCCACTACGTTAAGCATTAGAACCTATACCATGGTAAAAGAATATTTTAAAGAAAAAGACCTGGATATAAGTAAATTAATGTGTTTTTTTACCATGGTGGATTTGCGTAAAAACATGCACAACGAAATAATGCAAGAGTTGTATAAAGACAAACGGTTTTTTCAAAATTACATTCCTTACCTGAGTGATGTAGAAAAAATGGGGGTATATAAAGCGCCGGTTATGGAGTTTGCCAACAGTAGTTATGCCTCAAAATGCTATCGTGAGCTTTGGACAGAAATAAAGGAAGGCGTATTGGAATAAGCTTATCTTTGCGGCCAATTTTTAAAAAATATTTTATGACTAGATCGTTATTTAGCTGGCACAGCCCCGCATTAGGAGAAGAGATGCCCATTGTAAGTTACGGGCACTATGGCTTTGCCCTTTTGCTGGTGCCCACCGCTGCAGCAGATTACCTGGAGTATGAACGCTTTCAATTAATAGATTCGTTGGCGCGGGTTATTGATGCAGGAAAAGTTCGTGTTTTTTCTGTAAACAGTGTTAATAAACAAAGTTGGTTAAATAACGAAATGGAAGGAGCGCATAAAGCCATCCGTCACAACCAGTTTAACCAATATATTTTTGAAGAAGTGGCACCCTTCATTCGTACCAATACCTCAAACGAAACTCCCATTATTACCTGCGGCGCTTCCTTTGGCGCTTTGCACAGCATGAACCTGTTTTTAAAACGCCCCGATATCATTAATGGGGTAATAGCCATGAGTGGGGTATATAACCTTTCGGAATATTCAAAAGGTTTTTATGACGACCAGGTGTACTTCAACAGCCCTGCCCATTATGTTCCCAATCTTTCCGACGATTGGTATTTGAGCAGGATAAGAAACAGCAACCATATTCATCTTCTTACCGGTAGTGGTGATTATGAAGATCCCCAGGCCTCCCGTGATTTTTCAGGCGTACTGGCTTCAAAAGGCATAAACCATGAATTAGATATATGGGGAGCCGAGTGGAAGCACGACTGGCCTACATGGAGAGAAATGTTGCCCAAGTACCTGGATACAAGGTTTTAATTTAATAGCGTCTGTTTTAAATAAAAAAAGAGCAATATAAAATTGCTCTTTTCTTTTTTAGGCTATTTCTGGTTAATTTTTTATGAGCTTATAGGTTTTAATAGTGCCGTTATTGATCACTTGTAGCAGATAAATACCTCCTGGCAAGGTAGCCGTTTGGAAATGGTCGGTTTGGGTTTCCGAAGTTTTATTTCCATAACGGGTTAATAAGGTTGCGCCGGTAGCTGTACTAATTACCAGTTTATAATTGCCTTTTATCCCAGCGCCTAACCTTACGGAAAGCTTATCATTAAAGGGATTGGGAAACACTATTGCGGTTTCCGCAGCTTTTTCTGAATATACTTCATCATTGTTATTCTTGCCTATAAGGGAAGTTGCATTAAAACTATTCTCCGGTTGAAGCATTTTGTTATCTGATACATTTTCTTTTATAGAGAACCCGGCAATGTATTGCCATGTGCCGGTATGGGTAAGTCCAATCCTTAACGTACCATTGGCTTCTGAAGTTACGCTATTAAATTTGGCATAGTCGGTAGTATTGTAATCGGTATCAATCGTATCTTTTCTTGTACCGATTGCCACAATAGTTTTTGTACCGAAAAAAGCACGGCTTGCAAAAAAGCTTAAATCGTAGGTTTTACCCGGTACTAATCCGTAAAGCGTGATGTACCTGTTTATTGAAGACAGGGAGTTAAAGCGCAACACATCCGAAGGGCACATGGTAGCACTGGAAGCATAGCCTGTACCGTTATCAACCATACGGGCAGAATAGCTCAATACTGCCCTGATTGCACTTGGGCTTCCATTACTATATTTAAAGATGGAGCTGGTAGTATTGATTTGTTCGGTAATAGCCCAGTTATTCCACTCCGGGTTATTATAAACATTTATGGCATCGGTTAAGTTTACATTTATTATTTTATCCGTAGCGGTTGGCTCTGGTAAAACCGAAACTACAATATCATCGGTAGCATATAACCCTCCATTGTCGGTTACTTTTAACCTAAAGGTATAGGTGCCGGCATTGCTAAAACTCACCGAGGTACTACTACTGTTTGGAGAAGTAATCGTTACACCGGGAGCAGTGCCTCCTACCTGTGTCCAGGTATAGGATACAATGGCGCCACTTGCATCAAACGAGTTTCCCCCGTTAAGTACGGTTGTATTTGCGGGTAGTTGAAGTACAATATCGTTTCCGGCTAAAGCCACAGGCGGTGTATTACTCTCTGATGCAGCAGGATTTACAAATACGGTGAGTGTATCCCTTCCAATAGCGCCATTATTATCCCCAACATCAAGGCGTATTAAATAAACGCCGGATGTTGAAAATGTAATGCTGGTATGCGCCAACCATTCATTGGCAATTTGCACAGGCGCCGGCCCGCTGATACTGGTCCAGTTATAGGCAGTAATCGTTCCATCGGGGTCATAAGAAGAAGCAGCGCTAACCAATACCTGGTTAGTGGGTAATGTAATGTTGATGTCGTTGCCTGCAACAGCTATTGGGAGCTGGTTACCTGCAATACCTGCGTTTACCTGTACAATCATTACATCGGTTGACGTTGCACCCTGGTTATCGGTAACCTTAAGTTGAAACTGGTAGGTTCCCTGGTTTAACCCGTTGATTGTTGTTGTACCCGATCCCGGGCTTACGATAGTTCCACCTGCAGGGCCCGAAATTTTTGTCCATAAATAGGAAGTTATACTTCCATCCGGGTCAGTACCAACCCCATATACCACTACACTATTAGTAGGCAAAGTAATAGTAATATTATTTCCGGCATTGGCAACCGGGGGCTGGTTGGCAGCTTGTACAATTACAATTACATTATCAGTGGCTGTTGCACCATTATTGTCGGTTACCTTAAGTTGAAACTGGTAATTCCCCTGCACCAAACCTGTGAGTGTTGTAGTTGCAGCAGTTGGGCTTGTAATGGTGCCACCGGAAGGTCCTAAAATTTTTGTCCATTGATATGAAGCTACCGAACCGTCGGCATCGCTTCCGCTGCCGGATAAAGTTGTACTGTTTGTTGGCAATTGAATGGTAATATCGTTTCCGGCATTTGCAGATGGGGGTTGGTTTGCGGCATTTACGGAAATGCTTACATTATCGGTAGCGGTAGCACCTTTATTATCGGTTACTTTTAATTGGTAAATATAGGCGCCCTGCACCAATCCTGTGATGGAAGTTGTTGCAGCATTGGGGCTGCTGATGGTTCCGCCTGATGGTCCCGAAATTTTTGTCCACAAATAAGAAGCAATGGTTCCATCGGCATCGGTTCCACTGCCCGTTAATGTAGTGCTGTTTGTAGGTAACTGAATGGTTTTATCATTTCCTGCATTAGCAACCGGTGGTTGATTTGCAGCAAGTACGGTTACCGTCATGTTATCAGTAGCAATTGCTCCAATATTATCCGTTACTTTTAATTGAAACACATAAGTGCCTTGTACCAATCCTGTAATAGTAGTGGTTGCAGCAGTAGGGTTGGTAATTGTGCCTGCCGTAGGCCCTGAAATTTTTGTCCATTGATATGAAGCAATGGTTCCATCTGCATCAGTTCCCGAACCTACCAAAGTGGTGCTGTTTGCCGGCAATTGAATGCTGATATCGTTACCGGCATTAGCTATTGGAACTTGATTTGCCGCAGGAGGAGTGCTTCCCCTGGTTTGCCTGGCCATCCATTGGTAAATATTTTGCGAAATACCATCCAGTACAAAATTTTCCGGCTGCCGGCCCTGGCCTCCATAAAAATACGACCAGCAGCAATGGCCACCACCTCCAAAATTGGTTTTTACATAAATGGCAGAATTGGGTACGGTGGCATTCATGCGGTCAACAACGGTCTTTGTATCCCTAAAATCATTTACTTGCTCAAAACCCAGGTACCGGCCGCCACTCCAGGCAAAATTGTCCATCATATTCGGATAGGGCTGATTATCTGCCGGCTGAACACCCTCTACAGTTACTACCGCCGCAATTTGAGAGGCATAAGTGTATGGGCCGCCATAATTATCGCCGCTTACAAAAGTAGAAGAGCACCATCCACCATGAGAAAGACCGGTGAGATAAAGTTTATCGGGGTCAATTCGGTAAAGGCTTTTTAAAATTTGAATTTTATCATTCATGGTAGATTCTACCGGGTAGGACTGTGCTGTTTGAAGGCTGATCACTATAAACTCCACGGTATTACCATCTACATTTACATTACCGTTCCAGCCCATGGCAATATAGGCCCCGGGGCCGTTAGAAATTACCGCATTGGCATTGGTACCCACTTCTCCAAGACCGGGAAAAAATATAATGGTGGGATATTTCTTAGTTGGATTGTTGGCATAAGTTGAGGGTAAATGTACATAAGCATTCCAGCCGGTTACATTTATTAAACTTTGTTGTGCACTTCCATTAAACGACAGGTGAATCAATACAAATACAACCACTGCCAGCCTGAACACTTTTTTCATGAATAATTTCTTTGGATTGGGTTTAACTATAAAACATTCGAACTAATACAAAACTTCTCCCCTTTGCTTATAGCGTGTTAAAGCAAAGTACAATCAAGTTAGATGTGGCTGGTGAAACGATTTTTTCGTTAAAGTACCTGGATCCCGATGCTTTTACACTCTATTTTACAAACCCAAGAAGTATGTAAAATTGATTGCAAATGTCCCATTTTTTGAAATCTTAATGTGTCGTTTCTACATGTAAGTTTATGTAGTAGAAATAACAGTTTTTCAAACCTTTTGGAATTGCCCGAAAATAGCGTAGATATTAAGTTTGGCAAAATAATAAAGCCCGTTATAAAGCATCATTTTAAATATACTTTTCCACAAATCGTATAAAAAATGTGGATAGCTGTGCACAACTTTAGGGTATGGTTCAAAAGCAGTTTTGTTTTAATTTTATCAGATGCAGAAAAAATTATTCCTCCTGGATGCTTATGCCTTAATTTTCAGGGCCTATTATGCTTTAATCCGCAGCCCCCGTATTACCAGTAAAGGGCGAAATACCAATGCCCAATTTGGCTTTACCAATACCTTGCTGGATCTTTTAAATAACCAAAAACCCACCCATATTGCCGTTTGTTTTGATACGGCAGAAGCCACTGAAAGACATACCGATTTTGCAGACTATAAAGCCAACCGGCAGGAAACCCCGGAAGACATTAAAGATGCGGTTCCTGATATTCAAAAAATTATCAGCGGCTTTAACATTCCCATTATTGCCATAGATGGATATGAGGCCGACGACGTAATTGGTGCATTGGCCAAAAAAGCAGAAAAGAATGGATTTGAAGTTTATATGGTTACGCCGGATAAAGATTATGGCCAATTGGTTTCTGAAAAAATTAAAATATATAAACCCGCTTACCAGGGTGGGAGTTTTGAAATATTGGGACCCAGGGAAGTTTGTGAAAAATGGGACATTGAAACTGTGGACCAGGTTATTGATATGCTGGGTTTAATGGGTGATGCCGTTGATAATATTCCCGGGATAAAAGGAGTAGGTGAAAAAACCGCCGCCAAGCTTTTAAAAGAATACCAAACCCTGGAAAATGTTTTAATTAATGCCGACAAAATAAAAGGCGCCCTGGGCGAAAAAATCCGAAGTGGCAAAGAAGATGCCCTGATGAGTAAAAAACTGGCTACCATTTTACTTAATGTACCGATTGAATTTGATGAAAGCCAATTTGCAATAAAAGAAAAAAGCAAAGAAGCATTATTGGAAATATTTGAGCAACTGGAGTTTAAAACCCTGGCCAAAAGAGTATTGGGCGAAGAAATTAAATTAACGGCTTTAACAGAAAGCAAAGAAGCCGCCCAAATGGATTTGTTTGGTAATACTGTAGAAGTAACCGCACCCTCTTTAATTGAAAATAAACCTCAGCCTTCAGAAACAGGAGAAGAAACTTTTTTTGCCCAAAAAAACATAAATAATACAAACCACCATTATACCGTAGCCACGGCAAAAGAGGTTGTGGCAGCTCTAAAAAACAGTAAAGAAATTTGTTTTGACAGCGAAACCACCGGTATTGATCCCAACCAGGCAAAATTGGTTGGCCTTAGCTTTAGCATTAGTGCAGGTAGTGGCTGGTATATTCCCTGCCCCGATGATACGGATGCAGTAAATAAAATACTGCAGGATTTAAAACCAGTTTTTGAGGATGTAAAAAAAATATGGATCGGCCAAAATATCAAATACGATATGCTGATGCTAAAATGGTGCGGCATTGAACTTAAGGGTGAAATTTTTGACACCATGCTGGCGCATTATGTAATTGAGCCCGATGGTAAAAGGAGCATGGATTGGCTAAGCGCAAAATACCTCGGCTACGAACCCATACCCATTGAAGAACTAATCGGTAAAAAGGGGAAAAACCAGGGTAATATGAGAGATGTGGAACTGGAAAAAATAAAAGAATATGCAGTTGAAGATGCCGATATTACCCTGCAGCTTAAAAATGTATTTGCCCCCAAATTAAAACAATACGGCGTTGAAACCGTTTTTTACAAAATAGATAACCCACTGGTAAAAGTGCTTGCCAATATGGAGTTTGAAGGGATCCGCATTGATGAAGTTTTTTTAAAGCATTATTCAAAAGAATTGGAAACCGATGCTAATAAAGCAGAAGAATCGGTTTATAAACAGGCCGGGGTAAAATTTAACCTGGCTTCGCCCAAGCAATTAGGAGAAGTGCTTTTTGAAAAACTTCAACTTGACCCCAAAGCCAAAAAAACGAAAACCGGCCAATATGCCACAGGTGAAGATGTATTATTAAAGCTATCGCATGAGCATAAAATTTGTGAAGATATTCTTGAATTCAGGGAGCTGAGTAAATTAAAATCCACCTATGTAGATGCCTTGCCACAGCTCATCAATCCCAAAAGTGGGCGGGTGCATACCAGTTATGCGCAAGCAGTTGCCGTAACCGGGAGGTTGGCCAGCAATAATCCCAATTTACAAAATATACCCATACGCACCGCCAGGGGAAGGGAAATTCGCAAGGCATTTATTCCCAGAAACGATAATATGTATTGGTTTCGGCAGATTATTCACAAATAGAGTTACGCATAGTTGCCGCCATTAGTGGCGATAAAAATATGTGCCAGGCTTTTAAGGATGGCACCGATATACATACCGCAACTGCATCAAAAGTTTTTAATGTAAAACAGGAGGAAGTGACCAAAGAGATGCGCTATAAAGCAAAAAGTGTAAATTTTGGCATCATATACGGGCAGGGCGCTTTTGGGCTTGCCGAAAACTTAGGGATATCCCGTAGTGAAGCCAAAGAAATCATAGATAACTATAAAAAACAATTTAACGGCATTCAAAAATATATGGATGGCAGCATCAATTTTGCAAAAGAACATGGATATGTGCAAACACTGATGGGCCGTAAACGATGGTTAAGGGATATTAACAGCGCTAATTTTACCGTAAGAGGTTTTGCCGAAAGAAATGCCATTAACAGTCCCATACAGGGAACGGCGGCAGATATGATAAAAATGGCAATGATAAAAATTGAAGAGGCTTTTCATCAAAACAAATTTCAATCAAAAATGCTCCTGCAGGTGCATGATGAACTCGTGTTTGATGTAATTAAAGAAGAATTGGAGGCGGTTAAGCCGGTTATTCTCCATTGTATGCAAACGGCAATGAAGCTACCCAACGATGTGCCCACTAATGCAGAAATTGGCTTTGGCAACAACTGGCTTGAAGCTCATTAGTGCTTTGGTTCCGGTATAAATTTTTTTTAAGTGGTGCTGGCAACTCATAGGGTATCCTGTATTTTATGCTTTATTTTAGTTTAATAATTTTTCAAAATAAGGTGCAATATTCTTCCTCCAATTTCAACGGATGATTTCAATTGTACATTCATCGTCTTTTATTAACTTAGTAAAAAAACTACTGCATGCAGTTTCAAAATAAAACCGTATTCATAACCGGCGCTTCAAGGGGAATTGGTAAAGCCATTGCGCTTCGGCTGGCAAAAGAAGGCGCAAATATTGTTGTAGCGGCAAAATCTACAACCGAAAACCCCAAACTGGGCGGCACTATTTTTTCGGCTGCTAAAGAAATTGAAGAGGCCGGGGGCAAAGCCCTGGCAGTGCAGTGTGATATTAGGGATGAGGATCAGATTGGAATCTCCGTAGAAAAAGCAATTGCTGCATTTGGCGGTATAGATATCGTTATAAATAATGCATCAGCTATTTCACTTACCCCTACAGAGCAAACCGAACCGAAACGTTTTGACCTGATGCATAGCGTTAATACAAGGGGAACATTTTTTGTTACCAAAGCCTGCCTTCCCTATTTAAAAAAGAGTGAAAATGCACACATCCTTACCCTTAGCCCTCCTTTAAATATGAACCTTAAATGGTTTGCCGGTCATATTGCCTATACCATCAGTAAGTACAATATGACCATGATTACGCTGGGTTTCTCCGAAGAGTTTAAAAAATTTCAAATTGCCGCCAATACGCTATGGCCGCAAACCACCATTGCCACCGCTGCTGTAAAAAATCTTTTAGGCGGAGACGACTTGATGAACATGAGCCGCACACCTGAAATTGTAGCCGATGCCGCATTTTATATTTTAAGCCGTAAAGCCGGCAACTGTACAGGAAATAGTTTTATAGATGAAGCGGTTTTAAAAGAAGAGGGCATAACACAATTGGAAAAATACGCCGTAAAACCCGGGGCAACACTATACCCTGATTTGTTTATATAAAAATTGCCGGCAGCAATTTACTCCGGCAATTTATATGTTGTGTTGTTTGGAAAATCTTTCTTAGTCTTCAGAAAACAATGTCGTTTGTTCAGCACTAAAACCTTCGTCGTTGTCGTTGCTTATTTGTACAATTTCCGTTACCTCAACCACTACGGGAGTTATAACTACTGCTTCTTCGGCAAACGGTACTGCTGCTGGTTTTTGGGGTGCAACTTTTTTATTGGCTTTTTTAGGCGCTGCTTTTTTTACCGGTTTTTTGGCTGCTGGTTTTTTAGGAGCCGCTTTTTTAACAACCTTCTTCGGCGCTGCTTTCTTCGCTACCTTTTTCTTAGCGGGTTTTTGGGCAGCTTTTTTTACTGACTTCTTAACCGAATTCTTAGACGTTTTTTTAACTGTTTTTTTGGGTGCAGCTTTTTTAGCCGGCGCTTTTTTCTTCACTGTTTTTTTAGAGGTTTTTTTAGGAGCCGCTTTTTTAGCTATTTTCTTTGCTGCTTTTTTTTGAGCAGGCTTTTTGGCGGCTTTTTTTGCTGCCTTTTTGGAAGACTTTGCCATAAAATAATGATTTTAGTTTGCGCTATAAAATTAAAAGATAAGTTTTGAACTAAAATAAATAGCCCCTAAATTATTTTTTTACGAATCGTTTTCTTTTTTCATCCCTCCTCAAATTGTTACGCTCCGTTTGAGGGATTTTGAAGCCGGATTTCCTTTAGCTCTTCCCGAAGGTTTTCTATTTCCAGGTCTTTAATTTCCATTTCGCTTTTGAGCAGGGTAACCTCTCTTTTTAGGTCAGCTACTTTTTTGTACAGTCCCGAAGCCATATTAAGCTCTTCTTCACTGCCCTGTAAACTAGCTTTAAGTTGCTCATTTTCATCGGCTAAGGAAGAGTATTTTTGAAGGGTCTTCAAGCTGTCCAATAATTCTTTTTCCAATTCTTCAATCATTATGGCATCGCCGGATGCTTTTTGCTGCCGCTGGCCTATCGTTCGTTGCATTTGCTCAAACTCCAGCAGGTTAATATCAATTTTACTTTGCAACTCTACGGCATGTTGGGCTGTTTGCCTCAACGATTCCAGTTCCTTTTCTCTTTGGGCAATGGTTTCATTAAGGTCTTCAATTTGAACGAGCAGGTATTCGTTCTCCGATTTTATAATTTGTATTTGCTTTTCGGTGAGCATGATGGTGCCGGTTTAGCCGGAAATACTGCTTTAATAAGCAGACTGTTTACTTTAATTGATAACGCCCTATGCGGATTACCCAAATACAACCCGATGGTTAACTTACCAGCGTGCCTACTTTATCTCCGGTAACCACGCTCATTAAATTGCCCGGTTTGTTCATATCAAAAACCACTATGGGCAGCTTATTTTCCATACAAAGCGTAAAGGCCGTCATGTCCATTACTTTCAGGTTTTTACTGATGCATTCCTCAAAACTTATTTTTTGAAAGCGCTTTGCTTTGGGGTCTTTTTCGGGGTCGGCAGAGTAAATACCATCCACCCGGGTGCCTTTTAAAATAATATTGGCTTTTATTTCAATAGCCCTTAATGAGCCTGCGGTATCGGTGGTGAAATAGGGGTTGCCGGTGCCGGCGCCAAAAATTACAACCCGACCTTTTTCCAGGTGACGGATGGCTCGTCGGCGTATATAGGGTTCGGCTATTTGCTCCATTTTTATGGCGCTTTGCAGGCGGGTATTTACGCCTGCTTTTTCAAGGCCACTTTGCAAAGCCATGCCGTTTATTACCGTGGCCAGCATTCCCATATAGTCGCCCTGGGCACGTTCTATCCCACTCTCGGCTTCGTTCATTCCCCTGTAAATATTGCCCCCTCCAATTACGATGGCAACCTGCACACCCATTTCGGTTACCTGTTTAATATCCTTGGCATATTGTTCGATTATTTTAGGGTCAAGCGGGTCAAAACCATTGATACTGTTACTGAGCGATTCGCCTGAAAGTTTTAATAGAATACGCTTATACCTGGGAAGCATTAGTAAAATTTTTTACGAAGATAAAGTTTTCAAAATTGCCGGGGAATGGGCAGACAAAATTTTAATTCCTAAAACAATCCGCTTATTCTTCTTGTTCTTCCGGCTCCTCCCGGCTTAGTGCCAGGTTATTATTTACAACAAAATTACACCAGTGGCACTCCGGCTTACCACACCCGGTATAAAATTCCCGGTTTTGGATTTTTTGCCAGGTTTCAGTGATCTGTTGCTTTACCGTTTCTAAATCCTGCGGCAGGATAATCATTTTTTCTTTGTGATAATTTTTCTTTTTATCCGGTTCTATAAAATCAAACTCCGTACTTTCCACCTGCCAGTTTTTTAGGGTATAATGATCAATAAGGAGTTTATAAAAGACCGCTTGCCGCCAATAGTCGCCGCCAATGGGGTCTTATTCGCCGGGTCCTATAAGTTTAGCCAGGGCTTTTTCATAATCGCCGGTTTTGTAGTCCACCACGTTTACCTGGTTGCCGGTAAACTCCAGTTTATCTAATTTTCCTTTAAGGGGTACGCCATTAACCAACACTCCACGGATGTTTCGCTCAACGGCCACCACTTTGTTCCAGCTATTAATGTATTTTTTATAATAATGTTCCAACACTTCCCGGCCATACTCCATCCTCCGTTCAAAGGCTTCTTTGGTAAAATTTTCTCTATGCTTTTTTAAATACCAGTTAAAGTCCGAAAGTAAAACCTCCACGCCGGGAAAGGTTTCACTTCCGCTATCCTGCATTTTTCTAAAAAGTTTTTCCAGGGCATAGTGTACGGCGCTTCCAAATTCTGTAGCTTCATTTTTGCCTGAAGGGATCCGGATGAGATTTTGATAATAAAATTGCAGCGGGCACTTTAGGTAATTATTAAGCGCCGTTACATTCATTGAAAATTTTTCAAGTAATGAACTGATAAAGTCTTCTTCTGAAGCTGCAATTTGGGGTAGCTGCGCAGTAAGTTGCAAGGCCTGGAATTCAAAAATTTCTTCGGCAGTAAAAGAAATTTTTTGAGGGATTATAGCGGGCTGTTTATCTAAAATTTCTGCAATAAACATTGAGGGCTCCTGGTCTTTACCATCATTACGAAATAAGGGGTAAGAAATATATAGATGCGTTTCGGCCCGGGTAAGGCCCACATAAAACAAGCGGCGCAATTCTTCTTCTTTTTTATTTATCGCCAGTTTATCATCAACTGCATCCACATAGTAAAATAAATTATCGGGCAGTTTATAGCTGTTTGGACGACTTTGCTTTTTTTCCCAAACCTCTGCCGTAGTGCCGGCTATAAATACCTGCTCAAATTCCAGCCCCTTGCTTCCATGCATGGTTAATAAATTTACGCCATTACTATTGCCGATAAACTGCACCATAGATAAAGGAATTTGCTCATCCTGCATAAGTGAAAGGATCTTCATGAGGCCGCTAAGGGTAAGTTGGGGATTGGCGGCCGACTCGGATTTAATAAAGTCGAACAGTGCTGTTAAGCGCTGCATTAAGCTTAGTTTTTGCGGGCTGTGCATGATGTAATGCAACACACCGGCTTCGTTTACAATTTTTGAAAATAGCTGTTGCAGGGTTAAGTTAGGAACCGCTGCTATTAGATTTTCAATTATTTGGCTAAACTTTTTTAACTCGACGTTAAGGCCGTTATCAAACAAATCTTTTGCAGGTGCCTGGCTTTTGTCAAAAAGCAGTTTCCGCAACGACGTTTGCTCGCCATCATATTTCCTATTATTGGCTTCTACGGTAAGGCGTGCAATTTCAATGGGGGGAATTTGATAAAAATCAAAATGCATCATTTCAAATAGCAGTTCATCGCCGCCATAAGGCGTATCCATTTCGGCATTGAGATATTCAAAAATGTGAATGAGTTTAAGAATGAATTTGTCTTCAAGTAAATTGATGTTGCGCTTGCTGTACACCGGTAAATTTTTCAACCTTAAAAATTTGGACAACTCCTCCCCGTATTTATTTTCTTTATACAATACAGCAATGGACTCCGGCGCCGTTCCGGCATTTATTAACTGCTGTATTTTTTGAGTAATGCCCAGCATTTCTTCAAACATAGAATTGTAGGCTATAATTTCCGGCAGCAGCTGTGGTTGCCCCTGGTATTTTGAGTTGCCGGAAACCAGGTCTTTATTCAGTTTACCCAATTCAACATCATTGATGAGCCGCTCCCGGTTGTTTTCAATAACCGACCGGGAAACATCAAGCAAAGGTTGGGTGCTGCGGTAATTTGTGGTTAAGATCACTTTGGTTAAGGCATTGATATAGCGCCTGGTAATCCCTTTCATATTACTGATATTGGCGCCCTGGAAACGAAAGATGCTTTGGTCATCATCACCCACAACAAAAATATTGGGTACCTCCCAAAACCCGATGAGCAGTTGCACCAGCCGGTTTTGAGTATTGCTGGTATCCTGGTATTCATCTACAAGCAGGTAATGGTATTTCTCCTGGTATTGGGCCAAAATGCTTTCATTCTTTTCAAATGCATCAATCACCCAATTAATCATGTCGTCAAAATCATAACGGTTGATTTTTTTCATTAACTGCTGGTAGCGGGGAAATTCATTTGCAGCGGCAACCAGTTTAGTCATTCGTTCCGTTTCCAGGTAATACTCAGGCTTGTAATCGCCCTTTTCAAATTTTCCTTATCTTGAGGTTTGATAAAAAAACTCTTTATTGCTGTTATCGCTTTCAATTTGAGACAGGTATTCGGCTGTTTTTTGGGCAATGAACTCCGGTGTCCATCCTTCTTTTTTCATAGCAGAAAAAAGATTTTTGAGGTTATTGATTTCAAAATATACATCGCCACGATATCGTTTAAGCGGATGGCCCTGTGGGAACCCATCAATAAGATTTTTTAAAAGCTGAATCACTTCCAGGTCGGAAATGGGGTTGAGGCTGGTTTTTTCAAAATAATACAGGTTGTCCTGGATCACTTCATTACAAAAGGAGTGAAAGGTGTGAATGTTTACCTTGTACGCATCGGCGCCAATTAATTTCCGTAAGCGGTTGCGCATAGCAATAACGCCGGCATCGGTATAGGTAAGGCAAAGGATATTTTCGGGCAGCTCATCGGTTTCCAGCAAAATTTTTCCAATACGTGCCGCAAGTATCTGCGTTTTTCCGGTTCCCGGCCCTTCAATAACCATTACCGGCCCATCAATAGTGTCAACGGCAGTTTTTTGCTGTGGATTGAGTTCATTATAAACCTCTTGAAACCGGGCATGTAATTTTTCTTTGTAACGCTGCATAGCCCGAAGTTACAGCATAGCGCCCGGAGAAAGGAAAAAGGCTTCTTCTATTTTATCTCTTCGTATTCAATATAATCCCCGGGAGCGGGCTTTGGGGCATTGGAATGCGCTGTATGGTTTTGCTCCTCCATTTGTTTTTTCCGTTCCTGCTCCTGCATTTTTTCCGTCATTTCTTTTACCTTGTTGCTCATGTGACGGGTAGTGTTAAACAGGGGAATTAAAAATTCAAATACAAACTTATAAACAATATAAATGAGGAGCAGCGTAAGTATCATCCTGATCATGCTACAAAATTATGATTATTCAACTTGCTTTTCTGTTAAATTTTAATACCCATAAGGAAAAAGCCCCGCCCTTAAGCGAGACTTTTTTGCTTCAACTTCAACTCAACTATTGAAACAGGCTTTGATTTACATTAATGGGTTATAAACCGGAATTAGCAAGGTATGGAAAACGGTAGCACCTGTAACATCGTCTCCAACTACTTTTTGCCGGAGCGTTTCTTTAACCTGTTGCTTTTTTTCATTTAGCTTATGGATCGAGTCTTCAATATTTTTCTTTTTGTTTTTCAACTCCTTTTGCAGGGAATCCAATTGATAAAGTTCTGCATCGGTTTTGCCGGGGTTGCCTTTTTCGGTTTCAATTCGTATGCCGTTTTCATCAATTTGCACTTTGGTTTTCCCGTCGTAAACGTCATCGTCGTTCCAGCTTTTATCATTTGAGGTGCCGGCTTTAATACCATCAAGGGTATAAAGGCCATCTTCTTTCATAATATAATTGGTATTATAATCCCAATTACGCTGGGTTTTTTTTGTTTCAAAATTCCAGTCGTCATCATCGTAAAATCCAATGGTAGCATCGTTCCAGCGCCCTACACTCCGATCAATATTGATTTGTTTACCTACGGGAACATAAATGCGTACAATCTCATATTGGTTCCT
>ERZ795041.432-NODE-432-length-15900-cov-3.739034_pt1 | contig 15900 bp, 13 predicted proteins | sample MGYA00375125_ERZ795041 | MGnify/ENA primary metagenome ERZ795041 (study PRJEB30170, sample SAMN03074214) | activated sludge metagenome | biome: Common Effluent Treatment Plant; feature: Wastewater; material: Activated sludge; isolation source: activated biomass in...
CGCACCCTGACGACGACCTGCGCGCGACCCAGCCCCCTCCCCACCGAGGTCCTCGCGTGAGCGCCGCTGCGCAAGGCGCCACACGACGGACGCCGGTCCCCGTCGCGCTGCAGCTCTACAGCCTGAGAGAGGCGCTGGCTGCCGACCCGAGCGGCACCATCGAGCGGGTCGCCCGGATGGGGTTCGAGGGCGTGGAGCCGTTCGGTCTCACGCGCGAGAGCGCCAAGGCGCAGAAGGCGCTCTTCGACGAGTTCGGGCTGAAGGTGCCGAGCGTCCACGCTCCTCTGCATCTGCCGGAGCGAGCGGACGAAGCGCTGGCCGTCGCAGAGGTCCTCGGGTGCGAGAGGATCGCGTCGGGCTACGGTCCCGACTGGTACGTGAGCCTCGACGCGGTCGATCGCGCAGCTGCGGGCTTCAACAGGGCGTCCGACCTCGCCCGCGCACAGGGTAGACGCTACGCCATCCACAACCACTGGTGGGAGTTCGAGCCCGTCGAGGGGAGCCTGCCGTACCGGCGCATGCTCCAGACGCTCGACCCGGGCGTCTCGTTCCAGGCCGACGTCTACTGGGTGCAGGCAGCAGGGCTCGATCCCGTGTCCGTGCTGCGGGAGCTGGGTCCACGGGTCGAGACGCTCCACATGAAGGACGGCTCGACCGTCAAGGAGGACCCGATGACGGCTCTCGGCCGGGGCGTCGTCGACGTGCGCGGCATCGCCACGGCGACCAGCCACACGGTCGACTGGTGGATCGTAGAACTCGACCGCTGCGCCACCGACATGTTCACCGCGGTGAGCGAGAGCCTCGCCTACCTCGCGTCACTGGACGGTTGACTGCGGGCCCCGCCTGGCGTCCCTCAGCCGGCGGCAGCCGTGACCATCACCTCGATGAGGATGCCCTGTCCGAGGTCCTTCACTCCGAGCGTGGCCCTGGCGGGGAGGTCCTCCGGCCGGAAGAAGGCGGTCCACGCCTTGTTCATCTGCTCCTTCATGCTCATGTCGGTGATGTAGATGGTCGCGCTCAGGACGTTCGACGTGCTGCTGCCGAGATCAGCCAGCAGCGCGGCCATCTTGGCCAGGATCTGCTCGGTCTGCCCCTGCATGCCTGCTGTCGTGTCGCCCGCTGTCATCCCCGACAGGTAGAGCACCCCGTTGGCTTCGACGGCGCGATGGAAGTAGGTTCCTTGTCCGTGGCGTTCGATCATCCGATCCTCGACTCTCTCGTGAGACTCCCCAACCGCAGCAGTGTACCCAGTCGACCCTCAGTAGCCCTGCTGCTTGTCGACGACGTTGATCAGCTCCCTGCCCTCCCTGAAGCGTTCGAGGTTCTCGAGGAAGATGCCGAGGGCGCGCTCCGTGTACGACGGTGTCGCCCCGGAGTAGTGGGCCGTGATCACGACGTTGGAGAGCCTCCACAAAGGGGAGTCGGCGGGCAGCGGCTCGTGCTCGAAGACGTCGAGCCCCGCGCCCGCTATGGTGCCGTCCTGAAGCGCGGCCACCAGTTCGCTCTCCTTCACGATGCCTCCCCGTCCGATGTTCACCAGGTAGGCGGATCGCTTCATGGCGTGGAACTCGGCGGCGCCGAACATGCCGCGCGTCGCGGACGTCAGCGGCGCCGTCACGACCACGAAATCGGCGTGCGGAAGGACGCTCGGCAGGTCCGAGTGGGCGTGGACAGCGTCGGCGCCCTGCACGAGACGGCTCGCGTCGCGCCTGAGCACGACGACGCTCATCTCGAAGGCTGCGGCCAGGCGGGCGACCCTCGCACCGATGGCGCCCGCCCCGACCAGCAGGAGGGTCTTGCCCTTGAGCTCGAACACGGACGCTGCAGGCACCGGCCTCCACTCTGACCGCGACTGCTGACCGAACGCGGTCGGGAGGCCGCGGGCGAAGGCGAGGAGGTAGGCGAGGACGTGCTCGCTGATGGGCACGGCATGCACGCCGGACGCGTTCGTCAGCACGAAGGGCATGTCGACGGCGGCGGGGAAGCGCAGGAGCCAATCGGCGCCTGCGCCCCACTGCTGGAACCACAGCAGGCCCGTCGCGCCAGGCAGCAGGTCATGTGGGAACTGGCCGACGACGATGCGCACGTCTGGCAGCAACGCCTCGATCGCAGCCCTGTCCCGGGTGACGACCACGCGCATGTCGGGCGCGGCCGTCTCGATCCGTCGCCGCTGCTCCGCGCTCAGGGCGTCCTCTCGCAAGCCGACGAGCAGGACCCCTGTCCTCGGATCGCCGTCCTGCTCGTTGATCGACGCTGTCGAGGGCTTCGCATGGTTCATCTGTCAACCATATCGTGACACCCCGCCCGCTCGACACGAGATCGACGATGGCTGGCGCGTCCTCCGACTTACAATCGCGCATGTCAACGGGTTCACTACCGTCTCGCACCGAGGTCGACCCCACCTACACGTGGGACCTCGCCTCCCTCTACGCCACCGAGGGTGAGTTCCTCGCCGACAGCGCCTCCGTGCCAGCCGCCATCGAGGAGCTGGCGGGCTACCGCGGTCGGCTGGGCAGCAGCAGCTCGGTGCTCGGGGACTTCTTCGAGCGCTACTGGGCCACGACCATCCGCATGGACAGGCTCGGCAACTACGCCCGCCTGCCCGTCACCGTCGACCAGGGAGACCAGCATGCCCGCGAGCGGGCGGGAGCTCACCAGGCCCTCGCGGCGCGGTTCGAGGCTGCCACCGCCTTCGTCGCGCCGGAGCTCCTCGACATCGGCACCGCGAAGCTCGCGGGCATGATCGGCGCCGATCCCCGCTTGGCGCACATGGGACGGTTCGTCGAGCAACTCGAGAAGCGCAGGCCGCACGTCAGGTCGGGCGAGGTCGAGGGCATCCTGAGCGCGGCGAAGGACCCGGTCAGCGCGCTGGAGAAGGCGTACAACAGCCTCGCCAACGGGGAGATGGCCTTCGCGACCATCACACACGCCGGCCAAGGGTACGAGGTTGCTCGCAGCACCTACCCCAAGCTGCGCATGTCGGACGACAGGGAGCTGCGCCGCAAGGCGTACGAGTCGTACACGGACGGGTTCCTGTCGTTCGAGGACACCTTCACCGAGCTCTACGTAGGCCGGGTGAAGCAGAGCGTGTTCCTGGCCCGCGCGCGCGGTTACCCGAGCACGGTCGAGGAGCAGCTCGCACCGCGCGAGGTCCCGCGCAGCGTCCTCGACTCCGTCGTCGACACGTTCACGGCCAACCTGGGTGTGTGGCACCGCTACTGGGAGGCGCGCCGTACCATCCTCGGCGTCGAGGCCCTGGGCGAGCACGACGTCTTCGCACGGCTCGGCACCGAGGCGTTCGACGTGCCGTACCAGCAGGCGATCGACTGGATCGTCGCCGGCATGGAGCCGCTGGGCCCTGAGTACATCGAACCGATGCGCCGCGGCCTCCTCTACGACCGCTGGGTCGACGTCTACCCCAACAAGGGGAAGCGCGACGGCGCCTTCTGCTCGAGGGCGTACGGCCACCAGCCTCAGGTGATGATGAGCTTCCAGGGTGAGCTCGAGAGCATGTCGACACTGGCTCACGAGCTGGGGCACGCCATGCACGGTGTGCTCCTCGACCAAGCGCAGCCGCTCGTGTACGCCAACTACTCGATGGTCATGGCGGAGACCGCCTCGAACTTCAACCAGGCACTCGTGCGCTCACACCTGCTCGACACGTTGACCCGTCCGCACGAGCGCTTGGCCGTCCTCGAAGAGGCGTTCTACAACTTCCATCGCTACTTCTTCATCATGCCGACGTTGGTGCGCTTCGAACTGGCAGCCCACCAGGCCGTCGAGCGGGGCGAGGGGCTGACCTCCACCAAGCTCAACGCCAGCATGCAAGCCCTCTTCCAGGAAGGCTACGGCGACGCCATCAGAGCTGACGAGCGCACCGGGATCACCTGGGCCCAGTTCGGTCACCTGTACGTACCGTTCTATACATTCCAGTACGCGGCCGGCATCGCCGCCGCGGCGGCCCTCGCCGCCGACGTGCACGCGAAGGTGGACGGCGCCGTCGACCGCTACCTCGCATTCCTCCGAGTCGGCAGCTCGCAACCACCCATCGACGCGCTCAAGGACGCCGGCGTCGACCTGACGACCTCCGCCCCGATCGAGAAGGCCTTCGCCGTGCTCGAGGGCTACGTCAGCGAGCTCGAGGAGATCGCTGCGGCCAGGGGCAGGTAGGGACACCCGCGGCGAGGAGGAGACAGGGTCACCAGCGCTGCAAAGCCGTCCGCGAGGCGTTGGGTCGAGCGCGCATCGGCCCTGGTAGAATCCGCTGGGGAAGGTCGGCGTCAGCTGTCGACACACGCACAGGTTCCAGAGAAAGCTGGTGCATCATGAACAGCCCGTCGAAACGCATCCTGCTCCTGCTGGCGCTGCTGCTGGCGTTCGGAACGGTCATCGCCCAGGAGACGCCGACCGCGGGGGGCACCGCCATCGTGGTCCTCGGCTCCGACCCGGAGCATCTCAACCCGGGCATCAGCACGAGCTACCCGATCGGCGCCGTTGCCGCGAACATCTACAGCGGGCTCGTCAGACAGCGCGCGGACGGGGTGCCCGAGGGCGACCTCGCCGAGTCGTGGACGGTCTCGGACGACAACCTCGTCTACACGTTCACGCTGCGCGCGGCCACCTTCCACGACGGCACGCCCGTGACCAGCGCGGACGTCGTGTTCAGCATGAACGAAGTGCTCGCGCCCAACCACGGGCGCTTCATCACCGCCTACAACCAGATCGCGTCGATAGAGGCGCCCGACGCCAGCACCGTCGTGATCACGCTCAAGCAGCCCTATGCCCCGCTCGTCGGCCTGTTGACGGTGTTCGACGCGCCCGTCCTTCCCAAGCACCTCTACGAAGGTACGGACCCGCTCACCAACCCGGCCAACAACGAGCCCGTCGGGAGCGGCCCCTTCGAGTTCTCCGAGTGGGTGCGTGGCGAGCGTCTCGAGATCGTCCGCAACGACGACTACTTCCTCGAGTCGGCGCTCCTCGACCGCATCATCTTCCGCGTCGTACCGCAAGACGTAGCGCGCAGCACGGCGCTCGAAGTCGGCGAGGCCGACCTCGCGTGGGGCTTCTACCTCCCGCCGGCCGACCTCCCGCGCCTCGAAGCCAACCCCGACCTGCAGGTCTGGCGGGGCATCACGATCCCGGCCCTCTACTTCGTGTTCATCAACAACACGACCCCGGGCCTCGACGACCCGCTCGTCCGACAGGCACTCATGCACGCCGTCGACCGCGACCAGGTCGTCGAGCAGGCCCAGGGCGGGCTCGGTCAGGCGGCGTCAGGACCCTTCGGCGCGGGCTTCGCGTACGCCTACAGCGAGAGCACCGACTACCGGACCCTCTACCCCTACGACCCCGACAGAGCGCGTGAGCTGCTGGCAGAGGCCGGCGTCAGCGGACTGGAGCTGCGCTTCGTCTACGATTCCGCCCGCGGCGCGTTCGCAGCGGCGGCCGAGATCATGCGCGACCAGCTCGGCCAGGTCGGCATCACGCTGCAGCTGGAGCCCGTCGAGCGCGCGGTCATGGTCGAACGCGTGTACAACGGCGATTACGACCTGAGCATGCAGTCGTTCACCTCGTCTGGCGACCCTGTCATCGGGTACCACCGCATCTACCTCACGGCGGCCGCCGGGACCCCGTTCGTCAACGCCACCGGCTACGGCAACCCCGATGTCGACGCGCTCCTGGCGGAGGCCGCCAGCCTCGCCGACCTCGACGCCCGCGCGGCCGTGTACGACCAGGCCCTCGAGATCCTCGCCGCCGCGGTGCCGACCATGGTCATGTTCGACGAGCTCGCGACGGAGGCAGCAGCCGCGAGCCTGCGGGGCATGAGGACGCTCCTCGACCAGCGCGACGGCCTCGAGTTCCTCTGGTTCGCTCAGTAATTGACGTCATCCCGGCGGGTCGCGGTGATCGCTGCGACCCGCCAGGTACCAGCGGCCCCCTGGGTCTGCCAAGGATGCGATGAGCGCTGGAGCAGGCGACGCCGGTGATGGCGGCGGGCTCGGCAGGTACGTAGCCCGGCGCTTCGTCAACGCCGTCCCGCTGATCCTCGGCGTCATCGTCGTCAACTTCGTGCTCATCGCACTGGCGCCGGGTGACCCCATCACGCATCTGATCGGCGAGTTCCCTGCTCCGGCCGACTACGTCGAGCGCGTACGGGCGGACTACGGCCTCGATCGACCCCTCCCCGAGCGCCTGGTGCGCTACGTCGGCAACGTGCTCAGGGGCGACCTCGGCTTCTCGTTCGCCAACCGTCTCCCCGTCCTCGACCTGCTGCTCCAGCGCCTCGGCCGGACCCTCATGCTGATGCTCACCACCGTCGTGCTCGCGTCTGCCGTCGGACTGACCTTGGGCGTACTGGCTGCGCGTCGCCCTCACTCGCTCGGTGACAGGGCCGCCACCGGCTTCGCGCTGGCGGGCTACGCCATCCCCGAGTTCTGGTTCGGCCAGGTCCTCATCCTCGTCTTCGCCGTGTGGCTCGGATGGCTGCCCGCTGGGGGCTTCCGCAGCGTGCGCATCGACTACACCGGCTGGGCCGCCGTCGTGGACTACGCGCGCCACATGGCGCTCCCCGTTGCCGCCCTGTCGTTCCGCTACCTCGCCATCACGACGCGCCTCACGCGGGCGAGCCTGCTCGAGGTCATGAACACCCAGTACATCGTGGCTGCACGCGCGCGGGGCCTGTCGGAGCGCGCCCTGCTGTGGCGTCACGCCCTCAGGGCCGCGGCGCTGCCCGTCGTCACGGTCATCGGCTACAACTTCGCCTTCATCGTCGCGGGCTCAGCTCTCGTCGAGACGGTGTTCGGCTGGCCCGGCATCGGCCGACTGATGTACGACTCCATCTTCACCCGCGACTACCCCGTCCTGCTCGGGATCCTGCTGCTCGTCTCCGTGACCGTGATCATCGTCAACCTCCTCACCGACATCGCCTACGCCCTGCTCGATCCGAGGGTGAGATACTGATGCCCGACGCAGCGTCAGCCGCCTCCGGATCCGCGACGTCCGCGGCCGCCTGGAAGCGCTTCCGTCGCAACCGCACGGGACTGCTGGGGCTCGTGCTCGTCGTCGCGCTGGCGCTGGTGGCGCTGCTCGCCCCCTTCATCGCACCGCACGACCCGTTCCGGACGTCTCGTACCTCCTTCTCCCCTCCCCTCGTCACGGACGGCTACCTGCTCGGCACCGATCACCTGGGACGCGACGTGCTGTCCAACGTCATCTGGGGCGCGCGCGTGTCGCTGCTCGTGGGGGTCGCTGCCGCACTGACGGCGACGCTCATCGGCGTCTTCATCGGTTCGATCAGCGGCTTCTTCGGTGGCTGGTTCGACGAGCTGCTCATGCGCATCACCGAGTTCTTCCAGATCATCCCGCGCTTCGTGCTGGCCCTCATCGTCGTCGCCTTCTTCGGCTCCGGCCTGCTCAACCTCATCCTCGTCATCGGCATCCTCAGCTGGCCGCAGACGGCCAGGCTGGTGCGCAGCCAGTACCTGAGCCACAAGACGCTGCCGTACGTCGACGCGGGCAGGGCACTCGGTATGCGCTCCGCTCGGCTCATCTTCATCGAGATCCTGCCCAACGTGATGGCGCCCGTCCTGGTCGTCGCGTCGCTCGACGTCGCACAGGCGATACTCCTCGAAGCCAGCCTCGGGTTCTTCGGCCTCGGCGATCCCAACCTGACCTCCTGGGGCGGCATGCTCAACACCGCCCAGAGCTACATGCAGCGCGCCTGGTGGATGAGCGTCTTCCCCGGGATCTGCATCTCACTGGCCGTGCTGGGCTTCAACCTGCTGGGTGACGGCCTGACGGAAGCAGCCGATCCGCGCATGAGCATGCGCTGACGAACCGAACAGGAGCACCGATGCAACGACAAGACGACATCCAGCGCCACCTCAGAGCCCGCACGGGCGACGTCGCCCCGTACGTGCTCATCCCCGGCGACCCCGGCAGGGCGGAGCGCATCGCGGCGACGTTCGCGCAGGCGACGCTGGTGGCACGCAACCGCGAGTACACGCTCTTCACCGGCGTCACCGGCGCAGGCACGCCGATCAGCGTGTGCTCGACCGGCATCGGCGGCCCGTCGGCCTCCATCGCCGTCGAGGAGCTGACGAGGATCGGTGCGACGCACTTCATCCGCGTCGGGGCAGCGGGCGGACGTCAGCCCGCGATGCCCATCGGCTCGGTCGTCGTCGTCACCGCAGCGTTCAGGGGCGATGGGACCTCGCTCGACTACATGCCGCTCGGCTACCCGGCAGCGGCCGACATCGACGTCACCCTCGCCCTGCGCCAGGCCGCGAGGACCGAGCTGGGGTCCCCCGCTTACGAGGGCGTCGTCTACACCCGCGACGCCTTCTACCGGCGCGACGACGGGCTCAACGCGCGCCTCACGGAGGCGCGGGTCGTGGCAGCGGAGCAGGAGTGCTCGACGGTCTTCGTCGTCGGTTCGCTGTTGGGGGTCAAGGTGGGGGCCGTGCTCGGGACGGACTCGAACATCTACCTCGACCCACAACCGTCGCGCGAGGAGAAAGAGGCGCTGTACCAGCAGGTGGAGCGGCAGACCATCACCATCGCCACCGGTGCCGTCGACCTCCTGCACGCCGGACGACGCCGGTGACGGGTCGAGACGACCGCGAGGCAGGTACAGGGGGCGCCACACGTGACCGCGTCCCGCGCGGCTCCGTCGCACGAGACCTCGTCGTCACGAACGCGACCATCGTCGACGTCGTCACGCACAGCGCCTACCGTGGCTGGTTCTCCGTCGTCGACGGCCGCTTCGCTGAGGTCGAGGTCGGGGCTCCCGGACCCGACATCGAGGGCGCCTCGGGCGTCGTCGTCGACCTCGGCGGTGCGTACGTGCAACCGGGCATGCTGGACATCCACATGCACATCGAGAGCAGCCTCGTCACGCCGCGCCGCTTCGCGGAGGCCGCGCTCCCCCACGGCACAACGACCATCCTCCAGGACCCGCACGAGGTGGCCAACGTGCTGGGGGCTCCCGGCATCCGCTGGATGCTCGAGGCGTCGCGCGGGCTGCCGCAGCGGGTCTACACGGCCGTGTCGAGCTGCGTGCCCGCGACGTCGGCCGCGATCGAGACCCCCAACGCCAGCATCTCGCCAGCCGAGGTCACGGAGCTCGCGCGCGAGGCGGAGGTCATCGCGCTCGGCGAGATGATGGACTTCCACGGCCTCATCGACGGTGACGACCACCTCGTCGCGATGCTGCGCGCCGGCGCGGATGCCGGTCTGACCCTCGAGGGTCACGTCCCCTCGCTGACCGGCCCCGACCTGTCCCGCTACATCGCCTACGGGATCCGCTCCGACCACACGCTCATGACGCCCCCCAAGGTGCTGGAAGAGCTGCGCAAGGGCATGTGGGTGATGATCCAGGAGAAGTCGGTGACGCCAGACGTCGTCGCGACCATCATGGCTCTTCCCGACCGCAGCAGGATCATGCTCATCACCGACGACGTCATGCCCAACCGGCTCGTGGGCGGTCATCTCGACCGCATCGTCAGGCGCGCCATCGAGACCGGCTGGGACCCGTTCGACGCGCTGGCGGCCGCGACCGTCCGGCCCGCGACGTACCTCGGGCTGCACGCCCTCGGCACGATCACCCCCGGTGCCCACGCCGACTTCGTCGTCACGCCTGCCCTGGCGAGCTACCCACCCTCGCGCGTGTACGTCGCAGGCAGGCTCGTGGCGCAAGACGGTGCGACGACGGTTCCATCCGCCGCCTCGCCGCAGCCGACGGCGGTACCGGGTCTCGTCGAGAGGTTCGAAGCCGCTGCCTTCGACGCCAGCGCGTTCGTCTTCGCAACGGAAACCACGAGGGCGCGTGCGTCCGGTACCGGGCGCGTCACCGTGCGGGCCAGGGTGATCGAGGCCAACGACGACAACAGCTTCACCACGCTCTCCGAGCGCGACGTCGAACTCGAGGACGGAGTACCGCTCGACCCCGGTCTCGTGCTGGCGACCGTCATCCCGCGGGCTGCCGCCCGACCGGGAGCCCCCGCCTACTCGCCCGTGATGGTCCTCATCGACGGCCTCGGGCTGAGCGGCGGCTCGTACGCGACGACGTTCGCGCACGACAGCCACAACATCTTCGTGATCGGTCGGGACCCTGCCAGCATGGCGACGGCGCTGACAGCCGTCCTGGCCGCGGGTGGGGGGATGGCGTTCGCTTCGGACGCCGCGCCGGCGGCCGACACCATCGTGCTGCACCTCCCGCTCGCCGCCCTGCTGTCCGACGAGCCGGTCACGGCCGTCGCAGCCGACTTCGACGCCATCGAGGCCGCCCTGCGCGGCGCGGGCATGAAGGCGAGGAACCCGGTACTGCTACTGACGCTCCTCCCGCTGAGCGTCAGCCCCGACTTCAAGGTCAGCGACAAGGGCATCGTCGACGTCCAAGGCAGGAGGGTCCTGTCCCCGGTGGCGGCATGACCGCGCCAGACGACCGCCATCGCGGCCCGCGTCCGGTCGGCGTGGTCCGCGGACGTGACGCCATCCAGATGCGTGACCTGCTGGCCGAGCTCTGTCTCGTGCTCAGCCCCAGCCGCAGCGAGCGCGCCATCGCGGACGACCTTGTTCGGCGCTTCGAAGCCCTCGGCGCTAGCGTCTTCGAGGACGACGCCGCCGTGACGACAGACGGCACGGCGGGCAACGTGATCGCCGTGCTGCCCGGCGGTCTCCCCCGGCGGATCGCCCTCGCCGCTCACATGGACACCGTTCCTCTCGTCGAGGGTGAACCCCTCGACGTCGTCAGGGACGGATCGAAGCTGCGCTCGACCGGCAACCAGATCCTCGGCGCGGACGACAAGGCCGGCGTGGCCATCGTCCTCGAGCTCGTCGAGCGCATGTCCCTCGTGCCGCATCCCGATCGGCCGACCGTCGTCGCCGTCATCACCGTGTGCGAAGAGATCGGCCTCGTCGGTGCGCGTCACCTCGACGTCGCGGCGCTCGACTCTGACTTCGGGTTCTCCTTCGATGGCGAGGTGCCCGTCGGGGAGCTGATCACGCGGGCGGTGTACAAGGAAGCCGTCACGTTGACGGTGAGAGGGAGGCGTTCACATGCTGCGCTCGAACCGGAGCTCGGCATCCACGCCATCCATGCAGCCGCGGAGGTTGTCCGGACCTTCCCGCTCGGGCGTACGGGGCCCGACCTCGTCGCCAACATCGGCAGCATCCGCGGCGGCGGTTCCACGAACGTGGTGCCCGACCTCGTGACGCTCGAAGCGGAGGCGCGTGCGTTCAGCCCGGAGCGATTGGAGGAGCTCCTGTCGACCATCGAGCACGCCGCGAGGGCAGCGACCGGCCCGCTGGGAGCGAGCGTCGACATCGCGCGCAGGCGCCTGTACGACGGCTACGACCTGCCCGACACCGCTGAACCGTGTCGCCTGCTCGCCGCTACCGCGCCCAGCCATGGCATCCGACCGCGCTTCGTCGCATCCATCGGCGGCTCGGACACGAACATCCTCAACCAGAAGGGGCTGCCGACCGTGAACGTGGGTGTCAACATGCACGACATCCACTCCGTCGCCGAGTGGATCGATGCAGCCGACCTCGCCCTTGTCGCGGACTGGCTCACCGATGCGCTGCTGGTGAGTCACGACCTCTCGTCGTAGGCGTCGACGAGGCGCCTGACGCGCGCACGAGCGAGAGCGAGCCTGGGATCGCCGACGCCGAGGGCGTCGGCCGCTGCCTGCCAGAACTCGAGGTCGTCCCCCAACCGCTCGGCAAGGTCGTAGAGAGCGTCCGCGTCACCCACGAGGAGCGCTGCCTGGCGCAGCTCCTCCTCCAGGTCCCATCGTTGCTCGACCACGCCCGGGGCATCGCTCAGAGGCAGCAACGGGCCATGCAACAGGCCGATCGCCTCCCTGACCTTGCCCGCGGAGATCGACTCTCGAACCTCGAGGATGTCGGCCCTGATCGGCACCGTGAACCGGTAGGGCGCTTCGCTGACGGGTAACTGCCCGCGCAACCGCGTCATCATGCCGCGCATGCCTCCGCTCGTGAACGGCGGCTGGCCATCGGGCGTCAGGAACGTGTTGAGCTCGTCGCGCGAGATGCCCGAGGGGTGAAGCGCGAGGGCCAGCGCGACCTCGGCGAGCCGGGCAGGGAGGTTGACGTCGCGTCCCTGCCAGCGACACTCGACGCCGCCCAGGAAGCGCAGCGACAGGTCGACGGTCGGTCCACCCAAGGTGGCCCACACGCCCTCGAACACCTCGGCGGGGCCGCTGAGGACCCTGAGGGCGACGGGATGGAGTGCGGACAGGACGGGTACGAGGGCGGCAGGCACGTTGTGGGCCGAACCGCCGGACGCGAGGAGGTAGTACAGGGCCGCCGTCAGCCTCTGCTCGGCCGGCAGGGCGGCGTCGAAGAGCGCTTCGAGCAGGTCGGACTCCGCCGTGCCGCCGGCGCGGGCGTCACGGTCGTCCGCGGCGGCGCTGCCTGCGCCGCCGTGCGAGCGGCTGGCGCCGTTGGCGCGGACAATGGCGCCGACCATGCCGCGGGCCAGCGCTGCCAGCGAGCGCTCATGGCCCTCGCCGGCAGCGCTCGTCTCGCTCACGTCGAAGGCCACCTGCCACGCTTCGTCGAGCCGTCCCAGCTCGATGAGCGCCCTGACGAGCTGGAACCCGTACCGCGCTCTGCTGCGCCGTGGGCTGGCGTGATAGGTCGCGCTCAGCAGCTCCTGCGCTGCGAGGGGATCGCCGTGCGCCAGCTCCAACTGCGCCAGCGTGCTGCGAAACATCACGGCCAGCTGAGGCAACGCACCCTCGACGAGCACTTGGGCGTCCTCGAGCGTGCTGTGCAGCCCCACGAGGTCACCCGTCATGATCCGGGCATGCGCGAGGTCGTTGACGATGATCAGGCGCCTCGGTCCGTCGCGGAGATGCTCTCTGTCGAACACGTCGAGCGCCCAGCGCGCCCAGCTGGCAGCCCGAGCGAACTCCCCGTGCTGCGCGAGGCGCGCTGCGAGGGCGCCCGCGTTCCTCGCCACCTCGTACTTCGTTCCGCTGTCCTCCGCCAACTGCACGCTCTCACGGAGGAGCTGGATGGCGGTGTCCGGGTTCGGGTGCATGCGGCCGTGCTGCCACACGGTGAGTGCCGTGCGTCTCGCGGTCACGGCCTGCTCCGCCAGTTCGAAGCCGGCCTGGTACGACAGGGTGCCGGCCCGTCTGGCGCGCAAGGCGGGCGCCGTGTAGGTCTCGAGGTACGCGTCGACGTCGTCGAACACCGCGCTGTAGTCGTTCGCCCACGTTCCCGCGACCAGCCGCCATTCGAGCACTCGCTCCGTCTGCGAGAACGCCTCCGGCAGCGCCGTCAACAGGAGATGCAGTCGCTGGAGCAGACCCTCCTCTTGCAGCCTCGGCCCTGCGTGGCGCAGCAGATCCTCCACCATCTCGGGAGCCTTCAGCACCGCGAGCTCCAAGGCTCCAGCCAGGTCTCCCTCTCTCTGTAGGAGCAGGACCGCCGTGCGCGGCTCGACGAGCGAGGCGCTGCGGGTCTCGACGAGCGGCCCTGCAGGCGAGGGCACCGTCAGGCGGGGTAGCCGTACCGCCATATGCACCGACGACGTGAAGTCGGTGAAGCGCCCGTCAGCCTCGCGCCGCAGGGACTCGACGACCTTGGCAGGCAGCGAGCCGGGCGCCAGTTCCCTCGCCTCCTCCACCGATAGCCGCAAGCGTTCGGGGCCGACGACGACGCTGCGCTTCGCGACCTCCGCCGGAACCGTGCCCGTCGCTCGCGAGTCGAACACGACCTTGTAACCGTCGCCGTGGAGGTCGAGGAGCCCGTCGACGAACGCGCCCTCGAGGCTACCCAGCGTCACTGCGAAGGTGAGCGGCCTCAGGTCCGACCGGTAGCGGCTCAGTGCCGCGAGGTGGGAACGGAACGGCAACGCGTACGTCAGCAACGGCGCGGGCAGAGCAGCGTTGACCGCCCGTGCCAGGACGTTGCCTTGTGCGATCTCGTCGTCCTGCCCGAGCCTGTCGAGCCCGAGCCAGGCGACGTGCTGACCTTCACGGAGGGCGTCGACGACGAACGGAACGCCGAACGCCTCGCCGCCAACGAGGACGACGGGGAGTTCGGCTCCTGCGACGATGTCGACGACCCTCGGCAACCACACGGTGCCAGGATAGCCGTTGGCTATCGCATGGTTCTTACTGGCTGTACAGGCTAGGCGGCGAGGACGAGCGTCGTGTCGTTGGCGACGTCCTGCTCGCGGCTCGCCACGACGTCGAGGCGCTCGCTCCTCGCCTGTCCCAGCGCTTCGATGAGCGCGACGTTCCTGATGAGCACCTTGTCTCCCACGAACTGGAAGCTGGTGCTGTCTTGTAGCCGTCTCAAGGCTTCAGCACGATTCACGTAGATCCTCCTTGACCGTGAGCCACGTTAGGAGGCAGGGCGCTCCATGTGCGCTTCATGCACGCCCCGCTTGGATGAAGCGGGTTTGAAGCGCCCCTCGCGATACGTTTCATCCAACTCAGGAGGCACTCATGAACCGCATCTCGAAGACCATCCGCAGCATCGCGATCGCACTCACCCTCTCGGGCCTCGCGCTCGGCAGCCTCGCCGTCACGGGAGCCATGCAGAACACGGTCCTCATCGCCGATGGCAGTGGCCAGCGCGGCGACTGGGATCCCGGCTGATCCTCGCCCCACGGCTTCCTCTCCTCAGCATGCTGAGGCCACCGAGTCACCGTCACGCACAGACGAGTTAGAGCATGCGCCTTACCGAACCCGACCGCCGCGCTCCGCGCCTCACCGAACTGCGCTTCCAGTACCAACCCATAGTCTCGCTCTCCGCGGGCGAGCCGGGTTGGTCTGAAGCGCTCGTCCGGTGGCAGCTCCCCGACGGGACCGTCAGGGGACCGCTCGACATCCTGCCCCACTGGTTGTCGCCGAGCAGGCACGACGAGTTCACGCGCTTCTGCATCGAACGGGCCGCTGCCGTCATCGCCGCCAACCCCGACGCCCTCGTGTCGGTCAACCTCAGTCCGGCGCAGATCATGCATCCAGCGACGATCCAGACCCTCGAAGGGCTGCTGCCGACGGTCAGGAGTCGACTGCGCATCGAACTCACCGAGCAACGTGTGTACGACGTGGGTGCTCTATGGGGGAGCCTCGCCGTTGTCCGGGACCGCTGTGGCCTGGTGCTACTCGACGACGTCACCCTCGGCGATCTCGACCTGAGGACGCGGGCTGGGGCGCCGATCGGCGGCAGCGAGGTAGGGCGCAGCGTGATCGTGCGCCTGGCGAACGCTGAGGAACGACCTCGGATCGAGGCGTTCCTGAAGGCAGCGACGGAGCGGTTCGCGATCGTCGTCGCAGAAGGCATCGAAGACACCGCGCTCTGCGAGGGCCTGCGTGCCCTGGGCGTGAGCCACGTACAGGGGTTCGCCATCGCGAAGCCACGCTACGAGGTAGCGGAGCCGCTGTACGAGGCCGGCCTGCTCGGCACGCTGGGTCCCGACCGAAGCGTCCTGCGACGCACCTTCGGCGAGAACCTCGCCGGCGGATCGCACGCCGAGTTGAGCGAACACTAGAGCGTGCGGTCATACCGGTCCGCTCTCCGACCGGACCGTGCGCTGTGACACGCCAACGTGCGCAGCGGTAGTGACGTTCGTCCCGAACATCGCATGCGGTTCGATGATACTGCGCACAAGTACAGAGAAACCGAGGACAGTTGTCCCCGGTCTCTTGGATGCTTGGTTGATACCCTGGTGGAGTGAGACAGCACTACACCATCAGGAGGCTCATACCATGCGCAGATTGAGGTTCCTCGCCGTCGTGTGCGTGACCGCATGCGCCGTCATCGCGGGCTCTGCGGTCGCCCAAGGGCAGGGGGGCGACCCCGACGTACTCCACCAGATAGCGGTCCAGTTGTTCGCGCCCGTGCCCACGGTCGTCG
>ERZ795041.433-NODE-433-length-15866-cov-7.003985_pt1 | contig 15866 bp, 10 predicted proteins | sample MGYA00375125_ERZ795041 | MGnify/ENA primary metagenome ERZ795041 (study PRJEB30170, sample SAMN03074214) | activated sludge metagenome | biome: Common Effluent Treatment Plant; feature: Wastewater; material: Activated sludge; isolation source: activated biomass in...
TCACCCGGCGTCAAGCGATCATCTTCACCTACCTTCTTGATGACTTCGTTGAGATAGGAAGTCTTTGATCCGGCCAAGATCTTCGCCGCCAGGTCATCCGGGAGCTTTACTTCCTCCTGCAGGCGTTGCAGGAACGATGCCTCCTCCGGCGTGATCTGGCCATCAGCCAGCACCTGCTGCACGCCGGACCGGTATACCTCCGAAGCCCCCTGATCATGGATAGCGGCCACCGACTTGTCGGTAAGGCCCAGTAAGACCTTCAAATGTTTCAGTTGTTCCACTTCGCCAGCGGATAGTGAGCGGTCCGTTAGGCAATGCAGGTAGTAGCGGGAATACAGTTCCGGTAGCTCTTTGCTGAAGCGATGGGCCATGTTCACACGATACTTCAGTGCGATCCGGTACACATCCACTAATGACACTTCCAAGATCGGTTTCGTGGCCAGCAGGTTCTTGACCTCCAGTAACGCATTCCGTGTAGGTTGGCGGTGGAGAAGGCGCAGAAGCAAGCCAGGCTTGATCAGCGGTACGGGGGCAAAGACCGGGTCCATGTCGGCAATATATATTTCATCGACCGAACCGCCTTTATGGCTCCATGCACTCGCTCAAGGCAGGGACTCACTTGGGCGGCGATCTGTGATGAGGCTTTACCGGCACTGTTTTGGGCCCAGGTTTAGGCGCATCAGGATTCTTGCGTGGTGTGGGGGAAGGAGTGGAGCGTCTGTGTGGTACTACCGGAACCGTCTTTGTGGCCATGTTACAGGTTTTTAAAGGTTGGAAGGATCGATCGTGCTTACAATCAACTCGCTTACTTGGGTTAACGCGGGTTCTACAATGGAAGCACGTATGGCTTCGTCAATTCCCACGTTTGCCAGCCGCATTCGGAACAGATCGAACCAGTCTTTCTTCCCATAGGGGAGCTTGTCTTTCATTTCCTCCAGCAGCCCCATGATATCGTCGTAGGTGAACTGGCTACTCGTTGTGAGGGTATTCAACGAACCCTCCATGCCGGCCAAGCGCTCGGCCATTGTGTTCAATACGGCATTGATCTGGTTCGCTTCGATCTGTGAGAAGCTCTGTGATTCGTGGCGCGCTGCGATCGCTGGATTTGTCATTTCAAGTTCATCACGAATCATCTCTATTGAAGTGGCATACGCCCGCTCGTGAATGCACGTTGGATCATTCGGGTACTTACAAGTCGTCCTGTGCCGATCTATATACACTGTGAGTTCCTTACGCAGCGCGTCCAAGAAACGCAGACGATGTGCAGGTGAACGATAGCGTGCGTAGTTCGACCTGAAAACTTCTTCAAGTTTATCGGAATATCGCGCCTCATCCATAATTCCCTCCGCAGTTTCTTGTGCGTGTGTATAAACCGGGTCGTGCGCTAGCCGTTCATGTGCTATAGTCTGTTCTGTTTGCATGGTGCGTTGTTTGCCAAATAAGTTGTCAAGAGGTGAGCCGGTAAGATACTTGCCCTACCCATTTCGCCTATGTGTTGTTATCAACAATCCATGCGCGGGTCGTGAATGCGATTCACGCAAAACCTTGCTGTGCGAAGTGGCTCACCCCACCACCCCAACCTCTTCTTGCGTCACCCCATACAACCCGCACACCAGCCCATCCACCTTCCCCTCCACATGGGCGATGCGATCGGCGAGTTGCGTGGCGCGGAGGCCGGTGGCGGTGAGGAGTTCGCGCTGTAACTCCAGCAGCGTTTGCACTTGCGCGGCGATGGCCGCACTCTGCTTCTTGTCGTAGAGGATCGGCATACGTTCCATATACACCCGTTTCCAGCGGAAGTATCCGCCACGGATCGAGGAACTCGTTCGTGCGAAGAGAAAGCTAAACAACTTTGAGTTCAGGATGCCGAGTAATGCAAGGTCATCTGAAGGCATGAAGAACGAAGTGGTATCCACGTATAGCCCTGTGGTATCAGGAATAAACTGGCCACGGAGAGCAATTTCTGCCCACATGATCTTGGGCTTATCAAATGCCGCATAGTAGTCGCACGCCCGTAGCTCCCACCAATAGTCTCCTTTGTCCGTGCGCTTTTCCGCCTTCTGCTTGAAGGGTAGCAGGTGAGCGGCGAGTGCCGGATAGTTCTCCTTCAGCCATTTCCACCCATCCTTCGGGTTTCTGCCCTGCGCATTCGTAAAGCCCTTCGGGAACACGATCAAATACTTCTCGCTCTTCGGCTGCTTGTACCGCTTGATGTCGCGTCCGGCGAGGAAGGGCTTGATCAGCTCCGCGCTGCGCTTGTCCGCTTTGATCAGTGCCTTGCGCGTGGCGGCATCGATCACGAAGGCTTCGTTGAAGCCGGTCTTGATGCCATAGTAGATCTGCTTGTTCACGTATTCGCCCAACGGCACGCCCAGGGCCATCAGCTTCTTGAAGAGCTTCTGTTCGTCGGCGCTGGCCAGGCTCCAGCCGCTGGCCTCCAGGCCGCTTTGGGGCAGCTTGCGCGTGTTGGCTTTCACGTAGGCTGCGAGGTTCTCAAAGTCCAAGGTCTTCACTTCGCAGACGTCGATGTTGCGGCCGGGTTTGCCTTTCGCATAGCGCACGATGCACGGATAGGTGGTGGCGCCCTCGAACACGGGCAGGTCGCCGAAGTCGATCAGCTCTTGGATGTCCTGCTTCTTCAGCCACGTGCGCAGGCCCTCGCCGTAGTTGGCGCGCATCCATTTGTTGGCCACAATGATGCTGTAGAGGCCGCCGGGCTTCAGCAGGTCCGCGCCCTTTTCCATGAAGTAGGTGTAGAGGTCGGCCACGCCGTGGTATACCGTGTAGTGCTTTTGCAGGTAGGGCTTGTGGGCGCTGAAGAGTTCCTGCCGCACGTACGGCGGGTTGCCGATCACCGCATCGAAGCCGCCCTGCTTGAACACGTGGGGGAAGCTGCGTTTCCAGTCGAAGGGCTTCACGCTGCGGGCATCGCCTTCGGGGAAGAGGTCATACCAATCCGGCGCGATCAGGCTGTTGCCGCACTGCACGTTGGCATCCAGCGTGGGCAACACGCGCTCGCGGAATAGGCCGAGCTGCTGGTCGATGCTGGCCTCGGTTTCGCCTTCCATGCACTTCAGCAGCAGGCTCAGCTTGGTGACTTCCACGGCATTCGCATCCAGGTCCACCCCGAAGATGTTGTTGACCAGGATGCGCTTCTTCTCGGCGGTGGTGAGCTCGCCATCGGGACGCAGCTTGTCGCTCTTCTTGCCGGTACGCAGTTTCCCCGGCGAGCCGGGACGGGGACGCTTCAAGGCACCATATTGCTCCTTGTGCCAGCGCAGCAGGTATTCGTAAGCGCCCAGCAAAAAACTCCCGCTGCCGCAGGCCGGGTCCACAATGCGGAGCTGGGCCACCTCGGCGGGTTTCCTGCCCTTCACCAGTTCGCCCACGGTGCGCTCCACAATGTATTCCACGATGTATTGCGGCGTGTAGTACACCCCGCCGGCGTGGCGCACCTCGGGCTTTTCCTCAATGCGGGCGCGATGGCCGCTGTCGATCCGGATCTGCTTGCCTAAGAACTGTTCGTAGGCGCTGCCGAGGATCTCCACGCTGATCACGCTGAACTCGTAGGGGCTGGCCGGGTAGTAGAGCTCGTCGATGATGGTCTTCATCACCTTGTTGTCCACGGTGATGGTTTCGCTCAGCTGGTCCTTCTTGAAGTCGAACAGGCCGCTGTTGTAGCGTTCATCGGCGCGCTGGAACACCTCGAAGAGCTTGGGGTAGTGGTCGCCTTTTTCCTTCAGGATGGCCTTGAGTTGGCCGTAGGGTTCCACGCCGCGGTCTTCCGCGATGCGCAGGAAGATCAGGCGGTCAATGGTTTGCTGCACGGCGAAGTTGATGGCCTCTTCATCCAGGTGCTTGTTGCGCAGGCTGATGCTGGTGGCGAGATAGGTGCGCCACGCATCGAGGCTTTGCAGGAAGGCCTTGTCCACGGTGCCGGTGCCGCGCTTGTTGGCATCGCTTTTCAGGTAGCGGTCGAAGCTGCCCTTCAGCACCTGTTCCTTGCTGAAGGTGTCCCAGATGGAATCGAACTCGGCGATGTACCGGTCGTAGGTGAGGTACTTCAGGCGGGCCTTGCTGGCGCTGTCCTTCACCTCGGGCCGCTGGGTGCAATCGTACACGCTGAATTCCTCGAAATCGGTGAGGATGCTCACGGGCAGCTTGGCGCTCCACGCATAGCGGCGCACCTGGTAGGCGGGTTCCACCTCGGTCTTCACCTTCACGAAGGGCTTCTTGGCCTCCACGAAGAACAGGCGCTTGCCACCGGGCAGGCGGAAGCTGTAGTCGGGCGCTTTCAGGGCACCGGCCACGCGCACCTTGTCCTCATGGATCACCTCGCGGTAGGCCTCGGCGTAGCCTTGGCTGTTGTCCATGTCCCAACCGAGCAGGCGGAAGAAGGGGTCGATGAAGTCCTTGCGCACCAAGGCCTCGCTGTAGGTGCTTTGCTTGTAGCTGTGGTATTGCTCGCGGAAGCGGTCCACGAGTTTGGCCAGTTCGGCCTTGGCTTCTTGCTTGGTGGGCATGGGCTGTGAAAGTAGCCGGTGTGCAAGGTTGGTAGGTGCACCCTCCAAGGAGTAACCAACAGTGTGTGTGTGAACAAGGGGATGCGAAGGCGGATGTAGCAAGAACCCGCCATCGCTTCGCACTGCGTTGAAAAAGCTTCACAGTGACGGCCTCGCGAGCGGATGAGGGGCCGGGCACGGGGCTGACCTCTTGGAATTATCCGTTAAGCCGAACGCCGGGGGTGGTGATGCCTGTGCGCGGAATGTGGGAGGCACGAGCGCAGTCCGATATGCATCGGACCGATACGCATCGGGCGATCACGCCAGAGTTGCTTACCGCTGCCACGGATACGCCTCGCCATCTGCGACGATCAGCGGACCCTGTGGCAGCGGGTGTACGACGGTATGGTATTATGCCTGCGCTTCTGCCACGGGTATTCCCAGTGCTTTGGCCACGCCTGCCCCGTAGGCCGGGTCGCACTTCAGGCAGTTCCCGATGTGCCGCAGCTTCACCATGCGCGGCGCATCGCCCATGGCGCGCGCCGTGTTGTCGAACAGCACCTGCTGCTGCGCGGGCTTCATCAGGTTGAACAGCGCACGGGGCTGCGAATAGTAGTCGGTGTCCTCGCGGTGGTTCCAGTGGTCGGCCGCCCCGGTCAAGCCCAGCGGTGGCTCAGCGAAGTTGGGCTGCTCCTGCCATTCGCCGTAGCTGTTGGGCTCGTAGCCCAGTGTGCTGCCGTGGTTGCCGTCCACGCGCATGGCGCCGTCGCGGTGGAAGCTGTGTACCGGGCATTTCGGCGCGTTCACCGGAATCTGCTGGTGGTTCACACCTAAGCGGTAGCGCTGTGCATCGCCGTATGAGAACAGGCGCCCTTGCAGCATTTTGTCCGGGGAGAAGCCGATGCCGGGCACCACATTGGCCGGGTTGAAGGCCGCTTGCTCCACCTCGGCAAAGTAGTTGTCCGGGTTGCGGTTCAGCTCCCATTCGCCCACTTCGATCAGCGGGTAATCGCCGTGCGGCCACACCTTGGTGAGGTCGAACGGATTGTACGGCACCTTGGCGGCATCGGCCTCGGGCATCACCTGCACGCAGAGCTTCCACTTCGGCAGGTCCTTCTTCTCGATGGCTTCGGTGAGGGCGCGGTGGCTGGTGTCGCGGTCGTTGGCGATCTGGGCGGCGGCCTCGGCGTCGGTGAGGTTCTTGATGCCCTGCTGGCACACGTGGTGGAATTTCACCCAGAAGCGCTCGTTCTTGGCGTTGATGAAGCTGAAGGTGTGCGAACCGAAGCCGTGCATGTGGCGGTAGCCGGCGGGCAGACCACGATCGCTCATCAAAATGGTCACTTGGTGCAGCGCCTCGGGCAGGTTGGTCCAGAAGTCCCAGTTGTTGCGCGCGCTGCGCAGGTTGGTGCGCGGATCGCGCTTCACGGCGTGGTTCAGGTCGGGGAATTTCAGTGGATCGCGCAGGAAGAACACCGGCGTGTTGTTGCCCACCAGGTCCCAGTTGCCTTCCTCGGTGTAAAACTTCACGGCAAAACCGCGGATGTCGCGTTCGGCATCGGCCGCACCCCGCTCACCGGCCACCGTGGAGAAGCGCGCGAAGAGTTCCGTCTTCTTGCCCACTTTCGAGAAGAGTTTAGCGCGGGTGTACTTGGTGATGTCGTTGGTGACGGTGAAGGTGCCGTACGCGCCGGAACCCTTGGCATGCATGCGCCGCTCGGGGATCACCTCGCGGTCAAAGTGCGCCAGTTTCTCTAAGAACCATACGTCCTGCAAGAGTTGCGGGCCGCGCGGGCCGGCGGTCAGTACGTTCTGGTTGTCCACTACGGGACAACCGGAGATCGAAGTCAGCTTTTGGGCTGGGGACGAGGGTTTGTTTTTATCGTCGCTCATGGTGATGTGCCGTTGTTTGCTGGTGTGGTGGAAAAGCTTTCGGTTCTAAAGATAAGTATTGCCCGCCACGGCCTGGGCAAGATCGGCCATGCTCTGCTTGCGCGTGCCGGGCAGCGGCCTATGTCATTAACGTATGGGAGCATTGATCAACGGATCATGGTCCGGGGGCTTTCAGCCTGCGATGTTGTCGTTTCACAGGCTGGAAGCCTGTGTTACAACAGTGCTCATCCCCCCTTAACGCAATGACATTGGGGCAGCGGCGTGGGCGATCGTACGGCAGGCTACATTTGCCGCAACTACCTCACCGCCCATGAACCGTCCACTCCTTATTCTGCTGGCTGCTTCTCTGACTTTGGGATCTTGCGTCTCCAAAAAGAAGTACACGGCCATTCAGCTGTCCAACCAAACGCTGAACGACAAACTGGCCGATGCCAAGCGCGCCTTGGATGAATGCAATGCCGCCAAGGCCAGCGCGGATGGCAAAAACGCCAACCTGCAGACCAGCATCGACCACCTCAAGGAGCAAGTGGCCGAAATGAGCGTCACCAACCAGGCGCTGCTGAACAATGTGGGCAACATGGCCACGCTGAGCGCCAAGGAAGCCTCCAACCTGGAGAAGAGCTTAGAGAGCATCAAGGAGAAGGACCTGCAGATCCGCACCATGCAGGAGGCCCTGACCAAAAAGGACTCCATCACGCTCGCCCTGGTGGTAAGCCTGAAAAGCTCGCTTGGCAACCTGAACGACACGGATGTCACCATCAACGTGGAAAAAAGCGTGGTGTTCATCGAGTTGAGCGACAAGATGCTCTTTAAGAGCGGCAGCACCAACCTTTCGCCCCGCGCCAAGGAGGTGTTGAGCAAGGTAGCCACGGTGTTGAACGATAAGCCGGACCAGGAAGTGCTCATTGAAGGCCATACGGACAACGTGCCCATCAGTCGCGACTGCTTCAAGGATAATTGGGACTTGAGCGCCTCGCGCGCAATCACCATCACCCGGGTGTTGCAGAATGACTATAACGTGAACCCCGCCCGTATCACGGCGGCCGGTCGCAGCGAATATGTGCCCAAGGTGAGCAACGACACCCCCGAGGGCCGCAGCACCAACCGCCGCATCCGCATCGTGATCATGCCCAGGATGGACCAGTTCTACAACATGATCGAGCAGGGTTTGAAGAAGGCCACGGGGGAGGAGTAGCCTCTATCCCTCAGGTGCCAGGCCTTGCCGGATTTCGGCAGGGCCTTGGCTTTTATCGGGCAGGGGGGGCCGGGTGTGCCAGCGTGCAGTACGGGCAACACGGCGATGAACAAACCGATCGCGGCGATGCAAGATCATCGCGTGAGTGGCACTACGGTAAATACCTTAGCGCCCGCTCCAATCGAAGCCCCCCAAAAAATGGACTTCAAACCGGTTGAATACCGTACCAGCATCGCCACCCTCCGGGCGGTAAGCCCGCAGCTGATCGAGATCTTGTACCATGCGAACATCGTGTTTACCGCAGCGACGGTGACCGAAGTGCAGAATAAGCGGCGCGAGCTGATGGGCAACTCCGCCTACGGTACGCTCACGATCATTCCCGAAGAGGTGGATTACAACATCGATGCCATGGGCAAGGACCAGGGCATTGTGGACCGCAGTGATGGCAAGCTGATTGCCACGGCCGTGGTAGTGAAAGCCAGCATGATCGAAATGCTCACGCGGCTCTACCTATCCTACTTCCCGCAGTTGCACCATGTTTTCATCACCCATGATGAGCAGGCCGCGCGCACGTGGATGGCGGAACGATTGAGCCAAGCGGCGGCATAGAAAGGCTCCCTGAAGGTTATCGCGGGCCCCAACGGTCCATGGCCATCAGGCCCCAAGCCTCCCCGTGCCGGGCGCACTTTCGACCGGGTGCAGGAGTTCATCCAGCGCCGCCTCCGTAGGCACCAGCACCTTCCGGGCCTTCGAACCTTCGAAGGCCCCGAGGATGCCTGCGGCTTCCAATTGGTCCACAATGCGGCCGGCGCGGTTGTAGCCCAGCTTCAACTTGCGCTGGATCAGGCTCGTGCTGCCCTGCTGCGTTTGCACCACCACCCGGGCGGCTTCCTCGAACATGCTGTCGCGCTCTCCGAGATCCAGATCGCCACCGCCTTCGCCCTCCTCGGTGGGCACTTCGGGCAGCAATAGCGCATCCGGATAGCCGCGTTGGTTACCGATGAACGCCGTGATCTCCTCCACCTCCGGGGTGTCCACAAAAGCGCACTGGATGCGGATCAGGTCGTTGCCGGTGCTCAGCAGCATGTCGCCGCGGCCGATCAATTGGTCGGCGCCGCCGGCATCGAGGATGGTGCGGCTGTCCACCTTGCTGGTGACGCGGAAGGCAATGCGCGCCGGGAAGTTGGCCTTGATGGTGCCGGTGATGATGTTCACGCTCGGGCGCTGCGTGGCGATGATCAGGTGGATGCCGATGGCGCGCGCTAGCTGGGCCAGGCGGGCGATGGGTGTTTCCACCTCGCGGCCCGCCGTCATGATCAAGTCGGCGAACTCATCCACCACCAGCACGATGTAGGGCAGGAAGCGGTGACCGTTCTCCGGGTTGAGGCGGCGACTGATGAATTTGGCGTTGTATTCCTTGATGTTGCGCACCTGGGCGTCCTTGAGCAGCTCATAGCGCTCGTCCATCTCGATGCACAGGCTGTTCAAGGTGGCCACCACCTTCTTGGTGTCGGTGATGATGGCTTCCTCTTCACCGGGCAGCTTGGCTAAGAAATGCCGCTCGATCTTGTTGAACAGGGTGAGCTCCACCTTCTTCGGGTCCACCAGCACGAACTTGATCTGGCTGGGGTGTTTCTTGTACAGCAAGCTCACCAGAATGGCGTTCAGGCCCACGGATTTTCCTTGGCCCGTCGCACCGGCCATCAGCAGGTGCGGCATCTTGGCCAGGTCGGTGACGAAGGTTTCGTTGCTGATCGTCTTGCCTAACACAATGGGCAGGTCGGCCGTGCTGTTCTGGAATTTCTCGCTCTTCACCACCTCGCGCATGCTCACCACTTGGGGCTTGCTGTTCGGGACCTCGATGCCGATGGTGCCCTTGCCGGGGATGGGTGCGATGATGCGGATGCCGAGCGCCGCCAAGCTCAGGGCGATATCGTCCTCCAAGTTCTTGATCTTGCTGATGCGCACACCGGCCTGCGGCACGATCTCGTACAAGGTCACCGTGGGCCCGATGGTGGCCTTGATCTTGTCGATGCCGATGTTGTAGTTGTTGAGCGTGTTGACGATCTTGTTCTTGTTTTCCTCCAGCTCCTCTTTCGTCACGGTGATCTCACCGGTGCTGTGCTCGGCCAGCAGGTCGATCGAAGGGGGCACGTAGCTGCTCAGGTCCAGCGTGGGGTCGTATTCGCCGAACTCTTTCACCTTGGCATCGATCTCCTCCTCGCTCAGTGCTTCTTCGGGCTGGTTCACTTCCACGCTGAAGCCGTTGGTTTCGTCGGTGATGCTGCCGGGGTCGAAAGCGGCCCCGTGGGGTGAAAGCTCCAATGCGCCGGGTGTGTCCTCCTCCTGTTCCACGGCGGGTTCCTCCTCCGGCCCCTCCGGCTCGCCTGTGCTAGTTTCCTCATCAGGTTCCTCTTCCACCATCTTTTCCCCGGGATTCTCCATTTCCACTGGTGCAGTGGCCAAAGGCCCATCTTCCTCCGGGGCGGAACGCATGCGGTTTCCGTGCTTTGCGGAGGGGGTGGCTTCCGGTTCCGGGCCGTCCGCTGCAGCTACGGAGCGCTTGGGCGCGAACAACGCACCCACCCAGGAAAGGGATGGGTTGAAAGTGTACACCCCGAAGCCGATCGCAGTGAAGAGAATGGCGGCGCCGGCCCCAAAAGTGCCCAGCCATGCACCAAGGTGGTTGTTGATGGCGTAGCCAATGCCCCCGCCCAGCACTTGCCAGCCACCCTGGGGAAAAAGGAAGCCCATGAAGGTGGGCATCCAGATCAGTACCATCACCGTCCAGCGCAGGGTTTTTCCCGAGGGCAGCAACCAGGTGTCCAGCACCAAGCGCACACCTGCCAAGAAGGTCCAGAGAACAAACGCGAATGCCGCAACGCCGAACCAGATATAGATGAACCGGTGGCTGATCAAGGCGCCCAACTTGCCCAACCAGTTCTCCACCCGCACCGAAGGCTGGAAGATCTCACCCCAGCTGCGGCCCATCAGGTCCTGGTCGATCCGCCAGGTAAAGAGGTAGCTGGTGAAGGCGACCAGCAGGTAGCACGAGACCAGGATCAGGAATAGGCCGAACACCTTGTGCACGCGCTCGTCGGCCAGGAAAGTGCGCAAGCGTTGCAGACGCCCTTCATCCCCATCGGCGGCGTTGCGCTTGGACTTGCGACCCGCCGTTTTGCGCACGGGCTGTTCCTCCGCCTCGGCGGCTTGCGCGCGCAATTTGTTCTTTCGTTCGTTGGCCAAAAGCAAGGAAAGTTCTGGGCCTCAAGGGCTGAATACCGCTGCCATGCACGCAGGCACATCTGCCTGCAGGCCGGACAGCCGAAGCAAAACTACCGGTGGCATAAAGGGGAAACGGCCCCATGGGGCAGGCTATTATCAACAATCGCTTGTGATAGTCGGAAGGCTGCTGTGCCTCTACCGCCCCTTCACGCTGCCGGGGGACCAACGAGGACTTGGTGCCCTCAATTGTTGAACGCCCCCAGTACCTCGTCCAATTGCTGGTACAGCACCTCCGGGCTCACCTCCTGGTGCTCAGGGCGCTTGAGGAACATGCCCGGGTCCACGGGGCCGAAGTTCACGGTGGTGGCCTCCATGTGCATCCGGATGTTGTGCTGCACCACGTCGTAGCGCATCAACACACCGGGGATCTCACTGTAGGGCCCGTACCAATTGGGGTTCTCTTGTTCGAGCTGCTCGGTGTACCACACCTCCACTTCGGGCATGGAGATGTCTTCATAGAGCAAAAAGGCCTGCTTGCACGGCATGCCCGCTATGGTGTCACGCGCCATGGTGTGCAGCACCGCCAAGGGAGGCTGGGCCTTGTTGAGGTTGATCAGGTCGCGGCGCGTGAATTCCGCCACCAAGCTTTTGCCCATCACGCTCATGTGGTATTCCACCACCTTCGAGGGGGTGTTCACCACCATGCTGGTCTTGAAGATGCCCATGCCCGCGCTCAGGTCCATGGATTGGTGGTCGCGGTTGAAGCTGAGAATAGCTTCCCGGGGCAGCATATCGGTCATTAACCCGTTGGGGTCCAGGTCGGGAAAGGACATGGCGAACTTGATGGTGCCCTCCTGGCCGCCCGTCAACAGGGTGTGACTGCAGCCGTGCAGGCCTATCATGGCCACTGTGGCAGCTGCGGAAATGATCAGGAAACTCTTGCGCATATTCGGTCAGGTCGCGGCCTGTTACGAGGCCTGCCCAGGTTTCGTTGCACGGGGCCGGCGCCCCGGCGCCTTGGGCAGTGTGCTTATACCATCTTGAACCACAAATTAGTCCCATCCCGCTGTGGCGGGACAGGTCCTGCGTGCTCTTTTTCCGCATTACTTCTCCGGGTGCCTAGTGCCGTAGCTATGGCTACGCCACAGGCCCCCCGGATCGTCCTGCGAAAAAATAGCCTCGGATCTTTTGGCCTGATTTGTAACTCAAGATGGTATTAACGGGTGAACGTCCTGGTCAACCGGCTGCGGTTCCCCCGTTCATCGGTGACCTCCAGTTCGAATTCGTGCGTGCCGGGCAGGTCGCTGTGCACGTCGAAGTAATGTTCCAAGGCATGCGTCTTGGGCTCATATTCCATCAGGATCCATTGGCCATCCAACCGGGCCGACCATTGGTCCAGGCCCGAGAGGTTGTCCTTCACACGGACCTTGAATCCCTTCCGGCCCTTCATATCGGCCAGTAGCCCCACCGGTGTGAGTACGGGGGGGGTGGTGTCCATCATGACGGTGAATTGCCCCAAGGTGCGCACGCTGGCGGTTATCCGCCCGTCGGCCCAGCGTCCTCCCTCGGCCACCGGCTTGCCTTTTGAGCGACGCACCACCAGCAACTTGTCCGTTCGGCCGCCGGGAACCGGCCCGCCCACCTCAATGGACAGTTCGCAGCCAAGCTGGAGCGGGGTCAGTTCATCCTGGATGGTGAACAGTGGGGCAAGCGCACCGGCCTGCGCCGGAGCCACGGTCGTCTTAAAGTAGGTATCCTCATACAACGCATTGGGCGGCAGGCTGAAGCGCATGCCGGGCTGCTGCACCACGTTAGGCCGGTCGAAGGGCAAGAGCGTACCGCCGGTGCGGGCAACGGGCCATTTGCCGGCTTCCTCCCGGGTGGCTCCTTGCAGCACGAAGGTGAGCGTGGAGCGGTTGCCCGTGGGGTCGGTGGCCACCACCTGCACCGTGTGGGCTTTCCCCGGCTCCACCGCAATACGGCCCGGTGCCCCATTGCCTTGGTAAACATCCAACCGGTTGTTGGGCAGCTTGTAGCACCGGTTGTAGTGCATGTTGTTGTCCTTGAACAGGCTGTATTCCATGTAGGCGTTGGCATAGCGCTGCACGCCGAAATCCACCTCCTCTAGGCGGATGTCGCATACGGTGGTACCGTCCACGCTGACGGCCAGTGTGCGGATACCGCAGGTGTTCGTGCTGTTGCTGTACCGGTCCGTAACGTTCACCTCCAGGCCCACAACGCCCCATGCCGCCACGTGCGTGCCGGGTTTCAACGCATACGTAGAATCATTCAAGGCCACTACCGGGAAACCCACGGCATGGTCCGGGTATGCGCTTGCCCGTGAAAGGCTGTCCAACGGCCTCAACCGGATCCCCGCGAAGATCGGTGGAACCTTGTCCAATGTTTTCACCCCGTACGCTTCGGGGTCCAGGGCATGCTGGTCGGCGGTACGGCGCACTTCGTAATGCAAATGGGGGGCGCTGGACCCCCCCGTGTTCCCGCTATAGGCGATCACTTCCCCTTGTTGCACAGGCAGTTCACCCGGCTTGAAGTAATGATCGATACTGAAGCTTTTTGCACTGTACTGCAGCTCGAGCAGGGTGCTCGCCAAGCGGCCGTGGAGCCGGTCCAAGTGGCCGTATACGGTGGTGTACCCCGAAGGATGGCTGATATACACCGCTTTGCCATAGCCCCACGGACTGATCTTGATGCGGCTGACCCAGCCGTCGCCGGTGGCCTTTACCCGCTGACCGGTACGGCCGTTGGTTTTCAGATCGATGCCGGAATGAAAATGGTTGGAACGCAGTTCCATGAAGTTGCCCGCTACCTCCACCTGCAGGTCCATGGGCAGCCCAAGAACAGGCGGCAACTGCTGTGCGTAAGTAATTGATGGTAAAGAGATCAATGTGCAGACCGCCAAATAGTTATGATATCGCACTTTGTTCGATGCTTTATGTAGTTGAAGTCTCTTTGACCTACTCAATCTTCGTGCCAGGAGGGCGCAAGCTATCCCTCCCGGCGGGTACTTCCTGGCAGGCTGGCAATGGGTGATCAACAAGGCCGGGTGGAAACAATCTCGTCCATGATCCCCGCCTCCGTCTATCTTTGTCGTTGGACCATAACGGTCTTTTGTCCAGCAAGATGGAAGGGCTTTTGGAACGGATCGGCATTGCGCGCGCACACGCGGAGCAGTTGCTGGCCGAACGTGAACGGATGACTGCGGCCATCGAGGCTTCGGAAAAGCATGCACGCGAGGCTAACCGTGAAAAGGATGTGCTCAAGGCCCGGATCAAGGAACTGGAACAAGAGAACGAGGCCCTGCGAAAGGCCGCAGCCTCCAAGGTGGAGACAACAGGCCGGGAAGGAACGAAGGAGAAGATCGACGAACTGGTGAATGAGATAGACCAGTGTTTGGCTTTATTGAACAATTGATGAGCACAGGCACGGACACCAGGGAGGAGAAGTCGATCAGGATCGAGCTGGCCGGAAGGGCATATCCGCTCACCATCCACACGGATGAGGAGGAGAATATCCGTACGGCCGCCACCGAGATCAATGAAAGCATCAACCGCTTGAAGGCCGGCTACCCGCTGACCGACAAGCAGGACCTCTTGGCCATGGCCGCTCTGGAAGTGGCTACCCGGGTGCTGAACCTGGCCAAAACCCAACCATCCAACATCGATGCTGCGGTGCTGGATGAATTGGACCTGCTGCTCAAAGACCTCGCCGGCTGATCCCCTTTGTACTCCTTTCCCGCAGGACCCATGGTTCACTGTAAAACCCATAAACAGTGAATAACATGGAATTTGACATCGTAGCGGCCATGATCGGCGTCCTGGTGGGCGTACTGGCCGGTGGAGGGATCGTGTATTTCGTCCTCAACGGACTGCTGAAGCGCAGAAGCGCAGGCATCCTGCAGAAGGCCGAGGCGCAAGGTGAGGCCATCAAGAAGGAGAAGATCTTGCAGGCCAAGGAGAAATTCCTGCAGATGAAGGAGGAGCACGAGCGCGATGCCCGTGAACGGGACAAGCGCCTGCAGCAAGGCCAGGAAAAACACCGCCAACGCGAGCAGCAGCTCAGCCGCCAACAACAGGAATTGGCCCAAAAGGAAAAGAACCTTCAGGCAGGGCAGCAAGACCTGGAGCAGCGCCTGCAAGGCGTTGAGCGAAGGCGCCAGGAAGTGGACAAGGCGCAGGAAAAGCAAGTGGTCCAACTTGAGCGCATCAGCGGCATGAGTGCTGAAGAGGCCAAAAAGCAGTTGGTCGATTCCCTTCGGGATGAGGCACGGACCAACGCCATGGCCTTGGTGAAGGACGTAGTGGATGAAGCCAAGCTGAACGCCAACAAGGAGGCCAAACGGGTGATCATCCAAACCATCCAGCGGGTGGCCACCGAGCACGCCGTGGAAAATGCCGTGAGCACCTTCCACATCGAGAACGATGAGTTCAAGGGCCGCATCATCGGCCGCGAAGGGCGCAACATCCGCGCGCTGGAAGAGGCCACCGGCGTGGAGATCGTGGTGGACGACACCCCCGGCGCCATTATCCTCAGCTGCTTCGATCCCGTGCGGCGCGAAATGGCCCGCCTCGCCCTGCACCAACTGGTAAAGGACGGCCGGATCCACCCGGGGCGCATCGAAGAGATCGTGGCCAAGACCAAGAAGCACCTGGAGGAAGAGATCCTGGAGATCGGCAAACGCACCTGCATCGACCTGGGCATCCACGGCCTGCACACCGAGCTCATGCGCATGGTGGGCCGTATGCGCTACCGCAGCAGCTATGGCCAAAACCTGCTGCAGCACAGCCGTGAAACGGCCAACCTCTGCGCCACCATGGCCGCCGAATTGGGCCTCAACGTGAAGGCCGCAAAACGGGCCGGTTTGCTGCACGATATCGGCAAGGTGCCCGAGGATGAGCCCGAATTGCCACACGCTTTGCTCGGCATGAAGTTGGCCGAGAAGTATGGGGAAAAGCCGGATGTGTGCAACGCCATCGGTGCCCACCACGACGAGATCGAGATGACCACCATGATCGCGCCCATTGTGCAAGCCT
>ERZ795041.434-NODE-434-length-15852-cov-4.057669_pt1 | contig 15852 bp, 11 predicted proteins | sample MGYA00375125_ERZ795041 | MGnify/ENA primary metagenome ERZ795041 (study PRJEB30170, sample SAMN03074214) | activated sludge metagenome | biome: Common Effluent Treatment Plant; feature: Wastewater; material: Activated sludge; isolation source: activated biomass in...
TCAAGTGCACGCGACCCGGACGTGCGGCGTGGTGAACGTCTCAGGAGCAGGATGGGCCCTCTGGGGGCTCGCGGCGCTGGTCCCCCTGGCCCTCGCCACGCCCCCCGCCCCCTTCACCGATCCCAACTCCGGGATCGAGATGGTGCGGATCGGGGCGGTGGACAACCCGGCGTGGGCGGGCAACGGCACGCCGGGTGATCGCGCCGGCGGGCGTGGCTCGGTGGGGTAGGAGTACTCGATCGGGCAACTCGAGGTGACCAGCGGGCAGTGGGTGGAGTTCTTCAACGCGGCCTACGACCGGCCGGCGAACGATCGATTGCCGCATCTCTTGCCGCCGACCTTCTGGGGCGGGATCGAGACGACGCCGACGGTGCCCGGTGGTCGCCGCTGGACGACCACCTCACAATCGGCGATGCTCCCGACGGGGGACATCTCGTGGCGCATGGCCGCGATGTACTGCAACTGGTTGCACAACGACAAGGCGACCAACCGCGAGGCGTTCCTCAACGGCGCCTACGACGTGAGCACGTTCGGATTCACACCCGGCGGACGCTTCACCGACCAACTCACGCACAACGAGGGCGCCCGGTACTGGATCCCCACGTGGGACGAGTGGCTCAAGGCGGCACACTTCGACCCCGACAAGCCCAACGGCGACGGCACGATCGGCGGGTGGTGGCAGTACTCCACGACGAGCGACACGGCCCCGGCCTACGGCCCGCCGGGAATGAACGTGCGAGCCGGGGGCGTGGGCGTGGTTCCCGCGCCCGACCCCAATGGCCCCTTGGCGCAGGCGAATGCGGGCTGGGACGGCCTGAACTTCACCGGCAACTCGCCCTTCACGATCCCACTCGGCGCGTACGCCGACGTGACGAGTCCGTGGGGGCTCCTCGACACCGCGGGGGGGACGAGTGAGTGGGTTGAGGAAGCGAATCTTCTGCTTACCGCACGAGGCGCCTCGGGTAGTGCGTGGGCGTTATCGAGCGCACCGCTGATGGATCTGTTGTACATCATCGGGAATGGGGGATTCCCGAGCCTGACCACGTACGACCTTGGTTTTCGCATCGCGTCGTCGATCCCCGCGCCAGGGTTCTCCTCGCTTGGCGTTGGGATCATGCTGCTCATGCTGAGGAGAGGATCAAGGAGGGTTCGATGAGAACGCGTGGACAGTGGTTGGTCGCGGGGGTTTGCGTGCTGGCATCGCCAGCACTTGCTCAGTATCAGTACCAGGTGGACTCGGCAACGCCAGTGCCTATTGGGTCCGGCAATCCGGCCACCATCAACGTGGGCACGGTCAGCGGCGTGGTCACCGTGAGGATCTGGGATCCCACGCTCGTCGGGGGCCTGCCAGATGCGGATGCGGGCAAGATCACGATCGCCGGTACCTGGACTTCGGGAGGAGAGTTGCGTGTACTCGTTGCAGGGGCGTCGACGAGTTGGCCAACAACTCCAAACGTGATACTGACGAACACAGGCCTGCGCAATCTCGGCCTGACCTCGACCGATGGCGTTGAGATCACCGACCCTGATCTCGCGCGTCACACGCGTCTCGCCGCGTTCACAAGCGATGACCCCCCTCCCGCGAAGCCGCTCGAAAAGGCCAAATGGCCAAAGAGGGCATTGAGTCATGGGGCCTCGGAGGATTCCGGGGCCTTTTTATTTGGTAGTTTGGCCATTTGTCCAGTTGTCCATTTGGCAGTTTCCTCCTCGGCATTCGTGATTCGGCATTCGTGAGGAGCATCGAGACCACAGTGGGCGTGTGCCATTGCCTACTGCCCATTCCCCATTCCCCATTCCCTTTCCTCCTCCCCCGTTCACGGCAAGCTGCCGGGCTTTCCGATATATTCCCCCCATGAACATGCAGCAACCGGGTAGCGGCGCAGCGGGAGGGGGAGACGGCTGGTACTACGCCCTCGGGTCGTCGCGGTTTGGGCCGGTACCGATGGGGCGGCTGATCGAACTGATCCGCGTGGAGCAGGTGCGCCCCGACACGCTCGTGTGGCGCGAGGGGATGGGTGATTGGGTCGCGGGCCGGACGGTCGCGGAGTTGCAGGCGTCGTTCGCGGGGGCGGCCCAGGCCGGGACGCACGCCGCGCCGCCGACGGCCCCGGGACAGATCGGCATGGCGGGAGGGATGGGGGCCGGCGGGCACATGAACTATGCCGGGTTCTGGATCCGCTTCGGCGCGGTCTTCATTGATGGCATCATCCTGTGGGTCGCGGGGTTCATCGTGCAGATGATCCTGATGGCGGGTCTCGGGGGCGTCGCCGCGGTCTCGTCGAGTGGCGGTGGTGGGAACCAGAATCCTGGTCCCGCGATCGCCCTCGTGCTCATCAGTTGGCTCGCCACGATCGTGATGCAGTGGATCTACTACGCGAAGTTCGAGTCCTCGTCGTGGCAGGCGACCCTGGGCAAGAAGGCGTGCGGCCTGGTCGTCACCGACATGAACGGGGAACGGATCTCTTTCGGAAGGGCCAGCGGACGGTACTTCGCCAGCATCCTCTCGGCCTTCATCCTCTGCATCGGCTACATCATGGGCGCCTTCACCGAGAAGAAGCAGACCCTGCACGACATTATTGTCGGGACGCTGGTGCTGAAGAGGTAGGGAATGAGCCGTAGTCAATGGGGAACTACGGGCCGTGGCGCGTCTGCCATTGCCCGATGCCTATTCCCCATTGCCTAACCTTCCCCATGACCACCACTCACGCATCCGGCGTTCGTTCCTCTGCCCCCGGCGTGGACATCGATCACTTAAGCCCCGGGCGGGCCTTCAACTTCTCGGCTGGGCCGGGCGTGCTCCCCGAGGAGGTCATCCGCGAGGCCCAGGACGACCTCATGAACTTCATGGGGACGGGGATCGGCATCGCCGAGCAGAGCCATCGCGGCAAGGCGGCCGACGCGATGTGGGCCGAGACGCACGCGGCGTGTCGGCGCGTGGGGAACGTCCCCGACAACTACAAGATCCTCTTCCTGACGGGCGGGGCGACGAGCCAGAACTTCATGATCCCCGCGAACCTCCTGCCCGATGGCGGGAGCGCGGAGTATCTCACGACCGGATACTGGGCGGAGAAGACCTTCGAGGAGGGGAAGTTCTACTCGAAGAACGTGCGAGAGGCGTGGGACGGGCGGAAGGTGAGCCACGCGTACTGCCCCGCGGACAACGAGATCGCGTATGGAGGAGGCGGAGGGGCGAGGCCGGCGTACGTGCACATGTGCTCGAACAACACGATCTATGGCACGCAGTGGCGGAACGCCGACGGGACGTTCCGGTATCCGAAGATGCCCGATGGGAACGTGCCGCTGATCTGCGACGCCAGCAGCGACATCTACTCGCGCCCGATGGACATCTCGAAGTTCGGGATGGTGTACGCCGGGGCACAGAAGAACATCGGGATCGCGGGGACGACGCTGGTGATCATCCGCGAGGACCTGCTGCAGGCGGTGCGCCCGCTGCCGACGATGCTGAGGTACGCGACGCACGCCAAGGACGAGAGCCGGCACAACACACCGCCGGTCTTCCCGATCTATGTCGCGGGGCTGGTCTTCAAGTGGATCGAGAAGACCTGCGGCAAGGACGGCCTGGCGAAGATGCACGCGCGGAACATGGCCAAGGCGAAGGTGATCTACGACGTGCTCGACTCGTCGGAGTTCTTCGTGGGGCACGCCAGGAAGGACAGCCGCAGCCTCATGAACATCTCGTTCAAGGTGAACCCCAAGGTCAAGGACGCCGCGGCCCTCGACGAGAAGTTCATCAAGGAAGCCAAGGCGGCGGGGATGGACCAACTCAAGGGGCACCGCTCGACGGGCGGCGTGCGCGCCAGCGTCTACAACGCCTTCCCCATGAGCGGCGTCCTGGCGCTGGCCTCGTTCATGCGCGACTTCGAGCGCAAGAACGGGTGAAGCGGGCCGAGGGGTCAAACGGCCACGTGCGACACTTGGCCAACGAGGACCATCAACCCAGAGGCCTCTTTGGTTTCGGGGTCTGTTCGATGAGGTGCAACGCCGTTTTCTTGCGGCATTCGTAACTCGGTATTCGCAGAGCACGCGAGGCCCGCCACGGTTGCACCGCTTCACCTCCTCCGCCCGACAGCCATTGCTCGTTCCCGCCCCTCCAGCCCGGGTTGCCATACCCGGGGAATTCCTGTACACTGGGCCTCTCGTCCTTCGTGGGTTCGGCTTGGGGTTCGGGCGTGGCGTTCGCTGGCGTTCCGGGCCTGTTTGAAGGGAGTTCTCCATGGCACAGATTCGTGACGTTTCCCGGGTGTCGGTCCGCGCTGGTCTGATGTGTGGCGTGGCCGCGGCCGTGGCCGCGTTGGCCCCCACAGTGCTCGGCGGTCCGGACATCACCCACCAGAGTCTTCACAGCGTCTCACACTATGGCCCCGTCGGCACCGTCCACGGGTATGCCTGGGGGAGCCAGACGTGCAATCTCGGCGACGCCCCCCTGGCGTGGATCAACGGCGGGACGCCGGCGCTGGCCATGAACGCGTATCGCCTCGAGAACGGCCGACTCATGCAGATCGGCATCGGCAACGCCAAGCACGGATGCTGCGTGGCGAATGGATCCGGGTGCGGCACATGCACCAGCGGGCCCGGCGGGACCCTCCGTCCCGGATGCCGCGATACCTATAGCAGCGGGTTCAACGGCGGGCAGTCGCGCCTCGGGCATCGCTCCGGGATCAATCCGTACGCGGGCACCTTCTCACCCATTCCCAGCGGCACGGGCGACGCCATCTGGCGCCGCGTGCAGATCGACGTCAGCGAGATGAGCCTGGCGAACCATCCCAACGCGCTCTACATCGGCGAGGGTCATTATGTCTGCAACGAGGAGGCCCCCGCCGAGCAACTCAACAACGCGACGCACCGCCTGATGAGTGTCGCCAATACCGGGACGGCGCCAACGTACAACTGGACCCTCACCGACGTGGACAAGCAAGGGATCCCCGCGATCTACGCCTGGCGCGACCACGGCCTTGGCGTCAACCAGCCCGACAACTCGGTTATCATCCAGATCGCCGACGTCCCCAACGAGGGACGCTACTTCGTCGGTGGCAAGGCGAAGGACCTGGGCAACGGGACCTGGCTGTATGACTATGCCATCTACAACCTCAACTCCGACCGCTCGGGGGCGACGCTCAGCGTGCCGAACCCGCTCGGGTCCATTGTCTCCGACATCGGCTTCCACTCGATCGCCTACCACGATGATCCGTACGACAACACCGCCTGGAACAGCGGCGTGAGCAACTGCAACGTCACCTGGGCCAGCCCCGAGAAGTTCGAGGACAATCCCAACACCAACGCGCTCCGCTGGGGGACGCTCTACAACTACTGGTTCACCTCGACCTCGGCCCCGACCACCGGTGCGGTCACCATGGGTCTCTTCAAGCCCGGCACACCCAACTCCATCAGCGTCGGCGGGCTCCCTGTCCCCGGCGCGCCCACCTGCATCGCCGACGTGGACGATGGCAGCGGCAACGGCACGCCCGACGGCGGCGCCACGGTCGATGACCTCCTCTACTACATCGGGATCTTCGGGACCGGTTCGGGATGCGCGGATGTCGACAACGGCTCTGGTACGGGCAACCGTGATGGCGGCGTCACGATCGACGACCTGCTCTACTACCTGACCCGCTTCAACGCCGGTTGCTGAGCAAGTTCGAAGGAAACAGGCACTCGACGGCGGCGGGATGATCTCCCGCCGCCTTTTTCATTCCTACCCGGCAAAACCCCGGGGATTGCTCGGAGACGCTACGATCGTGGCTGGTCGTGTGGATTCCGGCGTTGGTCGTGGCTCGGGCGAATCCCGAGAGCACGAGAGGCCGATATCCACTCTTGGGACGAGGGGCGCACCCATCCCGTGAGCGACCGCCGACATCGAGACGCTCAAGCCTAAGAACAGGAAATTCCAGTCCATGGTCAGCACGCTGAATCCTCCCGCCCTTCCCGACTTTGAGAAGCCCCTGCCGCCGCGTGAGGGCGATCGCATCATTCAGTTCCGTGAGGCGCTCCGCGAGGCGATTAGCGAAGAGATGCGCCGCGATCCGCGCGTCTTCCTGCTCGGCGAGGAGGTCGCCCAGTACAACGGCGCGTACAAGGTCAGCCAGGGCATGCTCGAGGAGTTCGGGCCGCAACGAATCATCGACAGCCCCATCAGCGAGAACGGCTTCGCGGGCCTCGCGGTCGGGGCGGCGATGTACGGGCTCAAGCCCATCATCGAGTTCATGTCCTGGTCCTTCAGCCTCGTCGCGGCGGACCAGATCCTCAACAACGTTCCGAAGATGCTGTACATGTCCGGCGGGCAATGGGGATGCCCCATCGTCTTCCGCGGCAACGACGGCGCGGGGGGGCAGTTGGGCTCGACCCACTCCTGGTGCGTCGAGGGGCTGTACAGCAACGTGCCGGGGATGAAGATCGCGATCCCCAGCAATCCCTACGACGCCAAGGGCCTCCTGAAGACCGCCATCCGCGAGCTCGACCCCGTGTTCTTCCTCGAGAGCGAGCGCATGCTGGGCGACAAGGCCCACGTCCCCGAGGAGGAGTACTACATCCCCTTCGGCAAGGCCCGCCTTGTGCGCGAGGCCGCGAGTGAGAGCAAGGCGTGCACGCTGGTCTCCTTCGGCAGGCCCGTGCGCTTCTGCGTGGATGCGGCGGAGGAACTCGCCAAGGACGGCATCGAGTGCGACGTGCTCGACATGCGGACGATCCGCCCGCTGGATATCGATTCCATCATCGCGAGCGTGCAGAAGACGGGGCGCGTGGTGGTGGTGGACCAGTCCTGGCCGTTTGCCAGCGTGGCGAGCGAGGTGGTGACGCAGATCTGCGAGCGGTGCTTCGACTGGCTGGACTATCAGCCGGTCCGGGTGAACACCGAGGACGTCCCGACGCCGTATGCCAAGAACTTGGAATACGCGTATCTCCCCAACAAGGAGAAGATCGCGGCGGCGGTGCGGAAGACGCTGGCGTAGTTTTTACTTGAGGGCGGAAGTTCGCGCGAGAGTCCGGTCAATGCTGAGGATCATCTGATGTCAATCTCGATCACCATGCCCCGCCTGTCCGACACCATGCAGCAGGGCACCGTCGTCAAGTGGAACGTCAAGGAAGGCCAACAGGTCAAGTCCGGAGATGTCATCGCCGACATCGAGACCGACAAGGCCACGATGGAACTGCAGACCTTCGACGACGGCACCGTCGCGTCGCTGGGCGTGCGCGAGGGCCAGACGGTGGCCGTCGGCACGGTGATCGCCGTGCTCGCCGAGGCGGGCGAGGACGCTGCCAAGATCAAGGCGAATGCCGGTAGCGCGGCGCCCGCGAAGAGCGCCAGGGCCGAGGGAGCAGGCGCGAGTACATCCGGAAACGGCGGCGCGTCCGCTGGCGCCTCGGCATCGACCGCGGTCTTGGATCAACCCACGGCAACGTCCCACTCCTCCAACGGCGTCGGGCACGGTGCGCACGATCGCGTGTTCGCGTCGCCGCTGGCGAAGAAGATCGCCGAGGAATCCGGGATCGATCTCGCCTCGCTCGAAGGCTCGGGCCCCGGCGGGCGCATCGTCCGCAAGGATGTGGAAGAGGCGATCCGCGGCGGTATGGGCGCGAAGGGCGCGCCCGCCCGCGGCGGCAACGCGGCTCCGGAGTCCTCGCCCGCGTTCGCGCCGAGCGCCCCGGTCCTGGCCGCCCGCACGGTGACACTTTCCAACATGCGCCGCGTAATCGCCACGCGCCTTGTCGAGAGCAAGCAGACCATCCCGCACTATCAGGTGACGGTCGAGGTCGAGATGGACACGCTCCTCACGCTCCGCCAGCAGCTCAACGAGCAGCTCGCGACGCAGAACGTGAAACTGAGCGTGAACGACTTCCTCGTCCGCGCATGCGCCCTGGCGATGCACGAGCATCCGTTCGTGAACAGCCGCTGGGTCGCCACCAAGGGAAGCGAGTCGATCGAGATCATGGGCGAGGTGAACGTCGGTGTGGCGATCGCGCTCGACGAGGCCAAGGGCGGCGGGCTGGTCGTCGCGACCATCCGCAACGCCGATGCGATCGGCCTCCGCCAGATCTCGTCGCAGACCAAGCAACTCGCCGACAAGGCCCGTACCAAGGGCTTGTCACCCCAGGAGATGGAGGGCGCGACGTTCACCATCTCCAACCTCGGGATGTTCGGCGTGGACCACTTCACCGCGATCATCAACCCGCCCAACGTCGCGATCCTCGCGGTGGGGGCGGCCCTCGACAAGCCGATCGTGAAGAACGGCACGGTCGTCCCGGCAAAGGTCATGTCGATGACCATGTCGAGCGATCACCGCGTCGTCGACGGCGCGATGGCGGCGAGGTACCTCGCCACGGTGAAGAGCATGCTCGAGAAGCCGGCGAGCCTGCTGGTTTGAGCGAAGGCAAATGAAGTACAGATGGCGTTCGCCATTGATTGTGTAACAAGCCTTGTGAATAGTGTGGATTTGAGTTGACCCCCCCCGCCCACCCACCTGTTCGAATATGCTGTTCGTTGAGCGAGTTGCTCAATGGAGAACAAGCATGGATCTCAGCAAATGGATGTCAATGATGGCGGTGGCGTGCTCGTTTGGTGTGGTCGAGTCCCGGGTCAACGCCGCACCAGTCATGGATGAAGATATTCCGGTCATTCAGACCTATGTGGATGAAGAGGGGAATATCTGGGATGCAGAATCTGCACCCGAGTACTCGTTGAATCAAGCAAAATGCAAGGGCTACACCAGTTGTCCGGGTGGTGTGCGATGGTCGAACCAAGAGGATCTTCCTGCGGGTTGCAAGCGAGTCGGTGTGAACTGCACCGGCAAGTGCATCATCTGTACGGGTGGGGGAGATCCGGGAACAATCTGCGTGGTCGATGAGTACAACGAGTGCAAGGTGGGGAGCGGCTACATCATCACCTGCGGATTCGAAGCGACGTTTCACTGTGCACACCAGCTAGTCATTTATAAAAGTAAGTGAATGTAGAGCTGTCATAGTCGACTTCGTCTCTGGAGAGCCGACCCACCTCGGAATCACGTCGCCCAGACGTTGCCGACGCGATTGGGGTCGGGCTTGGGCGGGTGTCCGTTCACGCCGTTGCGTTGCTGGAGCGGGGCGTGGTGGTCGGCGCGCCAACTCTCGGGATAGGAGATGTCGTCGATGTCCAGTGCGACCTTGGTGGGGAACATCGGGCGGAAGGTGTCGCACATGACAGCCAGCTCATCGGTGAAGGTTTTGCCGAGGCTGAGCTCGACGGTGCCCGGGTGCGGGCCGTGGGGGATGCCCTGCGGGTGGAGGCTGATGGAGCCGACCTCGATGCCGCGGCGGGCCTTGTAGTTTCCCTCGACGTAGTACAGGATCTCGTCGCTGTCGATGTTGCTGTGGTTGTACGGGATGGGGATGGCGTTGGGGTGGAAGTCGAGGACGCGTGGGCAGAAGGAGCAGATCACGAAGTTGTGCCCCTCGAAGGTCTGATGGATCGGTGGCGGCATGTGCAACTTGCCCACGATCGGGGCGAAGTCGTCGATGTTGAAGCAGTAGGGGTAGTAGCAGCCGTCCCAGCCGACAACGTCGAGCGGGTGGTAGCCATACATGTATGAGTGGACGCAATCGCGTGCCTTGATGCGCACCTCGAAGTCGCCGAGTTCGTCGTAGGTAAGCGGCAACTCGGGGACGCGCAGATCACGCTCGCAATAGGGCGAGTGCTCGAGGAACTGGCTCGTCTGCTTGCTGACGTAGCGCGGCGGGGGGCCGATGTGGCTGCCGTTGGCGGTTTCGAAGCAGACGAACTTCCCGAAGGGCATCTCGTCCTTGGTGTAGTTCTCCGGGCGGTCGGCGTCCGCCAGCGGGTTCCACACCATGCGATAGATGGTGCCCTTGGGGATGACGATGTAGTCCTTCCTTCCGAACTTCAGCGTGCCGAACATGGTGTAGACGGTGCCGCTCCCGAAGTGGACGAAGAGGCACTCGTCGCCCTGGGCGTTCTTGAAGTGATAGTCCATCTCGTCCTTGGGGACGCAGACGGACATCTCGACGTCGCTGTTGCCATAGAGGACGACGCGTCCGGTGATGGAGTCGCCGCGGGCCTTCATCTTGGCGGTCTTGGCGTGACGCATGCGCATCACGTCCTCCTCGACGTACTCGGGCTTAGTCTTGTACATGGTCTTCCAGCCGCTGACCTGGGTCGGCGGGTGGATGTGGTACATGGTGCTGGTCGGGCCGACGAAGCCCTCGGTGCCGAAGAGTTCCTCGGAATAGAGCGCGCCGTCGGGGCGTCGGAACTGGACGTGCCGCTGCTTGGGGAGGTTCCCGAGCTTGAAGTAGTACGCCATCGATGTGCCTCCTTTGGTGAGGGATTCTAGGGGCGGAGGCGGCGGAGACTGGGCGTTGCGGGAGGTCCGGGCGTACTCGGAGTCTTGTGGAGACGGCGGTCGGCTGGGAGAGATTGGGTCTCGTTCGCGATTTCAAAGGAATCCACCGGCGAAGCAGAGCATGGAAACAACGAGTAGAGCAATCGAGTATGAACAAAGCGCATCGCTCTGGAGGGCGGCACCACAAACGAAAACACCCACGCGGCGGCGCGTGGGTGTTCCTCGAAATCGGATTCGTCTCTCGATCACTTCATCAACGCGGCCTGGGCGGCGGCGAGGCGGGCAATCGGCACTCGGAAGGGTGAGCAGGAGACGTAGTCCATCCCCGCCTTGTGGAAGAAGTGGACGCTCTTGGGGTCGCCGCCGTGCTCGCCGCAGACGCCGACCTTGAGGTCGCCCTTGGTGGAGCGGCCGCGTTCGACGCCCATCTTGACGAGTTTGCCCACGCCACCCTGGTCGATGGTCTGGAAGGGGTCGGCGGGGAGAAGATCCTTGCTGAGGTAGTCGGGGAGGAAGGTGTTGACGTCGTCGCGTGAGTAGCCGAAAGTGAGCTGCGTGAGGTCGTTGGTGCCGAAGGAGAAGAAGTCGGCGGACTGGGCGATCTCGTCGGCGGTCACGGCGGCTCGCGGGATCTCGATCATCGTCCCGATCTTGATGTCGAGTTTGGGGCGATAGTCCTCCTCGGTCTTAACGGCGGCGATGGTCTCCTCGACCTGCTTGCGCAGCGCGTCGAGCTCGGCCTTGGTGCCGACGAGGGGGATCATGATCTCCGGGTAGACCTTGAGGTTGTCGCGGAGGCAGTCGATCGCCGCCTCGACGATCGCCCGGACCTGCATGCGCAGGATCTCGGGGTAGGTGACGCAGAGGCGGCAGCCGCGGTGCCCGAGCATGGGGTTCATCTCGTGCAGGGCGGCGACACGGTTCCGGACCTTGTCGACGGAGACGCCGAGCTGCTGGGCCATTTCCTTCTGCGACTTCTCGTCGTGGGGGAGGAACTCGTGGAGGGGCGGATCAATGAGACGGATGGTGACGGGCAGGCCCTTCATGCTCGTGAAGATGCCGATGAAGTCGTCACGCTGGAAGGGGAGGAGTTTGTTGAGCGCCTTCTCGCGGGCCTCGAGCGACTCGGCGAGGATCATCTCACGCATCGCCTTGATGCGGTCGCCCTCGAAGAACATGTGCTCGGTTCGGCACAGCCCAATGCCCTCGGCGCCGAAGCCGCGGGCGCGATCGGCGTCCTCGGGGGTGTCGGCGTTGGTGCGCACGCCAAGTTTGCGGTACTTGTCGGCCCACTTCATGACCTGGGCGAAGTCGCCGGAGAGTTTGGGCTCAACCATGGAGATCTCACCCGCCATCACCTCGCCCGTCCCGCCGTCGAGCGAGACGACGTCGTTGCGTGAGAGTTTCTGTCCTTTCACGGTCAGCGTGCCCTTGGCCTCATCGATCTGGAGTTCGCCCGCGCCGACGACGCAGCACTTGCCCCAGCCGCACGCAACCACCGCGGCGTGGCTGGTACGCCCGCCCGTGCTCGTCAGGATGCCCACGGCCGAGTGCATCCCTTCGACGTCCTCGGGGCTGGTCTCGCGGCGGACGAGGATCACCCGTTCGCCCTTGAGAGCCCGTTCGACCGCCTCGGCGGCGGTGAAGGCGAGCTTGCCCACGGCCGCGCCGGGGCTGGCGGGGATCCCCGTCGTCAGGACCTCGGCCTTCTTCTTCGAGGGGTCGAAGCTCGGGAGGAGGAGTTGCGTGAGGTCCTGCGCGGGGATGCGGAGGATCGCGGTCTTCTCGTCGATGAGGCGCTCGCGGACCATCTCGCAGGCGATCTTCACCGACGCGATGCCGTTACGCTTGCCGTTGCGCGTCTGGAGCATGTACAACTTGCCGCGTTCGATGGTGAACTCGATGTCCTGCATGTCGCGGTAGTGCTTCTCGAGTTTGGTCTTGATGTCGAGGAGCTGCTGGTACACCTTCTTGTTCCACTTGGGCATCTGGTCCACGCTCTGGGGCGTGCGGATGCCGGCAACGACGTCCTCGCCCTGGGCGTTGATGAGAAACTCGCCATAGAACTCGTTCTCACCCGTGGCGGGGTTCCGCGTGAAGGCGACGCCAGTCCCCGAGTCGTCGCCCATGTTGCCGTACGCCATCGTCTGGACGTTGACGGCGGTCCCGTTGAGCCCCTGGATCCCGGCGATGCGGCGGTACGAGATGGCGCGATCACCGTTCCAACTCTTGAAGACCGCCTCGATCGCGAGTTCGAGTTGCTTGAACGGATTCTGCGGGAAGACCTCGCCGACGTACCGCTGATAGACGGCCTTGTACGCCTCGCACAACTCGACCATGCCCTGCTCGGGGACATCGGTGTCCATGCTGGCGTTGTACTTGCGCTTGATCTTGTTGAAGGCTTCCTCGAAGTAGTGGTGATCGACACCCATGACGACGTCGCCGAACATGTTGATGAGACGCCGGTACGCGTCGTACGCGAAACGCGTGTTGCCCGTCGCGTTCGCGAGGCCCACAACCGCGGCGTCGGTCAGGCCAAGGTTCAGGATCGTGTCCATCATCCCGGGCATCGACACCGCCGCGCCAGAACGCACCGAGACGAGGAGCGGGTTGTCGTTGCTCCCGAACTTCTTCCCAGTCTCCTTCTCCAGCATCGCGATGTTCTTGTGGACCTCATTCATGAGCCCGTGGGGAAGTCGCTGCCCGGCCTTGTAGTACGCGGCACACGTGTCCGTCGTGATCGTGAACCCGGGGGGCACGGGAAGCCCGATCGAGGTCATGTCGGCGAGGTTCGCGCCCTTCCCGCCCAGCAGTTGCTTCATCTCGGCCCGACCCTCGGTCTTAGTCTTCCCGAAGAAGTACACCATCTTCCCGGGCTTGTTCCGCATAATCGGGGCGGGGGCGGCGGAGCCGACCTCGCCGAGGACGTGGGTCTTCTTGGCCACTTTCTTGACTACTTTCTTCGAGCCGGACTGGGCGGCATGGGTGACGGTGGACTTGCTCGACGACTTCGACAGAGACTTGGGCATGACGACTGGACCTTTCTCGTTCCGACGAGGATGAAACTCCGGGTGCCGTGCTCGTATACGACCTGCGTCTCTCCCGACAAGACCCTGTGGGGCACGAATGATCCCCAACCGCCAAGAAAAGCGGTGATTGGATCCGGGTCAAACGATCCTTCAAGACGCGATTGGGTTGGGCAGCGGCGGCCCGCCGGGATTCTCCCGATGTTGGTGCGCTAGGAAGTATAGGAAACTCACGGCACTCGGGCGAGAAACTCAAGAATTCGCGTGTCCGAGGACCATCCCGGTCCCACACCCTAACATCCTTCCGAATAGTGACTTCTGTACCACAACACATCCCTCTTCAGGTCTGCTCCACCGCCGGACAGGCCACGCGATTGCCGCACCTCGACGGCGTGCTTCCCCGCGATGTCTTGGAGCGATGGCCGGAGGGATGGAACCTTGCCGCCCTCCCCGCGGCACGGTCCCCGGAATCTTCTCGACGCTGGTCGCACCTCGTCAGGCCCGGGGCGACGCATCGCTCGTCAACATTCCAGAGCGCACGATCACACCTTTCGAGCGTCGCCTTCCCGGGCAACTCCACGACCACGATTCATCCCGACGATCACAACTCGCCGCGCCTCCTGGCGTGGATGCTCATGCTCTCGTACGACCTCGGTGGCGCGTTCGAGCCGACGGCCGCCAGCCGCCACCGCGCCACGTGGCCGCTCCTCGCCGCCCTTGAAGCCCACGACCAACTGATCCACGATCGCGAATCGGGAACATGGTGGGGCGCGGGGGCGTTCGCCGACGCCGAGGCGACCCGCGTGCTTACTACGACGCCACGCCCGTCACCCCCCACAACGATCCGATTCGCGCACATGGACACCACACCGGAGGCGTACACGACCGGCGTCGCTCGCGCGAAGGCCCACATCGCCGCCGGGGATTGCTACCAGATCAACCTCACCCACGCGATCCGAGCCACGCTCGTTGGCTCGGCGCGGGGCGTCTTCGCGCGACTGCTCGACGCGGCCGACCCCTGGCACGGGGCGTACGTGGAGTGGGACAACGCGGGTGTCCGCCATGCCGTCGCCAGCGCCAGCCCGGAGTTGTTTCTCCACTACGACGCTTCCTCACGCCTCGTCCGCACACGCCCGATGAAGGGCACGCGCCGATCACTCAACCAACACGACGAACTCTGGTCGAGCGACAAGGAGCGGGCCGAGCTCCACATGATCGTGGACCTCATGCGCAACGACCTGTCGCGCGTCTGCACTGTGGGTTCCGTCCGAGTCGCCTCGCCTCGCACCATCGAACATCACGGGGCAACCACACCGACCGACCCGGGCACCATCATCCTGCAGGCGACCGCGACCGTTGAGGGAACGTTGAACCACGACACAAATCTCGACGCGCTCCTTGCCGCCACGTTTCCGCCCGGCTCCATCACCGGCGCCCCGAAGATCCGCGTCATGCAACTCATCGACGAACTCGAGGCCCGTTCCCGCGGGCCCTACTGCGGCTGTGTGGGCGGCCTCTTCGACAACGGGGATCTCGAGTTGAACGTCGCGATCCGCACGGCCCTGATTCGGGGGACCGAGGTGGAGTACCCCGTCGGGGCCGGAATCGTCGCCGACAGCGATCCGCGGGCCGAATGGGAGGAGACCCTCATCAAGGCGAGCCCACTCCGGGCGCTCGAACGAGGCTGATTCTCGGGCCATCCCGCCGTCTCCTGCCGAGTTGCCCGTCTTGCCGCACCTGTGCTGTATCGCGTGGGCGCCCTCGCCGATAGTGGGTCCATGCCGAGCACACGTCGCCACGCCCGAGTCGGGGTGTGCGCGAGGCGCTCCAGGAGTCCGTTGTGTCTTCCAATGTTGCCGATGCCTTCGTGCTCGTGTTCACCTTCGGGATGTCCCTGAAAGGATGGAAGCAGGCCGGCCTGATCGGGCGCGAGTGGGCGATGTATCGCGAGGTCCTCAAGCGGTACGGCTCGATGGTCCTCGTGACCTATGGCGACGCCGAGGACCTCAACACCCTGCGCGAGGTCTGCACGCCCGAAGAGGCCGCCAAGGTTCACCTCGTCTGCAACGAGCGCCAGATCAACATCATGGAGTACATGGCGCGCCTCCCCGAACTCGTCAACCAGAAGCTCCGCGACGCGCGACGCGTCGTCGTCAAAACCAACCAGATGGTCGGCGGCGAGGCCGCGGTCCGGCTCACCGAGTGGCTCCGCCTCCAGGGCAAGGACGTCGGACTCATTGCGCGAGGCGGCTATCTCTGGACGCGCTTCGTCACCCACGAGCACGGCCCGCACTCCGAGGCCGCCGATGATGCCGGTCTTCGTGAGCGACTCCTCTGCCAGGCCGCCGACGTCGTCGTGGGCACGACGAGCGAGATGGTCTCGGATCTCTCGTGGCGATACGGCCTGAACCCCGCGCGAACGCGCGTCGTCCCAAACTACGTCCTCACCGACTTCGACCCCGTCGCGGCGTCCGATC
>ERZ795041.438-NODE-438-length-15789-cov-4.490784_pt1 | contig 15789 bp, 28 predicted proteins | sample MGYA00375125_ERZ795041 | MGnify/ENA primary metagenome ERZ795041 (study PRJEB30170, sample SAMN03074214) | activated sludge metagenome | biome: Common Effluent Treatment Plant; feature: Wastewater; material: Activated sludge; isolation source: activated biomass in...
GAGATTGATGAGATTAAGGCCGAAGCAAAAGACCGAGACATGCCTGCTGCATTGATGGCGAAGGTTGCCAAACTTCGTGCTGACATGAAGGTAGACGATGTGCTTGACAAGAATGAAGAGTTTGCTGCTCTCGTGGACGAAGTACGGAATAGTTAATCGTGAATACATATTCCGACAAGAATCGTCACCCTTGTGGTGCAGTACGTGAAGGTGATTGGATTGTGATTGCAATTCACAAGAACACACTAAAGAACGCTACAGAACTAAATCAAGAGCTTGAGTATTACTCAGATGAGCAAGAAGATTACATACCGCCTAAGATTCTTAATTTAGATCAGTTCGTAGATGACGTTGTAGGCGCACTTAATCGAGAAGAAGAGGATGGCTCTACCTTGATTACAAAAGCTCTTGATGATGCTGTTGTAGAGGCTTGTGAGAATGGTTCCGACGCAATCTTTCTTGGGATTGACGATTAAGAAACTGACCCTTCGGGGTCTTTCTAAGAAAGGAGAAAGTATTGAGTAAAGTAATTGCACTTATAGACCTTGACACTCCAGTGTACAAAGCTGCTGCTGCAGTTGAAGAGAGAGGAATTATTGTTACGCACTCTCCTACAGGAATTCAGAAATCCTTTAGTACACGCACGGAGTTCAAGGATTTGCTAAAAAGCAAAGACAAGATTGATAAACTAAGTGAGTACGAAATTGAGGACACTCAAGAAGCTGAACCTGCAGAGCATGCTTTTCATATCTTGAATAACCACGTCAAATTCATCCTTGACTCGTTCTGGTGCGATGAAGTTGTGTATATGATTTCAGGCAAGACAAATTTTCGTTCTTATCTTCCACTTCCTACAAAGTACAAATCAAACCGAGTCGGATTGAAGCCTCTGCTTCTAAAACAAGTTCAGACTTACGCATGGAAGAAGTATAAAGCGATTATTACACAGAATGAAGAACCTGATGATATGCAAGTGTGGATGGGGTATGAGATTCTGAAGCGAGGTGATATTCCTGTCCTTTGTACAGGTGACAAGGATAGTAAAGCATACTCAGGGCTGTCTTTGTTCAACCCTGATAGGCCAGAAGACGGTGTTATTGTAATCCCCGATCTTGGGCGTATTTGGGAAGATGAGAAAGGTAAGGTAAGAGCACTTGGGATGAAGCAATACGGACTGCAGCAGATAATTGGAGATACAATTGATGGTTTCAAGCCTACAGAACTTTGTGGTGTTAAATTTGGAGAGAAATCAGCATTGAAACTGCTGGAGCCATGTAAGACTGAGAAAGAAGTACTGGAAGTGGTAGTACAGCAATATCAGAAGTGGTATCCTGAGTCTTTTGAATACACTGCATGGAATGGTGATAGAATTCAGAGTGACTGGAAACATATGCTGAATCTATATCACACCTGTTGCCGAATGAAAGAAACTAAGGATGACCCATTGATTGCATATGATTTTTACAAGAAGCATGGTGTAATACTAGACTAAGAAAGGAAAGCATGAAAACACTTTATAGTAAAGACTCAAAAGGAAACCTCCGAGTCTGGAGTATTTATACTGAAGGTGCAGAAGTGGTAGTAAAACATGGTCAGTACATGGGTAAAATCCAAGAAAAGCGATATACTGCCGAAGGTAAGAATCTAGGAAAGGCTAATGAAACTTCACCAGTAGACCAGGCTGTTCTAGAAGCTGAAGCAAAGTACGTTAAGCAGTTGAAGTCCGGGTATTTTCCTGACAAGGATGATGCTCTGAACTTTCAAGAGTTTGCTCCAATGAAATGCCATGCTTTCAACGATCATTCTCACAAGTTGATCTATCCTTGTAATGCAGGGGTGAAGTTGGACGGAATGAGGCTTATGATTGACGCGGAGGGTAACGCTTGGAGCAAGCAAGGTGAACCGCTTGAACTACCTGCGCATTGGATTGGTGTTAAGGAACTTGCTATTTCTACTGGAGGTTTGGATGGTGAGGTATATGCTGGGTTGAAGAACAGGGATGGGTTGTCTCTGCAAAAGATTATCAGTGCGTTCCGTAAACCGAACGAGGACACTCATAAATTGCAGTATTGGGTGTATGATGTACCTACAGATCAACAGTACGGGTTACGAAATCGTGTACTGAAGTCACTTGCTGTAAATAAACCAGATTGGATGCTTGTTGTTGTAGGTACTCAAATCAATAATCCTGAAGAAGCAGATGATTACTTCCAAGAGGTAACAGAGTATGGTTATGAGGGTGTTGTATATCGCAACTACCTCGGTTTGTATGAGTTTGGTAAGCGTAGCTATAACCTGTTGAAACGTAAGAAACGCCAGACTGCTGAAGCGGTGGTGTATTCTGTAGATATTGACAAGAACTCATGGGGTGTGCTTAATTGTAAGACTTTCGAGGGTGTTGATTTCCGTTGCCAGATGCGCGTAGATGCAGGAGACGAGAACTACAGAGAATACAACAATGCTTTGGAGTTAGTTGGCAAGGTAATCGAAGTAGAGTTTGAGGATTATAGTGATGACGGTGTATTGCAGAAACCTGTAGGTATTGGAATCCGTCAAGTAGATAAGTACGGAAGGCCATTAGTATGATTAAAATCAACTCACAAGAACTTCACGATGCTGTACAAGCAGCTTATGAGTTTGATAAAGAGCATGCAAAATGCACTGACGAAAGCACAGGACAGTTTACAGGCAACTTCTATCACGAAACATATGAATTTGACGGCAAGAGCAAGACATACTATTTTGATTCTGGAAAGTTGTTTGCTTATGAGGATGTTGTGTGACAGAACCAGTTCATCTTTACACACCAACTGACGTAGCAAAAGTCCGCAAGATTCTCTATGAAGAACAAGGAGGTAAGGATGCTCTTACTGGACTTCCACTAGACTACAAACAGTCTGTCACAGATCACAACCACAAAACTCAGTATGTCAGAGGTGTTCTTCATCGGCAGTGCAATGCTGTTCTTGGGAAGATTGAGAACCTATGGACTCGTTACCTATCCTACTGGTATGAAGGTACACTATCTGAATTCCTACGAAGAGCAGCAGACTATATTGAAAGAGAAGATGATAAGAGGTATCTGCACCCCGGATGGTTGAAGAAATCTCAGACGATGTTCAATAGCCTTCCAGAAGGCGATAAAAAGGCTGTTTTAGAGGCTTTAGGGAAGAGTCAAGGGGGTAACAGCACTGAACGTAAAAAGCTCTTTAAATCGGCTCTAATGACACGCAAGTTCACCTACGAACAGGTCAAACAAATGATTAACGAAAGGAAGAAAGTATGAAGTTTAAGTTTCAAAGCGCAGACGATGAATCAGGCACTACAATCACGCACGAGTTTGAAGCGCTACGATGGGATGAAGCACTGGATCAGTTCGTGAAGTTCCTGCGTGGTAGTGGCTATACTTTGAGCGATAGCAGTGTAGGCGTTAATGCTGTGCAGCATTCTTTTGCTGGAGCGGATTACTCACTGACGAACATTACTAGTTTTTATTCTGAGGAGTAACTGTTGCAGCATTCAAACGAAACTAAACAAATGATCAATGATAGTAAGCAGGAATCTGCGCAACGGGAAGAAAGGAAGAAAACATGAAATTTGAATTCCAAAGTACAAACGAAGACGGTGATGTTGTAAGTCATCAATTTGAAGCGGTTACGTGGTACTCCGCGCTAGATAACTTCGTAAAGTTCCTTCGTGGTAGTGGGTATGACTTGCAGAGCCATAGCGTAGGTATTAATGAAGCTGCAGGGCATTTGTTTCTGGATAGCTACGATGATTATGGAAACATCACTTTCTTTGAACAAGAGAAGGAGTAATCTTTTTTGCAGCATTCAAATGAAACCAAAAACAAAATCAAAGCTCTATCTGACTTGGGGTTTTCTTCTAGGGAGATTGCCAAGTTGGTGCTTGGGTCAGAGAGTAAGAAGAGTACAATCAACAACTACTTGAAGGAATTTGGCCGTAAAGAAAAGGAAAGTGCAAGTTCTGCGGCTAAAGAGGATAACTCCAGAATCTTGTTTATCTCTGATTTGCATATCCCTTTTCACCATCAAGACAGCTTTGCTTTTCTGCGGCATCTGAAACAGAAGTACAAGCCTACACGAGTGATTTGCTTGGGAGATGAACTTGATAAGCATAGTTTGAGCTATCACGACCACGACCCCAATGGCTATTCTGCCGGACATGAACTTGAGGCGAGTCTCCCATATATAAAAGAACTTGAGGAAATATTTCCAAAGATGGACATTATCGAGTCAAATCATGGTAGCCTTGTTTGGCGTAAAGCTAAAACAAACGGAATTCCAAAGCAATACATCAAGAGTTATAATGATGTACTTGAGGTAGGAGATGGTTGGCAATGGTACTTTGATTTAACTATTGCGCTTCCTAACGGACAACAATGCTATGTGCATCATGGTAAGAGTTCTGATGTAATTAAACTAAGCCAGCAGAGCGGAATGAATGCAGTTCAGGGACATTTCCACGAAAGATTTAAGATTGACTACTGGGCAAATAGTAATGACCTTTACTGGAGTATGCAGTGCGGTTGTCTAATTGATGATGATCAGTATGCGTTCAATTACAACAACGTTAACATTAAGCGACCTATTATTGGTACTGGATTGATTATTGATTCTATTCCTGTACTTGAACCTATGGTACTTGATTCAAAAGGAGATTGGGTGAGATGACTGAAGACTACAAAGAAACAGTTTATCGTTTTCTCTTCTATGTAAACAAGCAGTGGGACTTCGATGGACCTACTCAATATTTTGAAGGTCATCGTATTCACTACAGCGACTTCATTAAAGCGAAGAGAGGTGTGCTATGAAACCATATCTGCACGGAAGAATCCATGCAAAGAAGTACGGAGGTGTACCAGAGGATTATATGGATATTGATGATTTCATTGATTCGTCTAAATCTTCTGTACCTGATATTCGCCATCGTGCAATCTTGCATAGCAGCTTTGGTTGCTTTATTGTAGAAAAAGTATTCGGTGCAACTCGTGCTAACTCTGAAGGTAAAACCTATTCTCCAAGAGATGTAGCTGAAGATCATATTACGCAAGACCTTGGGTTTATCCCTACAATGGAGCAGTACCTGAACAACATGCAAATACAGCCTTGGATGAGCGGTACAGAAAAGCGCAACACTACTAAAGTCAAGCAGATTTTAATTGACTGATTTACCTCTTGAAAGGAGATGATATGAAGGAAATTGATAAGATTGAAAAAGAGATTCAAGCCTTGAACAAAGAACGTCAAGACTTGCAAACGAAGTACCAAACAAAAATGCAAGAGCATATGAAGGGCTTGACTAAGGCATTCTTTAAGGACAACCCTCAAGTCACTGCGTTTGTGTGGACACAGTACACTCCGTACTTTAACGATGGAGAAGAATGCACTTTTAGACGGAATGAAATTTCTGTAACGAACTGCCCGCCGGATGAGATTGATGAAGTACGGTATGATGAGTATCAAGGCGAAGCTGAAAATGTTTTCGTAAGTAATTTCTCTGATTGGTTCATGAAGAGTGATTACTACAAAGATGAACGTCAAAAGATCGCTGATTCAGGTGTAGATATCAAGGCAGTACAGCAGTTTGTGAAGTTGCTTGATAGTATTGATGAAGATGTTTACTTGGAGACTTTTGGTAATCATGTACGAGTAGTCGCTACTGCACAAGGTTTTGATGTTGAAGAGTACGACCACGACTAATTATGAAAATCAAAATTACCAAAGCAAGTAACAACAGGATGTGGTATGATCTTAGAGTAGGGGAAGTCTTTCACGTCAGACGTATTGACTCCGATTGTTATTGGTGTAAGCCTGACCCAGAAGACCCCTACGCAGGTTGGAACTATGTTCCGTTTGAGCATTGTGAAGTTGTAAAGGAGGATTAAATATATGATGGATATGGACGAACAATACGCAATTGAAACATTGCAACGAAAGATTCACCAAGGGAATGTAAATGCGGGGTGGTGGACTGATCTTGATACGATGCAAAGTCTAGCAGAAGAATGCCGGATTCGTACTCGCTTTGGTAAGGCTCTTGTAGCTGAGAAGTTAGTATTGATTCACAGTGAAGTTTCCGAAGCCATGGAGGCTGCGCGAAAGAATCTAAAGGATGATAAACTCCCTCATCGTAGCGGGATTGAAGTCGAACTTGCTGATGCTGTTATTCGCATCCTTGATCTTGCTGGAGCACTTAATCTCGATTTGGCTGGGGCTATCCAGGAAAAGTTGGCCTTCAACAAGACCCGAGAGGATCACCAGATTGAGAATCGAATAAAGGACAATGGGAAGGCATTCTAGATGACAACAGGAATCAAAAACGATTCAGGCAAACGTCAGTGGTGGTACATCTTCCCTTTGTGGGAATTTATCGAAGAAGTTGTAGATGTGCTACAATATGGCGATCTTAAGTACCCTGCCGAAGACGGATCGAATTGGATGCGATTAGATCAACCTCAACGACGATTCCAGAGTGCATTGACAAGGCATTTCAGTCTCTATCTACAAGGTGAAAAGATTGATCAAGAGACAGGTAAGAGTCACCTAGCGCATTTGATTACGAATGCTTTGTTTTTAATGTGGTTTGATAAGAAAGGAAAGTAAATTATGAATGACAAGACTAAAGAAAACATCAAAGAAGTGCAAGAAGTCCAAGAAGCAATCAAGAAGGTTGCTGAGAAGAAATCCTACAAGGTAGGTGATGAATACATTTTGAACACTGAAGTGTATAAGGTAGTGGAAGTTCTAGGTAATGGTGATTATCACTTGAAGAATACAAAGGAACCTTTTAATTCTTTTCTGACCACTGACGACGAACGTTTCTGATTAAGGAGTAGAATGAAAACAGCAGATATTTCCGTAGAGTACATTCAGCATACCGGCAGTGACCTTATGGTTGCTAACGCAGCTAGAGTCTCGTTTGATAAGGAAAGCACTTGGTTGTATGATTCTGGATTCCCAGAAATGTATATTGAGTCTCTACACAATGGGGCAGGCTATACAATTGATGATCCGGGAGTTACCAAAACACTCTCAGAAAAGGATGCAAAGCTTATTCGATACCTAGCAAATCACAAGCACTTCTCGCCTTTTAATCATTCATTTATCACCGTAAAGGTTCGTGCTCCTATCTTTGTAAGTCGTCAGTTGGTGAAACATGAGTACATGCCGATTAATGAAATCAGTCGCCGTTATGTGGACGATGAGCCTACGTTTTACTTCCCTTCAGAATGGCGTAAGCGTGCTGAGAATAAGAAGCAAGGAAGCAGTGATGAAGTATTTGTAGGAGATATTGCGGAAGCATTAAGCCTAAAGTCTGAAGAGTGTGCAAGGGTTTGCCTAGATACTTATAATTTTTTCTTGGAAAAAGGTGTTTGTCCAGAACAAGCCCGGATGCATTTACCGCTTAACATGAATACAGAGTGGTACTGGAGTGGAACTTTGAAGGCTTTTGCAAAAATGCTCTCATTGCGCCTTGACCCTCATACACAAAAAGAAAGTACAGATGTAGCTAAAGAAATCCGACAGATTATTGAACCTTTGTTTCCTGTGTCTGTGCCAGCATTGCTTGCTATTAATTAAAATTGACTTGAAAAAATAAGAAGTAATGGGTATAATCGTTATTCCCCTCTTCTTGCGAAAGGAGAAATATGGCGCTTAATATTGCAGCTTTTGAGGCTATCAGCCTATCGGAACTAGAAACTGTGATGCCTTGGATTAATAAAGAATGGATTGATGAAAATCCTGATATTTTCAAGCAAATGCTATATGATTGCGGATTGGATGCATTTAATTTTCCAATTGATGAACAGATGAATACACACCGTAATCGTTTCAACAATATCATTACAACGTGGCGTTGGGTTTGCATGAGTCGAACCGATAAAAATTGGATCGAATCTGGATACGCATCACAAGCCTCTAAAGACAGAGCAAGCGGTAATCGTCTGTTAGTAGATTGCTACAGAATGCGCGGCGAAGTAGAAACTGAGTAATACACAACAACAAAGGAAACTAATGACACAAGAACTAATTGAACAAAATCAAACTACTTTCCAAGATTCCTTCTCTGAAGAAGTCTGGCGTACTACATACAAGAACTATAAAGATGAAAGCGTAAATGATACGTTCCGTCGAGTGGCAAGGCATATTGCTAGTGCAGAAATTACTGAAGAAAAACAGAAGTATTGGGGGGATCAATTCTATGATCTACTGACGGATTTCAAGGGTGTTTCTGGTGGCCGTATTACTGCTAATGCTGGTACTGAATGGGAAGGTGTAACATTCGCTAACTGCTACGTTGGCGGTATCCCTGATTACAATCTAGACTCTCTTGAAGGTATTTACCAAGTTCTTGTTGAACAAGCAAAGACTTTAAAGTCCGAGGGTGGTTGGGGTATGGATTTCTCTTGGATTCGTCCACGAGGTTCCTTCCTTGCAGGTATTGGTGTAGAGTCTCCGGGGGCAGTTCGCTTTATGGAACTGTTTGACAAGAGTTCTGAGATTGTCACTTCTGGCTCTGGCAAGAAGAACAACAATAAGAAATCCAAGGAGAAAATTCGCAAGGGTGCTCAAATGGGTGTAATGTCTGTATGGCACCCTGACATTATCGAATTCATCACTGCAAAGCAAACTCCTGGCCGACTAAGCAAGTTCAATATCTCTGTTAACTGCACAGAAGATTTCATGCAGAAGGTTACTGCAGTTGAAGCAGGTGATACTTCGCAAGATGAGTGGAATCTAGTATTCCCTGATACGTCTTTTGAGAAATACAAAGCAGAGTGGAATGGTGATTTGAACTCATGGAAACAAAAGGGTTATCCTGTAGTCGTCCATAACACCGTCAAGGTTTCGTGGCTATGGAATCTTATCATGGAGAGTACCTATAATCGAAATGAACCCGGTGTACTATTCCTTGATCGTGCTAACGAATATGCTCCTTTGAATTACGCTGAAACAATTATTGCCACCAATCCCTAAACAAACATGGGGCTTTTCACGGTAACGTGATTATGAAAACTAACTCTGATTGACTTGGAAATCCAGAAGTGGATGACAGGGGGCAAGCGAAAGTAGCCTGAACGACTAAGTGAGTTAGCCCGGAATATCCGGTGATGCGATAGTCTGCACTCTACTATAACAAAAGAAGGTAGAGAGTATCCAGAAATGAGATACCGCCTCATAAGAGGTCACAAAAGTAACAGAAGGGTGGTGAGCAGACTTTAGCTCCAGGTGGTGTATGCTGTCTTGGTACGCTAAATCTTACGCAATTTATCAATAAGGAGAAGAACACTTTTGATTTGAAGAAACTAGATAAGTACGTTCGTACTCTTGTTCGTTTTCTAGATAACGTAAATGAAATTTCGGAAGCACCTCTGTCTATTTACGTAGATTCTATGCGGAATAAGCGTAGAATTGGTGCAGGTGTAATGGGTTGGGGTTCTGCACTATTCATGCTAAAGGTTCGATTTGGTTCTGAAAAGGCTGAACAACTACGTGAAGAGCTGATGCAAGTGTATGCAAAGGCTGCTTATGAAGCATCTATTGATTTGGCTGTTGAGAAGGGTATGTTTAAATACTGCATTCCTGAAAAACATGCAGAAGCTAAGTTCATTAAGAAGCTAAATCTTTCAGATGAATATATGCAGAAGCTGCGTACTACAGGTATTCGCAACAGCTCTCTGTTGAGTCAGCAACCTAACGGCAATGGCTCTATTTTTGCTAATGTAGTTACTGGTGGCATTGAGCCTGCATTCATGACTGAATACATCCGTACTGTGATTGTTCCAGTTACCCCAGATCACATGCTTGAAGTTACTCCAAAGTTCTACGCTGGAGAATTCTTTGAAACAGAAATGTTCAAGTTTGCACAAGAAGGAGATGAGCAGATTCTGAAGGGTGTAGATAAATTTGGAGTTACTTATAAGATTGACAAGAATCGTGGATTGACAAAGGAGGTTCTGTGTGAAGATTACGGTATTCGTTATTTGAAGCAACAAGGAGAGTATGATCCAGAAGCTGACTACATTGTGACTACCACGGAACTGACTGTAGACGATCATGTCAACGATCTTCGTGGTTTTGCAAAGTACACGGACTCTGCTTGTTCTAAGACTTGTAATATTCCTAATGACTATCCTTATGATGAGTTCAAGAGTTTGTATCTGAACGTCTATAACTCTGGCGTTATCAAGGGGTTTACGACTTACCGTGCAGGAACAATGACTTCTGTTCTTTCTGCTGCAAAGGAGACTAAGGAATCTGAAGAAGAGGTTATTCTTGAAGACATTAAACTTCCTGATAATCTCCCTGCAATGCTAAAAACTCTACGTGCAGAAGGTCGCAAGTGGTATTTGACTGTTATTTTAAATGAACAACAGACTAATCCTGTTGCTTTGTTTGTTCAAACGAACCACTCTGAAAAGAGCGTCTTGGCAGAAGATACTGTAGAACGACTGACTGTACTTGCACGAGAGAAGGGAATTCCAGAAAAGCATATCTCTGATACGCTAATCAAGTGCCAGCATGATAGTAATGCAACTAAGATTTGTAGAATGATTTCTCTGAATCTACGTCACGGTGTTCTGATCCGAAGTATTGTAGGGGAGCTAGACAAGGTTGACTGCTTCGCTGGAACCTTTGTGTTTCATGTTCGCAAGTACCTTGCATCTTTCATTAAGGATGGTGAGAAAGTACGGGACGAAAGTTGTCAATCGTGCGGTAGCACAAGTGTAGTTTACCAAGAAGGTTGTAAGGTATGTGCAAACTGTGGGAGTTCTAAATGCGGTTAATCCTAAAATTCCAATCAGCATCTTGCAACCCATGCAAGCAACTCAGCAAAGTAATCAAAGACACATACATTCCCCCTGAGATTGAAATCCAAGAGGTGTGGGTCGATGAAGAACCTACACTTGCTAAGAAGCATCTTGTACGAGCAGTACCTACTTGTATTCTCTTTGAAGATGAAATAGAAGTAAAGCGTAAGACAGGTGCAATGTCTGCTGTAGCTTGGCAGAACTTCGTTGGGTACTATCCTGATGAAGAACTTGTTGACTGTAGCGCAGTTTCTGCGAAACAGCTTGAAAGCAACTGAAAGTTGCGCTTAGAGCCTTCGGCTCTTGACAGCAACTAAAATCTGATGTAAGATACCCCTCATTGGCTCCTTGTCAGTGAGGGGCTTTCTTTTATGTAAAGGAGATTCATTTGCAAAGTAAGCTCGACAGTTTTATAGAGTCCATTCTGAACGTTGGGATAGGCTTCGGAGTAGCCGTCTTGGCTAACTTCGTAATCTTTCCTTGGGTTGGTATTGCAGCCTCTACAACCCAGGTTATTACAGTCGGAATTTTCATGACATTTGTAAGTGTAGCCAGAAGTTACATGGTTAGAAGGTTTGCTAATAAGTACCTTACTCGATTCCGAGAGAAGGTTGTTGAATTTTTAAAGAAGGGGGTTGCATGAAAGAAGATAACTACGAAGAGGCGTTGTGCAGGTTATACGATCTGACAGGACTACTTTATGGAGGTTATTACGAGCCTAAGTCCGATAGAGATAAAGAGTTAGCCGACGAGTTGTATGAGATTTGGTTGAAGCACAGAAAAGATTAGACAAAAGAAAAGCCCCTGGAACCTTTGTATAGGCTCTCAGGGGCTTAGTTGTATCTGGGGCATACACACCCCTTAGTTTTTATTTTCAGGCTCTTCTAGGCCCGTTTTAATCGGTTTTAGAAGGAGTTGGATTTGGATAGGTTTTCAGTGGCAGGTATGATTTGTAAGTTCCATGGAACATGAAGACCACAAACATTAGAACCTTGTAGCGGAACGATGTGGTCAACGTGATAAGCCATATTATTGATTTTAGAAAGCTTTTTGGCTAGTTTATAATATAAAACCATTTTCTCTCTGTGTGCCTTTGTTAACCAACTGAGTGTGGCTTTCTTTTTCATGGCTCTCCTAAATGCCACGTACTCCCTCCGCCTACCTGCGTTCTCCTTTTCCCAATTCTCCCTACTCGCTTTAATTTTCTCAGGGTTTTGTTCCCTGTAAGCCCGCGCTCGCGCAGAAAACAATTCTTTATTTTCTTTGTATTGCAAAGCTTTAGTGGCTAACATATCCTCCCTAACTCGCTTGTATCTGTTCTTGTTCCTTATGCTCGTGCAAGATTTACACTTACTGACTTTCCCATATCTACAACCATCTTTAGTGTTGTGAAAATTTTCAAGCTCTAGGAAAAGTAAACAACAATTGCACCTTTTACTTATAGTCGTTGTTTCTTTTAAAGTCCTCCAATGCCTGTTTGGCTTGGTCATAGCTTTTGTAGCAAGTCTGAAGTTCAATTTTTAATCCTTCAGTTCTGGTAGCGAACCAGATAGCCACTGCCGCATCATCTCGATATAGTCTGTCTGCAGCCACGTATCCGGCACTTTCTTCATCTCTGGAATCGTTGGAAATTCCGCTTGAGTCTGGACGATTGGGACGTTCTTGCAAGCTACGAGTGAGAGAAGCAACCCTAGCATTAAGATTCTTGATTTTTGCATCTTTATCCTTTTGAATTTTATCGAATGATTCCTGCAAAGCAATCTGAGCATCAAGAGAACGCTCTTTGAGCCTAAAGTTTTCTTTTGCTAGGTTGAGTTGTATTTCAGCAACGGCTTCGGTAACTGCTTTATTGACTTGTACCTTGTGATAAGCAAACAAGGATATAACTGCAATAATTAGGATAGCCAGTTTAACTTGCCAACCACCTAAGAAAGATATTACACTCATTTTACATCCTTCAAACAAAGGTTCATTTCATCAATTCTGCGATTATGCAAGCCTCTGACAAACTTGCCGTCTGAATAACTCCAGTTAGGTGTAGCGCCATCGTATTGAAAAGCAATAAGTCTACAACCCATTCTATAGTTCTTTAGATTCCAATGCTTCATCGCCTCTGACGAACAAGTGTCATTAACACCAAAGTTCCAAGCATGAGATGTAGCAGCATCAAATACGCTCTGTGGAGGTAAAACCTTAAAACACTGAACAAGAGTATTTTGCACTTTTTCTAAGGCTTGGGATTCTTGCTGATTACACTGTTCCTGAGTCCATTTCTGACCTACAATTACAGGAATAGTCGCCACATGCTTTGTAATACCCGAGCAGACTGTAGGGATACCGCTTGCTAATTTATCTGCGTATACAATAAGATGCGCGTCTTGAGCACCCTTAGCAGGTTCCCATTTATGCAAGATACCTAAAGCGGCAGCACTGGCTAGAATCAAAGACCCAGCTAAGTGCGGAAAGTATTTAGTTCTAGCCATAATCACTCCTTAGAAAAAACCAAGTGTCTTTGCAACAAAAGCAGCCGCTGCAGCGGCAACTGACCAGACAGCACGCATAACCCATTTAGTAACCTGTTGTGTCATGGGCTGTTCTTTTTCCAGTTCATCAAGGCGTTGCTCTAGGTTTCTACACCTATCTTCATGCTTATCTAGTTGAAGTGTTAATCGTTCATGAGCTTGCAGCATATGCATCTGTCCTTCTTCAATTCTGACTAACTTGTTAACAGCATTAGCCATTTCCTTCATAGATTCTTTCATTGAATCTCTCAGGTCACTAATATGGTCGTGTAAATTGTCAATTCGTTCTGCAATTACTTGTACTGCTGTGTCATCCTGTTTACGATGTTCGTTCGCCATATTTCTTCTTAATTATCTCAATAAATTCATCCGGGGTCGTATTCTCAGGATTCGGAATCATCATCATGTGACCTACTGCTTCATTGCAAAAGTATTGGTCTTTTCCGTGCGGTAAGAAAGGAATTAGGAATCTGAAAATTCCAGCCCAATCGTATTTTTTACCTTCATTCTTAGTAAACCAATCGAGAGCATAATCAGTATCAATCGTTACCTCAAACAAGTCCCAATGACCTGAATAAATATCAATATATTTCATTCGCACCCCTCCATCTCTCGATGACGATGTATACGAATTCCCGTTGATATTTAATTCAACGTGCGAGTAGATTACTTTTTTGAATTTACCTGTCCTTAACAACCACCGAAGTGAACTGAAAAAACAGATACCCCAATGACCTATTTTATGCATCAAGTCCTTCGGAGGCCCTTTATATCCCATTAGTAGGGCTTTTTCTTTTCTCATATTTAATCTCCTGAATTGGATAGCAAAAATAAATTAATGTTTCCCACTTCACTGTTCTACCATTTGATTGCTTTCACTTCTTCTTCAGTACTGGCAGAATCAATAAGTGCTTTCAATTGCTGAGACTTCATGAAGTGCCCTAAACCCGCATTGTACATACTAAGATAAAAGGCTTTCCATGCATCTACAGAAGCAATCGGAAGATATGAATCATCTTTAGCCTTCCATGCTCCAGGGAAATCAGGAGGTAGTGTACCGTTGATACCTACATAACCGTTTACGCCATCAATATCAGACCTAGATAATTGATCGCAAGCAATTACCTTACCTTCATGAATAAAGGCACTAAAATTAGCTTGTAAGCGTGCTTCATTGATTTCTTGACGTTTTCTATTTTTTACTTGTTGAAGGCTATTAGCTTTTGCTAGATTAAATGCATCAACAAGTTCTTGATTAGCAATACTCCACCCAGCATCCCAGATCAATGCATTCGGTATAAAATCCACCGGAGCAGGGATAGAAGATAGGACTTCAAAAGCATCTGATGTAATGTCCAATGCTTTGAAATTTTCAGTAACCAATCCTTCAGTATTGAGTTCTAAAATAGCAGACTCATCGAATAAGTAAGGAACTAACTTGTTTTCTTTATTTCTAATGATTTTCATATTATCCCTTTACCAGTAGTCTAGTAGAACCTACTGCTGTTCCTGCAAATGTTTCAGTTATGGTAGTAGTTAATGCTCCATTATCGGCAACGTAATATTTTGCGCCTACAGTAAGTCCTGTTTGATTTTCATCTACATATTGCGAAGTAGCGACTTTTAAGTATTTGTCCATGTTCGCTGCTGATTGAGCAAAGCCGATAAAATTGATTGCTGTTGTACTATATGGTGTTACTACGGAATAAGATGATGTATCTCCATAAACCACAACAGCTTTTTTTGCAGTAGTGGAATGAACCGCATTTATATACTGAACTGTTCCGCTATAGAATACAGTTTTGGATTTCATCAAAAATTGCCCCGATTCAATAGAACCTGAAACCATTGTACCGTAGTTACTGTTACCTAAATCTCCATACAGTAATACGCATGTTTTAGCAGAGGGATCATAATATACATAACTGTTTGAAGCGGAAATACCACCGGCTGAAAATATCCTATTCGTTCCGAAATAGAGTTCATCATTTGATATTGTGATAACAGACGCGACACCAATGTTAGCGGATGTTGCGCACCCTGTTGCAATAATTTTTCTGGAGTAAACGTCAAACGCTACACGCATTCGCACGGCAGTGCTAAACGGAGTAATCCAAGTATAAACACTACCTAATGTGATGCTGCTTCCAGAAATGGAGATTAATCTAGCCGAATAATATGTACTAGAACCACCATAATAGGCATATAAGCATTTTCCACCATAGCCAGATAACGGGATAATCTGACAGGTTAGCGTACCTGACCCCGCTCCTAAATCTACTGGTGTTCCAAAAGTAATAGTAGTGCCACTAACTGCACCAGCTACAACGAAATTATTACCACTAGAACCATTTTGATATACGATAATTACTCTATCACTATCAGGATTATACGTGATTGAATACATATCCACATAGCACGATGCTGTAC
>ERZ795041.439-NODE-439-length-15780-cov-5.541876_pt1 | contig 15780 bp, 13 predicted proteins | sample MGYA00375125_ERZ795041 | MGnify/ENA primary metagenome ERZ795041 (study PRJEB30170, sample SAMN03074214) | activated sludge metagenome | biome: Common Effluent Treatment Plant; feature: Wastewater; material: Activated sludge; isolation source: activated biomass in...
AGCGGTAAATCCGCGCCGGCGGCCGGCTCCGCGGAGCGGAGTCGCCGGCGCCAACGAAAGCGCGCCCCACCGCATCAAGTTCAAGCGCTTCGAGCGGTAGGCCCGGCGATCCTCGGAGAAGCGCGGTCGATGAGAAAGGCTGACCCTATGGCGCCGACGCTCTACGCCCACCCGTTCTCGTCCTACTGCCAGAAGGTGCTGATCGCGCTCTACGAGAACGCGACGGCGTTCGCGTATCGCGAGCTCGGCCCCGAGGACCCGGCGGCCGGGGAGGCGTGGGCGGCGCTCTGGCCCGTGAAGCGGATGCCGGTGCTCGTCGACGGCGGCCGCACGGTGCTCGAATCCTCGACCATCATCGAGCACCTGGACCGGCACCATCCAGGCCCCGTGCGGCTCGTCCCGGAGGATCCCGACGCGGCGCTGGAAGCACGCATGATGGACCGCGTATTCGACAATTACGTCATGACGCCTATGCAGAAGATCGTGCTCGATCACCTGCGGCCCCAGGCCGACCGCGATGCCTATGGCGTCCGCCAGGCCCGCGACCTGCTCGACACGATCTACGGCTGGCTCGACACAACCCTCGCTGGCAGGCAATGGGCGACGGGTGATGCCTTCACACTCGCAGATTGCGCCGCCGCGCCGTCGCTCTTCTATGCCGACTGGGTGCACGAGATCCCGGCTGCCCGCGCAACGCTCAAGGCGTACCGCGCCCGCCTCCTCGCGCGCCCGTCGGTTGCGCGCTGCGTCGAGGAGGCGCGTCCCTTCCGCCGCTTCTTTCCGCCCGGTGCGCCGGACCGCGATTAGCGAGCACGCGCGCAGCCTTGAGATCGGCCACGAACGCGTCATAAGCCGCGCGCTTCGCCGCGGCGTCCGGAATGCGCAAGAGATACGACGGATGCACGGTGATGTAGCCCAGAACGCCGTCGAAGCGGAACGCGCCGCGGAGCTTGGTGACGGGCAGCGCCTTGCCGGCGAGCGCGAGCACCGCCGTTGCCCCGAGCGCCACGACGAGCTTCGGCGCAACGATTTCCAGCTCGCGCTTGAGCCACCAGCGATAATGGCTGACTTCGCCCGCCGTCGGCTTCTGGTGCAGCCGGCGCTTGCCGCGTTGCTCGAACTTGAAGTGCTTGACGGAGTTCGTGACGTAGGACGCCTCGCGGCGGATCCCTGCATCCGCCATCGCTCTGGTCAAAAGCTCGCCCGCCGGGCCGACGAACGGCCGGCCCTGAAGATCCTCCTGGTCGCCCGGCTGCTCGCCGACGAAGGCGAGCGCGGGATGGAGCGGGCCTTCGCCGAGCACGGCGCGCGTGCCGCCCGGCACGTTGGGATCCGCCGCCGAGATGATCGCATTGAGCTCGGCCAGGGTGCGAACCCCGGTCAGCGCCTCGGCCGGCGCGGGGGCTCTCGAAGGGGCCGCTTGCGGTTTCATGCGCTCTCAACGCACGAACCTCACATGCGGCGCACGCCGCCGGCAGATTTATTTCGTGTACGCCTGCTCGACGTTGCGCGCCTTGTCGAGGTTCACGATCGCGTCGCGCCCGACGACGTGCTCGAGATGTGCAGAAGCGAGGTCCGCGCCGTTGAAATCGGCCTTCGCCACGTTGGCGCCGGTGAAGTCGGCGCCCGCGAGCCCGGCGCCGGCGAGAATGCTGCCCGAGAGGTCGGCGTCCTTCAGCGAAGCGAATTCGAGCACGGCGCCGATCAGCCCCGCGTTCGTCACCTTCGCGCCGTCGAGCTTCGCCGAGCGCAGCACGAACGGATGACGGCGGCTCGCACGCGCCGGCACGCCATTCGTCATGTTGACGCCGTCGAGGATCGCCTGAACGAGGCTCGCCTGTGTCAGATCGCTGGCGACGCGGGCATGCGAAAGGTTGGCGCGGTCGAGCGTGGCGCCCTGGAGCTGGGCCGAGACGAGGCTCGCGCCTTTGAGGTTGGCGCCCGTGAGGTCGGCTTCGAGCCCCCACGCCTGATCGAGTGTGGCGCCCGAGAGGTTTGCGCCGGCCAGCTTGGTGCCGTTGAGACGCGCGGCCTGCAGGTTCGCGCCGTGGAGATCGAGACCCGAGAGGTCGAGGCGGTTGAGCCCGCGGCCGTTGAGCTCGACGCCGCCTGACGTTCCGGCTGCCGCGATCAGCGCTTCGACGTCGGCCCGCGTCATGTCCGCCTTGGTGAAGGCGTCCGACGTCCTGTCGATATACTGCAGAAGATCCTGGGCAGCGGCGGGCGGCGCGGCAGAGAAAGTGAGCGCGAGCAGCGCCGCGCAGCCGAGCATGAGCTTCGTGGGCATGGGAAGTCCGTCCCTGGAGTTTCTGTCTTGGGACGGAGATTAGCAGCAGGCGACCGTCCCCGAGCGATCAGAATTTCGGCGCCCCGCCATCAGCCTGCCTGATCCGCCCGCCACAGGAGGCGCCCCGCGACCGCGGGCGGCGTCGCGAGGCGCGCCCCGGTACGCTAAAGCGTTTTCAAGCGAAGTGGACACCACTTCGCGTTAAGAAAACGCGGCAAGCCAAAACCATAGAGCCTCGCCTCTGAGTCTATCAGAGGCGAACAGGCTCTAGGTTTCGCGGCGGGAAGGGAAGGCACGGCGGTTACCATGAAGCTCATCGCCCTCTATACGCGCGCACTCGGCATGCTCGGGGCGGAGAAGGGGCTCGCGCTGGTGCTGGCGGCCGCCTCCGTCGTCATCGGCATCGTGCAACTCGCCGAGCCGATCCTGCTCGGCCGCGTCGTCGATGCGCTCGCGCGCGGAAACGAGGCTTTTCCCACCATCGCGCTCTGGGCCGCCCTCGGGCTGTTCGGCATCCTCGCGAGCGTGGTCGTCGCCGTGCTGGCCGACCGCCTCGCCCACCGCCGCCACCTCGCCGCCATGGCGGAGGCTTTCGACCGAGCCATGGCGCTGCCGCAAGGCTACCACGCCGACCGCGGCTCGGGCGCCGTCGTCCGCTCCGTCATCCAGGGCACGGACGCGCTCTTCTGGCTCTGGCTCGGCGCCATGCGCGAGCAGCTGACGGCCGTCGCCGGCATCGTGCTGCTGGTGCCGACGGCCATCGGCATGGACATGCGCATGGCCGCGATCCTGGCCCTGCTCGCGGTCGCCTACGTGGTGATGAACACGCTCGTCATGCAGAAGACCAAGGACGGCCAGTCGAACGTCGAGCGCTACAACGCAGCGGTCTACGGCCGCGTCGGTGATGTCATCGGCAATGTCACGGTGGTGCAGAGCTTCGCGCGCCTCAAGGCCGAGAGCGAGGCCATGCGCGCCGTCATGAGCGATCTTCTGGCCGCGCAGTACCCGGTTCTGACTTGGTGGGGCATTCTCACCGTGCTGCAGCGCGCGGCGGCGACGATCACCATGGTCGCCGTGTTCGCGCTCGGCGCGGTGCTGGCGGGACGCGGCGAGTTGTCCGTCGGCGCCATCGTCTCGTTTGTCGGCTTTGCCAATCTTCTGATCTCCAAGCTCGATCAGATTGCAGGCTTTGTCACCGCCATGCATCGGCGCCGGCCGACGTTCGAAGCCTATTTCGCGCTGCTCGACGAGCCGGTCGGCATCGCCGAGAAACCCGATGCGCCGCCGCTCCCGCCCGTGAAGGGCGATGTGCGCTACGAGGGTGTGAGCTTTCGTTTCCCGGGCACGGAGCAGGGCGTGCACGACATCGCGCTCGCCGCCGCGCCGGGCGAGACGGTGGCGCTCGTCGGCCCGACGGGCTCGGGCAAATCGACGACGCTCTCGCTGCTCATGCGGCTTCGCGCTCCGGATGCCGGCCGCATCCTGATCGACGGCACCGACATCGCCGACGTGACGTTGGCGTCGCTTCGCCAGCAGGTGTCGGTCGTGTTCCAGGATGCGGGCCTCTTCAACCGCTCCATCGGCGACAACATCGCCATCGGCCGCCCGGGCGCGACGCTCGCCGAGGTCGAGGAGGCCGCACGCCTCGCCGAAGCGCATGAGTTCATCCTGAGGAAGCCCGACGGCTACGGCTTCGTCATCGGCGAGCGCGGCGTCGCGCTCTCGGGCGGCGAGCGTCAGCGCCTCGCCATCGCGCGGGCCATCCTCAAGGACGCGCCGATCCTCGTGCTGGACGAGGCGACAAGCGCGCTCGATGCCGAGACGGAAGCCCGCATCAAGCGCGCGCTCGACCGTCTCCGCGCGGGCCGTACAACTTTCATCATCGCGCACCGGCTCTCGACGGTGGCCAACGCCGACAGGATCTTGGTGCTCGATCAGGGCCGCATCGTCGAGCAGGGCCGCTTCCGCGAGCTTGCCGAGGGGCAGGGCCTATTCGCCCGCATGGTCGCCGAGGGTGGCTTTACCGTACCGAGGACATCCGAGGCGCACGCCGCCCCGCAAGCCGTGGCCATAGAAGGTTGAGCGCGAGCCCCGCCATCACCAGCCCCGCCGCGGTGAGCTTCCAGTCCTGCAACGGCTCGCCGAGCCAAAGCACCGAGGCGCCGATGCCGAACACCGGGACGAGCAATGCCATCGGCGCGACGGTCGCCACGGGATGGCGCGCCAGCAGCCAGCTCCACGTGGCAAAGCCGAAGAGCGTGTTGCCGACCGCCTGCCAGAGCACGGCGCCCCAGGTCGCGGCGTCGGCCTGAATGAGCCCGTCGCGGATCGCCGGCCATCCCTCAAACGCGAGCGAGAGCGCGAGGAGCGGCGGCAGCGAGAACAGGCTCGCCCATACGACATAGGCCAGCATGTCCGCGGCCGGAGTCGCGCGCACGACGATGTTGCTGCCCGCCCAGGCGGCAGCGGCGATCAGCACCAGCACGATCCCGAGCGGCGTCGTCGCCCCGTCGGTGTGGACGAGGATGATCGCGAGCCCCGCGAGCGTGATCAGCAGCGCGACGACCTGGAACGGCCGGACGCGTTCGCCGCTGATCGCCATCGCGAGCCCGATCGTGAAGAACACCTGCGTCTGGATGACGAGCGAGGCGAGACCCGGCGTGACGAGCCCGTTCATGGCGATGTAGAGCACGCCGAACTGGCCGGCTCCGACCAGCAACCCATAGCCCGCGAGATTGCGCCACGGCACCGCCGGCCGCTTGAGGATCAGAACGGCCGGCAGGAGCGAGCAGAGAAACCGCAGCGACGCGAACAGGAGCGGCGGCAGATGCGAAAGCCCGATGTGAATGACGACGAAGTTCGATCCCCAGACGGCCGTCACCGCAAGGGCGAGCAGCGCATGGCGCAACGGCAGGCTGTCGGACGGGCTGCTCACGGGACGACGCTTTCGTTTCGAGCGCGCCTTGTAGGCGTGGCGGCGAGACGATGCCAGTGCGCACGTGGCCGCGACGTCCTCAATCCCTCCTCCTCGCATGGGGAGGGCGCGCGGGCGGCGTCAGTTGGCGGAAACAGCCGCCGGGGCCGGCCGCGGCCCGCGGCTCGTCCCGAAGCCATGCATCCTGAGCGCCCACTGCAGCGCAACGATGAAACCCTTGACGGGCTGCAGGAGCGCGAGCGTCAGCACGACGGTCAGCGGCAGCCAGAGCGAGAGGTGGAGCCAGACGGGCCAGCCATAGCGGAACTCGGCCCAGAGCACGAGGCCGACCACGATGTGCCCGACGATCGACATCACGATATAGGCGGGCATGTCGTCGGCCCGGTGATGATGGAGCGGCTCGCCGCAGGCCGCGCACGTATCGACGACCTTGAGGTATTTGCGGAACAGGGCGCCGGTCCCGCAGGCGGGACACATGCAGCGTGCGCCCCGGGCGAGGGTAACGGCCATGGTCGGCTCTTCGGCAGTCATTGGGAACCTCCTCGATGCGGGTCTGACGCCCTTGATCCGCGGAGGGATAGAGTGGATTGTATGGATCAGCAATGCGCGATATGACCTACTTGTATGGATTGGACCCCTACAATCACCGACCGCCAAGGCCCCCTGTACCAGCGCATCGTGACGGCGCTGGCTGAGGACATCGCCGCCGGCCGCCTGCATCGGGGCCAGGCGCTTCCCACCCAGCGCGCGCTCGCACGCGCCCTCGGCGTCGACCTGACGACGGTGACGCGGGCCTTCGCCGAGGCCCGCCGCCAGGGACTCGTCGAGGCGAGGGTCGGGCGCGGCACGTTCGTGGGCGCCCACCCGCCTGCGACCGTGCGGGGTGCTGCACCCGGCATCGACCTCTCCATGAACCTGCCGCCCCAGCCGATCGAAGCAGACCTCGACGGGCGGCTCGCAAAAGCGGTCTCCGACATTCGCGGTTCGTCGGGGATCGCGCCCTATCTCACCTATCAGCAGCCCGGCGGCACAGCAGCCGAACGGCAGACGGCCGCGGACTGGCTCCAGGGTCTCGTTCCCGGCGTGACCGCGACCGCAGCCCGTGTCCTCCTCGTGCCCGGCACGCAATCGGCGCTCTTCTGCCTCCTGCTCACCCACGCGGCCCCCGGCGATACGGTTCTGACCGAGCGCCTGAGCTATCCCGGCCTCAAGGCCGCGGCCGCCGCTGTGGGCCTCCGGCTGGCCGGGATCGAGATGGACGCGGAGGGGATCGTCCCGGACGCCCTGGACCGGGCCGCCCGCACCGGCACGGCCCGGCTCGTCTACCTGATGCCGACGCTGCACAATCCGACGACCGTGACCATGCCGGCGGAGAGGCGGCGCCGCATCGCCGATGTCATCCGTGTGCGCGGCCTGACGCTGATCGAGGACGATCCCTATTCCTTCCTCGTCCCCGGCGAGACGCCGGTCTCGGCGCTGATCCCCGAGCGGGCGTATCTGGCCGCCAGCCTTTCTAAATGCATCGCGCCGGGCTTGCGCACCTCGCTCGTCGTGGTGCCGGATGCCGAGGCGGCCGCGCGGCTCGCAAGCCTCTTGCGTGCCACGCTGCAGATGCCCGCGCCCCTGATGGCCGCCGTCGCCACGCTCTGGATGCGCGACGGCACCGCAGATGCGATCGTCGGCGCCATCCGCTCGGAAGCCGCGGCGCGGCAAGTGCTCGCCCGCGCGGCGCTCGCCGGACACCCCCTGGCGGCCCACCCCGGCGGCCTTCACGTCTGGCTGCCGTTGCCGCAGCGATGGCCGGCCCAGCGCTTTGCGGCTCACCTCAACGGACGCGGCCTCGCCGTCGTCACCGGGGAGGCGTTCGCGACCGATGCGTCGCCGCCGAACGCCATCCGCCTCGCGCTCGGCGCCGCACGAAGCCGCGCGCAGCTCGCCAGGGCGCTCGAGATCCTGTCGGAGGCGCTCGCCTCACCCGCGCCCGACGACGAGGTCGTAGTCTGAGGCCGAGCCCGCCTCGGATCAGGCCGGCTCCTGCTCGATCACGGCGAGCGCATCCTCGGCGCGCTCGTGCACGCGCGTCTCGAGCCCGCGCCGCCTGAGCGCGTCCTGCAGCTTCTCGCGCGTGAGCGCGCTCGTCGCATAGCGCGCCATGCGATCGTAGTGATGCTTGTGCACATAGGCGACCATGTCCGCATACGCATCGTAGAGGTCTTCGGCGATGCGGCAGCCGTCCTGGTTGACGATGGAGTTGACGCGCCGCCCGGCGGCCGTGCTTGCCGCCACGATCGCCTTCTGCAGATCGTCGACATCGGCCTTCTTGCGCGCGCTCCAACCCGAGAGGTTGATCGCCAGCACGTTGCGGGCCGCGTCGTAGCTGATGCGCTCGTGGAGGTTCTCGTTGAGGAGGTCGGCCAGGAGCCCCATCGGCGCATCGCAGAAGATCGCCGGATTCATCGTTATCGGCTTGTGGATGTGCGGCTTGAAGGCCATGTGCGGAAGGATGTCCCGCTCGATGTCGATGCCGGGCGCCACCTCGATCAGCTCGAGACCGTGGTCGGTGAGCTGGAACACGCAGCGCTCGGTCACGTAGATCACCGGCTGCTGCTTGCGCGCCGCATAGGGCCCCGAGAACGTCACCTGCTCGACCTGATTGACGAACTTCCTCGCGCGGCCTTCCTTGACGATCCTGAGCTTGCCGTCCTCGATCGCGACGTCGAGCCCGCCCGCCGTGAACGTGCCGGCAAACACCACCGCGCGCGCGTTCTGCGAGATGTCGATGAAGCCGCCGCAGCCGTTGAGCCGGCCGCCGAACTTGCTGGTGTTGACGTTGCCGAGGCTGTCGCACTCCGCCATGCCAAGGCAGGTGAGGTCCAGGCCGCCGCCGTGGTAGAAATCGAACATCTGGTTCTGGTCGACGATCGCATGCGCGTTGGCCGACGCTCCGAAGCTCGATCCGCCCGCCAGCACGCCGCCGACCGCGCCCGCCTCCGTCGTCATGACGAGATAGGGCGTGACCTTCTCCTCGTTGGCGACGTTCGCCACGCCGTCGGGCGCACCGACGCCGAGGTTGATGACGCCGTTCGGCGGCAGCTCGAAGGCCGCGCGCCGCGCGATGATCTTGCGCTCGTCGAGCTCCATGCGCGGCAGGCTGTCGACCGTGACGCGCACCTCACCCGCGAGGCCGGGATCGTACATGACGCCGTAGTTCATGCGGTGCATCTCGGGCGGGTCGGCGATCACCACGCAATCGACGAGGATGCCCGGGACCTTGACGTCCTTCGGCTTGATGAAGCCCGCTTCGACGATGCGCTCGACCTGCGCGATGACGACGCCGCCGTTGTTGTGCGCGGCCATCGCCTGCGCCATCACGTCGAGCGTCAGGCACTCCCTCTCCATGCTAAGGTTGCCGAGCGGATCGGCGCTCGTCGCCCGGATCAGCGCGACGTTGATCGGCGTCGCCTTGTAGAAGAGCCATTCCTTGCCATCGACCTCGACCAGTTTGACGAGGTCTTCCTTGGTCGCGGTGTTGACCTTGCCGCCGCCCAGGCGCGGATCGACGTAGGTGTGCAGCCCGACCTTGGTGAACAGCCCCGGGCTGCCCGCAGCACAGCTCCGGTAGAGCTTGGAGATGACGCCCTGGGGCAGGTTGTAGCCCTGGATCCTGCTCTCCTGCGCAGCCTGTGCGACCTTCGGCATGCGGCCGAAGTTGGCGGCGATGACTCGTTTCAGGAGTCCCTCGTGATGCAGCCGGCCCGTGCCGAGCCCCTTGCTGTCGCCGGCGCCCGCGCACATGATGAGCGTGAGGTCGCGGGGCGCGCCCGTTTCGACGAAGCGCTTCTCGAGGGCGGCATGCAGCATCTCGGGGATGCAGCTTTGCACGAAGCCCGTCGTGGCGATGACGTCGCGGTCCCTGATGCGCGCGATGGCATCGTCGGCTGACATGACCTTGCTGCTCGGCATGGTGCGTTCCCCGGAATGGCGGTCACTCTGTTTTCGTCCGCAAGGTCTCCCCACGGAGGATCGGTGACGTGCTTTGGATGTAACGCCGACGATATAAAGGCGAGCGCCGCTACGCCGCAACAGTCGCCATCGTCCTACTCGAACGGGTGATTTTCAACCTACCCATCTCCCAAGAGGGCGAGGAGAAGCCCCTCGCCGGGTCACACGTTCGCCGGAATTGGTTCGCCATGTGCGGGGCGCGACGGGGAACGAATGAGGGAGGGACCGCCATGGCTCGGGAGAGATCCGGGGCGACCGAGGATGCTGCCGGCATCACAACGGACAACGCGCGGCAATTCTCCGCGGGCCTCGGCGCCACGCTGCTCTCGGAGGTCGCCGTAAAATTTACAAAAAACAGCCTTTGGGACACGACGCTCCGGACCGCCGAGCTGCGCGTGTTCGTGCCGCGCGTCGTCTACTATGCCGCGCCCTACAACAACACCAATTTCGAGATGATCCAGGTTCCCGTCACGATCACCAACGAGGGGGCGCAGACCGGCACCATCCTGCACATGGACCTCGCGGTCACCGACCCGAGAACGAACGAGACGAAGAACTTCTATGCGGCCGAGCTCGGCGTCTGGTCCATGGAGCGCACGCGCACGAAGAGCTACACGGGGTTCGCCCCCCTTTCGCTCGCCGGGCGCGAGAGCCGCACGGAATCCGTCATTTTCTACACGCGCGGCGACGACGAGAAGCCGGAGCAGATCATCCGCGAGGTCGGCCCCTACGCGTTCACGCTGACCGCGACCCTGGCGCGCGACACCGGGGGGTTGGCCAGCCTCAAGGGCGGCGCCGCCGACGACACGAAGCCGGTCACGGTCCGCTTCGAGCGCATGCTGCCGTTCTACGACGCGCGCGCATTCGAGAACGGCAGCATCTTCATGCACGCCAAGGATTGGACGTCCTCATCCAGCGACGCGTCCGAATAGCCCCGCGCCCGCATTGACTTGCGGCCCGCCGGCACCATAGTTAACGGATGACCATGAGACGCCTGCTGACGCTTGCCGCCGCGATACTGGCCGTGCTGCCGGCCCTGTCCGGCGCCGGCCGCGCACAGCAGTCCGGCGGCTTCTCCACCACCGCCAGGAACGCGATCCTGATGGATTACGAGTCCGGCTCGATCATCTACCAGAGGGCGGCCGACGAGCTGGTGGCGCCCGCGAGCATGAGCAAGCTGATGACGCTCGCCGTGCTCTTCAAGGCGCTGAAGGACGGCAAGGTCACGCTGGAGACAGAGTTCCAGACCAGCGAGAACGCCTGGCGCAAGGGCGGCGCGCCCTCCGGCACCGCGGCGATGTTCATCCCGATCAACAACAAGACGCCCATCAGCGAGCTGATCCAGGGTATCGCCGTCCAGTCCGGCAACGACGCGGCTATGACGGTTGCCGAAGGGCTCGCGGGCTCGGTCGAGAACTTCGCCAAGATGATGGAGGCGGAGGCGCGCCGCATCGGCCTCGAGAAATCGACGTTCCGCAACGCCACCGGCCTTCCCGACCCCGAGCACCTGATGACGGCCCGCGAGCTCGCCGAGCTCGCCCGCTACATCATCAAGACCTACCCGGACCGCTACAAGGTCTTCAGCCAGCGCCAGTTCGATTACCGCAAGCACAAGTTCTACAACCGCAACCCGCTGCTTTCCGCCAATATCGGCGTCGACGGCATGAAGACCGGGCACACGAGCGAGGCGGGCTACGGCATGGTGGTCTCGTCGGTCTCGGACGGCCGCCGCCTGATCGGCGTCGTCATGGGCTTCGAGACGGAGAAGGAGCGCCAGAGCGAGACACGGCGCATGCTGGAGTGGGGCATCAAGAGCGTGGCCAGCGCCAAGCTGTTCGACGCCGGCGAGGCGGTCGGCTATGCGCGCGTCTGGGGCGGCACGGATTTCTACGTGCCGCTGGCGGGCGACGGCGACCTCGAGGTCATCCTCCCGAAATTCCCGCTGAACCAGAAGATCCGCGGCGAGATCGTCTACGAGGGCCCGCTGAAACCGCCAGTGCGCAAGGGCGACCATGTGGCGGTCTTCCGCGTCACCAGCATGGTGCCGGGCAGCAGCGAGCCGATCGCCGTCAGCGAGACGCCGCTCTATGCGGAGAACGACGTCGACGAGGCGAGCTTCTACTGGCGCGGCGTGGACTCGCTTCTCCACCTCGGCCTGGCGATCATGCCCGACATCCGCGCCCTGCTGGATCGGGACTGATTTTTTCAGATCCTCCGTCCGCCCGGCCCACCGTTGGGATCGATGCCTGACGCAGGTTAACGGCATTCTGTGCGCTTCCCTCGGTTGTCTTCTCCGACTAGTGTCCCGCGGAATGAAGCGAGGAAAGTTCATCACGTTCGAAGGCGGCGAGGGCGCCGGCAAGTCCACGCAGGCGGGCCTGCTTGCCGAGCGCCTGCGCGCGGCGGGCCTCGGGACGGTCGTCACGCGCGAGCCGGGCGGAACGCCACTCGGCGAGGCCGTCCGCTCCCTCGTGCTCGACACCCGGCCCGTGCCGGTCACCGAGCTTCTCCTGTTCGCCGCCGCCCGCGCCGAGCACGTGGCGGAGGTGATCCGGCCCGCGCTCGCCCATGGCACCTGGGTCGTCTGCGACCGCTTCATCGACTCCTCACGCGTCTACCAGGGGGCCCTCGGCGGCGTGCCGCGCGACCTGATCGATGCCATCGAGGCCGGAAGCGTCGCGCCGACCTTCCCGGACCTGACGATCGTGCTCGACCTCCCGCCGGAAACGGGATTGCAGCGCGCGGCGAGCCGCGGCGCGCTTTCGCGCTTCGACGCTGAGAGCGCGAGCTACCATCGCCAGCTTCAGGAAGGGTTCCGCACCGTCGCCCGCGCCGAGCCTGAACGCTGCCTTCTCATCGACGCCGACCGCGCACCCGGCGAGATCGCAGACGACGTGTGGCGCGCCGTCGAGACACGCCTGCTCGCGGAAGCCCGCTGATGACCACGCGCGCATTTCAATCACGACGGCATCCCTCCCCCCTTGTGGGGGAGGTTAGGAGGGGGGGAACCCGCAGCGCGGACGTTGGGTGTCCACCTACCCCTAACTCTTCCCCACGTCGAGTCGAAGACCGGCCTTCGACAAGACGGGGAGGGGAATTCGCGCGCCGTCGGGAGGCAAGCTGACCATGGCCCGCGCGCCCGCCGTCCAGGAGATCGAGGAGTTGCCCGAGGCCGACCGCCTCGACGGCTTCCCGCACCCGCGCGCAACCGCGCGCCTCTACGGACACGAGGCGGCGGAAGAGACGCTCGAGCGGATGTTCGCCTCCGGCCGCATGCACCACGGCTGGCTGATCACGGGAGCCGAGGGCATCGGCAAGGCGACGCTCGCTTATAAGTTCGCGCGCTACATCCTCGCCGATCCCGCCGAGCGCACGCCCGGGACGCTCGACATCGCGCCCGACACCCGCGCCGCCCGCCAGGTGCGCGCTCTCTCCCATCCCGGCCTGCTTGTCATCCGCCGCGTCTGGGATCAGAAGACCAAGCGCTTCCCGTCCGCCATCGCCGTCGACGAGGTGCGCCGCCTGAAGTCGTTCCTCGGCCGCACCGCCGGAGAGGAGGCCTGGCGCGTCGTCATCGTCGACCGCGCCGAGGAGCTCAACGTCTCCGCCGCCAACGCGCTCCTGAAGTCGCTCGAGGAGCCACCGCCGCGCACCGTGTTCCTGCTCGTCGCCTCCGCCCCGGGCCGTCTCCTGGTGACGATCCGCTCGCGCGTGCGCACGCTCGACTTGGCGCCGCTCGGCGAGGAGGCCCTGCGCCGCGCCGTGACGCAGGCGTTCGCCGCGAGCGGAGACGAGGTGGCGGCCGGCGCCCCGGCGCCCTCGGACTGGGAGCGTCTCGCCCGCCTCGCCGAAGGCAGCGTGCGCCGGCTCCTCTCCCTGCACGCGGCCAAAGGCGTGGTGCTGCACGAGCGGATCTCGGCGCTGCTCGCCGGCCTTCCGGTGCTGGACTGGGGGGCCGTTCACGCATTGGGCGACGAGCTTGCGAGCCCCGCCGCCGAGCAGCGCTACGAGCTCTTCTTCGAGCTTCTGATGGGAGCCGTCGCCCGCCTCGTGGACGCGGAAGCGCGCGGGGACGGCCCGGCGCCGGAAGCCGCCCTCGCGCACCGCCTGATCGGCCCCGCACGGCTTGCCACCTGGGCCGGCTTGTGGGAAAGAGTGGCCGCGGACAAGGCCGATGCCGCGGCCCTGAACCTCGACCGCAAGGCCCTGATCCTCGACGTCTTCTCCCGTTTGGAGCAGGCGTCGCGTTCCTGACGTTCCTTCGGAAGCTCGCGCGAGAAATGACCTGGTCAATGAGAGCGCCGATCCACGACGCGCGAATGTGACGGGTTCGTCCCCGTATCCATCCAGCGATGAAAACCTGGTCATTGACGACTGAGCGAGGCCCTATGGGCGACCGAAAGAAGTTCTACATCACGACCGCGATCTCGTACCCGAACGGCGTGCCCCACATCGGGCACGCCTACGAGGCCATCGCTACCGATGCCATCGCCCGCTTCGAGCGCCTCGACGGCAAGGACGTGTTCTTTCTCACCGGCACCGACGAGCACGGTCTCAAGATGAAGCAGACGGCCGTGAAGGAGGGTCTTGCGCCACGCGCGCTCGCCGACCGCAACACCGCCCGCTTCGTCGAGATGGCCGCGGTGCTCGGCCTTTCCAACGACGACTTCATCCGCACCACCGAGCCGCGCCATTACGAGACCTGCGCCGAGATCTGGCGGCGCATGGAGAAGGCCGGCGACATCTTCCGGAAGCCGTACGGCGGCTGGTACTCGGTGCGCGACGAGACCTACTACAAGGAGAGCGAGACGGAGGTGCGCGAGGATGGCGTGCGCTATGCGACGCCGACCGGCACGCCCGTCGAATGGACCGAGGAGGAGACCTACTTCTTCCGCCTCTCGGCTTACGAGGAGCGCCTGCTCGCGCACTACGAGGCGAACCCCGACTTCATCCTGCCGGTGGAGCGGCGGAACGAGGTCGTGAGCTTTGTGAGGAGCGGCCTTGAGGACCTCTCCATCTCGCGCTCGACGCTCGACTGGGGCATCCCGGTCCCCGACGCGCCGGGCCACGTCATGTACGTCTGGGTCGACGCGCTGACGAACTACGTGACGGCCACGGGCCTGCTCAACACGCCGAAGGGAGATCGCGCTGGCTTCTGGCCCGCCGACGTGCACGTCATCGGCAAGGACATCGTGCGCTTCCACGCCGTCTACTGGCCGGCGTTCCTGATGTCGGCCGGCATCGAATTGCCGAAGCGCATTTTCTCGCACGGCTTCGTGCTGAACAAGGGCGAGAAGATGTCGAAATCGGTCGGCAACGTCGTCGATCCGTTCGATCTCGTGCGCGCCTACGGCCGCGACCAGGTGCGCTACTTTTTCCTGCGCGAGGTGATGTTCGGCCAGGACGGCAATTATTCGCCGGAGGCCATCGCCAACCGCATCAACGCGGACCTCGCAAACAACCTCGGCAACCTCGCGCAGCGCTCGTTGTCGATGATCTACAAGAATTGCGACGGCCGGATCCCCGAGCCAGCCGTCTTCACGGCCGAGGACGAGGCGATCCTCGCCGCGACCGACGCCCTCTACGCGGAAACCCGCGCGGCCATGGATAAGCAGGCCGTCACGCGCTATCTCGACGCCGTGTGGGCCGTCATCGCCGACGCCAACCGCTATTTCGCCGCCGAGGAGCCGTGGGCGAAGAAGAAGACCGACCCAAAGCGCATGGAGACCGTTCTCTACGTAACGGCCGAGATCGTGCGCCAGTTCGCTATTCTGGCGCAGCCCGTGATGCCCGAGCTGGCGGCCAAGCTGCTCGACCTTATATTGCCGGGTGACACCGAGAGCCGCAGCTTCGCGAGCCTCGGCCCGGCCGGTCGCCTGGTCCCGAGCACGCCGATCCCCGAGCCGCAGGGCGTTTTCCCGCGCTATGTCGATCCGGAGGAGCAGCCGAAACAGCAACCGCCTCCGAAGCAGAAGAAGGCCAGCAAAGGCGAGAAGGAATAAGCCGGTCATCCCCACGCCGCAGCAGATTTCCTCTCCCTGATGGGGAGAGGGTCAGGGTGAGGGGGCTTGACCGGGACGGAGACAAATACGAAGGGCGAGCATGACGCGCCCCTCACCCGGAAGCGATCGTCCAGGCGAAGCATGGCTTCGCCATGACGATCGCTTCCGACCTCTCCCCCGTCATGGCAGAGCCATGCTTCGCATGGACGGGGAGAGGTGAAGCACGTCGGAGCTATTGATGCTGGTCGACCACCACTGCCACCTGGATTTCCCCGAGTTCGCGAGCGATCTCGCGGGCGTGGTGGCGCGCGCCAAAAGCGCGGGCGTGGGCACGCTGGTCACGATCTCGACGCGCATCCGCGCCTTCGACCAGATCCGCGCCATCGTCGAGCGCTTCCCCGACGTGTGGTGCTCCGTCGGCACGCATCCGCACAATGCCGACGAGGCGCGCGGTATCCCGACGTCCGAGATCGTCGCTCTCTCGCGCCATCCGAAGGTCGTCGCCATCGGCGAAGCGGGCCTCGATTACCATTACAAGAACGGAACTCCCGCCG
>ERZ795041.440-NODE-440-length-15750-cov-5.423128_pt1 | contig 15750 bp, 23 predicted proteins | sample MGYA00375125_ERZ795041 | MGnify/ENA primary metagenome ERZ795041 (study PRJEB30170, sample SAMN03074214) | activated sludge metagenome | biome: Common Effluent Treatment Plant; feature: Wastewater; material: Activated sludge; isolation source: activated biomass in...
GCCGGCCGTGCCCGCTTCGCGCGCGCTACCGCGTCGCTGTTCGAAGACGACGGCCCCACGTTTCACTGACCCGGGCGCAGCGCGCGCCCACTTCACCCAAGGAGCCACACACCATGAACCCCGCCACCGAACTGGCGCCGCAACTCAAGCAGTTGCGCCTCTCCGGCATCCTCGACTCGCTCGACGCCCGCAACCGCCAGGCCATCGATGCCAAGCTCGCCTACACGGAGTTTCTCGCCCTGCTGATCCAGGACGAGATCGCCCGGCGCGAGCAGAAGAAGTTTGGCACCCGGCTGCGCCGCGCGGCCTTCCGCGCCAGCAAGACGCTCGAAGGCTTCGAGTTCGACCGCCTGCCCTCGACCAACCGCGCCCTGGTCCATGACCTCGCCACCGGGCGCTACATCGACGAGCGCGCCCCGGTGCTGATCGTCGGCCCCTGCGGCACCGGGAAAAGCCATCTGGCGCAGGCGCTCGGGCACTGCGCCGTGCGCCAGGGGCACGACGTCATCTTCGCCTCCTGCGCGCAGTTGCTCGCCAGCCTGAACGCCGCCCGCGCGGTCGGCACCTATGAGCGAAAGCTCCAGCAACTGGCGCGCGTGCCGATGCTCATCATCGACGACTTCGGCCTCAAACCCCTTCGCGCCCCCGCCGACGAGGATCTGCACGACCTCATCGCCGAACGCTACGAGCGTGCTGCCACTATCGTCACCAGCAACCTCGACTTCACCGAGTGGGACCAGGCCTTCCCGGGCAACCGATTGCTCGCCTCCGCGACCGTCGACCGGCTGCGCCACAACGCCTACTGCCTCACGCTCGACGGCGCCTCATACCGTGCGCCCCGACAGGGTCCGAATCGGGCGAAAAACGCCCTTGCCAGCACCCCGAAAAACATCGATTCTTGACCCCCCAACGACGTCCGTCAGAGCCCGGTTCGAGTGGCTTCTATATGCCGATCATCGGTGGCTCTATTGTGGCGGTCAGTGACAGATCGTCTGGGTCTGGTGTCGCTGCTCGATACGACGCGACGACTCCAGTGTCTTTCATGAACCGCCGTATGCGGAACCGCACGTACGGTGGTGTGAGAGGGCGACGGGGGTGACCCCGTCCCCTACTCGATTCTCCTCAGGAGACAGCAAGCTCTTCAGCCTTGCAGCTCTATGGCGCCGGATTAAGCGCCCATCGCGTTCCTTCAACGCAACCGTGCAACAGGCAACGTACTGGTGAAGCCCATAGTTGCGCTGCGTTAAGCACCCCCTTTCCCTTATTGAGCAGCGTCCGATCACCATCTACGCAACGCAACTGCTTGCTGATCTGTCAGCAGGCTACTTCTAAGGAAAAGCTCATGTGCCTCGAAACGATCCTCAGCCAGATGGAAATCATCTTCTCGGATTTCCAATCCCGTAATCCCCACGTTAGCACTTCCGATTTCAAGGATGTCGATCTCCCGATGGTCCGTTTTTATAACACCGCCATCACAGAATTCATCTGGGTGATCAACCCCTACGGTACACACCTAAATCCCATCGGGTTGCATCCGCGGTCCAACCTCGCTGCGCTAGCGTCCATCGAATGCGCAGAGTCGGCCGGCTATGACTTTGAGGTATATCGCATTCACAAAGGCCGTGTTTGTAGGCTCTCCGCTGACGTAGCGAAACACGAAACGCACAAGTTGCACTATCAGACGACCAGCCGTGTCGTTACCCGGTCATCGAATCGTCAACGTATCGCAAGTCTGAGCATTGAAATTCTCAACAAAGAACTCCACGCGAAGATCGAGATAACTTCAATCGATGAATCATGTCTAACAACGGAAGATCTTGTAGCCCTTTATCAAATTGCTCTTTGCGAAGCAATCAGCGCAGCCCATTCGCTCTGGGTGAAGCCCCGAACCATTCGCCTTAACGGATCAGATCTCCACGACCTGATCACTTTTAGACGCGCAGCCGGGCAGGCCCTACGGCCAGCAGCCTAAACCGGCTCAAACTCCACCCCAGAGGCCAGCGACATCGTCGCCGGCCTCTTCTGTTTATGTCTCCAGAAGCGATCTGTTAGCCTTCCCTCATGAATCACGATCTTGCTGACGAACTACTCGCGACCCTTCCTCCCTCAACTTCGTCCCTCTTCAATCCGTGGCGGGACGGGTGTCCTTATGATGCTGCATGCAACGGCCCTGAGGCCAAGCGCCAACGGCTGGCGCAACATCTCGCCTGCGACCCACTATTCATCATGGTCGGTGAGGCGCCTGGCTTTCAGGGATGTCGTTATACAGGGATCGCGTTTACCAGCGAACGTCTAATCCTCGAGGGCACAATCCCGCGTGTTGTTCCTGGCTCTGAACGTCTTTCTCAAAGGCAAAGGCCCTTCTCTGAACCCAGTGCTACTATCGTCTGGAAAAATCTCATTGAACGAGGCTTGCAACATCGAGTGATCCTCTGGAATGCACTCCAACTTCACCCGCATCCACCAGAAGAACTCTGGGCAAACAGAACTCCAACCGACCGTGAACTTGTTATCGGTCGCCCAGCCCTCAAGCTTTTACATGCCGCATTCCCCTCAGCTTCATTCGTCGCTATAGGGAAGAAGGCCTCGCATGCTCTCTGTGCTGCCAACATCGATACGGCCGCTCATGTCCGCCACCCAGCCAATGGAGGCGCTACCCAGTTTTCTGTGGGGCTTGACCGTATCCTTGCCGAAACCAAGCTGCGGCTCTAACCCGCGTATGCAAATACTCGATAAGCGCCACGGAATGCCATTCGCTATCATCGTCGGGCATGAACACCGGCTTGCGCTACATCTTTCCGACCCTGATTTTCAACATGCCTTTCATGCGACTGCCTTGATATCTCCTAGTGGGCTTTGCGAGCAGTTCCCGTCCTCCTGGAGCTGGAATGAACTTACGTGCGCAGTCTTTACGCGGCTTCACCGCTGGGACACGTTATCCATTGACAAGAACCTTGCAACTCTAACGGAAGCCGCATCATTGCGTAGCGGCCTTGTTGTGCTGCATCTTGAGTTTGAAAGCGACCTCCGGTACTTGAAAGTAAACCTCGAGCCTCAATATATCCTCAAGCTTTGACTCTTCTTATCTGCACATGTTGCTCCACTGCATCGCAATGCCTTACTTACACGCCACAACCAGCCCTCCGGCTGAGCGACTGGCCCATCGTGGAGAAACATCATGCAAGTCACTGTCTATCACCAAACGTCGCCCAACTACCGTCCATACATCCAGGCCTTCGACCGGAATCGATTTTCATGCGTCGGCATCCTAAACACTGACCTTTCCGGCGAAGACGCTCTCGAAGCCGTCTATTGCAAGACGCAGAACATTTCCGCTCCCTGGAATCGAGAAAAACCCTGCCGCTCAACGTCTGTCGGAGATGTACTGGAAATCGGCGGGGAATATTTTTCCGTTGCCCCCATTGGATTTACGCGACTCCCTGCGTAAGCGGAGCCCGAAGCTCCCAGAGGCTTCGTAATTTCCCACTACGATCCCGGCATGTGCCTAGGTAATGCTCTAGGCCTTGCATTCCCATCCAAGCTCAAATCGGCAGGTCAAACAGAAGCAGTTCCTTGCGCAACGCGAGGTGCTGCTGAAGGTAACCTCCTGGCAGGTGACTGAGACCTCACCGGTTCAGGCGAGCTTTGCTTAATCAAGCCGAAAAACAACGAGGATTCTCAATGACTTCGACATCCAAAGATAGTCAATGGACTATGGTCACTCCTGTGATCTCTACTTTTCATCTGCCCTGCGCCAACGCACTGGATCTTTACCAGGGCAGGTTTTCTCGCATTGCTCAGTACGAAGAGGGCGCCTTCGTTTATGTTGGCACAACAAGTCCAGAAGAGTGGTTTGACGTTCCATGGTTTCAACCAATCATGACCTGGTTCAGACTGGTTTATGGACCAGGCGAGAGCTGGATTAGGTTCGATCGCGACGGCGATCAGATCGACTCACTCCCAGCATTTGACTGGTAACCTCACCCAAAAAGCCGAGCATCGCTCGGCTTTTTTGCTGCCTCTTTGCTTGAATCCTTAGTTAACAAATTAAGCGAAACAAAAAAAGAGGTTCTGAACGATGTCCAGAACCTCTCACACTACAATTACTTATCAACGGGGTCGCAAGGGACGCCAAACCGACTCGCTTTCAGCGCGTCAATCGCACTAGCAACTTTCCTAAAAAGCTCATCGGGGAGTTTCCCAATCTTCGGTGAATCCCCAAAAGGCTTGTCGCACGGGACTTTGAACCAAGTCTCGTTAAAGGGAAGTTCCCTGATCGACGAAAGAGAAAACTTCGTGGAAACCTGCAAGCCGGTCTTTCGAAAAAGTTGGTATCCATCAATATCAGGATCCACAACGAAATCGCCAGGTTGTAAATCTCCTTTGTGCCTAGAAGTGCCATAAGCGACATTCAAGGCATACCCACTGCGTGTTCGCCTTACCGAAGTCACAACAGTGAGCCTCGGCTTACCAGGTTGGCCGGTGCTACTGTCCGGCCACCTCGTCAACACGATCTCGCCCACCTGTGGTGCCTTCATTGGTTGCTTCCTCCATGCGTTTCTTACGGAGAGCAGCTCCAAGCTGCCTTACTTCATTCCAGTTCTCGCCCAAGAGCGAGCTCTCCTCCAGCGTCGGTTCTTCCAGGATCGGGTCGCTCACAGCGCCTTCGAACTCCGGATCTCCCTGACCCCAGTCCTCTGCGTCCATTTTCAGTTTGCCCTTCTGATGTGCAAGACGGCTCATGGCTACATGGATTGCTTCCGTCTCCGAAAGCCCCAGTGCATCCGCTACGTCCTTCCAGGTTTCACGGGTAACCCCAAAAGCGCTATCGCGCTTCCGGAACTTCAGTAGAAGAGATTTGCCGGCGTTCTTGGTCATGACTGTCTCCATGCGGTATATACAAAGTATATATCGCCGGATCGCCAGAACAAGTAAACGCCTCGCTTTCTCTTTGTGCCCCGGTTGCCGTACATCAACCCATACGCCACGCCCATATCAGTTCCCGTTCGTCCATCTTCCATGCAACGGCCACGGTGACCCTTTTCACTACCCACCCAACCTGGCGCTAGCGCCCCAGGCTTCGCCCGCTCGGGCCCCCTCGAAGGAGTTTTGAAAACATGAACAATCACCATCTTCAGAGCCTCTGCGTTCCGCACGTCTCGATTCTTGCTGTGGCAGGAGCTTGGCTTCTTAACCATCTCCAGCGCCGAGTACGAACTGTTGCGGCGTGCGTAACCGACGACGGGCGAGCATTGGTTCTAACCTGCAAGGGGATTCGATCCGAGAAACTTCGCCAATTCGTCTTTCCCTTTTACCTTGGGCCAAATGCCATGGCGCACCGCCTTTATTTCATGTCGGTGCTCGAGAAAACCGGCATGAAAGTCCAGTACCAATTGAACGGCCGCGCAAGCCGAGGAACCCGAGAGCTCGCCTATTACGGGCCTACAGGGCGATGTGTGCTGTTGTGGTCATCGGACATGGTCCGCAAGCAAGTTGCGGGATCGGGATTTGGATGGCCAGACGACAAAATCAACGCGATTTCTTCGTCCTATCCCAACACACCTACTCTCCTTCTGGACGATACACAGCACGCCCTGCCAACGGCAGACCAGTGCCTGCAAATCCACCATGTTCTAGAACACCACAACGGAACTCTCGAGCCTCGACACCCAGAAACACGCGCTGACGGATTAGAGAAAACAGGCCTACAAGTCATCTGTTCTCACAGTTCTCTGGGGCGCATGCAACTTCGTCTCAACACGCAATCCGAATCCATTCCAGATTCGGCGATTACGACCGAAGGAACGATCTAACAAGATTTGCCGAGGATCTGTTGAATTGAATGCGGCGTCCGGCCGCACGTAATTGCCATCTCGCATAATGGTTTGACGGTGTCACTGAACGCGTTTAATCACCCTGCACCTGACGGTGCTGGAACTCACTCGTAAGGAAATGCAATGACTACTACTTTTCAGCGTCGTATCATCAACCTGACCTACCGCTCCGATACGCTGCCGACCTTCGAAACCCAAGATGCTCAAGACGACTATTACCGAGCCCTTGGCCGTATGGTTGCATTTGGGATGCTGCGATCCGTCGAGTCGGACACCATCCAAGTCGTTAACGCAGCCATAACAGCTCGCCCCCTTGAGATCTGCGCGACGTACCACCCTCCGGTGTCAGCTCAGCCCGAGCAGTACGCCGACGGCCACCGGAAATATCTCGGCAGCCCAAGTGAACGCACCGACCAACTGATCACAGCCATGCTCGAAGACGCTCGAAAAGAAGGCAGTCCTTTCGTGATGGCGGCTGTTAGGCACGGCGATGGACGCTGGGGCTTCCATAGTTAGACGGCAAACGTCCACGTACCGTAAATCCCCAACCTCCCGATCCATCGCGACGGGAGGTTTTTTCTAGCTACATAATCATCAAAAGTGTTCTCAAACCGTTCGGGTCATGAGCCGAAGCCTCATTCGTCTTTGAGTGCGCCGCTTATACCGTTTGTGTGCACCGTCGCTCCTTCTGAGCATCTTATCTGGCCACGTCGGGCCATCTAGAAGCAACGCTTTTGCTCTATGACCACTGCCTTCATAGCGCCCATATCTAAACCCAGACAGCTAAGCTGTCGAAGTTCTAAAGGATTTTGCTCATGCTTCAATCTGAAGCCAGCCCCCGTGTCGTTCGTGATCCTGACGTCCCTCACATCCATGCAGTCATTACAGACCCTATCTTGCGCGCCTTCCCATGCGATCCTGAGCGAACCCCTCTGGTTATCACGCTCATCAATTCGATTGCTCCCGACGAGATCATAGACGGCCATGTTTTCGAAGGACGAGAAGGGCTTCTCAAATGGTACACAACCACTGTTGGGTACAACCCTGACGAAGATAACCGCGGTCCGATACCCATCTTGGAGCTTGTCGATCTTGTCGCATCCATGCTCATTCTTTACGAATGGGACCGCTGCAGTGCTGACGATTAAAGGCATGTTGCAATGCCCACGAGCATCTATACATGCTGGTTTGCCGATCTGGCTTCAGCAGCTGCTGGCTCATTATGTTTGCTGCGATCCAGAAGACCGCCTGCAGCAGACAGACTCCACTCGATTGCTTGGCTGCGATCGAACACAACTCGAAGGAGATAATCATGCTCAAACAACGCTTGAAGCTCGAAAAAGTCGAATCCGGCCGCTGGCTAGTGCGTACCCACACAGGCGTTCGAAAAGGGGAAGTATTCGGCCATTCGGGGCACTATCAAGCGCAAACAATGCGCGGAACTTTCGTCGGGAACCATAAGACGATTCAAGGTGCTGCGGATCTCTTGCTTGAAGGAGCCTCCGATGCCTCTTCTTGAGCCAGGTCTGGATCATCCCGCCTATCACGGACGAATCCAACTTCGTTACTACAACCATCCGGTTTCTATCTTTCAAGCAGTCAGCGACCAAGATGCCGCCCGGATCTTGCGACGTCTTTGCCCTGAATGGTCCTCTACAGATCATGCTGAACTCGCAACTCGGCACAGAGAGGCTGCAGACCGCCAGGCCGCAGCCTGGAATCGACTCGTCGAAGCCGCGGCTTTGGAAACGTTCGGACGGTCCTTTCATTTCACCGATTACAGAATATCTGGCATTGCATGCGATGAATTTTCTGATCTGAACAAGGAAAGGCTGCGCTTCGCTGCACAGGCTGCGACCTATCATTCACTTGCGAGCCGCGCTCATCGCGTAGCAGCGAAGAGGCAGCCACGACAATAACGGTTTGCCATACAAAAGCTCACCATAGCTGCAGTATAGGTGGCGCTCATAACGTCACCGCGCTGACCGAGCAAATCATCCTCCCCCCCCAACCCAGCTTCCTCGAAGCTGGGTTTTTTGTTAGAGCTTCCTCCGATTCTTACCTTATTAGCTCCCTGTATCTCCTTTGTGCTATGTGGCTCGAGCTTCTAAGCGCCACATCTAGTCCAACTCCCGACGCTATCAATTTGACGATAGCGCATTTGGTACGTCAGGCATGAATCGTTTTAACAAACCTATGAATCCATGACCAATGGCAGATCAATACAGCAAATCAACGGCTGCTCCATATCTGAACCCGTTGTTCCAACGAACTGCAACGTCCTTGGCCTCATTCTAAGTTTTCACCCTACATCCGATCCCTACCCCGTAGGCCGAAGCGATAGAGCCGTTGCGTTACACTTTAAATAAGGAGTTTTCGTCATGAACAGCAGTGCCCCTCAAGCAGCCTTCGAAGTTATTGACCGTGTGATTTTTGATTTCAGTGGATCTGGGATTAGCTCGGATGGCTGCGCCGCAGCCCTCAATGCCATGCGGCAGCACTGGGTGCGCACCTTGGGTTGCACCGAGCGACCTAACGCTCTCCTTGCCCAAGATCTAGAAGAAACCATCAAGCTCCTTGAGGTCATGAGTTCTGAAATCGCCAATCGGCTTTCAAGCGAGCCCGTTCAGAAACAAACCAACATGGAGCCGCCGGCTCTGATTGCAGATCATCCGGAAGAATCCGGTTCGGACTTCATCCTTCGTGCTGATGCAAAGTCAGCGTGGGTAGCTGTCGACAACATCTCCATTCACATCATTCGCCAGGAGGACGGTGTCGAGATCGTGACGTACCCCAAGGCTTGCGAAGACGAGGACCTCGAGCACAGCTATACGTACTTCGACGACGCAGAAGAAGCTTTTGCCGATTTTTACGACGTGGATCTGGATGATGTCGCAGAGTGGGTAGGGCTGCACTACCGACGAAACTTCGACGCAGAAACAATCGCGCAGCGTCACGAATGGATCCGCCGGTATCTGGATAGCAACGCGTCCTCAACTTCTGCTGATCTCCAACTGGAGCAGTAGAACCAATCCCCCCTGTAACCGCTGAGGCTTGAACCTCAGACCCTAGCCCTGTCCGCTTCGCGCACAGGGCTTTTTTATGTCTGCGCGACATCATCAAGACCCATCGCCGGCGGGAATCGCCTCATTTTCGATTTGGGTTCAATTTCCATACACTGACCTCATACCCACGGAGCATCCTATGCGAGCCTGCAAACCGATTCGATATGTGCCAGCAAATCCATCCGGCCGAGACTTCGTTGTCGGTGATATTCACGGCGCCTTCGATCTCGTCATCGCCGCCATGAAAGCGGTGGCGTTCGATCGCAATGTCGACCGCCTCTTCACGGTAGGCGATCTGATAGACCGGGGCGCCGGGTCCCACCGCGTTCATGAATTTCTCGCCCAGCCCTACGTGTACTCGATCCGCGGCAATCACGAAGACGAACTACTCAACCTGTATGAGGACGGCTCTCCAAGCGAAGATGTTCTCGAACTCGCTTGCCAATACAACGGTCTGCAGTGGTGGCTCTCGGTTGAGCCCGCCAGGCGGACAGAGATAATCGACGCACTCTCCCGCCTACCCCTCGTCATCGAGCTGGAGACACCCCGCGGTCTGGTCGGCTTCCTTCACGCGGATGTTCCTCAAGGAATGAGCTGGGGCGTCTTCCGTCGCGCATTACTCGCTGGTGACGAGCGGACCCGAGAGACGTGCCTGTGGGGACGATCACGGATCAAGATGCGCGATCAAACGGGGGTGCCCGGGATCGGCCGCATCTTCGTTGGGCATACCCCTAACTGGAAGGGCATTCAACGGTTCGGCAACGTGTTCGCGATCGACACAGCAGCTTGTTTTGGTCAAAACGGACTCCTGCCGGACGGCCATCTTTCGCTCGCGAACGTCATCATGCGGACCACCTCCCTCACTGCTCCGCGTCAAATGCCCCAGCTGCTCATTGAGATCAAAGACTGGGACCTTGTCCCCGATCTCCCATTCGGGGCCTCAGGCCTGCTATCTCCCGCTACCTGATCCGGTCCGTCCCTTCTTCCTCGCCCCGTCGACCTCGTCGCCGGGGCTTTTTTGCGGCGTCTATCGACACGCGTTGCGCCACCTCATGGCAAGTCTTCGCTCGACTTATCGGGCATTCCAGCCGGCAGCGTGAAGCCGCCGACCCAACGTTTACTTTTCTCGAAAGGCCAGTCTCATGCAGATCTCTCTAGCCACACTTCTTGAAACTCTCCGCGATGCCGAATGTGTGCTTTCAGTACATCAAGGCATCCTCACAACTCCCGAAGGGCACACGCTCGACATCGAGCAAACCCTGCAGGAGCTCGCCCGTGCAACCGACAGCACGTCCCAGGATTTTGTCGATCACGTCGCCAGGCTAAACATCTGGGCCTACGACAAGAACGACGGTAGCCCCTACCAGGAGTGCAAAGAACCTTCGGACGGCTATCTCGATTCCCATTGCTGCCTCATGGAGCTGATCGAGCAAGCTCGAACACTGCACGCCTCTCAAACGATACTGCTTTCGACCAGCCCGGCTTCGACGCAACAAGGGGAGGGCGCCCAATGACAACGCATGCCTACGACGACGCCGTCGTCATTCCGACACTCAAGCAGTCCCTTCTCTGGGAGCCCCAAGAAACCCCAGCCTGCAACTCTCGGCCCGGCGCGTTCTTCACCGCTGAAAATGTCGATCTCGATTTTTATGATGTAATCGTGTTGGGATCGTCGGGGGGCAAGGATTCTCTCGCGTGCCTGCTCCATCTTTTCGATATGGGTGTCGATCGCAGCAAAATCGAACTCTGGCACCACCGTGTCGATGGCCACCCTGACGAAGGCAGCACCTTGATGGACTGGCCGTGCGTCGATGCGTACAACCAGGCAATTGCCGACACCTTCAATCTGCCAATCTACTACTCCTGGCTTGAAGGGGGGTTCGAAGGGGAGATGCTCAAGGAAAAGGCGATCAGCAGGCCTCACAAGGTTGAAACGCCGAGCGGGCTTCTGGTTTTAGAGCGCGACCCTAATCGTTCCAAGATCGCGACACGTCGCAAGTTTCCACAAGTCTCGCCATCGCTCACCACCCGCTGGTGCTCGAGCGCTCTCAAGATCGATCCTGCGCGTAGAGCCGTCAACAACCAGGAACGGTTCAACGGCAAGAAAGTGCTTTTCATCACCGGTGAACGCCGGCAGGAAAGTGCTTCGAGATCGAAATACTTCCAGCTCGAGCCGCACGCCTGCGATCGCAGAAAAGGGCGCACCGCGCGACTGGTTGACGCCTGGCGGCCGGTGCTCGGATGGGACGAAGACCGCGTGTGGGATGCTCTGCGCAGACACCGGGTCATTGCGCCTGTGCCATATCGACTGGGATGGGGACGGTCGAGCTGCCAAACGTGCATCTACAATGGACCGCGCATCTGGGCAACGCTGAAGCACTACTTCCCGGAGAAGCTAGAGCCAATCGCTCGGTACGAGCACGAGTTCGGCGTGACCATCTCGCGCTCACGGCGCGACGTCATCACCATCGCACAGGAAGCTCGACCCTTCGAGATCAACGACCTCGACGCGCTTGAGCAGGCCATGCGTACGTCCTACACCCTCCCGATCCTTGCGGAAACGGATGCTGAGTGGAAACTGCCACCCGGGGCCTTCGCACGAGAAGGCTGCGGTTCCGACTAATCACCAACCCACCAACCCCGTTCGAGCTTCGCTCAAACGGGGTTTTTCATTTCTCACAGACTCGAAAAGATACCTTCTATTGGACGGGGTGCCGCCACCTTCCACGCAACGCCCTCGACCCTCAACCCTCAAGCGAGCATCCATCATGCAAATCGAAACCGCCCCCGAACGCGAGGTCGCTCCTTCTCCTGCCTGGCAACCTATCGCTACCGCTCCAAAAGATCGCTACATCCTCGGCTGCGAAGCCGGGATCAAACGCCCTTACATCATGATCTGGAATGTTCCCGATCAGTGCTTTTCAGTTTCACATGGCATGGATGACGAAACCCCTAGCCATTGGATGGAACTGCCTGCTGTGCCCCGATAACCCGGGCGCAAGTCACCGGGCACGCTTAAGTGCTTGCCCACTATCGAAAGGACCTCTCATGACCTACAACATCGATCCCGCAATCCACGAAGCCATCCAGCACACCATACGGCAGGGGGCTACCGATTACCGAATCGGACCTGGCAGGCTCACGCTGCACTACCGCAGCGGTGAAGAAGCCCTTCGGCTGCCCATGTTCTCCGCGGACCCCGCAACGAACAAGGCGCACGCCCGTCTAGTCCTCGAAGAGCTCGCCTGGGACGAGTACCGCAAATTTCAAGGGAAGATCGTCCTCGTAACCACGCTGTACGGCAACGAGCACGATCGAAGCTACGAAATGCGGTTCGATGCACCAGTACGCGTAAAGATCAGCCCAAGCACGCATCCCGAGGACATCATCCGATGGACCGATGCCGAGTATCTTGACCCGGCATGGGATTTGACCGTGGTGGATACACACGTTACCGAAGTCACTGCGCTTAAGTGGCCTTGGATCTACGGCACCTCGCGCTCCCTATCGGGCGAGACGCAACCTGGTGACATGATTCGCGAGGAATCCCTAACCGAACGAATTCACCGATTCGCAAGCAACATTGGGCTCCTCAAGCCCCGCGCACCCGAATTGTTGGTTCGCCTTTAACCCCCACACCCCGATTTGACTTCGTCATTTCGGGGTTTTCCTCTTCCGGCGTGGCTTCCTGCAGTCGTGCATAAGCCTCGGCTGTGCTCCGATGGCTCCCGCTCGTTCATTCGGGATCTTCGTGCACATTTCGTATGCTGTACGAAAGCCGCCACGACAGCCCTCATGAAAACCATCGGCCTCATCGCCTGTTCAAGCACCAAGCAGTCCGGTACCCATCGTGCTGCAGACCTCTATACCTCGCATCTCTTTCGCCTCTCGCGTGCGTGGGTAGAGCACCACTGCCCCGACGGCTGGTACATCCTTTCAGCAAAGCACCATCTTCTCCATCCTGATGCTCAAGTGGTCAGTTACGACCAGGCCCTAAGGGATCTGCCAGCCGCACAGCGCGCACTCTGGAACAGAGCCGTCGCCCAACAACTTGAAACGCTCATGCCTTGCCGTTTCATCGTGCTCGCTGGCGAACTCTATCGCCAGGCACTGACAGGGCTCACGTACGACACGCCCCTCAAAGGGCTCGGCATCGGCCGCCAACTCCAATGGCTGAAAAGCAACACCGATACCTTGGCCATCGCTGGCACCACCTGCTCCTTGAATACAGAGCCCACCACACAGCGCGCCATATAGCCCCGCGTCCGGTCACCGTAGCGCATTGACTTACCTGTGATGCAAGTCATCCGCGCTAGGCGCTCAACTCATATTGGAGATGGTTATGCACCCCAACGAACGTGCCCTTATCGAACGCCTCACAACCGCCAGTCCGTGACGCTCGACAACAAGTTCATTCCGACCTGGACAATCGATCAATCCGATCCACTCAATGCCGGTTGTGAATGCCAGATCATCAGGCTTCAGTGGATCGATGACGACGGTCAAGCATGCTCCACCAGCATAGACCGTGGCAGCGTGCAGAAGGGTGGATTCTTGCCCGGCTCCGTCTTCGTTTGCACCGACACCGAAGACACCGGAATTCATTTGCGCTTCACTCCTAAGACGACCTCACACCCGACCGTCGACGACTTTCTAGACAAACAGCCCCTCTACGCACATCAGGCCTTCTCGCCCGAACTTCTGGAGATCGACCTCACCAGCATCCTCGGACAGCGTTTGGCATTCATCCTCGACCCTGTTCGCATCTATGCCTGCTCAGAAGACGAATGGCCCCGTCTCGCCCTTCAGGCAATCCAGTCTGCTCACGCGGTCCTGCTCAAAGCCGATCCCTCGGAGAAAAACACACCGTACGAAACCGCATCCTCGCCCCACAACGCAATCACTCACCCGCTGATGGATGAGTTCAAGCGCCTGCTCATGGAATTCGAGGGTGCCGCTCAACTCTACGGCGCAGCCTGCTGTGGTGCGAGCGCCCCCGACAACGCCTATGACGAAGTCGATGCAGCAAGAAATCACCTTCTCGCACTTTTCGCCTCAGCCACCAGCCGGCACGCCTTTGTCGGATGAAAGTTCAGTAAGTAACTGTTCTTTGGCATCAATCAAGCATCTGGAATCACAAACATGAAACGTTCATTCCTTCGCGATCAGCGATATCGTCTGCGTGTCGCAGATACAACCTTTCTCGTCGGTAATGCACACGACACCGGAGCGCTGTTCTCAAAACTGACCGGTCGTGACTTTCTTCGTCGCCCAAGCCCGATAGCAAAGCATCAGTCCTGGCTCCGAGCCACCGAGCGCAGCTCCGTCACGCAACTTCCTGAGGGTGAATCCATCGAGCTGATCTCCCCAGAAGGCAAGATCATCCAGAAGAGTGCCATCGGAGCCTCGCTCATCAACTAGCGCCTCCGCTTCGGTTCAATCAGTCACAGCATCGTAACTGCCGTGAACTGCGAATCCTGACGCAACACCCCCCCCAAGGCCGCCACGACTTCGTCGTCTGCGGCCTTTTTCATTTCTTGCATATCGCGCCGCGTCGGCAAATCTCCTTCGCAATGGTTTCTGCCCATCTATGGGCTCGAATGGCGCCTCTCCCTTGAGGCAGCCGCTTACTTGCAGGAGATTCCTCATGACATCAACACTCAATCGACAGAACTATGTCCCAAAGTCCTACGTAAAACTCGAACTTCCAGACCTCCCGAAAGGATGCGAAGTTTTTAGAGATCCGAGCGCGCTGTCAGCCATAGCATTTGGAGGCCGGCGAACAAAACCCGATTGGCACTTTCGCTTTCACTCCGAGGACCGCCTGCTCGGGAAGATTCGCGAATGGTCAGACGGCATCAAGAAGCGCTACGAGCGCGTTGCCGAACGCCAAGCAGAACGCAGCAAACCGCATGACCTAAAGGTCGGAGATGTAATGGTATGTAGTTGGGGTTGGGAGCAAACCAACATCGACTACTACGAATGCACTGCAATTCGTGGAAAGCGGCAGGTAGTGATTCGGCAGATTGCAGCCGAAAGCATTGAAACCCAAAGCATGCAAGGGCAGTGCGTTCCCAAGCCGGGTCATTTCATAGGCGACGAGGAAATCAAGGCCGTCATTACCTACCGTGATGAGCCTAGCGTCAGGATCAACGGATACGCCGTCGCAACCCGAATCAAGCCAATAGCAACCGTGGCCGGCGCGAAGATCTATCCCGTCGCGCACTGGACCGCCTACGCCTGAAAGGAATAAGCCATGACCACCACGATCGAACAACTGGTCGACCAAGCCGAAGTACGCATTCACGAGCGCAAACTGCGGCTTACCTCTCTCATGGAGAAGACGAATAACGATCCAAGAGGCCTCGAGCTCGAGAATCGCCGCGGAGGCTACCTAACCCTGCTCGAAGAACCCGGCAAACCGGATTCCGTTCGCCTGCTTCGGTTCGACGAACGCGGATTCATCGGTCACTCCGTCTATTCCGACGCAGCCTCAGCCCTCGAAGACGCGCTACGCGAAGGCTACCAAGAGGAAGCGGCAGGCGCACTAGACCGCCTCTCGGCTACTCCACTCTGGCAGCACTCAACCGCAATGCTCGAACTTTTCCATGCTTTGAACGATGGAACCATTACGGACGAAGAGGCCCGCATACGACGCGCCGAAATCGACCTCCTTTACAACATCGGCGACAACGGGCTCACGCTTCCAAATTGCCCCGCGCCACAACCTGACCAGGAAGAACCATGAACACGCAACGAATTTCCCTTCCCATCATCTTCATTGCGATTGTCGGCTGGATCGCAGCAGGAATCATGACCTTTGCGGTCGTCAGATTAGAGTTTCGTACCGA